>Ga0265301_10006929_pt1 | contig 10707 bp, 12 predicted proteins | sample AusTroGonzalo_MG_2_FD_193488 | JGI IMG/M metagenome (GOLD analysis project Ga0265301, IMG submission 193488) | Bovine rumen microbial communities from tropical cattle in Woodstock, Queensland, Australia - Gonzalo_04 | ecosystem: Host-associated > Mammals > Digestive system > Stomach > Rumen ...
TTCCATCTATATCAAAATGCGGGATAGTTATTTTATTTTCCGCGTTCCATAATCCAATATGAAACCTATCCATTACATCGGGTTGAATACCTTCTTTTAACCATAATGGATGATGATATGGAAGAAAGTAAGTTAACATTTCTTTTGGATATGCGGTTAATTGTGGAATTGTAGAATCAAAATCATATTTTTCAAAATCTATATCTGGCTTATATTTTTTTGTCTTAGAGAATGTAATATGCTTTAAACATTTCTTTACATAATCAACCGCTTCTTCATAACTTACTCTATGATAGTTTATTCTCATAACCTTCTGATATAAAGTAAATATGGACATTGCTTCATTACATTCGGTATAACACTTAAAAATCTTATTATTCTGATACCAATAAAGCTTCATTGACTCCGCTTCATCTAACGGATTATGACAAACTGTTGGACATACTAAATATCCCTTTTCTGGATATTCAGCAATTTGATCCACACCTAAACTTTCAAGAAAAGTTTTAACATCTTCTAATGTAATAGAATTGATTATATCTTGTACACTTATATCAAGTAAATCTAGTTCTTCATCTAGACCTTGTAATGAAGCTGTCATACTTCACCCTCTTTCTAAATTGTAATTACACGTTCACTTGCGCTTGAAAACAAATCTATCGGTTCACTTATCGGTTGATTAACTGCATTCGTTATAAACAGATCTTTTCTCTCTCCCGTGCCTAAATGTATTCTTGTCCATATTCTAATCATTTTATAACGACCACGCCGCATTTTATATATATCTAAAACATGAGTTGGTGGATTATCAACTATTTCTTGTGGAATTGTACCCTCCCGTGCGGCCTGTTTTAATGTTGGAACAATTGATTGCCATCCTTTCTCAGATACTCTTGTCATTACATAACCCATATCCGCTTTATCAGCAATAGCCTTCGCGCCACGAATAGCTTTTTCATCTTTAAAGTTCATTTCATCATCGCCCATTGCAAGTGAATTAACTTGTGTTGCTGAGAAGATAAACAAATTATAATCCTTTGCTAGCTGCTTTAACTGATTTGCCATCATCATTAAGATTACCACAAAATCCATTATTTCTAATGGTGTAGACTATTTTTTAACCCCTTGCCAGAGGGCCACTACTCTTTCCAACTTCGTATCAATAGAAGTTGTACTCTCCGTTGAAAGGAGATAGTCGTTACAGGTTTATTTTACTAAAGTTATCGGCATTAGTTCATAATATAATTCTTCTGAAATATATTTATATTGCTTTCCAAAACATTTATTACCATGACATATGCTTGCAGAGATAACACCTGCTTTATATCCATTTATTTTTTCAAATTCTCGTGCATTATGATGAACTTCTATGATATTACCTTGTTCATCTAATAAAGCTGTTGGGCGCATTCTTGTTCTTACTGGACGCCAATCCTATAAATTATTTTGAATATCTGGTTCCAAAACCCAATAATAACCAGAACCTTTTATATGACTTTTAATAGCTTTATTTATTGTTCCTTGATACCAATTTGGATTTGCTCTTCCTGCGGCCTTTTGTGAGGGATAACTTCCAATAATTTTAAAATAATTTTCTGATATTTCTTCTAAGCAATATACGTTTGGAACAGCCGCCTACTTTGTTTGAATCATTTTTTCATATGACTCTATATTTTTTATAGGATTTACAATTCCACCTGGCTATATATTATACAGTTCCTCCGAGGAATTTGAAATTAATTCATATTCATGATAATATCCATCCTCTAAATTATCATATTCTTTTGTTTCTAATAATTCAAAAGAAAAATTATTTTCACCATATTTATTCCAATCCGGCTATAAATGATAATTTGGATGTTTATTATTATTTAACATTTGTTTATGCTAAATAAATCGTTTTTCTACTGGTAATTCAGTAATGCCTATATAAACTCTATTATTTATTTTATTTGCGATTTTATAATAATTAAATATCATTGATATCACCTCCACAGGATATGTGATTTTAATGATAAATAACTTTAGTAAAAATTTCCCACGAGATTCACTTTTTTCTCAAAATTATTCGCCAATAATTTTTCATTGACAGTCAGTGTTCCTCGTTAGCCATATTTCTATGACCCCGCTGATTAGCGGAAAAGTAGTGTTAGAGGACATAACTCTTGTTCATCCTCGCGTACATTATTACGTGAGAACATATTAATCATACTAGCGGTTGAATGAATATAATCGAAGAATACATATTTTACCTCATCAACTGTTGCATATTTCCTAATTGTCGCTTCAACATTTTGAAGGTTCGGATCGCTTATTTCTTCAATTAAGAAATAACCGCTATATTCTTCAATTATTTTTGCGGCCTGCTTTACTCTTGTTAATTCGCCCAATTCATACTTACCTGTTAAAATACTATCTTCATCAACGCCAGATAAATATGCTAACATAATTGTTTGAAGTTCTTCTTTATCCATTTCTGTTACGATAAATAAAACCTTTCTTGGCTCTCTTGGAGTTCCATCTGCTTGTATTTCTTCAATAAATGCATTCTTTTCATGTGACCATCGTTTAGGATATGCGATATGGCATGCATCAAAAATTGCTGTTCTTGATTTACCGCCACTAGTAGATGATGATTTCAAGAAGAAACAGCCTTCTCGCGCGCCTCTGCATACTGAACTAAATATCTTACCCTCCAAACTTGGTCCAATGCTTGGTGACTTTCTTAAATCTTCAATCAAAGTTGTTAATCCTTCTGCCGGATCACCCTGCATTCGGCCGCCATTTAAATACTCATTTCTAATTTCACTATAATCTTTTTCAACACTATTTAATATATCTTCTAATGATGCTTTCTCTAATCTATCAAGTAATTCTGTTTCTAATGCCGGATCTTTTAAATCTTTATCACTCACATAATACTTACTAATATCATAATGTGCTTTCTGTAACTTTCTTAACAACGAATACTTCTTTAATCTCTTATAATATACTTCAAAGTTGCCTAATTGGGCGTGTTCATAAGCCTCTTTCAGAAAGTTAAGACCATTTTCTGCTTTATATGCTTGTGCGGCAGCTGCACCGCTTCCTTCAATTTCTTGATCTACCTCTAGCGGTGTTAGCACTGTTGCGCCCGCCTCATATAATTTTTTAATCGCAAAAAGACATACTTTCGCCGGCTTAAAGTCAAAGTCATACGCTTGTATGTCAGGATACTCCAAAAATAATAGAGGTTTATACATTAAGCAACCGATGACTTGGCGATATGCCATAGTGTCGGATAGCGTCATATAATTCCTCCTTTCTTTTATTCTAGAAGTGCATCATCTAGATTTATTTCTGCTCTTTTCTTCTTATTTTCTCTAACTGGAACAATATACTCTTGAGTTTCTGTGTTTGCAATCGCCGCGGCGATGCTGCTTGCTTGAGCTTTTTTGTTCGCGCGCCAAGCTTTCATATTTGTCATACTTTTTGGGCCAACAAGACCTAAAGATTCTTTTAATTTATTCATATGTTCTACATTATAGATATACTCTAAACAGTCAACAATTGCATCATCAGTATACCCATAAGTATCTCTAAGTTTTTTTCGTTGCGTCCAGATAAGTGGTCCTGGTGATTTAATTCCAAATATTTCACATACTTTTGTTTGAAATTTTTCACGCGCCAATCTTTCTTCATAGCATGATTTACAATACCAATATGTAGTTTTACCACTTAGAGTTGAATATTGTATCATTTCGTCTTTTCTTATATCTTGTTTACATCCAAAACATTTTCTTGTTAATTGCATATTGTCACTTCCATACTTTTATTCTATATAAAGTATAGCATAAACTCAAAAAAAAGTCAAATAAAAAGGAGCCTATCGGCTCCTTTATTATATCATTTATTCCAAATTCTTCATCTCATCAATGAATAATTCTACCAAGTCCGCCTGCGAAGGTACTGCCTGACTTAATTTAAAATCTTCTGTACCAAATACACGACGAATAATATCTTTCATAATCGCCAAATGTTGATCTTTTTCTTCATCATTTGTAGCTTTATTTAAATAATTCATCCATGCTTCTTTCGCATCAGCCATAATTTCTTGGAATGGACGTTCTTTAATCTGTATCGTTTCTACGTGATCAGTAACTTGCGCGCCATTTAATTCGACATCCTTATCAATGGCGTCAGCTATGGCTGCGACTAATTCATCATAACCAAACTTAATCTTAGGAGCAAGATATTTGTATCTACTCCCTGCAAATACATAAGGAGTAGAACGTGTATATAGATAACGAGTACTTTCTTTGGTTACAGGATCAAATTCCGTTCCAATATATCCAATAATGTCTACAAGAGCATCTATTACTTCTCTCATTTGACGAGGGCCATCAGGTTCAACCATTGTAATGGGATTACCATCTTCATCATGCATATCAGTACTTTTTTCTTTATCATGACAAATTAGAATAACACCAAAACCCAACATTGTTATTTCACGAAGTGCTTCCGAGAATTCTTTCTTTACCATTCCCCAGCCTTGTCCCCAAGGGATTTCACGTACACTACTAACATTCTCTCTTTGACATACATATTTTTCACATAGATCATACGCCCAAGTAGCTGTATCAATAACTATAGTATCATACATTTCCTTCGCTTGTGGTTTTCTTAGCTGAGTAAGTACCTTTTTAAAATCTGCCCATTTTGGCATTGGAACATAATATTGTCCACTTAAAGCATTAAGACCTAGTTCAAATGCGCAAGTCAATGTACGTGGAGCCTGTACTGCAAAAGAGGTCTTTCCACTTTTACTTTTACCATAGATAAGAATATACTTACCTTTAACTGAACGATCAATAACGCTTGGCTTTAAATTAAAAATATCAATATCTGCCATTTAACTCACCTCTTGTATAAAATGGGGTAAGGCTCACGCCTTACTCCCAATCATACTTTTTAGAGGAAGCTTCCGCGGCATTTGCACTACCCGCGCCCTGCTTCGGTGCGGCAGCACGTGCATTGATCTGCAGCTGTTCAATCGCAGCCTTACGATCATTAAATGCTTTCTTAATCTCAACTGGATCGTATGCAAAATCTTCTTCTTTGCACTCATCATCACCGGTTGTGATAATTAGTTCTCGTACAAATTTAGTTGTAGTTTCTGGTACATCTTCTCCCCAGCCACTAGACTGGACTTCTTCTTCCTGAGAAAGAACGCGAATACGTCCTTTAACAGTAACCGTACCATTTACTTCCCAATTACGAGAAATATATTCAACAGTATCTGGCGCTTCAACAATAAATTCAACGACATCGAGCTTTCCACCATACTGTACAATACCACCTTTAATCTTTAGACGTCCAGTGGTTTCACCTTCACGATCAACCTCATCTTCCATAGACATAATAAAGATATCTGTTACAAAAGATGCCACGTCTGCGACCTTTGCTTCATTGATAAAGCTGCCGCGAATCTGCCAGCCATTGATTAGCTGTCCATTTCGAGAAACGAAGTTGTTCTCCTGTAGAGTCGCACCAGTTAGACGTACATGAGAAGCATTGTCAATACCAACATTCTGCGCAGTACGCATAAGAGCGAGATCTGTCAAACTCTTCCACGCGGGATTCTGCTTACCTGTGGAAGTATACTCGGTTGCAAACATACCAACCTGAATATCACTTGTTTCGGTCTTACCACCATAGGTCTGATTAACACGAACTGTTACGGTTGCCCGCTTATACGGACGTCCATCAGATAGTTTGCCATCTCCAAATGATACATCCATTAGGGTTCCGGCAAGATTTAATTTGTTACCTGCTTGAATAGAAATACTTTTACTCATTTTATTTTTCTCCTTTAACTTTTTCTTTACTTAATTATACTTTATTTTCTATATTTTGTCAAATATTAAAATTCTGCTTCGGCATCCTTTGCAGCTTTAGCAGCCTTCGCTGCTTCACGCGCAGCGGCCTTAGCTTCCTTTTCTGCCTGCTTTGCAGCGGCCTTGGCCTGCTCTTCAGCAATAGGATCATAAGTTAATCCTTCTTCAGTTAGAGTATGGTACTTTACAACCTTAGTCTTTGCTTTACGGGTTTCAGTAGCAGCCTCTAGTTCAATAGTTTCTTCACGAGTAATCTTGGTATATCCTTTCTTTTCTAAAGGATTAATAGAACCAATTACTGCAGATAGGGAAATTCCTAGTGCATCTGCGATCTCCTGCTTGCTATACTCATTACCATAATGTTCCTTTAAGAAATTCAGCACGCGCTCACTATTTATTGTCATATACATCTACCTCACTTATTTTTATATTTTCTTTATTCATACACATACCGCCAGTGAAAGCCGTATGCTTTTATACCTTTTTTACATGCTCTACATATATTTGCATTTACTTCTTTACTAGTCGTATATCTATTTTCATATACCCATTCGCCAGCATCTTTAATCATATTAAATTGTAAATCTTTTTCAACACATAATACTTTCTTTTGTTTATTATCTATATGTTCTTCAAGTCTAAAATTAGGATAATCTTCTACTTTACACCAAGCGTATCCGGCAGCGGTCTTTTGAACTCCGCTTAATGCCGCCCAAATAGTAGTATGGGCAATATTTATTGTTTTCGCCGCTTCAATACATGAATTATATTTTTTAATAATACTTCCATCTTTTAATGATATTTGATATATTGGAATAATACTGCCTTTACCATGTAAATTATATTCTGACAATACTTTAATTAAAGTTGGTTCAGAACATCCAATATCTTTACAAGTATTTCCTAAATGTTCATTATTATTAAAAAATGCTTGAAGCAAAGTTTGTGGTTCAAATTTCCAATTACCTTTTCCACCACGAGTTAAGTTATAACTCTGATTACCTAATTCATCATATCTATATGTGTGAAAACGTGCTATCCAATAAATTTCTCTCTCATCTAATTTAGTATTAGGAACTTCTTCAATTATTTCAAATTTAAATTTATCAAGACCATATTTATTTATAGCACGATGAAGATAATATCTATTATCATCTTTTTCTCTATAGGCTGCATATATATGCGCATCCCATCTTATTTCAATAGGCTGTTTTGTCTGTCCAACATAAGCCTTATTATTGACTAAGTTAGTAATTTTATAAATATATCCCATATTTAATCACCTCATTGATTAAAATCGTAAGAGACTTGTGATGAGGCACATTATCTCAGAGGCTCATGACTTCCTCTGCTTCTCTTCTTACACTATTATTATACAATAAATTTTTAAAATAGTCAAATAATTATTCATTATTTTCAATTATAAACTTTTCTTCTGCTAATTTATGAACATCATCATCCGTTTTAGCATCGACGATTTCCTGCAATTTAGGAATAACATCGGTTTGGTAACCAACCATTGCTTTCTTTATATTATTTAGTCTATCCTGCAGCTGGTTGACCATGATCATCGCGCTGACAAGTAATTTAGCGGCATCTGATTTAGTAATTTCATATCCAGTTTCATTAATACGACTTGCTAATTCTTGATAGTCATCACGCATAATTGTAGCAGTTTCAAGTCCCTTTTCATCGCCTTTTTCGCGATCATAATCCATTACCGTTTCTGCGGAAGCAGCGGTGGCTTGCGCCAAATCCTTAAATAATGTAATATATTTTTTATCCATTTTTTACTCCTTTTACCGCTCGACCGGTAATTGTATAAGATTTATCGCCAACCCATTTTGCCTCTTTAACATATCCATCTTTTTCTAATTTGATGGCTCTAGCCCCTTTGGTGTTACGTCCAGTATATCCAATATCTTTCAATGGATAGCAGTTATAATAATCATTATTACCAATTATTACAATTTTATCATTATCATCGCTACTCATAATTACCGAGATTATTGAATCATCTGCTTCTAATTTCATTACTGCCACGCCTTTTTTAGCGCGAGCAAGATATTCGCTTGTATGACTCTTCTTAATAAATCCTTTTTTAGTGATACAGGTAATGGAATTATAAGCATTGAAACTCATAGTATCAATCAGTAGGCGCGGATGTTCTCCTCCAATTTCTACTATTTCATTTATCTTATATTCCTTACCAAGTTTCAACTTACTCAAAGAAATATTATACATTTTACCAGCGTCAGTGATACAGGTTAATGAACCAAGATTTGTAGTATATATAACTTCTTGCCGTTTAAATAAAGAATTAACTTTACTTTTTTCTTTTAGTCTAATTGTTCCACCAGAATAAATTACGGCAATGTCTTGTTCTTCTATTTCCTCCGGCTCTTCCTCTTCACCGAGCACATTAGTAATTTTCGTGCGTCTGGCATCACCAAATTTTTCAGACACTATATTTAGTGCCTCAATAAGTGTTTTATCCAGGTCCTGGGGGCTTGATAATAAGTGTCTTTGGTCTGCAATAAACCTATTAAGTTCTTCTTTCTCTGTATTTAATTTAATCCCATCAATTCGGGTTAGAGCGGATAGCTTCATAGCGAGAATCGCTTCTACCTGTGGTTTATTGAAATTGAAGCGTGCTATCAATGCTTCGGCCGCTTCCTTCGGACTATTAGACGCACGAATAATTGCTACAACTTCATCAATGTTTGCTACGGCAATCAATAGTCCTTCTACGACATTAAGTCGTGCTTCTGCCTTATCGAGTTCAAATTGAACTATATTACGCTTACATTGACGAATATGTTCAATATAAGCATCACACGCTTGGCGCCATCCAAATACCTTTGGAAATCTTCCTTGATCCAGTAATACCATATTGATTGAGAACCAATATTCAAGCGAGGTATCATGATAAAGTTTAGCTATCATCTTTTGCGGGTTTACGCCCTTGCTCAGATAAATACGAATGTCTGCTGTCTTTTTAGTATGATCAATAACCTTATCAATTCCATATTCTGGATCATTCTGTGTAAGTTCTGCTAATTGATCTATTACTGTATTTGTGAATACACTATATGGAAGTTCAGTAGCTTGAATCATATTTTCCGCGGGATTATATTTTAATGTTGCGCGCATACGTACTGATTTTCCGCCGCCATGCCTCAAGCTTTCTTTGACTTCGTTACTATTAGTAATAGTCCCACCAGTGGCAAAATCAGGCGCACAATAAATATCATCAAAAGATACGTTAGGATCTTTAATAATTTTAATAAGCGCATTATTTACCTCTTTAAGGTTGAACTGAGGAACGGAGGTTGCCATTGCTACAGCAATACCCGAGCAACCATTTACAATATTCCAATATCCAATGGAGGGAAATACTGATGGGATTTGTTCAGAATCATCATAGTTCCAATACCATTCATTAATAGCGTTTTTCTTTAATCCAGCAAATAGATAATCAGAGAGTTCAGCCGCACGCATTTCAACATATCGAGCGGCCGCGTGAGAATCAGGAGAAGATGGATTTCCATAGCTACCTTGAACATCTTCAAGAGGATAATGAGCAGTCCAAGGCCGAGACATACGAATAAAGGTATCATACATTGCGACATCGCCATGAACATAGCTCTGCGTCATTGCGGCTGCGACAGATTTCTGCGCCTTCTGAAATTTATCCTTATGGGTCAGTTTATTGGTATATTGTGCGTATAAACCCTGACGTAAGCCAATTTTTAGCATGTCTCTTACATCTGGGATTGCACGCTCTTGAGCAACTGAAGCCGCGTATTTAAGAAAGGCATCTTCAGTTGTCTTTTGGAAATCTACATTTTTAATCATCTTCTCATCTCCTTTCTTATATTATATAATAAATTTTATTATTTGTCAATTATTTCCTGCTCAATTATTTTTTTATATTTATAAAAAGTATTATTTGAAAATTTAAATGTTTGCATGAATTCGTTGTTAGTCATAGTTCCACCGAATGTTTTTAAATATTTTGGCATTAGTTCTCGCGCGAGATCTTCTTTCTTTGAATGAAGTGCTTCTCCTTTTTTCCTTCCTAATTGTACCCCTCTTTCACGCGCTCTTTGCAAGCCAATTTTAGTTAGTTCACTATGAGACAATTGATTTTTCCCATAAGAAATATTATGAATTAAACCATGACATTTATCGCAAAGCTATACACAATTAGTAGAATCATTTCCGCCTAATTCTTTTGGAACCACGTGATGTAATTGAGTCCCTATCGCTCCGCAATTAATGCAAATTTTATTTTTAAATACGTATTTTATAGATTTAATATAGTAATTATTCATATCTTATCCTCTTTTTGTTTTAAAGATATTTCATATTCACTTATGCGTCTATATAATGTTGCTCTACATATATCTAATTCTTTTGCAAAAGCAACAGCAGTAATTTTACCTTCTTTCCATAAAGGGTATAATTCATAAAACTTTGGCGGTAATTCAGCGCGTGGACGCCCAGGAATTCCTGTACCAATATGTACTTTTTTCTTATTTTCAAATTTATACTCTTTTATATCTGCTTTTTGCCATAATAGCATAATTGAAGAATCTATAATAAGACTTGCTCTTTCTGTATATTTTTGTTGAGTATTATATTTGGGATTTATTTGAGAAATTAACATAGTTTCAATAATATCCCTATCTGCACGATTGGTAATTACTGCATATTCAATACTAGCTACTTCTTTATAACACTCTTCAGATAAATGTTTATGATGTTTTAAACGCTCATGAATATCATCTGCTTTACCTATATAAATAATTTCTCCTTCTTTATTCTT
>Ga0265301_10006934_pt1 | contig 10705 bp, 8 predicted proteins | sample AusTroGonzalo_MG_2_FD_193488 | JGI IMG/M metagenome (GOLD analysis project Ga0265301, IMG submission 193488) | Bovine rumen microbial communities from tropical cattle in Woodstock, Queensland, Australia - Gonzalo_04 | ecosystem: Host-associated > Mammals > Digestive system > Stomach > Rumen ...
CAAATTTTTTTCAGCTATGGAAGAAGACGACATTGGGCAAACCTCATGTTTTTTGAAAAACGGATTATTTAATATACACCGGAAGTCAAAAAAAGCAAGAAAAGACTTGATAATTTTGCGAAAAAAAGTTTTTGTTCCGCAAATGGTTCCCGATTCCACGCGCTTGTATTAATGTAAAAAAATATGCTTTGCGCGTGTGTGGAAAAGCAGGACTGGAACGGGGATTGTTGTTTCCCTCGGTCGCTGTTAGCGGACGGGGACGCGCAGACGGGCGAGGACGTCGCCGCAGAGATGCAGCGAGCCGCAGAGCACGGTCGGGCGTGCGGGATCGAGCGTGGCGAGCGCGGCGTCCAGCGGGGAATCGGACGCGGGGATGCCGGGCGCGATGTACGCAAGCTCGGATTCGAGCTCGGCGGCGGACTTGCTGGGGCGGGCGGAATCGGGGCGGACGAAAACGAACTCCGTGGCGAGCGGCGCGAGCAGGCGCAGACTGTCGACCGTGTCCTTGTCGGAGAACGCCCCGAAGATGAAGCGGAACTGCTTTCCGGGGAAGACTTCGCGGAGGGTTTCCGCGAGCACGCCGATGCCCTCGGGATTGTGGGCGCCGTCCAGCACGAGCCCGAACTCGGGATACAGGTCGAAACGCCCCTGCCAGACCGTCCGGCGGAGGCCGTCGATCGCCGCCGCGAAATTGAAGCCGCCGAGGTCGGCGAGGTAGCGCAGAACGGAGAACGCGAGCGCGGCATTACGTCGCTGGTGCGGTCCCGCCAGACTGAGCGACAGCGGGACGTCGTCAAACGTGAAATGCTGTTCCACAATGCGGCCGCCGTCGAGCAGACGGACGCAGGTCGGCGCGGACGGCTCGGGCGGGATGCGGAACGGCGCGGCGAGCCCGGCGGCGCGGAATCCGATCACGTTGCGGGCGGGAATCGGGGTGCCGGAGGAACAGTACACGGGGACGCCCTTCTTGATGATGCCGGCCTTTTCGCCGGCGATCTTCTGAAGCGTGTTCCCGAGGTACTGCGCGTGCTCCATGGAGATGCCTGTGACGACGGAAACGAGCGGCGTGACGATGTTTGTGGCGTCCAGCCTGCCGCCCATGCCGACCTCCCATACCACATAGTCGCATTTCGCGCGGGCGAAGAGCAGTGCGGCGATGAGCGTGGTGACCTCGAAATAGGTCGCCTTCATGCCGCTGCGCTCCAGCTCGGCGACCGCGGGCAGGACGGCGTCCTGAACGGCGCAGAGCTGGTCCTCCGTGACCGGACGCCCGTTGATGCGGAAGCGTTCGCAGGGGGAAACGAGGTGCGGCGAGGAGTAGAATCCGGTGCGGAATCCGGCGGCGCGGAGCCCGGATTCGATCATGGCGCATACGGAGCCCTTGCCGTTGCTTCCGGCCACATGGATGAACTTCAGGCCGCGTTCGGGGGAGCCGGCGGCATTGAAGAGCGCGCGCGTCTGGTCGAGGCCGAGCTTGATGCCGAAAAACTCAAGCGAGGCCAGCCAATCGAGGAATTGCGTGTTCGTCATGAACGGGAGAAGGCGGATGCGGAGGGAGACGCGAGCGGGATCACTTCAGGATGGGGGACCAGTTGGACTGGCCGACCTTGCCGTTGCCGGAAACGAGCTTGCGTTTCGTGCCGAGCCGGGTGTCGATCACGTAGATGGCGTCATCCATGGTCAGCGTGACGTGGCGGTTGTCGGGGGCCCAGGAAGGATCTTCGCCGGGGAACACGTTGTTTCCCGCGACGCCGACTTCCTCCATGACGCCGGACTTGCCGTCGGCGCTGAGCTTGGCGACGCGCAGTTCGTATCTGCGGTTGATCCTGGCGCAGTAGGCGATCCGGTTGTCGGTGGACCAGGACGGCGCGACGCGCTCGCTGCCGATGGGGCCGGAAATCTCGACGGCCTTTCCGCCCGCGAACGGGTCGATCACGCAGAGCACGGGGCGTCCGTTCTTCGCGTCGGAGACGAAGCAGAGCTTCTTTCCGTCCGGACTCCAGCGGGGACTGGCCTCGACGGCCTTGCCCGAGGAGAGCTGCCTGAGGCTGCCTCCCTCGGTCGGCCGCGTGTAGAGATCGACCTGATTGTTCCGGGAGAGGATCATGGCGAGGGTCTTTCCGTCGGGGGACAGCGCGCCGCCGGCGTTGATGCCGCCGTACTGGGTGAGCCTGCGGGAAAGCCCGGATGCCATGTCGTACTGCACCAGGTTCGTGTAGCTGGGGCCGTAGTAGCTGTAGACGATGCTCTTTCCGTCGGGAGCCCACACAGGCTCGACGCAGAGCGTGTTGTTCTTCGTGATCTGCTTGATGTTCTTGCCGTCGAAGTCGCAGATGTAGATTTCGCGGTTTCTGGACGACGTGGCGGCGGAGAACACGATCTTCGAACGGCAGATGCCCGCGATGCCGAAGAGCTTGTTCAGGATTGTGTCGACCGCCGTGTGGGCCGCGGCGTCGACGTCCTTGCTGTCCGTGATGCGGAACGAGTTGATCGGCACGCCCGCGCCGTTCGCGATGGTGACGGTGAAGTCATCCAGCGAGCCCTTGGCCGAGACTTGGTAGGCGGCGCTGCCGGACTTGAGCACGGTGAACCAGTCGCATATCTGGAGGTCGGAGAGAATCTTCGCCGAAAGCGCCTGGTCGGAGAGACCGCCCGTGAAGATCAACGTGGGGTTGGCGTTCTTGGCGTCCGCCGTGACCACGATGCCGGGTGCGGACGAGCCCTGCGTGAAAAGAGCGATGAACGCGGCGGCGAAGAGGACCGCCGCCGCAAGAAGAATCCTTGATTTTTTCATTTTCATAAGAGGGATAAATGACCTTTCCTGACTGTTATGATCCTTCGGATGGCGGAATTACTTTTCCTCATCGGCCTTGTCTTCGGCCTTTTCATCGGCCTTTTCGTCAGCCTTATTGTCGGCCTTGTCTTCGGCCTTTTCGTCAGCCTTATCATCGGCCTTGTTATCGGTTTTCTGTTCGATCGGACGGACGTTCGGATTCCCGCCCGGAATCGGGGGCATGGCGCCCATGCCGGGTCCCATGCCCGCGCCGGGTCTGGCGCCGCCGGGGATCGTGCCGGGAACGGCGCCGGGTCCCATACCGGGTCCCATGCCGGGTCCCATACCGGGTCCCATGCCGGGTCCCATGCCGGGTCCCATGCCTGCGCCGGGGATCGTGCCGGGAATGGTACCGGGAATCGTGCCGGGAACGGTGCCGGGAATCGTGCCGGGAACGGTGCCGGGTCGGGTTCCGCCGCCCATGCCGCCGGGGCCCATGCCTGCGCCGGGGATCGTGCCGGGCATTCCGCCCATGCCGGGCATGCCCATGTTGATGCCCATGCCGGGGAACCAGCCTCTGCGCGGGACGGTGGGCCGGATGGTCGGGAACCGGGTTGCCGGTGCGGCGGTGCTGCCGGTTTCCGTCTTGGTCTCTTCGGTTTTCGCCGTGGAGGAGGAAGCCGAGCCGTCTTCGGGCTGGACGTACCGCGGGATGTATTTCAGCAGAGACGCGTATTTCGAGGCGAAAGTCGCATTCGCGGAGAAGACGTCCGTGATGCCTTCCTTGTTGATCTTTTCAAGTTCACGGACGGCGGGCTCATAGCCGTTCGCCGCGGCTTCGTGGAGCATGACGAGCGCGGCCATCTCGTCTTTTTCGACCTTGAAGTCCTCGTTGCCGTTCATGAAAATGTTGGCAAGCGCCATGGCGGCGAGGGGACTGGTCTGGACGGAGCGGAAGGCGGGATCGAGGCTGGTCGGGTCGTATTCCTCGCCCTCAACCCTTTCGAGCTCTTCCAGATAGGCGTTGAAATAGCTCGGATACTTCAGTTTGTAGTCATGCTGGATGAGCAGGTCGGTGTACTTTTGGGCGAGCTCGGGGACGGGATCGGGCACGCCGTAGCGCGCGCCGCCGCGGGTGTAGAGCTTCACGAGCAGGTCCATGGAGGTCACATGGCCCTTGTCGGCGGCCTTGATCATGTATTCGAGGGACTTCTTGAAGTCGCGGCTCTTATTTTCCGTGCCGCCGGAACGGTAGCAGACGGAGAGGGTGTAGAGCCAGTCGGGGTCTTCGGGGTGGGGGTCGAGCTCAAGCGCCCAGATCATGCGGGCGTATTCGCGGCTGCCGGCCTCGCGGAAATAGTCCTCGACGGCGAGGAAGTAACCGGCGTTGGAGGCCATGTGGAGGCGTTCGAAGTAGTCGGCCTGCGCGCGCTTGTCGTACTGTTTCAGACGCACCTTGTCGGCTTTGAATTCCTTTGCCTTCAGGTAGATGTCCTCGGCAGACCAGCTCATCTGGACGTTTCTGCGAATGACGTTGCGCGCGCCGCGGAGGTCGTTCGCGAGGATGAGGTACTGGAACTGCTTGTAGGGGTCGTTCTGCTGTTCTACGTAGCGGAGCATGCGCTTCGCGGCGGTTTCGCGCGTTTCGGCGGATGCGAGCGCAAGGTCGTAGTAGGACTGGCCCTTCTCGACGTCGACCGGGATGAAGTTGCGTCCGAACGTGTAGATGTCGCCGAGGTCGATGGCGGCGTTCAGGTCGCCGTAGCGGACCGCGAGCTCGTAGATCTCGATGGCCTTGCTGGTCTCCTTGGGGAAGGTCGTGCCGGAGAACATGTTGCTGGCGAGGAAGTAGGCGGCGACGGGATCGCCTGCGCGGGCCTTATGTTCGAGGAATCTGGAGAAATCGTTGACTTTTCCGGCGGCGCGGAGCATGCCGATGATCTCCGGGATGCGCTTTTCGTTCCTCGTGAAGACGTCGAAGAACTCGAACATGGCGGCGTCCGGATCGGCTTTGAGGCCGATGGAGTCGATGCCCTTCATGAAGATGCGGCCGAGCGCGAGGCGCGCCTTTTCGTTCTGGACGGAGGCGAACAGGTAGTAGCGGAACGCGAGGTCGAGGTTGGGCTGGACGCCCTTGCCGTTTTCGTAGCATTCGCCGAGGAGGGAATGGACCTCGAAATACTGTTCGGGGGAGAATTCCTGAGTGGGCTGAAGTTTTGCGAGCTCAAGCAGGTACTCGAACGCGGTCTTCTGACCGGCGCGGAGAGAGCCCTGTCCGGAAAGACGGGAGACTGCGAACTGGTAGCGCGCGGAAACGCTGCCGAGTTCGGCGGCGCGGCTGAGGTAGCGCTGCGCGTCTCGGTCGTTGTCCGCCTTGCGGGAATGGAGCTGTCCGTTCTGGGCGAGTTCGTAGAGACGGTATGCGGCATTTGCGTTGCCTCTGGCTTCCTGGGCCATGAGGGTGGCAGTCTGGTCGGGGCGCTGAGCATAAAGAGCGGGCGCGAGCAGCGCGGCGCAGCAGATGGCTGTAACGGTAATTTTCTTTTTCATGGTCACACCTCGCGAAGTTAAGCGTTTACTTGGAGACCTTTGGATTTGAGGTAGGCTTTGAGCTCGCCGATGTCGATCATGTGGAAATGAAAGACGGAGGCGGCGAGCAGGATGGAGGCGCCCGCCTCGGCTGCCTCGTAGAAATGCTCCATCGTCCCGGCTCCGCCGGAGGCCACGATCGCGGCCCGGCAGTTCTGGGCGAGGATGCGGATGAGCGGGAGATCGTACCCGGTGCGTGCGCCGTCGCCGGCCTTGCTGGTCGGGAGGATCACGTTGACGCCGGTGTCGTCGACGAACTTGGCAAATTCGAGGGCGTCCGTGCCGGTAGCGGTGCGTCCGCCGTTGATGTAGACTTCGTATCCGGAGGGCATGGATTTGTTCGCGTCGACGTCGATCGCGGCGGTGATGCGGTCGGCTCCGAATTCCTTCACCAGGCTGGCGAGGAGCTTGCGGTTCTTGTACGCGGCGGAGCTGATGGAGATGCAGTCCGCGCCTGCGGAGAGGACGGCTTCCGCGCCCTTCTCGTCCGCGATGCCGCCGCCGACGGTGAACGGCACTGTGGCGGCCGCCGCGACGGACTTCACGACGTCGAGGAGCGTGCCGCGGTTTTCGACCGTGGCGTTGATGTCAAGGAGCGCGAGCTGGTCGGCTCCGGCGGCGCAGTAGGCTTCGGCGCAGGCCACGGGGTCGCCGGCGTCGGCGATATCGATGAAGTGGACGCCCTTCACGACGCGTCCGTTCTGCATGTCCAGGCAAGGCATGATTTGAACTTTGTTCATGGGAACTCCTGAGAAAAAGATTTGTGAAAAGATTGCTTTTACTATATAATATCCCGCAATGAGCTTAATTCAAGCGGAAAAAAAGAAAAACGGCGATTTTTTTTGAAAAAAATGCGGGTCGGTTGAGAAAATAAAGCGAATTGAGTAAAAAATACCCGCAAAAACGGGAGAATGCATTTTTGCGGGTACAAAGAAAGGGTCAGGTTAAGATTGAGGCGGTCAGCGTCGGACCAGGGTGCTCCTCGCCGCTGCTGCCGCGGACGCGGATACCGTACGCGGACGGTTCGCAGAGGTTGAGGTTGCGGTCGAGGCCGTGGCTGTGGCCGTGGTGGTGCGTTTCGCGGTTTCCTTCGTTTTTTCGGCCTTGAGCTGACGGTCGCGCTCCTCGCGTCTGGCCTGGACGATGGCGTCCTCGCGGACCTTGCGTTCATGCAGGGCTTTCTGGGCGGCGGAACGTTCCGCGAGCCACTCCTCCCTGGAAAGCTGAGGCTGGACGTGCAGATATTTGAGCGTGCGTTCGGCGATGGCCTTGAACGTGGGGCCGGAGGCGGAGCCGCCGTAACGGCTGCCGACGGTCGGATCGTCGCAGGTCACGAGCAGGACGAACTTCGGGGCCTCGGCCGGGACGAACCCGACGAACGAGGCGTAGTAGCGGTTGGAATAGGCGCCGTTGATGACCTTCTGCGCGGTGCCGGTCTTGCCCGCCACGTGGAAGCCTTCGATGGCCGCTTCGGTGCAGGTGCCGCCCGCCTCGGTTACGCCGATCATCATCTCGGTGATCATCTTCTTCGTCGTTTCGGGATTCGCGAAGATGCTGGTTTTTTCCTTGATCACGGGCATGACGCGCACGTCGTTGCCGCGTTCGATGCGGTCGACGAGGCGGAGGTTGACCTTGTAGCCGCCGTTTGCGATCATGCAGTAGGCGCGTGCGAGTTGAAGCGGGGAGACCGCGATGCCCTGTCCGATGCAGAAACGCGAGACGGAGAGCGAATCCCATTTTTCGAGGGGGCGGAAGATGCCGGAGGTCTCGGGCCTGAGCTGGATGCCGGTCTTCTGGCCGAAGCCGAAGGAGCGCAGGGCGGTGTCGAGGTTCTTCTGGCCCATCATGACCGAGACTTTCGCGGTGCCGATGTTGCTGGACTGCTTGATGATCTCGGTCACGGGGACCTTGCCGACGTTGTGCGTGTCGTGCAGGAGGCGGCCCGCGTATTTCCAGACGCCCTGTTCGCAGTCCACGATGGTGCCGGGCGTGACGAATCCCCTGTCGAGCGCGTAGGAGATCACGAAAGGCTTCATGATGGAGCCGGGCTCAAGCGCGAGTTCGGACAGGCGGTTCTTCGAGGATTCCGAATTCATGGTGCCGCGGTCGTTCGGGTTGAACGTGGGACGCTGCGCGGCGGCGAGCACGTCGCCGGTCGTCGGATCGACGAGGACGGCCCATGCGGCATGCGGCTTCACGCGTTCGCACATGAGATCGAGCTCCTCCTCGACGATGGCCTGGAGCGGTTCGCGGATGGTGAGGTAGATGTCGTAACCGTCGAGTGTGGGCTCGCTTTTGCTGTTCGCGAAGCTGACCGAGCTGCCGTTGCGGGCGCGTTCGTAGACCATGGAGCCGGAGGTGGCGGTCATGGCTTCGTCGAGCGTGCGTTCGATGCCCTGGACGGGGATGAACTTGTCGGCGTCGAAGTTCGTCAGTCCGAGGATGTTCGCGAGCATCGTGTCTTTCGGGTAGTTCCTGCGGTAGGAGCTGGTGAATGAGACGCCGTGGAACGCGAGTTCCTTCACCTCGTCCTTCAGCGTCTTCGCCGCGTTGTACTCAATGCCGGTGGCGATGACGGCGTAATGGCAGTCGTGCTCGACCTTGTCGCCGTCGGCGTTCGTGGTCGTGATCGTGCGGCGCGTGAGGCGGCGGTAGACCTCGTCGGCGTTGACGTTTCCGCATTTTTCCGCGAAGAAGTCGGCGATCATACGGCATTCCCTGTCGGCTTCTTCCTCGTCCTTTTTGTTCAGAATGAGGATGTTGGCCGGGTCGCCGATGATGTCCATCGTGGGCATGTTTCCGACCAGCAGCGAGCCGCCGAAATCGTAGATCTCTCCGCGGACGCCGTGCGTCTTGATGCGGGTCGTGTAGGTGTTCTGGGCCTTTTCGAAGAGTTCGCCGTGCCGCGCGATCTGCACGCCGTAAAGCGCCTGTACCACGTAACCGAACCCGCAGATAAGCAGGATGTACACGAGAGCCATGCGAATGGCCATGGAGCGGAACAGTGTCATGTCAATCGTCCTTTCTTCTTGTGCGGGGTTGCGGTTCGGATCAGTGGATTGTCCCGGATTCGGAGCTCGGGATGCCTGTGGATGTGTCGGCCACGCGGGTGTCGCCGCCGAACGGTGACGACGTTTCGACGCGGGCGTCGAAGCGTTTCATGTAGCGCAGCTGGCTCGGATTCGCGGAGCGGAGCGCAAGGTTGTACTCGCGTATCTTCGAGTTGATGTTTTCCCAGCGGCGCAGGTTTGCGATTTGGATGCGGAGCGACTGGATCTCAGTCTGCCGCTCCTGAATCTGTCTGGTGATGAGTGTCTTCTCCCGTGCCAGCTGTTCGGTCTTGTCGTTCAGGTGGACCCGGGCGAAGAATGCGGCGAAGATGATGATCATCATCAGGGCCATTTTGAAGATCAGCCCGGCGATCCAGGGCGTGTTCTGACGCCCGGTTTCCACGCCGTCGCCCGACGGACTTGTCTTTTTGGTGAATTGGTTCATGTGTGTGTCCCGCTCTTGGTTGTTTATTTAAGGTTGAAGTTTTTCTGCAGCTCGTAATTTCGCGCAGGCGGCCCTGGGATTTGCGGCGAGTTCGCGCTCGTCGGCCTCCACGGGCTTTTTAGTCAGGGGTTTCAGGACGGCGCGCCAGGAGCAGATGCAGACGGGCGTGCCGGGCGGACATTTGCAGTTCATCGCCATGTCCCGGATGAAGTTCTTGACGATGCGGTCTTCCAGCGAATGGAAGCTGATGACCGCCATGCGTCCGCCGGGGGACAGGAGATCGACTGCGTGCTGAAGGCCCTCGCGGAGTTCGTCGAGTTCGCCGTTGACGGCGATGCGGAGAGCCTGGAATGCGAGCGTGGGAGCGGGCGGGCCCTTGCGGCCCGTTCTGCGGTGGAAGCCGCCGAGGATTTCGTCGCAGACGGCGGTCAGGTCCCCGCAGGTGTGGAACGGTTTGGTCTTGCGGAGTTCGACGATGCGGCGTGCGAGGCGGCGTGCCTCCCGGATTTCGCCGTAGTCGCGGAATATGGAGGTAAGATCTTCTTCGGGTTGCGTGTTGACGATGTCCGCGGCGGTGCGGCCGCGGGAACGGTCCATCCGCATGTCCAGCGGGGCGTCGGCGAACCGGAACGAAAATCCGCGTTCCGCATCGTCGATCTGGCGCGAGGACACGCCGATGTCGAGGAGTATGGTATCGACCTTGTCCCAGCCGAGCGCGGCTGCACGGTCGGCCATGCGGGAGTAGTCGGAATGAACCAGGTGCACGCGGTCGCCGGCGAAGGCGAGACGTTCGCGCGCGGCGGCCAGGGCCTCTTCGTCGCGGTCGAGCCCGAGCAGTTCCGCCTCCGGCTTGGCGTTCAGCAGCAGCGCGCTGTGTCCGCCGTAGCCCACGGTCCCGTCGATGATGCGGCGGACGGTGCGGCCTTCGGGGGCCAGGAACGAACGGACGGCTTCCGGGAGCACGGGGATGTGCTTCGGAGCAGTGGCCGGGGATTCCATGATCTGCTGCGTCTGATTCATGCCGCGGTCTCCTTAATCCAGAACGTCCAGGAAGCTGTCGCCCGTCTCGTTGAAAGCCTCGAACTCGGCTTTCCAGCGGGCGCCGTCCATGATCTGGCCGAAGTTGCCGGACGCGATGAACGCGACGGAGCTCTTCAGCTGGGCGAAGTCCATCAGGATCTGCGGGATCTGGATGCGCCCCTGCTTGTCGCACTGAAGATTGAACGTGCGGGCGCCCATCTGACGCAGTTTCTTGAGGTCGGCGGGATTCGACGGGGACAGGGAGTTCAGTTTCGAGCCGATGCGCTCGTTGTACACTTCCTTCGTGTACAGCTGGAGCGTCTGATCGCGACCGGGAATGAGCACGAACCAGCCGCTCGGGGACTGTTTGCGCCAGTCCGCGGGCACTGCGACGCGGTTCTGGCTGTCGAGCTTGTACTCGAAGCTGCCGCTCAGAATGCAGATGTTTGAGGTTGTGTTCGTGTCGTTTGCCATGGTCGTTTTCGCGATATGTCGGAGCGTCCCCTGTGATGCCCCTGTTTTCACCTTTCTTCCCCTAATTTACCCTGCATCCGCCTTTTTTCAAGCCTTTTTTTCGTTTTTTTCGATTTTTTTTTGGATTTTTTTCGCCTTTCCCCCTTTTTTCGCCCTTTTTTGCCCCTTTCGGTGTCTGAAAACGCGAAAAAACGGGTTTCTCGTCGATGGTGTCCGACAATGTTTTTTTCGCGGAAATGATGAATGATTTCGCAAAAAAGAAAACGAGCTCAAAAATGGATGATTTGAGCTCAGAACGAATTGTCGTGTCTGTATATCGAATTTGAGCTTGGACTAACGATGGCTCCTGAGCTC
>Ga0265301_10006935_pt1 | contig 10705 bp, 8 predicted proteins | sample AusTroGonzalo_MG_2_FD_193488 | JGI IMG/M metagenome (GOLD analysis project Ga0265301, IMG submission 193488) | Bovine rumen microbial communities from tropical cattle in Woodstock, Queensland, Australia - Gonzalo_04 | ecosystem: Host-associated > Mammals > Digestive system > Stomach > Rumen ...
TGCATTTTCCGCTGCAAAGCTGTTCTGCTATTTCCTCCGCAGCCTTGAAATTTTCCACTGACATATACGTAATGCCTGCATTCATTTTTTGTTTTTCATATGAGGGTATATCTGCTATCCTGTAAAAACCTGGTTTCACGGTTACTGTATCGTGTGTTTTATATTTCATGATTATATGGAAGCGGTATGGGTAGGATATTGTTTTAAAAGGTATCATGTTTTCTGTTTTCCACTCTTTTTTCCCTTTGCTGAAGGCAAGTGCTTCCGGCGGTATGTAAAAAAGTTTTTCTGTTATCTGTGTTTCCGGGCCGGCGGAAAAATATTTACGCATAAGATCGCGTCTCTGTAGAGAACTATCTGAATTAACAATATATCTGCCTTTAATTTCACTCTGGGCTTTTACAAGAAATGCCCATTCAATATCATTCGATCTCAGATTGTGTTTAAGAAAATCAGATGTAACAAGATTCAGTACGGCGTATACAGAGACAAGAGCTGTTATCGTGACAATACATAAGGGTTTTAAATTCCCGTATCCTTTCTTTTCCGCAGCGTCAAGCATGGATTTTACTGAAAAGCCGCATAAAGCCGAGAAAGGAATAAACATAAAAAGACGGTGCCGCATGAAATGCAAAGGGTAAATGTCCTGCCAGCGGTAAATAATGGTATTATAAAAAAGAATCAGAAAAAACAGAAAATGCTGGTCATTGAAAAAATGTTTCCAGTTTATGCGTATGATTTTAAGACAGTACAGCCCTGTGGCAATAAAAAGCAGAACAACCAGGCATTCTACGCTGAATTTTCTGAAGGGAAATTATCTGCAGGATTTCCTGAAAAAATCAAAGCGATATTTTCCTGTATTATCTGCATATTGAAATTTGTAAGTGGGGATTCCGGATGAAAAAGCCTGATTGAAGGATATGAAAGCTGAAAACAGAAACATAAAGTCATTAAAGATAAGCCTGTGGTGGAAATAACAATCAGCGGATTTCTTAAATTTATTTCCTTAGTATTTTTTATCCTGTTTATAATCAGATATGCAGCCAGCATAAAAAGTACCGGGGTCTGTTCAACCCTGCACATTATAGATAGAATGGACGAAGAGGAAAACTATACAAGATTCCAATATTCATTATTGTTTTTTCTTAGGAATGAGACAAAAGCAGCAAGTGAGGAAATAAAAATAAAAGCTGCAGCGGATGTTGTGCTGAAAGCTGAGGCATTGAGAAAGGTGTGGAAATTAAGAAACAGAACTGCGGTTCCTGTAAGGGACCCGATGCTTCCGGCTCCGGCGTATCTGACCGTGGCAAAAAAAAGGAGCATTGAAAAAAGAGGAATTATTCTGTTTGTATCAAGTATTGCCTTAAGACTGTAATTACTGGTCCTGTCAATAATATCTTTCAGAAAAACCGGTGAGATCTCCTTGTAGCTGAACAGCTCATTGTTATTATGGGAATCTATCTCTACAGATATGAAATCATGATTGTTGTCATAACCGCCACGTATGGGAGAGGTGAAATTGCCGTATAGCATAACTGACGCAACAAGGAGTAGTACAAAAATATTAATCCTGTTTTCTTTTTTATAAAAAGAATAGAGAAAACGTGCTGTACAGATCAGTGTTATCAGCCATGAACATTCCATCAGAATTTTCAGAAAGGATTTAAGAATCACAGCAATATTCTATAAAAACGATTCTGTAATAACAAAAATACTGTAAGGAGCGGAATCTGTAAGGGGTTGACACCTGAATAATGTTTTATGTTCAATTTTTATAAAACAATTTAATGATATGAAAAGAAATATTCCGGAAAAAAACAATATACTGCCTAAAATAAGAAAGGATTACCGTTTTACTGGTCTGCTTGTATTTGCCGTGGCACTTATTGCCGAGATGCTTATTTTTATTAATGCACAGAGTGGCAAACTTGCTGAAAAGCTGTCAGATGATTTTTCACTGCTGCTAATAGCAGAGAATGGATACTCCCAGTCTGCCATGGAGAATCTGCGTATAGATATTGAGAATGTCCCTGGTGTTGAAAAAGCTGTTTTTACCGGAAAAAAACAGCTTCTGGAAAGGCTTAAACAGGAAGATCCACAGTTAGTGGATTCAGTGCTTTCCACAGGTGGAAATCCATTGCCTGATACATGGGAGGTAAAGGTCAGGACGGATTATCTGCTTAATCTTGAAGATATTGCGGCCTCGCTTCTTGTTTTTGACGGTGTCGCTGATGTACAGTATAAAAAACAGGAGGCCTGGGCTGTAAGACATCTGCTTTTTTACAAGCATCTTACGGCTGTAGCCCTTTCCATCGCCGGGTTTGTTTTTATAGTTTTTGTTATAATTGTGCTTGCTCATGAAAATTCAGTAACAGCCGCATTCAGTGCTTTTACAAATGGTGATCTGCCTTTTGTCCTGTCCGGTATTGCTGCCGGTGCGGCAGCCCTGATGGCTACAGTTGTTTTTCTGTATCCGGTTAAGGCAGAAAGTCTTTTCTGGTCCTGGACCTCACCGGCTGCGCAGACTTTATTTATTATATGCTGTGCTTTTGTAAGCTGGGCGCTTAGAAGATGGAAACTGCGCCGTTGAATATTCACATGTTTAAAGAGAACCGTTCCAATATGAATGGCTGCGGAATGATCTTATCAGCTGTTTTGCTGGTATTTATATCTACAGGAATTTATACTGTTCCGGTTTGCGCGCAGACAAGTTCCAGCCAGACCCGGTCACAGATAGCTGCCACGGAAAAAAAACTTCAGGATAACAGAAACCGCCAGAAGAAGCTTGATTCAGAGCGTAAGAATCTTCAGTCACAGCTTTCACAGCTGGAAAATTCCAAAAAAAAGAACGCTGAGAAGCTGAAGGAATTGTCGCAGAAACTTGAGCAGAATAAAAAAGACTCAGCCGAACTGCATAAGAATCTGGATTCTCTTGAAGCTGCAAGAAAAAGACTTTCCGGAGATTTTTCAGGTGTTTTTCTTCTGCAGTTCAGGCATAAGACCGGAGCTTCTGATTATTACGGAAGCAGCGACATTCCGAAAAATCTTCTTTTAAGGGGAGTCCTTCTTGAGACATTTTCCAGACTTGACCGGGTTAACTGGGAGAAAGGACAGGCGCAGAAAAAAGCAGAAAGGGTTGACCGTGCTGGAAAAACACTTGAGGATGGCCGGGTTTCCGTTCAGCGCCAGCAGAATTCAGTAGACAGCAGAAAGAAAGGTCTGCAGAAGGAAATAGGGAAAAAAGAAAAAACAAAGCAGACACTTCTGGCTGAGGAAGCAAGACTTAAGGAAGCAAAAGCCTCACTTGAAAAACTATTCCGCGCGGCGCAGGCAAGAGAGGAAGAGGAAAGAAAAAAGGCTGAAACTGCTGCCAGGAACAGCAGCAGGAATGACAAAAGCAGTTCCACACAGCAGAAGCAGACTGTCACAGCTTCGTCAAAATCATCCTCAATGCCCATTCCTTCTCATTCACTTTCATGGCCGGCCGATGGTTCGGTAATAGAGCCTTATTCAAACATGATGCCCGGTGTAAAGATAGCTGTACCGCAGGGGCAGACCGTAAAAGCTGTTATGGCCGGCAAGGTCGACTCTGTTGAACACAGTGGTGATGTACTGGGCAGAATGGTGCTGGTAAGGCACGGAAACGGCCTTGTAACTGCATACGGGCTGCTTGAAGATGTCCGTGTCAGTAAAGGTGAGGCTGTGGGGGCCGGAACCGTTCTGGGCCGCGCTGGCAAAGACCGCGAGGAAATCAACAGCAGATATCCAGGAAAGAAATTCTACTGGTTCTTCCTGCTTTTCAACGGAAAACAGCTTAATCCATCAGACTGGCTGCGTTAAAAACAGTCTTCCGCCGTAGAAAAAAAGAGTTTTCCTGAAAATAAAAAAATAAATATAATATATTAGTGTCTATGCATTATCTGCGCATGACACTGATTATGGAGATTTTATGAATAAGTTCCGCAGACTGTTTTCTGTTACCGTTGCAGCGTTTTTTATCGGTGTTGCTTTCCCCTATGTGAATCATGCCATGGATAAAACCTATGAGGGGCTTAAAATACTTATTGACGTAATGACCCTTATACGCAATAATTATGTGGAGACTGTGGAACCGAAAAAGCTTATTTACGGTGCGGCGAAAGGTATGACAGCCACACTGGATGATTATTCTGTTTTCATGGAGCCTGAAGAATACGCCAGAATAAAAAGTGATACTGACGGTGAATTTGGCGGGTTGGGGATACGCGTGGAAATGCGCGATGGATGGCTTACAGTGGCTACGCCAATGCCGGGAACCCCTGCATGGAAAGCGAAAATAATGCCCGGAGACAGAATTATCAAAATAGACGGAGTAAGCACAAAAGACCAGAGCCTTGAGGATTCCGTGAAGAAAATGAGAGGAGTTCCAGGAACACCGATAAAGATAACAATTTCACGTGCTGAAGATAAAGACGGACAGAAACGCATTGAGAAAGAAATTTCCATGAAGCGTGAGATCATTGTGTCAGATAACGTGAAATGGCATATGATAGATGACAAGGTGGGATATATAAAAATAATAGAATTCACCGGTCATGTTACTGAAGATTTTCACAAGGCCATGCGCCAGATGCTTGACAAGGGTATGGATTCACTGATACTTGATCTGCGCTATAATCCTGGCGGGCTTCTTAATGGCGCCATAGACATATCGAAGATGTTCCTCGGTGACAAAAAAATGATTGTATATACAAAAGGCCGTAAACAGGAAAATTATCAGGAATTCCGTGCCGGTTCAAAAGCCCCATATCCTGATATACCGCTTATTGTACTTGTCAACCGTTTTTCCGCTTCATCGAGCGAAATAGTATCAGGTGCGCTTCAGGATCACAAACGCGCCATAATTTTAGGCGAGCGTTCATACGGAAAGGCCAGTGTGCAGTCCATGATTCCGCTTTCGGATGAATCAGCACTCAAGATAACGGTTGCAAAATATTATACTCCAAATGGCCGGTCCATTATGAGGGATCCTGAAAAGAAAACAGGCGGAATAGTTCCTGATTTTACAGTAACGCAGACACTTGAAACAGAAAAGAAACTTCTGCTTCAGGAGCAGAAAGATGATGTTTATTATCCCGAAGAAAAATCTGCTGAAGGCAAAGCCGGTACAAAAGCAGAAAGCAAAGATAAAACTGCAAAAGATGTAAAGAAGGCAGAAAAGACGCCTGCCGGCAAAGAGGCAAGAATAAAAGATGAGGTAATAGAGCGTGCTGCTGAAATACTGCGCGCCCGCGATGTGCTTGGAAAACTGTCTGAAATGAAGAACAGTGCCACACAGGCGAAAAAGGAGGAAACAGCGGAAAAGAACAAAACTGTTTCCGGAAAATAAAGCTGCGGAAATAAAACATGAAGATTCTGGCAATTGAAACAACCTGCGATGAAACCTCTGCCGCAGTGCTTGAGGATGGAAGACTGTTGTCAAATTATGTTCATACGCAGATACCTCTGCACAGTGCATATAATGGCGTCGTACCGGAACTTGCCAGCCGTGCGCATCTGGAAAAAATGCCGTATGTGCTGAAAAAAGCTCTTGCCGTTGCCGGAATAAATGAATACAAAAAGAATTGTGTGGATGCGGTGGCATTTTCCAGGGGACCAGGGCTTCCAGGCTCACTTATGGTTGGACGTGTCGCCGCGGAAACAGCTGCGGAACTGGCCGGGGTGCCTCTTATAGGGGTAAATCATCTTGAAGGTCATCTGCTTGCCTGTGAATTTGAAAACGGTAGAATAGCGCATCCCCTGCAGTTTCCTCTTATAGGTCTTCTTGTGTCCGGCGGGCATACGGAAATGTGGCTTGTGCGCGGCTATGGGGACTACAGAATTATAGGCCGTACACGGGACGATGCCGCCGGTGAGGCATTTGACAAGGTTGCGAAACTGCTTAAACTCCCGTATCCTGGCGGCCCCGAGGTTGAAAGGCTTGCTTCGGAAGCAGCCGGAGAAGGACCACGTTTTCCACGCCCATATATGAAAGGAACATGGGAATTTTCATTCAGCGGGCTCAAAACATCTGTAAGTTATTATCTTCAGAAGAATCCACAGCCTGACATAAGTGAAAAACGCCTTATATGCAGGGCATTTCAGGATGCTGTTATAGAAACACTTGTAAGAAAGGTTTCGGAAGCTGCAGAACATTTCGGTGTGAAACGTGTGGCCATAGGAGGAGGAGTTTCAGCTAATTCGGCATTGCGCAGGGCGTTCTCTATGCTTAAGGATCTTGAAATAAGATTTTCTGAAAAGCAGTACTGCTCCGACAATGCTGCAATGATAACACTCTGTGCATTACGGCGTATTCAGGCGGGCAGATGGAAAAACAGCATAAAGGCGGACCCTGTTCTTGAGAACGCCTCATGGAGGGTAAAGTGAAAGTCTGGCTTCTGTCTGATTATGACAACAGAAAACATCAGGCTTTCCGCGGTCTGATATACCGCTATACCTCCGGAGCTTCCGGGGACATAAAAATAGAGGTAAAAAGCCGTACAAATCTCTGGCGCAGCCTTTTTGCGCATCTGCGCGATGCAAGAAACAATCCATTGCCGGATGTGCTTGAACTGCCGCTAAACTGGACACGCCGTTTCGCCTCGCTCGGTGTCCTTGCTGACCTTAAGCCTCATGTCAGATATCTTGCCGAGAAAGCATATCTTCCTGCTGTGATGGCTGAACTCTGCAGACACGGCGATTCGGCAATTTACTCTGTTCCATGGTGGCAGAAATCGCCTGCCCTCTATTATCGTGAAAAAGTGCTTAAGGATTTCTGTAGTGACCCCGCTGCCGGGTTGTCCACATGGAAAGGTTTCCGCCGTATTCTGGACCGCCTGGCGGAAACATCCAGGTTCCATAATCACAGGCTTCTTTCGATTCCCGGTTCTTCAGGTCCTGTAAGTCTGGGGGAAGTGCTTCCTCATATATGGGGACGTCGTGGCGGGCTTTATTCAGATGATTTTACACGTGCAACATTTACGCGTGATGAAACCATCGGAGGCATACAGGACTGGCTTGATCTTGCCATAGACGGATATGTACGCCTTTTCAGTCAGGACCGTTTTGATAACGGATATCTGCCTGACGAGGATTGTGTATTTATGCTTTCCTCCCGCAGACCATCGTATCTTGGGGGAAAAATGAAACTGCTGCCTTACCCCGGCTGTGCGGGTGGGGGAGGGCTTCTACTTGTCAATAATCTGGCGGTTTCCTCAACATCTTTGTGTCAGGAAGAGGCCTTTTCGCTGGTTTCATGGCTTTCCGATGGACTTAATGCCGGAATATTCGCAGATTATTTCGGTGTTTTTCCATGCTGTACTGCAGCTTTCGAATCGAGAATATCCAGAGACAGAGAGTCAGATGTTCTGCGCCGGATATATTCCAGTCCGGAAGTGCTTCCGAATTTTTCTTTCTATCCTTCAGCAGAACTGCTGCTGCAGAATCTGCTATGGAAACTTTCGCTTAAAATTTCTGAAGGTAAATTCCTGCAGGAGGATCTGCGCCGCGAGCTTATAAAAGCACAGGGAGAGGCTGATTATCTGCTTACGCTTGACTGATATATGAAGAAATCACAGGGAAACATATTTATCAATGACAACACTGGCGGATATGCGTCGTTTATACGCGATGCACTGTCCAGGCTTGCTGCCGGTTTCCCTGTTGACGGAGCCTCGTATTATGAGTATGACAGCCGTTATAAACTGCTGCACCTGCGTGTATGCAATGCCGGCGGGTTTTCATATGACCATGAGGACCATATAAGGCCAGAGCCTGGAACACCTGTCTTCCGTGCACTTGAGAAAATGGAGCCTGTATCTGCTACACTTCCATGCGGTATACATCTGTATTATCCGTTTCTGTTTGAATGTGATGAGTATTCCGCTCCGAGATTTGGCCGGTCTGTTTCCGTATCGCGTATAGGACTAATACGTCTGGAACGACGTAGCGGTCATAATGATTTTACCAGTGAGGAAATAGAGAATATTTCCACTTTTATGGAAAATCATCTGGTTAATTATTACAGGTATGAATATGCCTCTCTCCGCAATACTCATGAGAAGAATCTCAAGGCGGTTACATCCCTTGCGGAAGTTTTTGCCAAAAGCCTTAACAAACAGTCCCGAATAGAGGCTGCAGATGAAAAAGGCAAAAGCCAGAAAAATGATGACAGTCTGCGCGCCATTCTTTCCGGAGTGCAGATGCATTTTGGTTTTGACCGGGTGAGGCTTTTCCTTATAGATAAAAACGAGGATATGGACATACTCAAAGGTGAGCTGTCCGTGGATATAACAGGAAAGGTAAAGGATCTGTCCCTGGAGCAGATTCCGCTTGAACCCGGTTTTCACCGTTTTGCCGATATAATACTTAAAAGAAATTCAGAGGCATTTCTTGATGAATACAAGGACTGCGTGGTCTATGTTCCCCTTGTGGTAGGCGGTGAAACCATAGGCCTTATGATAGGAGATAATTTCACTAGCCAGCAGCCTATTGAGAAACAGGAACTGGCGCTGCTGCGCTCTCTTGGAACACAGATGGCTCTGGCGGTGCATAATATACGCCTGTTTAAAAAGGTACAGGCCATGGCCAAGTATGATTCTCTTACCCGTCTGCCGTTACGTTCATATTTCGATGAGCGTTTTCAGGAAGAAATCTGCCGTTCCATAAGGTATGGACATAAACTTTCTTTTATGTTCGTTGATATAGATCTTTTTAAGATAATAAATGACACCTATAGTCATCAGACAGGTGATGAGGTGCTCAGGGCCATCGCCAATACAATAAATAAAACCATACGCCAGAAAATAGACTTCCCCGGCCGTTTCGGTGGGGATGAGATGGTGATATTCCTTCCGCAGTCTTCCACGGAGGAGGCCAAAGGGCTTGCGGAAAGACTTCACAGGGCGATAAGGGATATTCATATAGATACTGGTAGTGAGCGTGAGATAAAACTTTCCGTAAGCATAGGTATTTCCACATGTCCTGATGATGCAGAGACAATGGAAACATTGAAGAATAATGCCGATCTGGCCCTTTACTGGGTAAAGGAGCACGGAAGGGGAAAGACTATGGTTTACTCTGAGCTTCCGACGGATTATGCGGAGGAAAGGGCTTTGCATGAATCCCTTAAAAAACCGGGAGAACGATAATGAAAATGTTTTCTTGTGAATTTTCTGAAAGGATAATGATGCGGATTATTTTGTTTGTGCTGTGTCTCGTTTCATCTGTGCCGTTCCTGTATGCGCAGAATCTGTATATAAACAACACAAGCGTGTGGTATAGTAGCAACAGTGTGTATTGTAATGAGGTTGATCTAAACTTCACAACGACACAGACATACTTTACAATACCTGTTTCTGGCAAAGCTATAAAACCTATTCGTATGTATCCTGATATAAAAACTGATACTTTAGCTTCTGAAGGCTCAACAAAAACATGTAAACTCGGATACCCTTCTGTAGCAAATTCTACTGCTGTTATAAAAAGTATAGAAGTTGGAACGGTAAATGGTTCAATGAGTAGAAATGCACCAATAACCGGTTATGGGTATGGAGCCCAGACATCATTTGGAGGAACTTTTTATTACTCTTTAACCAACAATTATCAAGATGCTACAGTTTCATGCCGTTCTTTGCAGGAGGGACAGACTACCTATAGCTCGTTTAATAGTACAAATATCAGGGATTTCGAAACTGGAGGATATTATAATGGATCTTCACCGGAGGATTCCAGAGCAAAATGGACTGTAAACTCAAGCGGAAGACTTGTTTCCGGTAAAATATCTGATTATGGTTATAGTGAAATTGCTACAAGGCGTTATATCCGAGTTCCAGGCAATGTTATTTTTATGTCATCAGTGAGTTGTGAAGGAACCAATGCTAATCCTTATGACAAACTTATGTTCTATATAGATGGTGATTTAAAAGGAACCTGGACTGGAACACAAACATCTGCTTATCATTCGTATCCTGTAAGTATCGGAGTTCACACTTTCAGGTGGGTATATGGTAAAGATGGCAGTCAGTCGAGCGGTGATGATAATGCTGTAATTTCATATATAAATTTTCCGAGCAATTACTTTACATATAATTCAGAATATTCCTCACCTACTTCTGGCAGCATTTACCGTACTGACAATAATGCTACTGCTACTGTTTATAACGGAAATAATCTTCAGGTTTCTGTATCTTCGTCAACGGTTGTACCTGAGCAGATATGTACATTTGGAACTCAGCGTTGTAAGCCGCAGCAGAAAAGATTTGCAAATAGTCAAGGCAGAATTACTGACCCTTCTAATTATGGGTATTTATCTGAGTTCGTGGAGGATCTGGTGCCACTTGTTTTCCCTGTGATTGTTTCAGCTTCCGGTTCTAATGACTATTTGGGAATTGTTAAATATGCTAATGATACAAAAAATGTAAGTTTTTATTCTTCTGATCCTGTGCGTAACTCTGCACTAATCGAATTTGATCAGCCACGCAGTACATACCCTGCGGCATGTCTTTCATTATGTGCAGCAGTACAGTGTGCCAGCAGTACATCCCCAATAGCTTTTGGTGTTGATGAGCTTACTTTTGAAATTTTTAAATTCCAGCAGGGAACAAATCCTCTTGATGGCACCAGCGCACCGCCCATAAAAACAATTCCGATATATAATCTTGGCGGAGGACACAGGTGTAACTTCCCT
>Ga0265301_10006938_pt1 | contig 10701 bp, 9 predicted proteins | sample AusTroGonzalo_MG_2_FD_193488 | JGI IMG/M metagenome (GOLD analysis project Ga0265301, IMG submission 193488) | Bovine rumen microbial communities from tropical cattle in Woodstock, Queensland, Australia - Gonzalo_04 | ecosystem: Host-associated > Mammals > Digestive system > Stomach > Rumen ...
TACATCAAAGCCAACTCTGCACCAATATATACAAATATTACTGAGAATAAGAATTGCCTTGGCAAATCCACACGACATAGTAATATTATGTTACATATAAATGCAATAAATGTTACCACCATCCAATATACAAAATCTTTGTCTGAAAAAAGTGTAAGATTTATGCGGTCTACAAAGAATAACGCTAATTGACACAAGAATCACCACACAACTAAGAATGGTAATACTGATTCTATACTTGATCCACTTACCAAAAGTACTGAGTACAATACAAAATTCGCGATTAGTGCCAAAGCAAATCTAGATACATCTGTCGCATATCAGATTCTTTTGAGTAAAAATGTATTTATCAAGAATAAGGCGATTCCTAACCAATATCATAATCATAATGATACTTCTGATGAAGTAAATACTCACCAGAAAAAAAATAGAAGAAGAAAAATCAGTAATCCAATATTGAAAAATTCAAAAGAATAATCAAATCGTTTTGGACTCCTTTCTAACCATTCATGTAATGAAATCTTCCGCTGTGGAACGTTCAGTTTTTTGAATATTCTTTCTCCTGCTAATATTCTACGAACAGAAATTCTTGCTGTTTGTTGTTTTGGCATTTCCCAATTTTGAACAATATATATTCCACAAAAAACTAATGCTAATAGCAAGAATCATAAGGCAAATATCCATTCAGCTGGATAAAAATTATTGATAATACTTCATCAAACTACAATAGCTCATAGTATTACTATTTCATAAAGCCATCTTTCATCAGTTGGATAGAAAATTCATATAATAAATTGCATAAATGCATAAACTCAGAGCATTAAACTCGCCATCAATAAAACTGCATCAAAAAATGCAGGAAATCCTGATGAAAATAGTATAGTTCATAAAATCACTATCACCATTAATCGTGCTCATATTTCAAATATCAGTTTTCCATCTTCATAATCGAAAATACGAGAACCAAACATCAGCATAATGTTTAGAATTAGCAATGACATATATACAGAAATTTCTTTGATTCATACAAAAAATAAGATTCATGAAAGTCCAATCATCGTAATCAACCAAATCAGAATCAGACTCCATTTTTCCCATAATATTTCTAGTTTTATTCATGTGAAGACATTCTTAATTCCGTGCGATAACATAAAAACGAGTACTGCCAATGGCAATAATCCTAAATACCACAGTCCTATCAAATAGAAAAATGTGGAGAACAACGCAAACATAAAGAATGTTATCAAAAAGACCATAGTCTATTTTTCAACGTAAAAAACTTCACTATTTAACTATAGTATAATTTTCACAAAAATCAAACCAAATTAAATCACTAGAAACTACTTTCTACAGTTTTAGAAATATCATATAACTCTTTCAATAAATCTGGTTTCAATATCTCATAATATTTTGCAATTTTCTCTTTATTCTTAGATAAATAATCAGCTTTCTTTTGAAGTGAATTTAATGATTTGGATGAAGACGCAGATGCGTATGATGCATGAGCTTTTGCATAAACTTCATTTTTGGCTATACATGCACGAAGTTCTGCTATCTCTTTGGATATAGATTCAGCTCTTTCGTAATTAAAATTTCTTACAGCATCAGCAAATTCTGAATTCTTTCATTTTATTGGAGCCTCACATTCTTTTGCTAAGTTATTATAATAATCTACCTGAGATTGCTCAAAATTTCATAAATCTTTTCAATTAGATATAGTATTATTCAATGACATAATATACTGATCTATAACTCTTAATCTCTCTTGTTCATTTTTTGCGTTATCCAACTGTGAAATCAAATCTAACTTATTCTGATTTGAAATTTCCTGCTGTAAAACTAATGAATTTTTTGATCTTCAATCTCTATATTCTCAAACATTTGAGCGCTGACTTAGTCAAATTTCTAACTGTGTTCATAAAAGGCTTCGTATGAATGGATTTCATGCAAATGAAAAATTTCAAAATATCGATATTCAAGCTACAAATACTAACAAACCTGATTTGATTTTTTTCATTAAACATAGCCGATAACATAAATTATATATGATTATATAAATATAATAAATTAAGTCAAGCAGAATAAATAGCGAAATACAAAAAAGGTATGAAATAAAAATTCCATACCCTAAATGTCATAAAGGTGGATAATTAAGCCAATGCGTACACCGACTCTTCTACCGAATTGAGAAATGAATAAAGCTCTTCCTTGGAAGCTTTTTCATAAGGAGAATATCCTGTCTCCATACGATACTCCTCGAAAATTTCAGAAACAGGGATATTCTTGAATACTGATTTGACACCCATTTTCTGAAATTCAGAATACAAGGACTTTGCCTTATCAGAAGGAGCAAACACAAATCTCTGATAGAAAGATTCTACAGATTTAGCCATGAGTTCTAGTTCTTCTGGCTCCAAATGAGAACAAATCTGAACGAGGTAGTTCAGACACGTACTCCTACAACTCACAACCGAGCCATCAGGATAACACACTCTCTTGGAAACTAAGCACTTAACTAATGCCTTAAACGCATCATCCTGCTCTTCTTGGGTTAACCCACAATTTTCTACGGCTGCTCTTAATGTTGGAAAGCGTCCGTAATCAATTCTTCTGTTCATTGTTCTTTTGCCTTTTTTTATTTTTCTGTCAATATTGACATTGTTATCAATGTATACTTTTTATTAATTAAGTCAAGCTATATTTCAACAACTTGTGTTTTACCATTTAGATCCAAATATTCTAATTTCCATGCTGTAAGTTGCATTGGAACATTCTCGTTTTCCTTTCCATATAAATAATCTCATTGAATTGGTAGTCAATGATTAGATAAATGATATCTAATCTGATGTGTTCTTCATGTAAGAATCTGCAACTGCAACTTTACTAGTCAATCTCATACTTTTTCAAAACTAAGAACTTTTGTAATTCACATCTTCGACGTACAATTTGGAACTTTAGCTATAACCGTTTCTTGTATATAATATGGTAATCAGTTTTTTTTCATTTCATCCAAAAATTCTGCTCATTTTGGAGTGATCTCACATGTTGCACGATAGTATTTTTGGAGCGGAGTAGATTCTTTTTCTTCTAAACTAGAAGATTCTGATTTATCCTGAAAAAGAGACTTGAAATGCTGGAGTCATTTCTCCGTTTTCGCCACAATCATCAATCAATCAGTATCTTTATCCAATCTATGTACCAATCAAGCTCTAATAAAATTTCCATAACTAGGTAAATCTTTGTAATGCTGATAAAGGAAAGCAACAACTGATGGTTTTTTTGCATCTCGAATACTATTTGGATGAGAAAGTACTCATTTTGGTTTATTTATGATAATATAATCTTCTTCCTCACGAATAATTGGAATATCTATTTCTTCCGCTTCATCCAAGATAATTGGAGATAAATAACGTTCCAGTTCATCAATCTGAACTTTGTCTGATGATTTTAGTTTATATGATTTTTTTACCACTTTACCATTTACTTGAATTCATCATCTTTCAATAATATGATGAAAAAAATTTCTAGAATATGAAAACTGTCCACTCAATCGTGAGTCAATTCTATCTCATCATTTTCATTCATAAATTATTTCTTGCATTAGAAAGATTTTTATAAATCTGATTTTAATCTATTTTTTCACCTATTTTATACAAGTGAAAAAATGTCAAAATAAAAAAGTCCCCAAAAATTTGCATAAAAATTTTTTTTATTTATAATTCATTTAGGTTTATTTTATTAAACATAAATTATGACACAAACACAAGATGAACAAAATGTACAAGCTCCTGTAACTCCAGCACAAGATTCAAGTGCGGCAACTCCTGTTACACAAGCTTCTACTGATCAACCTGCTGCCGAACAACCAGTAGCAGAAAATACTGCGGCACCTGTGGACGATGGTTTTCAAATTGATTGATTAGGAGCAGCTCCTGCTGAACAACCAGCTCCCGCTGAACAACCAGCTCCCGCTGAACAACCAGCTCCCGCTGAACAACCAGCTCCCGCTGAACAACCAGCTCCCGCTGAACAACCAGCTCCCGCTGAACAACCAGCTCCCGCTGAACAACCAGCTCCTGCTGAACAACCAGCTCCTGCTGAACAACCAGCTGCAGATAATAAATCATTACTTGATGATGGTAAAGAAACTGTAACTGACACACTAAATACAGGTGTAGATAAAGTTAAATGAGTAGGACAAGCTGGAGTGGACTGAGTTAAAGCCACTGCAAGCACAGGTATTGAATCTGCAAAAGCTACTCTTGAACAATGAGGAGATACTCTAAAAGAAACTTCTCAAACTACTATAGATGGAGTCAAATGAGTAGGACAAGATCTTAAAGATGGAATTTGAAATACTTTTTCTCAAGCTACATCAAGTGGTTGAGTAGTAGAATGAGGTAAAGCTGTAGTAGAAGGAACTGTATCTACAACTACAAATGTAGTATGAAATACAGCTGCTGCTGCAACTAATGCATGAGAATCTGTAGTTCAATGAGCAACATGAGCTGCAGAAAATGTAGCAACATGAGCATGAAATGTTGTTAAAGATTCTGTTAATGGTGTAGCATGAGCTATACTTCCTGAAAAAGCTTCACAATGAGTTGCAAATTTCCAAGATAAAGCTGCACAAACAGCACAAGATTTAGGATGAAAAGCTAAGAGCACATTACAAGAGACAGGACAAAAGGCTAAAGGTTTCTTCTCTGGAATGTGGGATAATTTTAAATCTGGATTCTCTAGCAAGGATGCACAAAAAGTAATGGATGAAGCTAGCGCTCCAATTGATACAGCTGCTGCTCAACCAGCTGCTGCACAACCTGCTGCTCCAGCTCAACCAGCTGCTCCTGAAGTTGCACAACCTGCCGCTCCAGCTCAGCCTGCTGCTCCTGAAGCTGCACAACCTGCTGCTCCAGCTCAACCAGCTGCTGCACAACCTGCTGCTCCAGCTCAACCAGCTGCTGCACAACCTGCTGCTCCAGCTCAACCAGCTGCTCCTGAAGTTCAACTTGGAGATATTCAGCAGCCAACTCCAAATGCGTAATAAAAATTATGAATATATAAAAACTCCTCGAATGAGGAGTTTTTTTCAAAGAAAATTTGAAAAATATTATAAAATTTGTATATTCTTTCTCGAAAGAGGAAGATTGGCCGAGCGGTTGATGGCGCACGTCTCGAACACGTGTATTCGTTCACACGAATCTAGGGTTCGAATCCCTAATCTTCCGATTTTTTAATTTATCAAATAGTAAAATTTCACTTATTCCAAACCAATAAATAGCTTACTATATCATAGTAAAAAAATTCCACGTCTGCTGGCGTGGAATATTTGTTTGTTAGTTATTAATTGTTTACATTATCTGTGCGTCTGGAGAAATTTCTTCAACTGCACTAGGAATTTCTATATCTTCATTCTTACATTCTTTTCTCAATTCTTCACCAAATCTATACTGTTTCTCTATATAATATTCTAATGTATGTTCTAGCGTATTCTTTGGTTCATTTTGAAGCTTTTCATAAGTTTCATGTAAATCTTTGATTACTTCTGGATCAACACAAGGCTTTTCTTCAGCTTCGGTAATCATTACTTGATAATAAGACTCTAGACTATATTTCTGTCTGAGCCACTCTCAGTTATTACCAAATAAATTTTGGAAGAATATTTCAGTCTGCTGATAAATTACTTTATATCATGAAAAAAAGCTAATCTTCTCTGCAGGATGAGACTGAAGATACACAAAACACATTCAAAGAAGTACACATCATATAACTAATTCAATCAGATTATGTATCAGCTTTTTTTTCATAGCTTGTTTTTCTGAAATTGGTTTATCTGAAGTCATATAAAGACAAAAATTATTTAAAAAAATAGAATTCTAATTTACACAAAATTATAACTTAGAATTAATAATATCGTTTACTATTGATCCGTCTAATTCACTTTTGTGGTTAGCCATCAATTCTTTCATAAGAAGACCTCTTTGGGTTTTAAGATCACTAATTCATAATTTAGAAATAGTCTCATCTATCAAAGCCTCTGTCTGTTCTCTAGACAACATTGCTGGCAAATATGATTGCAAAATTTCTTTTTTCTGAGTCTCAATTGCAATTTCGTCTAATTTGTTTGCTTTTTCTAAAAATAATAATGTTTCATTCAAAGATTTGATTTCTTTTTTGATAACTGCAATTACGTCATCATCTGTAAGATCTGCACGTAATTCAATTTTTTTATTCTTAATCTGAGCTAATAAATAATTTAGAGCTAATTTTTTTACTTCTTCATGGTTTTTCATAGCTTGTTTATAGTCTTCTGTAATCTGATCTAATAATGTCATTTTTGATGAAATACAAAATAAACTGATTAGAATTTATAGTTTTTAATAAGAAAAACAAGAGAAATCGGATTTTTAGTAAACATTGACTTTATAAATAAAATATATATATTGAATATAGATATATCAAAATAATGGTCGAGAGACCATAGATAAAAATAAAATAATAGATAAATATAAAATAACAAATAAAAAGTACTAATACTATGAAAACATTTGTATTATTAGTGGTAGCCTTATTTATATTTTCAGCAGGCTTCCTTGTAGGGCTCAAAGTTAAGGCATCCTACAGAAAAATCAACAACTATTCCCAGGTGGAATATGCATCAGAAACTAACGAAAAGTTTTACCAGAAAATGGTAGAAATGGAAAGGGAATCAACATTAATTTTCAATGGCTTTCCAACCTGTTTAACTGGTGTATTCGCTTATCGTATTGTACCTGGAGATAATATCCTTGAAACTCCAAAAGACTCTCTCATCTTATTATTCAGAGGTCTGAATTATTCGGATATCAATAGATATCCATTCTACATATTCAAGGATAACCATAACAACCTTTGGTCTTTATTCCGCCATAATGAAGAATTTCATCTCACTAGAGAAGATGAAGTAGCACATCCAGATTGGCTTGAAATCGAGACCGAGAAAAACTAACTAACCTACTTAAAAAACAAACCCTCAGGTATATCCTGAGGGTTTAACTTATTTATTTAATTTTCTCTTCTCTTTATATACATTATCCCATCAAATTGGTTCATCATAATTTGAGGATGTAATAATATCTGAAACTGTAGTGGGATGTTTATCACTTTGAAGAATTAATTCTAGATTTTTTCTAACATTAGCTGTATCTCTATTATTAAAATGCCATAGATATATATCTCCATTATTTACTTTACCATCCTTTGGATTAGTAGTATAATTCCATCAAATAGGGATATATCCGTGATTTTTGAGAATATCGAGATATGCTTTTACTCTGATTCAATACATTCATGGGAAACGGAAAAATGGAAAATCTTTCTTCATTCTATTAAAATATTCTTCTCACAAAACTTCTTTTGCAGTTTTTTCCCATCATAATAATTCACTTTCAAAACGTTCAGCTTCATTTGGTGTCTTAAAATATTTATCATGATGAGCTGTATGATTACAGATTTCATGTCATTGATCAATTGCTCTTTTCCATAGTTCTGGGAACTGTCTTAGATTACTTCAGATTACGAAAAATGTAGCTTTTACTCATTGCTTCTCAAACAAATTTAATACGTATTCTATACTCTCCTTTCCATAACCATCATCTATAGTTATAGAAGCATTAGGTTCTCTCATATCTCCAAGAATAATAGGTTCTCTAATCTGGTAAATTAATTTATGAATTTGAGCCTGGCGACGTTCTTGCTCTTTTGCTTCCAATTCATCTTCATTAATAGATAAAGTTTTAAAAATTTCTTTTTTTGTGTTTTGTGTAGTTTCAGCTGAAATATTAGCAGGAATGAGCATATTAGCTCCAACTAATAATGGTAATAATGTTTTTTTCATGGTATGAAAAATAAACTAAAGCAATCCTTAGTATACAATATTTTATATAAAAGTCAATATAAACTATTTATTGGAGATTCCGACTACAAACTCTCCTTTAATTACTATTTTTCATGATTTGATAAATTCTTCACATTCAGCTAAACTTCATGTAAAAAACTGCTCAAAGACTTTACTAATCTCACGAGCTATGAATATTTTTCAATCAAAATTCAGATTTTTAATTTCTTCCAAAAGCTTTGGCATTCTATGAACTGACTCATAGAAAAAAGTAGGATTTTCTCTTTCTATCATATCTTTCAAAGCAGTCTGTCTTCATTTCTTCTGAGGTAAGAATCAAATGAAAGTAAACTCAGTTGTATCAAACCCAGCTGCTACAATAGATGGAACTAATGCATTTGCTCCAGGAAGAACTGTAAACTGAATATTATTTTCATTACAAAGTTGAACCAAAGATTTTCATGGATCAGATAATCATGGCGTTCATGCTTCAGAGACAACTATAGCATCATTTTCTTGTAATAATTTGGCGTAAAACCCCAGTTTCCCTTGGGACGTAAAACTCGTAATTGAAAAAAATTCTTTTCAAACGGTAGAAATATCATACATCGATAATAACTTCTTTGCTGTTCTTGTATCCTCACATATCAATACGTTTATCTCTTTTAGAAGTCTAAGTGCTCTCAAAGTGATATCTTCTTTATTTCATATTGGAGTAGGGACAAAGTATAACATACACTATTTCAAAAGAATTAAATCTGAATAATTTATAATAATGTGAATAAGTTTTTCCACTTCTTTTTATAACTATTCCCTAAGGTATATCGCTAATATCTTTCTTCCAATAAAAGAAGGATGAGTGAAGTTATAAAAAAAGCCACCCCATAACGGAGTGACTTTTTCATATTTGACGATCAGATTATTCTGATACAGTTTCTGCTACATTAGCTGTTTGGTCTGAAGTTGGCTGTTCATCTGTTGTAAGATTATTAGCATTAGCTTCATCTCCACCCTGAGATCTATAAAGCATCAATAATATCCATCATCTAAGTTCTTGGATAGTTGGATCTGTATTATTCAAGATTCCAGCTTTATTTAATGCTTCAATATGTTTCTCTCGGTATCTAGCTCCTTTCTGGTTATTAACATTTCCGAATAATACTCTAGACAATACTGTAGCAAATTCGGCTCTAGTTACTTTTCCAGCAGGATTGAAGAATCTAAGTTGAGATCCATTAGCATTAATTCCCATAATCTGGTATTGATATGCCAATGCAATATAATTAGCCATTTCTTCTCATCTTGAATTGATTGAGACATCCCAGAATCTTGGAGTAGCCATTCTAACAGGCTTCTTTCCTAATACCTTAGACATAAATACTACCATCATCTTAGCAAGCTGTTCTCTAGTAATATTATCGTAAAGCATAGCTTCTTCGATAGTTGGCATAGTTGTAATTCCTAAAGAATAAGCCCAATTATAAGCGTTGATTAATTCTTGATCATAAACTGGAGTATTTCCGTTATTATTATCAGTATTATCTACATTATTATCATTATCTTCGTCATTATCGATATTATCATCAACTTTTGAACCTGTATTTATATCAGTATTATTTGTACCAGTTAAGTTAGAACCTGTATTAGTAGATGATGATCATCCGCTTCATCCTCAACTTCCTCCTCATCCTGGAGTTCCTCATCATCAACCTCCACCTCATCAGCTTCCACCGTTAGATTTCCAATCAGCTACAAGAGTAATATTAGCTGTTACTGGAGCTGTGAAATCGTAAGCTACATTATTTAATTTCCATCCTTGGAATGTGTAACTAGCTTTTGTTGGATCTGCTGGTTTTGTAGCATATCCTCAATTAGCTACTGTTTGTGCATCTATTGCTGGAGTTCATCAATTAACATCAAATGTTATAGTACGACTCAAATTATTTACTTTAATATCTCAATTTTCTACCTTAATAATTGTTTCATTATTATTTGAATCTAAGTCTTTAACTTCGATATTAGTTAAATCGATAACCATCTTATATTCCACTTCATTAGCTTGAGTTCCATCATAAGACATTTTTACTGTAAGTTCTTTTGTCTTTGTAGCTTTTGTAGTATCGTTGATTATATTTTCAACTTCTTGAGCACTAATTCAGAACCATACATCGTTATAATGTAATCATCTGAAGTAGGCAGATATAGCCTCTCAACCAAATGTAGCCTCATCAGTTAATGCCTCTGGATGAGCAAATCTTGCACCAAATCGGATATATCCTTGAGGTCTTTCTCCATTTACATTTACATCATGTCATGGATCTTTTTCTGATATATCAGTATATGTGATGATATTTCCTGCTATAGTTGAAGTATAAGATCCATCTGCTGCAGGAAGAGCTGATAATGTCCATGCTGTACTAGCCCAATTAGCTGTATAAGTTTTATCTCCTGTAGTTCATTGATCTATAGTTACAGTTTTTTGTGGAGTAGTTTGTCATGCCCATGTCCATCCAATAAATGCAAATCAATCTTTAGTTGGATTTGTTAATGTGAATGTTGGTGTTTGAATATTATACTCAGTTGGATTAGCTGGATCAACTGTAGCCCCTTCCATTCAATTATAAGTAATTGTGTAAGGATCTGTATTATAACTAGCTACAAGAGTAATATCACTTTTTACTTTAGTTGAGAAGTCATAAACTACATCATTTAACTTCCATCCTTGGAATGTACTTCATTCTTTCTGTGGATCTGTTCCTGGCTGAGCAACTGCTGTATTATAACGAACATTTTCTATAGCTGCTGGTACTGGAGTTCATCAATTA
>Ga0265301_10006941_pt1 | contig 10699 bp, 24 predicted proteins | sample AusTroGonzalo_MG_2_FD_193488 | JGI IMG/M metagenome (GOLD analysis project Ga0265301, IMG submission 193488) | Bovine rumen microbial communities from tropical cattle in Woodstock, Queensland, Australia - Gonzalo_04 | ecosystem: Host-associated > Mammals > Digestive system > Stomach > Rumen ...
ATTTTCAGCACAGTAATCTGCGAGCAACTTATATGTCGGGAGAATTTCAATTTTTACATTCAGTCCGATTTCTTTGAAAAGCCATTCGTAAATTTCTTTACGTCTTTCGGCAGAAATATAAGTCTTTCCAGGATTAACTGCTAATACGAGTGTAACATCTCCAAAAAGCTTAATTGCTCTTTTGAGAATGTCAACGTGTCCTGCGTGAAGTGGGTTAAATGAACCAGCGTAAATTGCTTTCATTAGAAGTCCTCTTTTAAATCATCCAATCTGTTATTATTTTTAAGTTTCTTTACAATAAGTTGGCACAATGCAATAGAGCAGTCATCACCATTTGGATCTGTGCAGCGGATAAATCCGTAACTAACTGTAGTCATAAATTCGGCAGCAGCATCCAATGTTGGAAAATCTTTTGTAGGTTTAGCAGCAAACGAAACAACAAACATAATTAAGTCTCAATGTAAATCATTTGTTCGGCCGCTAGTTTTGAACTCATACCAGCATTATACCAATCGTATAAATGCCCTACTAAATCGTCATCCTGTGGATTTGTGTAAACATTTGGTGGAAAATATATCGGCTTATCTGCCATAGTAACCGAGCTGTCACATTTTACAAATTCTACCCACACCGCATCAAGCCACTGTTGCCAATTCATTTTAATTCTCCTTATTAAAGTTCGTAACCTTCGGCATACTTGCCAGTGTTAATGTCCTTGATAATCTTCGGAATAATCATCCCACAGCGGCAAATCATTACCTTGTGTCCGATTTCAATTCCCATCTGTTCCAAACAAGCGATGTTACAGAGAGATGCTCGGCTAATTGTTGCTCCCTGGAGGTCTACTGGTCTGAGTACGGCTACAGGAGTGAGTGTGCCGTTGCGGACCTGCCATTCAATGTTTTCCAAAATCGTTTCTTTGAAAACCTTAGCAGGCTTGAGAGCAATGTTGGTCTTCGGACGTTCGTTTGTTCGCATATCGTTCATATCTATGGAGTTCTGCTTCCAAACAATGCCGTCAATGTCATATTCAAGGTCATCAAATTTGTCAAAAACTTCCTTCAAATAATCCATAGCAGTCTTGCCAGTAAGATTTTTGAAGAAACGATATTCAGCAGCCTTAAAGCCATTGCGTTCAAGAAAATCAACCAAGTTCTGCTGAGTTCCAAATTCTTCTTTTTCGGAAAGGTATTGAGCGTCATAACAAACAACGTCCAAATGTTCACAACCAGAACCATCAAGGTGCTTCATAATACCACTAGCACCATTACGGCAGTTCTTAAATTCAGGAAAATATTTCTTTCTGTTTTTGCGAGAGAGCAACACTTCGCCACGGACATCGCCAGTGAAATTATCAACCAACTTCATCGGGACGAAGTTCATTTTCTTAACATTTTCTGTAATGTCATCACCAGTTTCGCCATCGCCACGGGATGCAGCTCTAACAAATTTACCATTCTTGTAAGTCAAGCAAACAGAATTGCCATCCATCTTGAAGGAGCCAAGTACCATAGAATTGTCAATAGTGCGGATCCAGGAGTTCATTTCCGGTTCCGTATTTGCTTTTGACTGAGAACCCATAACAATGTTATGTTTTACCTTTTTGAAACCTTCAGTGTGGTCAGAACCAACAACAGTTGTGAGCAGCGGATTTTCCGGGTCAAGTTTAGAAAGTTCGTCAACCAGGGCATCAAATTCCATATCGGAAATGACAGGCTTATTGTTGTAATAGAGTTCCTGGTGCTTGCGAATTTCGGTTTCAAGAATTTCAATACGAGTCATAGTTACCTCATTGGTTAATTGTCTTACAAGATTAAATATAGAAAAATGGTTGAACATTGTCAACCATTATCTTAATATTTTTTGTAAATTTTAGTCAATATTTCGCACACCCTGCAACTTCATAAATTCCTTAATCAAGTCATTCCTACGATATGTAGCACGGCCAACACAAGAATCACTTCCTCCACCATAATCAAAGGTGAAAGATTCGTTAGAAATGCTGATTGACTTTACATACTGCTTATCGTAAGTGGACTTTCGCTTGGTTACGCAATAAAGATTTTCGGTTCCATTAAAGCAACCAATGGCAAGGAGCTTGATTCTATCTTCTTCGGTTTCATTATGAAACTTAACGATAGCCACATTTTCATTGTCTACGATAAGTTCACACACATCCTTGATAGCAGGAACGGTCTTGATTACTTTGGAATTGGTTTCGGATTTCTTTCTCATATTGTTACCTCTTTTGTTATTGTTGTAATAGAGTTCCTGGTTTTTCTTAATTTCGTTTTCAAGTTCGGAAATTCGTGTTTTATTGCTCATTTTTAACCTCTTTTCTTTTTACAAGTATAATATAGAAAAATCCACCGATATTGTCAATGGATTTATTGTAAAATTATGTAAAATAATGTTTACAAAACTGCTAAAAATCGTTATTTATATTTGAAAGTTTCATTGTGTAATCTTTTTTCTTTCGCCATTCTAACAGTTCATAATACATTTTTGTTACTTTATTAAAATGCTCAATTACACATTTCCGATTATAACGGTAATGATTCTTTCTTCTGTTATCTTCTATAATTTCAAAATTTTTACTGACCAAACTAACGGCTTCTCCGAATGATTTGAGTTTGCCGTATTTTTTGCTAAATGTAAAATTTAATACTTCAAAAGCATTTGATGTTAGTGTACCATATTCGTCCTGGAATACACTTCCATCTATATTTTTAAATTTCCTCATTCAAAATCTCCTGCGGCTAAAGCTTCTCGTTTTTCTGTTTTCAGTTTCTTTAAAACCAAATCCGGGTTATCTCTATAACTTATATGTAAATTCCAACAATAATCACAAACGTCACTCCAATCGTAAAATGTATTAATCACAGTTTTCTTGTATTTGACTTCATACTTAAAACATTTTTTGTTTAGGTCTTTTGTTATTTCAACATAACACCTGGACTGATGCGAAAACTGCATTTGAATTTCTCTAGGTGGTATGTTTCTAAGTCCGTACATAAACTGTGGCATTTCATCAAAATCAAATGACTTAAATCGGGACACAAATAAATTCTGTTCGTCTTCAGTTATGTATGGTTCAAATTTTGGTTTTTCTTTTGTTCCAATGTCTGAAAAATAGACTGCGGCAGCAAAAATTACACCAAAAATTATCAGCACAAATAACACGAATAACATAAACAGCATTCCAACGAAAAACCCGTTCATCATTCAAAATCCTCATTCAACGATTTTATCTTATTGCTTTCAAGATAATCAGTAACATCCTTCATTGTTAATTTGTACAACTCAGGAATGTCTTCAGCAATGATCTGGTCAATCTTTTCAGGAGTTAATTCGTTAGGATGGTAATACTTATTGTGCGTTTTCAAAAAATCACTATCAGGACTTCTATCTCCAGCACCAGTTGTTACAACCAAGTCACCGTTGTGTTCGTTATTGTCAATGAACAAACACGCAGACGCATTTAGTCCACTTTCTTTCGCCCAAGTATAATCTTCGTGCTGGTAAATGCTAGCCAGCAAATGATGCATCTTCGGGTGGTTGTGAATGTGAGTTAGAATTTCATTTTTAGTCATTAGAAGTCCTCCATTAGTTTGTCTAATTTTTCATTCGTCTTTTGTTGTTTTACATAGAATGAAGCTACTTTCGGAAATTCTGTAATAAAATTATCCAATGTATCATATTTACCATAAACCTTTTTTGGTTTACTTGCTATTCCTGTAAATGCAAACAATTCATAAGAAGTATTTTTATTTTGTTTCTTACGCTGTCTATATTCCTTCCAACTATGAATAGTCGGTCTAACTATACTTAAATGAAAAATAACCTTGTCTATTTCAATTATAGCATCGCCACAGTTTACATCTACATTTGTAACGTGTGAGGCAATTTCTGTATCTTCCCAAGCATTCAAAATGGTTTCTAAATCAGTATATGTTTCATCCCAACTGATACCCATCAATTCGTGCCATTTATCAGATCGCCAATCAAAATAAAATCTACGGCAAATTGAAAATAATGTTATCAGGCCAATAGTTAACCCTACATATCTAATAAGGTCTAAATTCATACAAAATCACTCCTTGCACCATTCAGTTTTTCTTTAACTTGTTCGTCTTTCAAAAATTTAAACATTTCAATTAGTGCTTCTTCAACTTCTTCTTTTGTTATCATCCAAGTATACCAGTATTCCAAATCTCTACTGATTTTCACGCCGAAATGTTCACTATAAACTGCACAGAGTTTTCCTTGATACTTTCCATACTTTGGCATAAACGGAAGTGAATGTTGCTTAGGTTCTCCATTTGACATAAATCCAGTATTATAAGAATTCGGCTCCAAATTGTATTTCTTCATCAGGGCTTTATATTCTTCCCAAGTAATTCTGTGGCACATTAGAAATCCCTCTGCATCTTTTTCAAACGTATTTCAGTTAACTTTTCTTTTGTTTCTCGCAACATACGAGCGACAGTTTCTTTTGCATTTTCATATCCAATAACTTCAAACAAATTACTATAATAGATTTTGTTTTCAATTACTTTTACTGTATTGTGAGCAACAATTCGGTCAGGATAAGTAATCACAAGAAAATTGCCTCTATCGTGATCTTCTTCTGTAACAAACCAATAACCATCTTCGTCAGCAAATAAACCAAATGACTTCATCAGTTCTTCCATTAGAAATCCACTTTAATTTTCGTTAGTTTAAGTTTCTGTTGAATTTGTTTGTAGTCCTGATGTAGTTTTATTAGACACTTAATAAGTCTGTCCTTTGCGTCTGGGTCTTCAACATTTATTATAATATGTTCTTCCCAGGTTGTTTGTTGAACTCCATCATCAGTAGCAGCAACACATTCGCCATTTTCGTAAATTAGTTTTTGTGGTATAAAGATTTTATTATCCGTATACTGGTACATACACAAAGCATAATCGCTGAGATTATTGTAACTGACCCAGTATTCGCCATCATCCCAATCTTCATAGTGTTCCCATTCAGGACAATACTGCTTACACAACGCAACAAATTCATCAAGGCTTAACATTAGTCAAAATCTTCCTTCATTAAAATTAATCGCAAATCAGCTTTGATGGCCTTAATTTCTTTTGTTTTCTTCATTAAGAACTTTTCTAGTTTATCTGTCCTTGTATATTCGTCTTCAAAATCAATCACCCCATCAGGATACAGTGAGTAAGCTCTGCCGATTCTATGGTCTTCAGGACAATAAATCACTTCACGATTATACAGATAATACAGTTTACCAGACAGAAACTTTTGCTCAGTCAATCCAAATTTTGCGATAACTGCATTCATTTCGTCAAAATCCATCTTGTTAGGTGAATTTCTAAATTTGTCCTGTAAAAATTTTTCAAATTTTTCAAACATTAAAAATCCCACTCCACTTCTGTTAGTTTAATTTCCTGACGCCATGATTTTAGTTGTTCCATAATATCAGTCAAGTATCGTTCCAATTTACTTTGTTTGGTAAATCGTTTGTGTTGGTCATCTTTCATAACGTCGCCCTGTTCAATCTCCACAAGATAGCCATCCACGCTGAGAACTCGTTGCGGAAAATACAACTCAACTTCTCCAGCATTACTACAGCACCAAGTAAAACGAGAAGTAATCGTTTTCTTATAGAATGTCAGTATTGTAATAAATTTGCCATAACGACTTTTGATTTTGACTTCAATGAAATCGTCATATTCCGTATGAGCCAAACCAAACTTTGCGACTGTGTTTAAAAATTCTTCTTTAGTCATAAAACCTACTTGTTAATGTAGCAAACAGCAATGAAATCACTTCCAATCGGAATTTCTGTGAGCTTCCAAAAATCCTTTTCCATAAATTTAAAATTTGCGTGATCAGGATGCGGACCCTTCCAACTTTCATTTTCCAAAATGCGACAACCATCAGCTGCCATCTGGAACAATTCCCAAATTTCCCAAAATTTCGGGTGGTTAGAAATATACTTTTCCATCCACGTGAAATTGTCATACGCAAAAACAAACTTTGGTTCCTTCGGCTGTTCACCGACCCCATTGTAATTTCGGTAGTATTCGTAATCTTCTTTAGATTCCCAAATTTCTACATAACTTGTCATTGGTTACCTCTCTTTTTTCTATATTAAATATAGAAATAAAAATGCAGTTTGTCAATAGACAAACTGGCTAATTAAGTAAAATAAAATTTACATTATTCAAGAAATTCCAATATTTCCGATTTTTTCTGTTCACCGATAATAACTATCGGTTAAAATAATTTTACAATATGGGAGTTTCTTTACTTTCTCAACTTCTTCTCTAAATTTTGCAAATCGTGGAACTAAATTAGGGAACTTTTTACGGACGTGTCTATCACTGTTCTCTCTGTTTCTCATTAGTTGTTCAAAACTGATGTCAAAAATAACCAGTGTTATATCCCAATCCTTATATCGTTCGCATAATGACTTCATAGATTTTTCGCAAAAGTTAGTATGGTCTAACACACAGTCCTGATTATATTTTCGGACTTCGTCCTCCATAAAATCTTCAATCTTTCTGTCGCCGCGATAATCAAAATACTTCATTTCGTCATAGTGAAATGCTTTCAGTCCGCTCTTGTTTGCCCAAGTGGTTTTTCCACTAAAACTAAATCCACACATAATATAAATTTTTGGCATAATAAAGTCCTTTATCTTTACATTATGTATTAAAAATCTTCTTGGAGTTTCTGTAATTTTTCTTTCTCCTGAAAATCCTTTTTGACTATTACATAATCTTTTACAAGTTTTTCTAGGTCTGTATAAACACCGATTTTCTGCTGACCTCTGCTGTGATGATACACTAAAGCATATTTGAACCTGGGTCTAAACAAATACTCAGTTAAAAACGCATACCCCTGTGGCTCAATTCTAACAACATACTGTTTTCCAATCGTTACCCAAGGTGTGAAACCTTCAAAACAAACAAAATCATTATTGCCATATTTCGCTAACAGTTCTCGCAGTTGTTCTTGGATTTTCTTTCCATCATCATTTTTGAAATCTGCCATTTTGGTTTTCATTCTCAACAGAAACATACTGAGTCCAATTAACAGAGCCAAAGCTATCATCTGGGTCGGCCATTCCTTTCCAAGTTCTAACATAAATTCCTCAAAAGTCATTTTGAATCCTCAATAGTTTGTTCACATATATTCTTTGTTTATATTCAATTAACATTTCGTCTGCAAAATGAGCAAGTAAGTCAAAATCAGGAGCATAATCTCCATCACGCAATTTATTATCAAATCGCATTCTATACCACATTGAATATAAATCTTGAGTAAAATGAATGAACTGTTCATCATAGTTTATAAGAAAATGAGGCACATTACCCAAACAATACTGCCGACAATTATTAGAGTATTCCATTTTATACCCTTTGTCAATCAAAAATGAATTTAATTTACTGGCAAAGGTATACCAGTTCTGTTCTTCATTTATTAAATTCATTTAAAATCCTCTTTAATTTCTTTCAATTTATCTTTAACAATTTCTTGCTTATAATCTTGTAAAACTTTTTCAGCACATTCAGTTAAAAATTCATAATCAGGTTTATACGAACCTGGGCGTTCAGCATAGAAATCCATCATTTCCCACAAAGAGAATATGGACCTGTGAAAATGAATCACATTTGTATGATAACTAATAATGAACTTCTCAGGATAGTGACCTAGATAGTAATTAACTTCACCATCTCTACATTCGGACTTATAGCCAAGATTTGTAAGCAGAGTATCAAATTTTTTGGCACATTTTTTAAAATCAGTTATATCATTTACTGCCATTATTTAAAATCCTTCTTAATGTTTTCCAATTTCTTTTGTAGTGGAATTGACTTGATAGCGATAAGAACATCTGCGTAGTTGCTCTTAATAGCATCAAGTAAATGTTCAGGAATTACATTGTCATTGAACTCCTTGAAATGCCATTCCAGGTTTCTATCAACATAGCCTATTTCGTGGAAATTCGGCTGAGTGAAACGAACACTAACAAATTCCCAAAGTCGTTTAAAGTCTTCTGGTCTGCCTGGATACTTGCCCTGTTCAATGTTCAATGGGAACAAATTAACATAGACAAACACATTTACTTTTGAGTGTCTAATGCCCAGACCCATTGTGTCCGCAAATTCGCCCATTTTATCATAAAATTCCTGATAGTTCATTAGAAATCCTTTTTGAGTTCTTTTAGTTTCTTTTGTTCTTTCTTTTCTTTACTCAATCTGCGTGCTGTTGAAATTGTCTCACTTTGACAGTTGAGCCATCGTTCAAGGTTATCCCACTTGAATTGGTCGCAATCTTTATAAGACAAACAATGGTCCTTAGAAGTGAATGAATCAACACCAGTTGGTGCGATATAGTATAGCACAGAATTGAAATTCACAAACAATTTCTTTTGCTTGCCCTTTGGGTTATAATCATAACTGACAAATGAATCTGGCTTACCAGGCAATTCTGTTCGGTTCACATAATAGTCCTTATCTGGTCGCCAACCAAAATGCCAAGTGTCCTTTACGAAACCATATTTGTCTACAGTTTCCGCAAATTTAATTTCAAATTCTTCAAATGTCATTGGAAATCCTTTTTAATTGAGTTCATTTTGTTTTCTTGTTCCATTCGTTTCATTTCCATCATTAACTTATCAACATAATTTTCATAATTATTGTCATAATTTGTTCGCCATTCCATACAGCGGCCTTCACCAGATACATCATCTTTTATACCGATGTAACAAACCCATTGGTCGGCTTCAGCACTCTTTGAATAAATTGTAATCTGGAATTTATGATAAGTTAAAAAAGTCGTATCAAAACCAGTTGTGTTCCAAGTTGAAGTTTCATCTTCAAGTTCACAGCCACGTTCAACAAAAGCAGAAATTACTTTATCTAAAATGTTTACTTCAACAAATGCCATTAGAAATCCTCATTCATTTTGTTCAGTTTCTTTTGTATATTCAGCTGCTTGTATTGTTCAACCAATTTAGCAACTCTTTGTCTAGCTAATTTTGGTCTAAGTTCGTTCTGTCCAAAGCAACAAATGTACCCACAACCAAAGCTCAAATGATTAGCACAATAAATAGTTCGGGTATGGTAATTGAACTTCATTATATAATCACTTGGATGAATACCCGGTAAAGTGCAAGAACCACCATTAGTTACCAAATTAAAATCTTCAGCTATTTTATTAAATTCTTCTTCGTAATTGTTCATTAAAAATCCTCTTGTAAATTGTTTAATCTTTGTTTTTCTACTTCAAGAAATTTAGCTCTCATACAGCGAGCAAAACAAACTTCAAGAAAACTCAAAATAATTTCTTCTGTTGGTTCGTTTTCGTTATTGAAAATTAGTGTTTCGTGAGTTGTTCCATCTTCTGCTGGTTTAACATTTCCAACTGTCGGGTCCCAAATCAAAAGCGGATTCTGTGCAGCAGCCCATCCATAACCTGTAAATTTTCTACCATTTTCATAATAACATATTTTTGTAAATGCAGTTGCTACATAAATCTCTAATTTACGCTTTGTGTTCATCGCATTCCCATAGAAACGTACTGCACCCAGGTTAACGCAATCATGACTGAAATCAAACCAACCGACATCCCAATCAAAATTAGTCTCCAGTCCCATTTTGTCCGCCAGGGATTGCAATTTCTTTTCAAAGCGTTTAGTCATTTTCATAATTAGACTATCTTCTGTACAATGGAAAGTTTCTTTGTTTCTGTAATAGGCTTAAATTCAACATAATATCTCGGCACAGTATTCGTGAACATCGTTTGAACTTCAAATCGTTCAGTCAAATCCTGATGACTATTCAAAAACTTCTTTGCTTCTTTATTGTGACGAAATGCGACTGCATTACCCGGTTCGTCAGTTATCAATATATTACCAGAGTCATCATAACCAGCAAAATAGTAATAATGGTATTCGTAAGTATTCTTGCTTTCAAGAGCATAGTATGTAAACAGAATTGAATTTGCCATCGTTACCTCTCGTTTTTACATAATATAGAAAAATTCGCCCATTTTGTCAATGAGCGAACTGATTATTTTTGTAAAATTATGTTTACAAGGAATGTAAATTTTTGTTTACCAACCGTCAAATGGGTCTATTCTAGGTCGGCCTTCGTTTTTATCGTGGTAAATGACGTCCATATAATTAACATTGTCAGATTTCACTAGATTTTCGTCTTCTAGTAAATCATTCTTTTTCAATGGGTCATTTATCTGATATTGGTCAGGAAAATCACTTGTGGCAACTTCGTAAATAGGGTCAGTTCTGTCACTAATCGTTTCATTTCTAAAATCAATAGTTAATTTTGTGTCCTTATAAACTTTCAATGTCAATGTATAAGTATGGGACTGCAATCCAAATGCTTCCTGGTAGTATTTGACATCTCTAATTTCATAGAAAGTTTTATTTTGTGGTAAATATACAACGTCACCAATTCTAGGCTGAAAATCGTCATAGACCTTTGGAGTGTTTCTGTCTTTTCCACCATAAGTACTCCAATATTTAAATGCAGTTACACCAACATAACAAGTAATAACATCTTCACCCCAAATACCTTGTAATTGATATGAGCGAACATTTGGAGGGAGTTCTTCAGTATACATTACAATATTGAAAGCTCTTTGAATGACCTGTAATTGGTCTTCTCCGAAAATTTTATCT
>Ga0265301_10006942_pt1 | contig 10699 bp, 9 predicted proteins | sample AusTroGonzalo_MG_2_FD_193488 | JGI IMG/M metagenome (GOLD analysis project Ga0265301, IMG submission 193488) | Bovine rumen microbial communities from tropical cattle in Woodstock, Queensland, Australia - Gonzalo_04 | ecosystem: Host-associated > Mammals > Digestive system > Stomach > Rumen ...
CTCTTTCACCTCGGGCAGCTTCAGCCCGGGTCCGCCCCAGGTCCCGAGGTGGACTTCGTAGATGTTCATAGGGCTTTCAAGCGGATTCGTGGCGGCGCGTTTCTTCATCCAGGCGCCATCGGTCCACTGGAACGGTTCCGCCTGCGGCACGATTCCCGCGTTGTTCGGACGCAGTTCGGTCCGCCTCGCGTACGGGTCGAGCTTCAGCACGATGGATCCGTCCGCCCCCTTCACCTCGAACTTGTACACGTCGCCCGGTTTCAGGCCGGGTATGAAGAGTTCCCAGATGCCGGAAAGCCCCAGCATGCGCATCGGATGGCGCCGCCCGTCCCAGCAGTTGAAGTCGCCGACCACGGAAACGCGCTGCGCATTCGGCGCCCAGACCGCGAACGAAACCCCCTCGACTCCGCCGAGGTTCCTGACATGCGTGCCCATCACATCATACACGCGATGATGTTCGCCCTGGTTGAACAGGTAAATGTCCATTTCGCCGAGCGTGGGCAGGAAGCAGTACGGATCGGCCGAAACGAACTTGCTGTCCGCGTATTTCTTTTCGATCTTGTAGGCGAAAAGCTCTTTTTTCCTTCCGAAAACGCAGGAGAATATTCCCCTGTCGTCTGTTTTGATCATCGGGTATCTGTTTTTGCCGACAATGACCGTTGCGGATTTCGCGGCGGGATCATACACGCGCACTGCGATTCCGTTGGATTCCAGGTGCATACCGAGGTAGTCATGCGGATTGCGGCAGGAACCTTCCAGTATTTCATTTACGATATTGTTTTCCGAGTTGCCGGGCTGCTGTGTCATAAGAAGCGTCCTCCTTCAGGCGGGGTCGTCACTGCGCATGCAGAAAGAACAGAATGAAATAGAAAACGAATGAATTGACGATGAGGCTGTCGACCAGGTCGAAGAGGCCGCCGATCCCCGGCAGAAAATGACCGGAATCCTTTACGTTGCACGTGCGTTTCAAGCTGGATTCCGCCAGGTCGCCCACCATGCCGCCGAAGAACAGGATAACGCCGATCACCGCCATTTTGAAGTAGCCGTAGCCGTCCCACCACTCGTAGCCGTTGCGCTGGTTGGAGAAAATCGTGTAGATGGCCAGCGTGATTCCTACGGAAAACACAAGGCCGCCGACAAGACCTTCCCACGATTTCGCCGGGCTGATGGACGGCACGAGCTTATGATTTTTCCCGTGCGTAATCGCATTGCACAGCGATCCGGTGAGGTAGGCGCCGATGTCGCCGCCCTTCGTACCGAGGATGAACAGCAGGAACGTCGCCGGGTAGTTTCCGTAGAAATTATAGGTGTAGTAGATGCCGGAAATCAGTTTCAGCGCCATGGAAAACAGGAAAAACACGGCAAATCCGTTGATCGCGGCCCGGAGAGCTTCCTGATTCTTGTTCGTGGAAAGGACGATCAGCCAGAAAATGAACGCGAAAAGCGCGAGGTCGAAGGAAATACCGGGCCAGAACAGCATGTATCGTTTCTGGAAAATCGGGAAACACACCACCACCACGAGCGCGAGTGAAATGAACCACTTCAGACCATTGAACTTCTTCGAACCGTTGAGCATCCCGAAGCATTCCCACGATGCGCCGAATCCGAGCAGGGCGCACAGAGCTGTGAAAAACCATTTTCTGATGTCGTAATCGAAAAATACCGAACCAGCCAGAAGCGAAAGAAGAATGATCGTACTGAACGTGCGTTTAGCAAGAGTGGACATGAGTTATCTGCCTCCAAATCTGCGTTTCCGTCCATAAAATGCCTGAACAGCCTTGTCGAACTCGTTGATGTCGAAATCCGGCCAGAGCGTTTTTGTAAAATAAAACTCGCTGTAGGATATCTGCCACAGCAGGAAATTGCTCACGCGTTCCTCGCCGCTGGTGCGGATCAGGAGATCGGGATCCGGCACTTCGGGAAGATACAGATGGTCTGCCACGGTTTTTTCCGTGATATCGTCGAGGGATAGCGTCCCGTTTTCGACCTCGGCGGCAATTTTTTTCACGGCGTCGGTGATCTCCATGCGGGAACCATAGTTGAGTGCGAGGATGAATGTACGCGTAAAATCTTTGGCCGTTTCCCGCTTCACCTTGTCAAGGCGGATACGGCATGGTTCCGGCAACGCGGAAATATCGCCCGTAGTGAGGAGGCGGACTTTCTCTTTGAGCAGGACCTCCAGATTGTCGTCCAGAAATCGCGCCAGAATGTTCATCAGCGCATCCACTTCCTCTTTCGACCGCTTCCAGTTCTCCGTGCTGAACGCGTACAGCGTGACATAGCGGATGGATTCGTACTGGCCGATATAGTTCATGAAGTCGACCACGCGGTTCGCGCCTGCCAGATGACCATCCTTGCGCTCGACTCCGTGCTGCGCCGCCCAGCGTCCGTTGCCGTCCAGGATAACGGCTACATGTCTGAGTTCACAGGCCTGATCCATAGAACCTTTCCTCCAGCATCATGGCCAGGGTGTGATAGATTGGCAGATGGTATTCCTGGACAAGATAGGCTTCGCGTGCCGGGACATCCAGAATGAAGTCGGCGTACGGTCTGCACAGCCCCTGCTCGTTGTTCCCGGTCAGGAGATACGTGGAAATGCCAAGCACGCGGGCGACTTTGAAGAGGTTCAGGATGTTTTTCGCATTGCCCGAAGTCGTGATGCCGAGCACAGCATCGCCTTTCTGTCCGAAAATGTACAGCTGCTGCGCATAGGTCATGAGCGGATCGACATCGTTGGTGTACGCGGATGCCAGAGCCGGATGTCCGTTGAGCGAAATCGCCCGGAACCCGCGCTGAAGCCGAACCGGGTAGTTTTCCCCGGGATAAGCCGCTTCCAGAGCTTCGGCCAGCTCGGACGGAATATGACGGCGGCTCAGGAACCCTTTTCCGAGCTCGGCAATAAAATGTTCTGCGTCTGAACAACTTCCACCATTTCCGCAGATAAATAGCGTTTTGTTCTTGAAAAATACGTTTTCAAGGTTAAAATATAATGTATGGATTTTTTCCGCGGAGTCCCGGAGATCGGGATAACGCCGCAGAAGTTCATCCATGTGCTTCTTGACATTGTTGTTCATATCCATGTTCGTCACCTGCCAATGGGGTTGAAACAAAAAACCACCTTGTTAATAGAACACCGTTTCCGTACAAAGTCAAACCATTTTGTGAACAAGTTCCGAAAAAAGTGTTTGAAGCGGGAACGACTGGTTGTTGACATATTGACACCCCCTATTCCTATTACATTTGCTCATTTCAGGTTGAATTTATCTTAGTAACCCATCTCAATAACTTTTTCCGGACGGTCCCCCAACGATTCTGGACCGCGGAAAGATCGGAGGCCATCCTACCATGAAAATCAAGATTTCCAGAGAGACCATGCTCAAAGCCCTGCAGAGAGTCGGCAACATCGTCAATACCCGCAACACTCTTCCCGTGCTTTCCAATATCCTCTTCGAAGCCGCTGACGGCAAGCTCAAACTGACCGGAACCGACCTTGAAATCCGCATGGAAACCGTCGTCGACGCCGAAATCATCGAAGCCGGTTCGACCACCCTGCCCGCCAAGAAGATGCTTACGCTCGTTTCCAAGTTCCGCGGCGAGTTCATCGAGATCGAAAGCGGCGACAATTTCCACTCCACCATCAAATGCGGCACCGCGTCCATCATGCTGCTCGGCCTCAATCCCGCCGACTATCCGAAGAAGGACGAGGTCGCCTTCATCCGTTCCTTCTCCATGAAGCAGGCCGACATGGCGGTCGTCATCGAACGCATCTCCTATGCCGCCAGCCTTGAGGATTCTCGCAAGGTCCTGCAGGGCATCCTGTTCTCCGTCCGCGACGGCAAGTTCACCGCGGTCGCCACCGACGGCAAGCGTCTGGCTCTCTGCGAGAAGGTCTTCGAGGAGCTTCCAGAAGGCTCCGAAGGCGAGATCATCATCACGCAGAAAGCCGCCACCGAGCTCAAACGTCTCCTCGAAAAGGAAGGCGAAGTCGTGATCAACATCGCCGAAAATCAGGTCGTTTTCGAGGTTGGCGCGTCTGTCATCACTTCCAAGCTCATTGAAGGCAATTACCCGAACTATCGCCAGGTCATTCCGGCCTCGTTCAAGCAGACCGTGACCGTTTCCTGCGAAAGCGTGATCTATGCGCTCGAACTCATCTGCGTTACGCTCGCCGAAAGCGGTTCGCCGAAAGTCTCTCTTACGTTCAAAAAGGAATGCATGCTGTTTGAAACGAACAGCAACATCGGCGAAGGCCGCGAAAGCGTGCCCATCCAGTACGACGGCGAGGAAATGTCCGCCTCGTTCAACTCGAACTTCTTCCTCGATCCGTTCAAGCACATCCAGACCGACAACGTGTTCATCAAGGTCAATGACGTCATGAGCCCGATCGCCATTGAGAGCGGCGACGGCTTCCTGTACGTCATCATGCCCATGAGGAACAAGTAAGAACAACAGGTCTGCAAAATGTTTGTACGTAATCCTGCCGTAAGCTCAAAAAAGCATGCGGCAGGATTATTGTATTCATTTTTCGTGTAATTTTCCATGATTCAAGCAGAAAAGCCATGGTCAATTCGCTTTTCCTTCAGAATTTCCGCCTGTTCGAATCGGTGTCGCTGCAATTCGAGGCGCCGTCCGTTTTTCTCTGCGGTTCGAACGGTCAGGGAAAGACCAGCTTGCTGGAGGCTTTGTTTTATCTTTCCAATCTGAGGTCGTTCCGCACATCACGCACCTCGGAGATGATCAGACTTCATGCTCCTTCGGCTGTGATTGGATCTTCCGTGTCGTTCCGGGACTGGTCGCGTCAGCTCGCGATCGAGCTCGGCGAAACGCGCAAACTCGTGATAGACGGCAAACATGTGACGCGTGCCAGCGAGTTCGCAGGATCGTTCAATACGGTTACGTTTCTGCCGGATGATCCGGAAATCATCACAGGACGTTCCCAGGTGAGGCGGAAATTTCTGGATATGTTCATTTCCATGCTGGATCGAGGTTATTTTACCGCGCTTCAGGCTTATTATAATGGAGTAAAGAACAGAAACTGTCTGCTGCGGATGAAGGAAGCGAACGACGATGTGATCCGGTCGTATCATCCGGCGCTGGCGAAATACGGCTCCGAAATTATCCAGGCGCGTGAAATCCATCTCAGAGTCTTGTCGGATTTTATGCGGAACGTTCTTTCCGAACTGAAGCCGGAATTATCCGACATGCAGCTGAAAATGCGGACGGTTCACGAACTTTCCGATCCGAAAATTTTTGAAGAAAAACTTGATAAGAATTTGGTGAAAGACAGACTGAACGGATATACGACAACCGGGCCGCATCTTGACGATTTTGATTTTATCGTGGATGAAAAATCATTGAAACTTTACGGTTCCCGCGGACAATGCCGCGCGACTTCATTTGCTTTGAAGGAAGCCGAATTCGATATTGTGAAAAATCATTCCATGTCAAAAGATAACACAGTCGTCATCGTTGATGATGCTACTGGCGATCTTGACAGAAAAACGCAGGAAGCATTCTATCATAAAATATCGGAAGCAAAACAGATATTCTGTTCCTTTACGGAAATACCCGACAACTTTTTGACGCAAACATCTCAAATCATTCATATTTCAGCCGGACGCGCTGTTTAATCCATCAGGAGTTTTTCATTATGGCATCTTACAATTCCATTATCTGCCGCTACAACGAAATCGCGACGAAGGGAAACAACCGGAGCATGTTTGAAAACATGTTGATCCGCAATATGAAACGCATGACGAAGGAACGTGTTTCCGGGCTGAATTTCGTGAAAATGCGCGGTCGTATTTTTATTCATAAAAACGATTTCGATTTTTTTACGGATGAAGAACAGGATTACTTGAAAGAACGTCTGAAAGACTGTTTCGGTCTGGATTCCTTTTCCTTCTGCATTGAAGGTGAACGCACGATGGAAGCTGTGCTGGACCATATTAAAAATGCTGTGAAGCCTTTATTTGAACAGCTCGAAGGACTCGGACGGCCCGTGAAATTCCGGACCCGCGCGCGGCGTTCCGACAAAAGTTTTCCGCTGCGTTCCAAAGAGATAGAAATTGAAACCGCCACGATGATAGAGGAAATGATCGGGGAAAATAAAGTTCAAGTCGATCTCATGAATCCGGATATTTCCATTGGCGTGGAGATTCGCGAAAAGAATTCGACCATCTTTCTGGAAACGATCAAGGCGCGCGGAGGGCTTCCGGTCGGCTCGAATTCCCCGCTTCTCGGCTTGCTTTCCGGCGGCATCGACTCGCCCGTGGCCTGTGTCATGGGCATGAAACGTGGCTGCCGGATGGACTTCCTTACGTTCCACAGTTACCCGTACACGCCCATCGAATCCGTCACGAAAGTCTGGCGTATCGCGAAGATCATCAACAGGTTCCAGCCGCATGGCGTGCTGTATGCCTGCAATCTTTCCGAAGTCCAGAAGCTGATTCGCGACAACTGCGATCCGAAATTCCGAACAGTTCTGTACCGCCGCATGATGATGCGCATAGCCTCGAAACTCTGCAAAAAACTGCATCTTTACGGCATTTTGACCGGGGAAGCGATCGGCCAGGTCGCCAGTCAGACCGTTGTGAACATGTCGGTGATCGACCGCACCGTGCCCGATCTGATCGTCCGTCCGCTGTGCGGCATGGACAAACTTGAAACGATCGCCCGTGCGGAGGAGATCGGCACGTTCAACACTTCCATTGAACCGATGGCGGACAGCTGCACCGTGTTTGCGCCGCCGTCTCCGGTGATTCATGCCAAACTGCATTTTGTCGAGTTTGAAGAGTCAAAAATACCGAATATGGAAGAAGCGATTCAGAAGGCTTTTGACGAAATCAAGATGGTCACGGATGACGGTTTGACGGATATTCCGTCACATGATACAATAGATTGAAAATCAAAGAAATAACGGAATAATGGACATATTTGACGGATGATCCGTCATCCTAAAAAGATTGAAGTACCAATATTTTTACAAATCAACCGTCAGAAAGTGACGGTTATTTCCGCATCCTGTTATGTATCAATCAATTCATTGATATTCGTCTTTTTTTGATAAAATAAATCATAAGATTTATCAATATCGATTCATAAAATCATATCATTAATACGATCAGTTATCTTTCCTGTTTTTCATTTCTTCCGGAATGATGCTTTTTCTTTATCAAGTCTCCCTTTCTTAAAATTATCTTTTTATATTTCTGTCATACAGAATATAATGATTTTGTTCCATGGAAAAATGCGTTCCTGACAGGTCAGGATAATCTGTCAGGAACCGCGTATTAACGGATTATTTCAGGACTTTTTCCTTACGGCAGCGTCTTTTTTTCTGTCGTCGGCAGCGGCAACTATTTTATCCGTTTTATCCGCAGGGACAATTTCTTTCTTGTCAGCGGCGGGTGCGGACGTCTTCTTATCCTCTGCGGCGGATTCCTTTTTGTTCTCAGGAATGATTTCTTTTGTGTCCGTCTCCGGGAGCTGGGTGAATTCCACCAGCGGAGCGTTAGCCGGATCGGCTGCTGCGGTTTTCCAGAGGGAGGCGATCATATTTTCGGCTTCTTCCGCTTCCGGCGCATTTGACATGTACCCGCTGTCGCCGATATTGGAAAGACGTTCCAGGATGGTCGTGGGGATGAAGTCCCCGAGCGGGACTTTCGTCACGAACGCGTCGTCCTTGCGGCGGTCGTTTGTGACCTCGATCACGAGTCCGGCTGTGATCAGGTCGTACAGCACGGTGCGCGTGATGCGGATCGGGATTTCGAGCTGGGACGAAATGGCGGTTGCGGTGACCGCGCCGGACCGGTTGTTGAAAGCGTTTCCGAGGAGCTTCATGATGCGGATGGCGCAGATGGAGCGGTAGCGCATGCAGAGAGGATGATCGCCGGGGTAGTATTCGTAGTAGTTGACGTTCTGGACGGCGAACGCGAACTGTGCGCCGAGCAGGATCAGAGTCCAGCTGGCCTGGAGCCAGAGTAGGAAGAACGGCAGCGCGGCGAAACTTCCGTAAACCTTGTTGTAGCTCGTCAGGATCGTCTGCAGGAACATGTAGATGTACTGGGCAAAGATAAGGAGCGTACCGGTCAGTATTGCCCCCGCGAACGCGGCTTTCGGCTTCACGCGGGTGTTCGGGATGAAGAGATAGAGGAAGAAGAACATGACCCACGAAAGCACGAACGGGGAGACGAAGCTGATGGCGTCCAGCAGATAGCCTTTTCCGGGGAGCCAGCTGACGTCCTTGATGCTGGCCATGCCGAGCGTGTTGATGCCGAGGAGGACGATGGCGAAGACCGGGCAGAGGAGCAGCAGCGTGATGTAGTCGCTGAGCTTGCGGAGCATGCTGCGTCCCTGCTTGATGCCCCAGATGTCGTTGAACGAGCTTTCGATGTTGGCCAGCAGCTTCAGCGCCGTGAAGAACAGCATGCCCACGCCGATACCTGTGATGACGCCGCCAGCGGCGACTTTCAGGGCTGTGTCCGCGAAGGACAGGATCCATTCGGCGACCTGTTCCTGCCCCACGAAACTTTCAACGAGCTTTTCCCGGAGCATTTCCTCGAAGTTGAAGCCGCGGGCGATGCCGAGCAGCAGCGCGACGAGCGGGACGACCGACATCAGCGTGAGGAAGGTCAGCGAGGAGGCGCGCAGCGCGCATTTGTTCTTCACGAAGTTTTTGCTTGTCAGCAGGAGAACGCGCTCGATGGCGAGCGGAATGGCCTTGCTCTTCGGCAGGTCGGCAGTGCGGACGTTCCAGACGTTCTGTTCGAATTCTTTCAGTTGCTTGGGTTCCATGGTTGGTTGCTCCATGTGAGGGAAGGGGGGTTAGCCCGCTCCCGCGGGTTCCGGTTCGGGCGGAGGAAGTACGGCGGGCGCCGTTTCTTCCGTCGGGACGGGCGCGGGTTCGGGAGTATCGACGGGGGAGGGGGAGGAAGGCCAGAGTAGTTTGACCGCGGAAACAATGACGATGATTTCGACGACGGCCTCGAAGAACTTCTGCGGGGCGCGTTTCACGAACAGCACGCCCAGGACCGCTCCGAGCAGGATCAGCGGGAGCACGGGCAGGACGGCCCGCAGAGCGGCAATCGAGACGCGGCCTTCGAAGCAGAAGATCGGGAGCTTGGTCCAGTTCATGATCATGAAGAACCAGGCGCAGGTGCCGACGTAGCGGTCCTTCGGCAGTTTCATGCTCAGCAGGTACAGCGCCATCACGGGCCCGGCGGCGTTCGCCACCTGCGTCGTGAATCCCGCCGTAAGGCCGACCACGGCCGAAAACGCCCAGTGACTCGGGACGTTCGCGTGTTTGAAGAATATGACGCGGACCAGATGCACGGCGGCGAGCAGGAGGATGATCCACCCGATCATGATACGGAGGTGTTCCGGCCTGTTCAGGAACCGCAGGGTCACGAATCCGAGCGCGAGGCCGAGCAGCGTGTACGGCAGCAGGCGGATCACGATCTTCCAGTCGGCATTTTTCCGGTAGTACGACACCGCGAAGATGTCGCCCGCGCAGATCATGAGCAGCATGATGCCCGTTGCGAATCCCGGGTTCGTGTCGAACGCCACCGCCAGCAGGATCACCGGCAGCATGCCCAGCCCGGGGATGCCGGACTTGTTCACGCCCACGAGCAGCGCCGAGACGGCGAGGATTGCCAGCTGGAATCCGGTCATGCCGGGGAAGATGGATGCGAGGAAGTCCGGCATTACCTGAGCCCTTCCTGTTCCTCGTTCAGACGGTCGAAGAACGCCCGCATGAACGCTGCCCGGTCCGCGGCGATGCGGCGTGCGGGATCCGTCAGCAGGTGGTCCGGCAGGCCGCGCAGCTTCACGAGGTATTCGCGGTAGGCGGAATCCTGGCTGGAGTACGATTCCGAGGCGAGGGCCTCCTGCTCGGTGTTGTGCAGACAGGCCCCGATTCGGCCGGCGAAATGGAACGCGCGGGCCACGCCGAACGCCCCCAGCGAGTCGAGCTTGTCGGCGTCGTACACGATGCACGCCTCGGGCGTGGCGGGTTTGAGCTTGTCGCGGTAGCGGTGCGTCCGCACAATCTCCGAAACATGGTCCAGGAACGCCGCGTCTTCGCAGCCTTCTTCCTGAAGGATGTGCCGGGACTTCTCCGCCCCGAGCGCGGCGTGACAGAGCTTCCCGCCGGACGCGAGCTCCTCCGGGCGCGCCACATCGTGCAGCAGCGCGCCGAAGCGAACAGCGTCCAAGTCGCAGCCGGGAGCTTCCGACGCGATCCGTTCCGCGTTCTTCAGCACGCGGAGCGTGTGGGCGAAGTCGTGGCATCCGGGGGCGTCGCCGAGCTCACGGCGCACCCGTTCAAACACACGGTCCCAGAGGCGGGAGGATGCCCCGGAGGAGTTCACGGACGTTCCTGCAAAAATGGATTAGGCCGGATCGGCGCCGGGCGCTTTTTCCGCGGTTTCCGGTTCGGCGTCAAGCTGGGAAAGGTCGGCTGAGGGGTGCACCACCTGAAGAGAGTGGCGTTCCTTCGGGATCACGGTCAGCCATTTCGGCTTGCCCTGCTCGTCGACGCCCAGATCGACCACGAAATACCGCTTTTCGTCCTCGGCCTTGTCGTAGCCGATGATCGTGCCGCGCGGGATCATGTTGTGCTTGTCGATGATCGCGTTGCGGATGCGGCAGTGTTCGCCGATGTCAACGTCGGACAGCAGGATGCAGTTGTGCACCGTGG
>Ga0265301_10006944_pt1 | contig 10697 bp, 21 predicted proteins | sample AusTroGonzalo_MG_2_FD_193488 | JGI IMG/M metagenome (GOLD analysis project Ga0265301, IMG submission 193488) | Bovine rumen microbial communities from tropical cattle in Woodstock, Queensland, Australia - Gonzalo_04 | ecosystem: Host-associated > Mammals > Digestive system > Stomach > Rumen ...
ATCATCCAGCTTTCCACTTAATTAGCCCCCAATCAACATTTTTATTTCTTTCTTCAGCTCTTCTGGCTCGATCTCAAAGAAAAGGCACAGCTTCTTTATGATCGGAAGCTCTGGAATTTCTCTGTCAAGACGATCTCTATGATCGAAATACTTATCAATTGCGCTTTTCTCCTGCGGCTTTTTCACCGACCAGCCCTCCTGTTCCATCCTCATTCTTCTCCGGTGCGGCAGGGACAGCAGCCCAGCAGAAGCCACACAGGCTGTCGATATTTGTCTCGGCTCTCTGATCATCCATCATGCTGGTCACCGTCCTTTATACCCTTTATACATGATCCATCCGACAAATGTGATTGCTATTAGTGCTGTAACGGACATAATGATTTTTAATACTATCATTCCTGCTGCACCTTCTTTCACATACTGCCATCTTCCGGGTTATACGTTGATTCAAATTGCTCACAATGATCACGATAGTCGCTGGCTTGCTCATAATCATGATCACCTTCCTCAATCATCACATCGAGAATTTTTTCCACTATTCCGATCATCTTGTCGAGCATATTCTCTGTAATGCGAGCACTCCATGCTGCATAGATTGAAATGATCAATGCAAGGAGCGAAATGATAATTATCAAATCCATCACCTCTGCCCACCTCCATCAAACTTATAAACAAGCTCGACACCTTCTGCGATCTGATTGATTTCTACGGAAATAATCCCTTCATTGATGAGCCATTTGACAATTTCTTGATTCACAACGTTGTCCGGGCATATCCCGGCAGGAAATACGATCGAAAGTGCCTTCTGTATTTTGATCTTTCCTTTCGGCTGATGGTAGATCGCTTGCCGGATTTCCTCCGTTATTGAAGGGACAGCATTCAGATCGATCTTCACCTCTTCCTTCGGCTGTTTTTCCTTCCATTTGTCGAGCATGAGATTCACCTGTTCCATGCAGGAATAAGTGATTTTCTGCTCATGGAGCTGCCTATACATAAATTCCCGGAAGCCCTCGATGCTCATACCATGCATCTCTTCCAGCAGCTCCTTTATTGCGATGGAATACTTGTGCATGATCAATGGGCTTATCGAATTCCCATGCTCGGAGAGATTCTTTGCACTATTTAAGAATGACATCGCACCTTTAATATTTAATTTACCCATGATTCACACCTTCCAATCTATTTTTTGTCCACACAATCCGCACCGCTTCTGCTTATAATCAAGTTGATTATGGCAAGACGGGCATCTGTACCACCAAGATTTGAAGCACCGATCTCCAGATTCTTTTATTTCCGGTTTTTTTGGTATCGTCATTGCGTTGAATATCGTTTTGCACATTATTGACCACCACCTTACAGATAATTCAGAGCATAAATCCAGACAGCAGCGCAGGCTGCGAGGATCAGAGCGATGATCAATACCTCCCAGACCTTCCAGCGGCGCAGCTTCCGCTTCAGCCTTGCGAAGATGCTGTCATTGATTAAAGGGCAGCAATCGAGCTGAAAGCTCTTTTTCTGCTCTTCTGTCGGCAGCAAAGGGATGTATTTATCCGGCTGATCGACCAGCAGGATGCATCCGGTCTTGAATAGATTCGTGAATGGACACTCATAACAGGTTTTTGGTTTTTTCATGTCGATCTTGACCATTGATCAGCCCTCCATGATCTCATTGATTGATATTTGCCCCTCGATCGGATTTTCAACATTCACAGGATTATGCTTCAGAATATCGATGATCCTTTTGTCACCATCCGGGAATGCCTTTCCAATCAATCCGCAGGCAGAATAGCTTTTCCGCCAATCTGTCGCATCACTGTGAGAGCATCCATATACAGTGCATTTGTAGTATCTCTTATCATGGTATTCTCCCCAGATAAGATTATCGCACTCGATGCACACTCTTCCCTTCGGATCGCAGCCGTAAAAGTGATGCATCGCTTTGATCTTGCGAAGCCGCTCCGCCATGATTTGCCCTCCTTTCGCCATCCTATGCAATATCAGCCTATTCGTGAGCAGTTGTCTTAACTAACTCGTTCCATTCTTTTACAACTTGTTCAAGAATATCTAATCTTTCTCTTGGTGTTTTTGCTTTTCTGCAAGACCTTATTTTTGTCTTAATGCCACAGAAATAGCAGTTGATGTAATATGCAATAGGTATTTCCGTCATTGGATCTCTATATTTTTGCCCCCATTGCGTATGAATAACAGGATCTTTTCCGCACTTACACGGATATACTGAAATTGGTATTACATACTGCTGATCTTCCGTTTGGACGTTTACGTTAACGATCATTCCTGTTCACCCCCACTATGATGATCGTAAACAACAACCAGCAAAACCAACGCAATTATCACAATCGGAAAAACAACCGTCATTTCTACTCACCGTCCTGATTCACAAAACGTATTTTTCGTTTATCCAACTCACTTTTTAATCTATCGACTATATCCATCAAGTGTTCACGGTTTCGTGCGTTTCTAAAAAGGTATGCATAAGACTGCATTATTCCTGCGAGATCGTATTGATTCGTCACTCTCCGTCACCGTCCTTTTTGTTAGGGACATTTATGTCCTTTGCTACACAGCGCAAGCGTTTCGCCTTTGCCTGTCCAATGGTATCCAAGCGTTTTTAAAAGCTCTTCGTGCTCCTTGTACTCTTTTAGCAGTTCGTAGCAATCTTCTCTTAATGGTCTTGTAGGAAGCGAATCGCTTAACCAACACTGACTTTCATATGGACAGCCTATATCATCGTGATAACAATTCATGCTTGGATTTAAACAGCACTCTATCCCTTTGATAGCCTTGTCTAAATCTGCCACTTTTTCACCCACCCTTCATCTGGTGAATACCGTCATATTCACCAGCACGATTTTTCTGCTGGGGATGAATTTCTGCCTATTGTCGGTCAGAATGGAAGATCATCTTGCGGCTCGATTACCTCAAAGCCGCTCTTTTCATCGACATTCGGCTGCTCCTGCGGCTGCTCGCTGGTCTGCGGTCTGGAGATGAATTCCACCTCATCAGCGGATTTGATCTCCATGACAGCTCTGACAGTGCCATCATTCCCGGTATATGTGCGCACACTGACCGCACCGATCACACAGACCTTGCTGCCCTTCTGGAGATATTTGGCGCAATTCTCGCCCTTTTCTCTCCATGCAGACACATTGAAGAAATCCGCTTCCGGCTCTCCGTCCCTGTGAAATCTCCGATTTACTGCGACAGTAAAGCCGCAGACAGAAGTGCCTTCCGTTGTGGTGCGCAACTCTGGATTTTTGACCACATTTCCGATAATGGTAAGACGATTCATGCGCTCACCTTCTTCAGCTTTCTCCGGCTCTTGGGCTTGCCGATCCTGCCAATCTGGGCATTCAGCGCAGATGCGGCATATTCGCCATCAATGACCTTCCGCCATTGCCCATTGCCCATCTTGCGGCTAACCTTGTCGATGCCCAGAGCCTTCATCCGAGCCTTTGCGATCTGTCTTGTAATGCTTCTGATGTTCATGATTAAACCTCCTTAATTCTCAAGCCGAAGCGATGCAGCATCAGCTTTCTTTTGATGATGTATTCCTTGGTTTTCATTCCTTTGGCATCCTCGACCGTCCGGCGAAGAGAGCCTTTCTCTTTGTAGGTGAAATCAGCGATGTATTTGACCTCTCGCTCGATCACCTTGCCGCTTTCGTCCTTCTGGACAGGGATCAGAACGAATGGCACTTGCCGCTGGAGATCATAAATCTCTCCGGCTCTCTCCAGCAGCTTCAGCTCCTGCCATCGCCGGGCTTCCTTGGCAGAATCGAATGTGATGCCATCGATCTCGATCTTCCGATTATGGTATTTATTCCCCATCTGCTGATGATGCACCAGCTCTTTCAGCCTGTTCATCGAGCTGCCCTCCCTTCGGCTTCAAGCTGGTCGAGCTTCGCTCTCCATCCTTCAACCGGGCAATTGTTGATCTCATCCCAGAGACCATTGTTCCGGCAGAGCATTTCGACAATGTGGTCATGCTGCTCTTTTTCGATCTGCTTCTGCACATCGGAGTAATCTCTCTGTGCGAAATCCTGCGCCGGAAGCACCTTGCCAGATGGCTTGCCGGAAGGCTTGCTCTTATTCCCCTTCAAAACAGCCCCTAAATAGGCGATATTTGGCGCAGAATGCTCCATGCAGGCAGAAATACCTTCCAGCACTTTCTCCAGCCCAAAATCGGCATAGAATCGCAAAAGAGCAGCATTCTCGGAGTTGCTTCCCTTGAAGCCTGCATCCTTGGCTGCATCGAGAATCCGATCATGATCATTCTGAAGCTTATGAGCTTCATCATCATCCATAAATCCATCGGATAACGATGACGATTCTCGATTATCGAATAACGATTCTCGATTACGATTACGGGGACATTTGCAATCATCCGATATCAATTGATTGCAATTGATATCATCCGTCTTTTTCTGCTCGATTATGCCTTCATCTGGGCTTGGAAATTTGCTCTTTGCAGCTCTTCTCTGCTGGTGTCTTTCCCATGTGTTCATAAACAGGAAAGGATGATCGCCGACCATGTACACAGTGACCAGATCAGCGGAGATCAGAGCATTCAGAGCTTCCTCCATATCCTCCGGTGAGATGCTCTTGAGAGGGAAGAGCCGGGAAGATAATATCTTCGGTCTCGCATCGAATCTGCCGAAATCATCACAATTGACCATCAAGCGGATGAATACATTCTCTTGAAACGGTGTCAATCGATCGATGTTATCGCTGGTGCAGATCGATTCTTTGATGATCCGATTCGGCACTCTTATCCCCTCCAATACCTCGCATAGCGGCAGGGCTGCCCATTCCTTCTGACACCTTTGACCATCTCGGTACGGATGTCGATTCCGATCGCCTTGAGGTCTGCGACCCTTGCAGCGAGCCTGTGGCAGCCGATCACATCTCTCGCTTCATTGTCGGTAATCGATCCATGCTTATCGATATAGTCAAGAATCTCTGTTGCCTGTGACATCTGATTTGCCCTCCTTGTCTTTTTCTTTGCCCCATTTCGAGAGCAGCCGATCGGCTTCGGCTCTCAAGGTGGGGATGCCTTGCTGCTCGCATTCTTGTATAATCAAATTGCACAAGCGAGCCATCTGCGACCTGTCATAAGTTGATGAGCCATAATAGAGGATCACATTTGTGCAGCCTTCTATCCGGCTCGGCAGGATGTCTGTCTGCCATCCGATACCGTTCTGCTCCCAGCCGTACCGCAGCCGATCGACCGCTTTAGTCTTTACACAGACGGTATCGCTTACTCCGCCGATATCCTTGATGGCTTTCCGGTATATCTCATTTTTCGGTATTCCGGTCTGCTCTGCGAGCTTATCGATCAAAGCCCAGCAGAAGGCATTGGCATCCTTGCTGCGCTTGGCGAAAGCCTTCTTGATCTCGAAGAAGATATCGACCTTGGAAAGCTCATCGAAGAGATTTGCGATGCTTTCCCTTGTGGTGATGGTGATCTCCCACTCTCCGCCGAATAATCGCCGCAGATTGGTCAATCTGCCAAGCATTCCTGCTGCCCTCCTTCCTCTTGGTCAATGTGCCTGTGGATGCATACATACTCACTGAAAGGCGATGCATTCCGGGCAATAAATTCATCACATTGCTCCTGTGATAAGTGTGTCTTGATCACTCGATACTCATAGGCAAACTGCCCGGAGAGTTGCTTCTCTGCGATCCGCTGCTTGATCTCTTCCTCTCCGTAATTGCTCTCGATCAGATAGAGATCAAAATCCTTGGCTGTCACATCGTCCAGATGTCCGGTATCTGTTGCATAGAATGCCCTTCCTCCCGGGAAAAGCACCTTGTAGCCGCAATTTGGCACATCATGATGCAGGGCAAAAGGGACGATGCTGAATGATTTGAAATACACGAATTGATATCCGCATTCCAGAACATCGATCTGGCTGGGCTTGATGCCTGCATCCACAAGCGGCTTGATCAGCCATTCGCAAGCACCAAAGCGAAGGAGCGGTCTCTCCTGCGACATCCGCTTCAGTGTGGAAGCCTTGAAGTGGTCTGTATGGATGTGCGTAAGCAGCACAAGCTTCAGCTCCGGGAGATAAGGCTTCACAGCACTGAATGGGACACCGCAATCGATCAGAATTGAATCCCCAAGGATGACCGCATTGCCCTTCGAGCCTGTGGCGATAATCTGATGATTGATCATCACAGATCAGCCAGATTGATCTGTTCTTCTTCGCCGCTGGGCTGCCGCTCTTCTGCCGCTTGTGGCTCGACAGGAGCAGGCTCTTCATAGTCACCAGAGAAAGAGCCATCATTGCCCATCTGGATAAATTGGGAATCATGCACAAAGCCCTGCTGCATATCGATCGACATCATTCCCCACTTGGAGAGGATTTGCCGCAGCATGGTCTTTTTTGCCATCGAATCGAAATCCTTATACCAGAATGAGGAATACTTCCACATATCCTCTGGCTTGACTTCGCCGCTTTCGATCTTCTGCATCACCTGTGCGGAGAATGCTGGAGAATACTGATCTGCATGATTCAGCATCTTTGCCTTTGACCAATAAAGGCTTTTCTTGAATCCGTTGAGATATTCAAAATAAGCCAGATATCCAGCGGTCGGCAGGGCTTCTCTCTCATCATCATCTTCGATGAAGCGGAATCTCGGCTTGCCTGTGTCAGCATCCTTGCCCAGATATTCGCCTTCCTTGATGGTGATGACATCGATGTCCTTATACTGACCGGAGCGAATAGCGAGCTGAATATAGCCCTTGAAACCCAGCACAAATTGCGCCTTTTTCTCGGTTACCGGAATCCATTTGCCCCTTTCATCGAGCAGCTTCTCGCCTTTCTCATTGGTCATGTAGAGGGCTTTGCCATCCTTGCCCTTGACCCGGTTCTCGAAGGGAACAAGATAATACTGTCCGAGCTGCGGAGAGGGAGAGAGATTCAAGCTCTCACCGAGCAGCGCACCAGCGAGAATGGTGCTCGGATTGCAATCCTGCAATGCCGGATTAACAGCCACAGCGGAAGTGATCGCCGCAATGAAGCGGCGGCTGCGCTCTGGATCGCCCAGAGTATTGGAGATCATGCTCCGATAAGCATCTGTGGTGATAGCGACAGAAAACCGCTGCCGCTGTGTGGTGATCTGATTACTGCTGCCCATATTCGTAACCTCCCTCTTCCAAGAAAGCCTTGAGGGCTTTCAACTGATCCATGGTAGCTCTGACAGTGAATTTCGCTGTGAAGAGCTTCGGCTGCACTTCCTCAACCTTTTCCGGCTGCTTGATCGGAACATCGACCATCTGGTCGGTTTCCTTGATGACGATCTTGACCTTCTCTTCGGCTTCCTTGGCGGCAGCCGTAGCGGCTTCTCTCTCTGCCCGGCGAGCCTTCTCGGCTTCGATCGCCTTTTTCCGCTCGCTTACGATCAGCATGGCGGATGAAAGATTTAAGGTCTTGCGATACTCTGCATATACCTCATCACGATCATCCAAGGTCTCGATGACCTTCAGATCGGAATCGATCCGATCGAGGAATGCGGCAGCCTTCTCATGCAGGGATTTCCGGCTGTCTGAAAGACCGACCTTGATGCCAGCATCCTTGAGAGTGACAATCTCCGGCGATATGAGAAGGCTCTCCCGGTATTCGGCGAAATAGGCTTCGAGATCGGCTTCCTTTTCTGCCCGGAGACCATCCTCGACCTCTGCGATCTTCTGCTTGAGCTGCTGATCGGCTTCGGTATAAGGATCGCCGACACAATCCTTGTAAACCGTCTCAAAATTCTTGTAGGGATCGAGAATCTGTTCCTTGATGCTCTTGCGCTGCTGCTCCAGAGCTGCATACTCCTTATTAAAATCGCTGCGCACCTTTTTGATCTCTTTGTAATTTTCCTCGGTGCATACCAGAGAACGCACCATGCTCAAGCGGTTCTGGATGCCTTCCTTTACGGCGAGCAGCCTATTCTCGATAATCGGAAGCTGCTTGATCACAATCAGATCATTGTCGGCAGCGATGGTGATGATTTCACTCATATGATTATTCCTCCATGTTGTGATTTCTGTTTTTGTGTGTTAAGATAAATAAGAAGATTCGCTTGATTTGCCCTCAAGTTATGCTTCTTTATCCGGTCGGATTTGCAGCTCCGATCGGATTTTTTAATTCACTCATAGCAGCAGCATCATCCTCTCCCTCTTTTTTCTGGCTCTCCGCATTCTGATCCGGTCAGCGATGGTCAACCGCTGCCCTCTGGCTTTTCCTGCCTGTGGACACCAATAGAAGCTCAAAATCCCCACTCCTTTCTGATCTTGTCAATCTCAAAGCGCAGATCAACAATCTGATCATAGATTCCAGCCAGCTTGGCTGCATCGACAGAGCCTGCGATCTGATCAATTCCGCTGGAAAGGAATTCGAGACCATGCTCGAAGCAAGATGAGCAGACATTGATGCTTGCAGCCGCATCTGCCAGCTCTTCCTTCCCCAGCTTTCGCACTTCCGGGATCACGATCTGCTGATCTTCCCAGATTCGCTCATTCTCCGCTTGTATTGCAGCATCCAGCGCAGCAGCACCATTCAGCGGATATCCGACCATAATGCTCATTGATTAGCCCTCCCTTATTCTCGGTATATGCATTCTCTCCGGGAGATTCACGGTGATCGGAGGAAAGAAAGCGATCTTTCCTGTGCCGACCCTTCTGGATTCCTCCCAGCGCATCAAATCGGATTCATAGACACCGAGCGGATTCTCCAGATGTCCCTCGATCCGTCTGATGTAATTCCTTGCGCACTGTGCAGAGCAGCTATACCGCTCGGCGATGTGCTTGACGGTAAGGATTCTCTCCATGGTCACACCTTCAGCTCGGAAACATCCACACCAAGGACGATTGCGATCCGCTCAATTGTTTCCGGCTTCGCACCTCTGCGACCATTCTCCAGATCGGACAGGTAAGGCTGGGAGATATTCGCATATTGAGCCAGAAAGCTCTGCGATATCCCTAATTTCTTCCGAATTTTTTTGATTCGATTCATGCATTTTTCACCTCACTTTATAGCCAGATATTACCCATCGAGTGCATTATAGCTATATATTACAGATATGTCAATAGGGAATCGCAAAAATATAGCGATAATTTTTGCATTTCCAATAGCTATATATTGTGATAGTATAAAATCATTGGAGGGATTTGGTTTAATGAACATCGTCAAAGAATTGAGAAAAAAGAAAAATATCCAGCAAAAGGAGCTGGCTTTGATTCTCAATGTATCGCAGCCGACAGTGAGCGAATGGGAATCCGGGAAGAAAGACCCATCCGGCGAAAGGCTGCAAAAGCTGGCAGATTTCTTCGGTGTAGATGAGCTTGTCATTCTGGGCAGGAATATCGTCACAGGATCGGAAGAAGAGCCGAAAACAGAAGAAGCAAAGATTCTGGCAAAGGGAATCGATCAGCTACCCAAGGAGCAGCGAGAGCAGGCTCTGAATGTGATTCGAGCCATGTTTGCCCAGAATTCGGATTTGTTTGAAGGGAGAGAAGGCAGATGATGCCGGATTACAACAGGGCAGCGATTCTGGCTGCAAAGACACTGATCGATTACAAAGTGACCGCAGCTCCGGTTGATCCGATGCCAATCCTCAAGCAGCTCAAAGGAGTGCTCCTTTTTTCATATGCAGAGGTATCTGAATGCATAGGGATCGACCGGGAAAATATCGTCAAGCTTTTCGGCAAAGAGAATCAAGATGCTGTCACCTCTGTCCAGAGAGTGAATGGAGAGCTGCGATATATAGTCGCATATAATAAAAAGCTGCCCTTCTATCTATTGCAGAGGGCATTGGCAAGAGAGCTTGGGCATATCATTCTTGGGCATGATGGCTCTCTGCCGGAAGATGTGCAGAATGAGGAATCCGCCTGTTTTGCCCGGCATTTTCTGTGTCCGAGAGCCTTGGTGCGCTCAATCTTTGATTCTGATGCGCTGCTGACCGTCACAGTGCTCGGCAATCTGACCGGATGCGATGAGACCTGTCTCGCTGGCATGAGAGCAACTCCCGGCACAGATGTCCCTGCCGATCTGAATGATAAGATCAGAGAGAGATTCGCCGAGTATGTCAAGAATTTTGTGGATTATCATGAGATTCTCCAAGATGCCGACAAGACCAAAATCGCCAATTTCGGATCGTACATGGATGGATATGAGGATGATTTCTCATGCCAAGGCTAAAGAAGCAAAAGCTTAAACAGCGAAAAGATGGAAGATATGCTTGCCGATACAAATCGATGTGGTTTTATTCGACCATCAGCTCGGATGATGCGCTCGCCCAGAGGGACGAATATATCCGGCAGGAGAAGCTTGGAGAATACCGGAGCAAAGTGATCACTGTTTTCGAGTATAGTCTCCGCTGGCTGCCGATCGCACATCCGAATGTGACAGAATCCACATACAGAGGATTGAGCATCCATCTCCAGCACCTTGTGGATCGGCTTGGCGCATATCCGATCAGCGAGATCAAACCGAGCCAGATCAAAGAGGTCTATTCGACCGAGTATGCCAATGCATCGAATTCTTATATCAAAGCTGCCAAGCAGCTTTTTTCTTCTCTGTTCGATGCAGCTGTCGCTGATGGCATATGCCGATCAAATCCTGCCCGGCAGAAGCCAGCGCAACCGCACAAGGGATCAGAGGGAGGGCATCGAGCGATCACGGAGCAGGA
>Ga0265301_10006946_pt1 | contig 10696 bp, 7 predicted proteins | sample AusTroGonzalo_MG_2_FD_193488 | JGI IMG/M metagenome (GOLD analysis project Ga0265301, IMG submission 193488) | Bovine rumen microbial communities from tropical cattle in Woodstock, Queensland, Australia - Gonzalo_04 | ecosystem: Host-associated > Mammals > Digestive system > Stomach > Rumen ...
ACGAAATATATGATATTTTATCTCAAATCAATTACATGAAGAACATAAGCAATTCTTCATAAACACAAAAGAAACAAGCTCAAATGAAACAACAATGGGAGCAACTTGTATTATCAGCACCCATTGATGAATTAGAAAAATCATTATTAAGTTGTGGCACGGCATTATTAAAATTTGCAAACAGTGATTTAGGGCAAGCTATAATTAAAACTGCCGCTTTAGCATCGGCTTTTGCACTTGTAGATAATGGGATTTTAATGTTAATCCCTCATTTAATGGAGCTAGGTGCGGCGGCACTTACTAATCCTATATTTATCGGAGCGGCGGCTATTGTCGCAACTGTATATGCTATTGATAAATTAATAGTAACTGTTGACGAAGCATCAGAATCTTTACAAAAACTTAACGACCAAATTGCAGACCAAGAAAGCACAATTCAAACTTTAGAAGAGAAAATCGACAACATTGGTAAACGTATAGCAGAAATAGAAGAACTTAAAGTTGCCAATCCCGAAGATTTAGATACTCTCGAAAAAGAAGAAAAGGCTTTAAAGCGTGAAGAGGCATTAGCAAGAAGTAGATTAGCTATCGAAAAGGCTACTTTAGAAGCTCTCAAACAAAAAGCCCAAATAGAAGCTAACGACCTTAAAGATAGAAAAGATGTAAAATATAAAACATACGATTTGGATAATCCCGACAAATCTATGTCTTTTGCTGTAATGGGAGCGGCAGAAGAAGAGGGTGACATAGGCGAAGCTCTTAAGCAACAGATGGCTAATGTCGAGGAATTTACTAATCGTATTAACGACGCAAATGAAAAACTTAAAGAACTTGAAGATGCAGGTCAAGGAGCGGGGGAAGAGGCTACACAATTATCCGAAGAAGTACAAACGCTAGAAGTTGCTTTGATAGATGAAACAGAAGCCGCAACAAAGAATGCGGATAGATTGCGAAATCTTGCAACGGCAGGCGCAGAGATACCCGACGAATGGCAAGGTGCATTAGATACTTTTACAGAGTTCTACGGTAGGACAGAAGAAGTCGGTGATGCCGCAGGAATGACGGAAGACGAAATCAACCGTATGAAAGAGGAAATGGAAGGAGTAGAAGATACCTCAAGTGCAGGTTCAAATGCTCTCAACGACTTTATGTCTACAGCCGAAGATTTACAAGGAGCTTACGAGACATTATCTAAAGCCGCAGACGATTACAACAAATACGGTGCAATATCAGCTTCGACTCTTAAAAAGCTTTCAGAACTTCAACCCGAGTATATTCAACAGCTTGAAATAGTTAACGGCAAAATGCAAGTTGGTAATGGATTGTTACAAGAAGATTTTGAACGTGAAAAACAACTTGCTATTATTAGCGTTGAAACTGCCGCGCATATAAGAGAACAAGCTATATGCCAAGAATATCTTAATGAAAAAACCGATGCCGCAGGAACATCATCTGAGACTGCCGCGCCTAAAATAGATAAACTGCAAGAGGCTTTTAATGGTTTAACACAAGAGGCAATGAATGCGGCTATAGCTGTAACTGCCGCCTATGATGCAATTAGTGGAGACCAAACAAAAACAGACGAACTAACAGAAAGACTAAATGGAGTTCAAGACTGGAAAAATAGCATGATTGACTCAATCAACGCTATAGATATTGCCTCAACTAGTGCAGGTTCATCGGGTAAAAAAGCCGCAGGAGACCATAAAGACGCTTGGTTAGAAGCTTTCAAGGAAGAAAAAGACGCACTCGAAAACCTTCTCGAAACCGACCAAATAACTCAATACGAATATTATCAACGACTCCAAGAGCTTAACGAAAAATATTTCGGTGAAGCTAGTGGAATGCATGAGAAATACATTAAAGAATATCGTGAAAACGAAGAGGAAATATATAAAGGCGTTAAAGAGGTCTATGATAAAGTTCGTGACTATCTAGCTAAAGCCGTTGAACAGGGCTACGAGAAAGCTATTAACGCACTCAAGAAAGAGGAAAAAGCTGTTCTTGATGAAATTAAGAAACAAATCGACGCTCTTAAGAAAGAGAAAGATAAAGTTCTTAAAGATATCAAGAAAGAAATTGATGCGTTAAAGAAGCAGAAAGAAGCTGTTCAAGACTATTATAATAAACAAATTGACAAGATTAAAGAAGAAAACGAGGTTCTCCAAGAACAAAACGAACTTCTTGAATATCAACAGAAATTACAACAAGCTAAAGCTCAAAGAGTTATGGTTATGGAGAACGGTAAGTTCACTCTCGCAGAGAATGAATCAGCCGTAGCACAAGCCGAACAAGCATTATCAGATTATCAAGATAAAATCTCGTATGAACAATCCATCGAAGAAATCGAAAACTTAAGAGATACACAAGTTGAAGCTCTTGAAGACCAAATAGCGGCTCTTGAAGAGTATTACGATTATATGGAAGAATGGTATGACTCCCGCATTGAACAGATGGAGGAATACTATGACCAAGTAGAAGAGAATTATGAAAAGCAGATTGAAGCGCTCCAAAACGAACTTGACGCATTCAAAGAAGGTATGCAAAAAGAGGAAGATTTGGAAAACGCTAGATTAGCGGCTCAAGTTCTCGGAATGAACGAAAGAGCAGATATATACGCAGAGGAACTTGAAAATCTTAAGAACTACGTAAACGAAGTTAACAGGATGCTTGAAAGCTTGGGTGAAGCAGGTGCAACTGTAGACTTTAAATATGACCCTGTTACGGGTTATCATACAGGAATTGCAGAGGTCGCAGGTGTCGATGCATCCATATCTAGTAGGGCAAGCGGAGATTCTTATTTTAAAGAGGATTCGGTTGCTCTTGTTGGTGAATCGCCTAACGCAGAATTATTATTAGGTTCAAAGGTTAATACAATTGGTGGTGGAAAGCTTATGCATTTGCAAAAAGGTACAGGCGTGGTTAACGCTGAGTCAACCTCAACACTTGCAGGTTTGTTAAATGGATTAGCTACACCACAGACCAATGTTGCTAATAATAGAACAACTCAACAGAACTTTAGTTTTGGTAACATATCACTTCCTAATGTAACAAATGCCGAGAGCTTTGTTAATGCATTAAGCAAGCAATTCAACAGCTATGCTATTCAGTATGGCAATGTTAGAAAATAATTTAAGGGGTGGAGTAATCTGCCCCTTGACAATATAAAAAGGATGGATTATAATGAATATCAAACAAGAAATAAATTCATCTAACGCTAAAGGTATGCAAGCTCTTATGAACGGCATTGATTATTACGTTAATGATAACATAAGATATGCACCCTTTGATAAAACATATATCGGTATGGTAGCCGATACAGACCCCGAGACAAATACTTATACAGTAACAATCGACGGGTATGATTATGAGAACGTTATGAGCACGATTAGGGCTTATCCTAAAGAGACCGTACTAGTTATGTGTCCACAAAATCAGCTCAGTCAGATGTTCATATACGGTAAAATAGATACAACAGATTATTCATAAGAAAGGCGGTTTGGTTAAATGAGCTTAGTTACACCTGTTGGTATAGCCGTACCCGCATTTGACGCAGAAACAGAACAAGTCTTTAAGTTCACTGTACAAGGTGGAGACCAAGTTGTAGGCAATACCCTAACCATTATAGACAATGAGACCGACCAAATTGTTTATCAGCACTCTGTAATGAGTTATGTCTACAGCCAAACTGTTCCTGCTTATACATTACAAAATAATAAATATTACGGCTTCCAATTTCAGACAATAAATATACACGGTGATTTAAGTAATAAGAGCGAAATATCAACCTTTAGAACGTTTACAACACCTGTTTTAACGTTCACTAATATTCCGTCAAGTAGTGTTATTGAGAGTGGAGTATATTCGTTTACTTGTCAGTATTATCAAGAAGAGGGCGAATTACTCAATACATTATATTTCTATTTATATGACGCTACGAGAACACAAGTAGATGTTAGTGATGTATATACATCTCCATCAGCACCACCTGTTGAGTTTACTCACCAATTTAGGGGCTTAGTGGATGATGAGAAATATTATGTAAGAGCTGTAGCAACAACGATATATAATACAGTTGTCGATACAGGATATATTGAAGTTGATATTAACTATGCTTATGAGGGTATTTATTCACCTGTAGTTGCGACAAACGTCCCTAATAGTGGATATGTGCAAGTCGCAAACGATATTACAGAAATAGACGGTCAAGTTTACGATAAATACGAAGACCCTATACCACCTACTTATGTAGATGGTGACGCATTATTACTTGATGATGGAGAACATCTGATATGGAAAGATGGTTTCTCTTTTGCTAATAATAAGTTCACTAAGCAAAGATGGTGGTCTCCTGTATGGTGGGGCAGACAGAACAAAATGTCTAACTACTCTGATTTACAGGGTCACGAAACCGATGGTAGGAGTTATTTTACTATAGAGTATAAACGTGGCATTCCTACAGGTATGACAGGTGCTAGAGATTATGTTGTAGTTAAGGGCTATGTTGATGGAAGGAAATATCTTGAAAAGGTATCTAACTTTATCACGCCTCTTAACAATATGTCCTCAGTAACTAGTTTCCTTAAAGTACAGGATAGCGACGTTACCTTAGAATTAGTCAGAGTTATAGGTGGTAATACTATCATATGGAATGGTCTTAGCGATGTGCAGTTCGGTATAAGAACAGAAATTGCATGGCTTGGTGAACCAATGACATTAGCCATTAATCTTATGGATTGGGACACGGGCTCGACCAATGTAGAGTATTCAAGAGTCACAGACCTGTTTTGGGAAGGAGAAGACCAAGCTCCACCCGTTACGGACGTTGATGACGTGAACGCTCCTCCATTGATTAAGTATATCACCAACGTAAGACTTGACAACGCTATTGTAAGAGATTTCTATGTAACCCATGACGTTACACAGCTTATGTATTATTCTAGTCTGCCCGATTGGGACGGATATACAATTATGAGATGTGATTTTGACAACAACCTTAGAGCAGGTAATGTCGATTGGTTGTTACATGATATCAACAGAATCAAGGTTAAACGTAGAAAGGTAGGTGCGGGTGAGGAATATATCACATTGCATGTGCAAGAACTTGAGTCTGTATATGACTTAGATTTCTATTATCGTGATTATTATGTGCCTAGCGGTGGCAAATATGAATACGCAATGGTACCTTGTATTAATGACGATGAGCAGAACTACTTTACTACAACCGTCGATACGCATTTTGACGGATTGTTTATCTCTGATAAAAATAAAACAATGAAGCTATACGCGAACTATCTTGTAAGTTCGAGTATGGATAATATATTACTTGGAATGGTTCAACCATATAATAAAGTTTATCCTGTTATCGTTAAGAATCCGAATGTTTTGTATCGTACAGTAACGTTCCAAGGTGACGTTCTTGGATTGACAGATAATTGTCAACCATTCGAACTTACTGACGAAACAAGACCTATAATTGTCGCTCAAAAGAGAGAATGGGATAAGTTTTTATGTGATGGACGCGCAAAGATTATTAAGGATTGGAATGGTAATATCATTCTGTGTCATATAACAACTGCTCCATCATATACTTATGACCAAACTAGTGGCAACAGCAAGCCAACAATGTCGTTCGGAGTAACGGAAGTAGGAGAATACAATAGTCAATATGACATGTATCATCATGGTCTTATTGATGTAGAAACAACGTAACGAGGTTATTGTCATGGCAGATATAGAAATTACTGAACAACAGTATTCAATAGTTAAGCAACCTTGCAGAGAACTTTACTGCAAGGTTGACTTACTCAACTATGAATTTCAAGTTGTTGACGATATAAGCGGTGTTGTGGTATCTGACTCGTGGACAATATCGGCTACGTCAGATATAAGAAGGACAGGGAGCTTGGTTATAGCTCCCGATGACGACCAAGCGTACAAAATTCAAGCGGGTAGTAAAATATTCCTTGATAAGTACGTTAAGGTGTACATAGGAATTAAAGACAACACCACAGATGAGATTGTTTATAACAATATGGGAATATATCTTATAAATAATCCGACACATACATTCGATTCAACTACGAATCAAATAACTCTTAATCTTGTTGACCTTATGGCAAAATTAACAGGCTTACGTAATGGTAATATGAGCGGTTATGATTATCAGCTTAAAGAGGGACAAGATGTTAGAGAGATTTTTATAGCGGCTTTGGCAGAAGTAGGTTTTACGAATTATGCTATTGATATTAGACCCGAAGATTTTCAGACAATCCAATTTGATATGGCAATTGATGGCACAGGAACTATCTATGACTTATTAAAGACGATTAACGAAAATCAATACATCAACTATCAAATGTATTTTGACGTTGAGGGCGTATTCCACTTTAATCGTATTCCTATGAGTACCAAAGACCCTATTATGGTGGATGACGATATATGGAGTAATACATATGTATCACATGAAGTCACCACAGATTATGAAAGTTTGAAAAACGATATTGTAGTATTAGGTAAAACTCACACAGCGACTCAGTATTCAGCAGACTGTGCTTTAAACAATCATACATTCACTATGTCGTGTGCGGGCGTTAAGCGTGAGAAGAACCATATTAAGCTTGCTTTTACAACACCATCTAATATGACACCTACTACAGATAATGAGCAATATTATCTGAATCTTAATGGATATGGTGCGTATCCACTACAGACAAGTTTGGGGTCTTTACATTTTGTATTAAATCCCGACACCTATTATGTAGTTAAATTGCAGAATTTCAAAAGATGGGGCGCAAGTCTTACGGGCGCACAAGGTGCTACAACATATACATTAAAAAATAAAGTTAAATTTGATGACGATAATACTCCCGACAGCGAATTAGTCGGATGTTATATTTCTAAGTCAGCTAAATCATTAGTGGAGGCTAGAGCTGAAGGTATAGTAGTAACAAGCTACGATAGTGAGAATTTGACGCTTACAACAAGTGCAACATTAAGTCCCGACCAAGCTATCAACGGTAGAATGTTTTATATTTATAAAGATACTACTAGTGGCGTATATTGGCAATTTATGGGAGAATATCAGCCTAGAGCTGAAATTCAAGAAACAAATGAGGAAAGTCCATTTAGTGTTAATGGAACGGTTGGCGATATCCGTATAGTGCTCAGTGGTGGAGATTATGATAATATTTCTACATCAGAGCTTGCTATGGAAAGAGCCAAATGGGAATTATATACACGTTGTAGACTGTTAAATTCGGTTACTTTGACTTGTTTACCTATATATTGGCTTGATGTTAACTGGCTGATTAAAATTAAATTACCTACAGAAGATAAAACACAGCTATATATGATTAAAGAAATATCAACGTCTAGTGGAGTAACCGCCACGCAGACCATCACATTAATGTCGTTCTATAGCTTTTATAATGAAGATACAGATACAGATAGTATATTGATAGATGGTAATGATGAGTTCATTCTCGATGGAGATGGCGAATTTATCATTAGTAAAAAGGTAGAAGAAGAATGAGGTAATAATAATGGGAAAATTTGAATCATATCCATCAATCAATAGTTTGAGTGATGATGATATAACTTTATACAATCATAATACTGAAACACGGAAAGTGACATTCTTGGGTCTTGCGAACTGCATCAAAGAGCGTGTCGCAGACCCAATACCTATGGCATATTCAACTAATCTTGTAAGAAGTGGTGGAATCTATGAAGCCATTCAAGATGCTATGGCTACTAAAGCCGATAAAGCCACAACATTAGCAGGATATGGCATTCAAGATGCTTATACCATGTCTGATTGTGATATAAGATTTATGCAAGAATATGACATAGATTCTACTTACTGGGATAACGAACCCACGGAAGATAGTCATAAACCCGTTATAAGCGGAGGAATTTATGATGCTATCCAAGATGCAACAACTGATATGGTTGGAGCTACGGCGAACGACGATGGTGCGCGTGGTCTTGTTCCACAACCGTTGTCGGGAGATGAAAATAAAGTCTTAAGGGGCGACGGAACATGGGGAGATGCCGCGTCATCGGTTAGTGATTTGACAGATGTAAACTTAACTAATCTTTCAGATAAGCAACTTTTGCGTTATAACAATACATCAAGTAAATGGGAAAATATAAGTTCTGATACGACGCCGACTCAAAACAGTACAAACCCTATTACATCGGGTGGTGTGTACGATGCTATACAGTCTTTTTCTACTAACTTTGTCGGTACGTCGTACGAATGGAGCTTATTAACCCCTGCGGAGCAAGCAGAATATAAAACTAAAGATATTACAGATGACTATAACGGGTTACCTATAGATGCCACGCCTACTCAGAGTAGCGTGAATCCTGTGTCGAGTGGAGGAACATATAGTGCTTTAACTAATAAATTAAACACATACGGCACAGATGCAACGCAGTGGGATACAACACCAACTTCATCAAGTACTAAACCCGTTACGAGTGGTGGAATAAAATCTGCCCTTGATGAAAAAGCCAACGAAACTATTATTGCCACAAGACAGACCAATCTTACCGCAGTTAGAAAATATGAAATAGGCGAACAGTTTATTTATAATAACACACTCTATAAAGCTGACGCTGTTATAAATCAAAATGCTACAATTACGATAGGTGGAAATGCTTCGCTTGCAGATAATATTACTACGCAAATTAGCAATTTTACGAATAACGCATTAGGTACATCTGTAAATATAATCGGCTATACTACATATGCCAACGCCTACACTGCTCCTAGTGATGGATATGTTAGGATATTCTGTTATCCCGCTGATTATGCTTTCTTGAATTGTCTATTTAATAATCAAGTAGTAATGAGAGCTATTGGAATAGCAGGACAGCAAGGCATGTATATTTCAAGCTTTGTTAGAAAAGGAACTAAAATCCATTTTACAAGAGATGCGCTAAGTATTACGCATGGAGCGGATTTTATGCCGTTAAAATAAAGTTCAAGTCAAAAGAATCTAAATATCAACTCAAATGATTTGAGTTCCTTAATTAGCGATAATACACGTATACCGTTGTATTTACAGTTGAGGCGTTGCGATAGATTTTGGTTAGGCGCAACGTAGTGCCATTAATCTTTTGAATCATTGCCGAACCGTAACTATTAGAACTTTCGTAATATCCTTGTCTAAACCTAGTATCGTTAGTAATCGTATCCCATAACCCTTTAGGGATGCTGAATAGATAACTATTATGAGGGTCGGCTGACTCTTTGACGCATACAACAAGTTCGCTAAAATCAGACGGTATTGTAATATTTTGGTCGCTATAAGTTCCTAAAAGCGTCCAAGCTTTTTGCGCAAAATTGCTACATTCCGAAACAATTTTAATTAAAAAAAACATTGACACCAACCACCAAACATATTATAATGTGTTTATAATATATTTATGGAGGTGACTCTTGATGGAAGAAAATGTAATAAATAAAATTGTGAATGCTATGGATGATTTAACTGCGGAACAGACACGAAAGCTAAAGAATGTTTTGATTATGAACCTTAGTGGACAATCTAGCTTAAAAAATGAGATGAGTACAAATCCAAGCAATTGGGAAATGCTTTTAAACAACTATCTCGGATGCAAGAAGCTTGAAAATTGTTCTAATGGTACATTAAAGAATTATCAAAGAGTCATGAGAACAATGTATTCTCAAATTGGAAAAGAAGTTAAAGATATAACGGCTAATGACTTAAGATTGTTTATGGCGAGATATATTGAACAGAGAAAAATATCTCAAAGATATTCCGAAACAATAAGACTTACTTTGTGCGCATTCTTTCAGTGGTGTCAGAATGAGGAAATCATAACTGCGAATCCTGCAAGGAAGCTCCAAAGGATAAAAGTTCCAAAAGTAATCAGAAAACCATATAGTGCGGAAGAAAGATTAAGACTTACGAGAGCGGCTACAAATATTAGGGATGTGGCTATTATGGAAATGCTTTATAGTACAGCCGCAAGATTAGGCGAAGTTTTGGCGTTAAATAGAGATGATATAAAATTTATTGGGAATAAAGCTGAAGTTATAATTTACGGACAAAAGGGTAAAGCTGAAAGAAAAGTATATCTTTCAGAACAGAGTGTTTATTTTTTAAGAAAATATTTAGAATCAAGAACAGATAATAACCCCGCACTGTTCGTTTCTTTGAGAAAGCCACATGAGAGACTTAATGAAAGAGCGGTGCAGTTGGTTATTAAAAATATTGGTGAAAGATGTGGCGTAGAAGCACATCCTCATAAATTCAGAAGAACGCTATTGACAGATATGAGTAAACGTGGAGCAAATATTCAAGACATAAAAGAGTATGCAGGACATGCAAAAGTTGAAACAACTATGCTTTACGTTTCTGTTAATGAAGAATCTGTTAAAGCGGCTTTTGATAGATTTATAAGTTAATAGGAGATTTAAAATATGTTAGAATACACAGGAAAATATTTTTTCATATCTAACGTAAGAGAGGGTGATATTATTTCATCCGAAATGCTTGGTTATGACACCGAGAAAGAAGCTGAAATCAAGTTTCACGATACAGTTTCATATGGTCTTAATCTTAATACAATCACTCTAGCTCATTATATGGTAATTAATGAGTATGGTGTTAAGGTTGGAAACCTTGAAAGAACAATTGATAATCAAGTAGTAGAAGAA
>Ga0265301_10006947_pt1 | contig 10696 bp, 12 predicted proteins | sample AusTroGonzalo_MG_2_FD_193488 | JGI IMG/M metagenome (GOLD analysis project Ga0265301, IMG submission 193488) | Bovine rumen microbial communities from tropical cattle in Woodstock, Queensland, Australia - Gonzalo_04 | ecosystem: Host-associated > Mammals > Digestive system > Stomach > Rumen ...
CGGCGTCAAGGCGCTGATGGATCAGTGCGGATACACCCAGGAGAAAATCGGCGAGCGGCTGGGAAAGAGCCGACCGGCGGTGGCCAACATGCTGAGGCTGCTGCAGCTGCCGGATGAAGTGACGGAAATGGTGAAGGACGGGAGGCTGAGCGCGGGGCATGCCCGGGTGCTTGCGGGAATTTCCGACCCTGCGGAGCAGATTCGCCTGGCCCGGAAGGCCGTGGACGAAGGGCTGAACGTGCGCCAGATGGAACAGCTGGCCAGGGCCGCCGCCGGAAGGCCGCAGAAGAAAAAGGCAGGGCCGAAGCCGCTGCCGGCGGAACTGGACGAACTGCAGGAAAAGATCCGCCTGAAGACCGGGCTGAAAAGCACGCTGACCGGCAGCATTCAGAAAGGCCGGATCGTCCTTCAGTACAGCACGCGGGAAGAGCTGGAAAGGCTGAACGACGTGCTGGACCTCATTCATTGAGAGTGAAGAGTTGAGAGTGAAGAGTGGAGATATAAAGGCGGTAAGCAGCGCGCTGAAACCTGAGAGTATAAGAAGGACGCAGGAAAGAACGGAATGATACGGAAAAAGGAAGCGCTGCCGGAGGAGCCTTACTGGGACGGGCCGCTGAGCCACCCCTTCTACAGCAAGGTGGTGAAGCGGGTGCTGGATCTGCTGCTGGCGCTGATCCTGCTGATTCCCGGGCTGGTGCTGATGATCCCGCTGGCGGTATGGGTAAAGCTGGACTCGAAGGGCCCGGTGTTTTACAGGGCAGTGCGGGGCGGATACCATAACCAGCCGTTCCGGATTTTCAAGTTTCGCAGCATGGTGGTGGACGCCGACAAGACCGGCGGGTGCACGGCCAAGAACGACAGCCGGGTGACCCGGGCCGGGCGGATCATGCGGCGGCTGAAAATGGACGAGCTGCCGCAGTTGTTCAACATCATCGCCGGCGATATGAGCTTTGTGGGGCCCCGGCCGGAGCTGCTGCTCTACACGGAACGGTATACGGAAGAACAGCAGTGCATCATGTGGGTGCGGCCGGGGATTACGGACCGGAGCAGCATCGTGTATATCGCGCAGGACGAGATCGTGGGCGAAGAGGACCCGGTGGCGAATTTCGAGCGGCTGATTCTGCCGGAGAAGAACCGGCTGAGGGTGGAGTACGCGAGGAATCAGAGCTTCGGGCTGGACGCGAAGCTGTTTGCGGAAACCCTTTTGGGAGTTTTCCGCAAAGCAAGAAATAAATAAGGGGGCTTTCCTCCCTGGGCTGCCGCCCGTTCTCTGCTGAAAACTGTCCACTGGACAGTTTTCCGGGCGCGACGCCCCCCCCAAACCCCTTCGGCGAAAAGCACGGAAGACATGAGAAAAGAGAAAAACGAGGGATAAACGGGAAGAAGAAGGAGATCCCTCGGGATGACACGGAAAGGACAGAGAAGACTGCATGGAAAGCTATGAGGCACGGATCCACAGCGGATTCCCGGAGGGGAAGCCGGATGTGAGCGATCCCCGGGTGCTGGCCTGGCTGATCCGCCGCAGCGGCCTGGAAATGACCCACCTGAGCCGGGGAAGCCATATCGGCAGCGTGCTCAGCGTGGCGGAGATCATTGCCGTGCTCTATACTTCTGTGCTGAACGTGGACCCGAAGGATCCGAAGAAGCCGGACCGGGACCGCCTGATCCTGAGCAAAGGGCACGCGGGCAGCGCGGTCTATACTGCGCTGGCGGAGACCGGCTTTTTTCCCGTGGAACAGCTGAAAACGCACTATGCCAACGGATCCAGCCTGAGCGGGCATGTGAGCCACAAGGGTGTGCCGGGGGTGGAGGTTTCCACCGGCGCGCTGGGGCACGGGCTGGGCATCGGCGTCGGGATGGCGCTGGGCGCGAAGATGGACGGGGCGGACTGGCGGACCTATGTGGTGCTGGGCGACGGCGAGTGCGACGAAGGGGCTGTGTGGGAAAGCGCGCTGCAGGCGGCGCAGTACGGACTGGATCGGCTGACCGCGGTGGTCGACTACAACCACATGCAGAGCCTGACCACGGTCGAAAAGACGCTGAAGCTGGAACCCTTCGAAGAAAAATGGCGGGATTTCGGCTGGAGGGCCGAGAGCATCGACGGGCACGACACGGAGGCGCTGAAGGCAGCCTTCGCCCGGGCAAAGGAGAACGCCGGCAGCGGAAAGCCGTATGTGATCCTGGCCCATACGGTGAAGGGCAAAGGCGTATCCTTTATGGAAAACAACATCCTGTGGCACTACCGGACGCCGCAGGGGGACGAATACGAAGCGGCGCTGAAGGAACTGGAGGCGCTCAGGCCATGAGAGACGCGTTTGTGCGGGTGCTGACGGAAGAGATGGAGCGGAATGACAGGATCGCCCTGATCACGGGCGACCTGGGATTCGGTGTGCTCCGGCTGCTGTGGGAGCGCTTTCCGGAGCGGATGATCAACGCCGGGATCGCGGAACAGGGAATGGTCAGCATGGCCGCGGGGCTTGCCGCCACGGGCCGGACGGTGATCGTGTACTCCATCGGCAACTTTCCGACACTGCGCCCGCTGGAGCAGATTCGGAACGACTGCGCGTATCACGGGGCGGACGTAAAAATCGTATGCGTGGGCGGAGGCTTTGTGTACGGCAGCCTCGGCATGAGCCACCATGCGACGGAGGACATGAGCGTGATGCGGGCGATTCCGGAGATCACGTGCTTTACCCCCGGGGATCCGGCGGAGACGGAAGCCGTGACGAGGGAGATGCTGCGGAGGCGGGGCACATGCTACCTGCGCCTGGGGCGCGGCAACGAGCCGAAGGTCCATGTCTCAGAGGTGAAAAACTGGGTTTTCCCGAAGGCGCTGACCCTGCGGGAAGGGACGGATATCGCGCTGCTGAGCGCGGGCGGGATCCTGACGCAGGCGATGGACGCGGCACAGCGGCTGGAAGCGAAAGGAATCAGCGCGAAGGTGATCAGCTTTCCCTGCCTGAAGCCGCTGGACGGGGAGACGGTGCGGGAGGTGCTGGCCGGCTTCCGGGGGCTGGTGACGGTGGAAGAAAACACGGTGACGGGCGGCTTCGGAAGCGCGGTGTGCGAGATTGCCGCGGAGGAAGGCAGCGGCTGCCGCGTCCGGCGGGTCGGCCTGCGGGACTGTTTTGCCACGGTAGTGGGCGATCAGCAGTATCTGCGGCAGACGTATGAAATGGACGGGGCGGCGATCGCGGCGGCAGCGGAAGCGCTGATGAATGAAAAGTGAAGGAGGAGATCCCTCGACTCTGGCTTCGCCAGCCCAGGGCTGTCGCCCGTTCTCCGCTGAGAAAGAGCCACTGGCTCTTTCTCCGGGCGCTCCGAACCCCGGGATGACAGATGAGGCAATTGAAAGATGAAGAAGGAACTGACGCTGGAGGAGATCCACGCGGAGCTGCTGGAGCAGCTGCGGGATATCACCGCGGTATGCGACCGTTACGGCATTGAATACAACCTGATGTGCGGAACACTGCTGGGCTGCGTGCGCCACAAGGGGTTTATCCCCTGGGACGACGACGTGGACCTGCTGATGACCCGCGAGGAGTTTACCAAGTTCCGGCAGATCTATCCGGAGGAGTGCGACCGGCGGTTCGAGCTGACGTATCTGGACACGTGGACGCCGCGGGTCATGAACAGGGATCCGGAAAAGGCCGCGGCCTTTACGGATTTCTTTATCCTGGATCCGCTGCCCCCGGAAGGGATCCGGCGGAAGGCGCATCTGCTGCACCTGCACCTATTGCAGGGCATGATGAAAAAGAAGGTCGACTACAGCCGCTTCGGGCTGAAAAACCGGATCCTGCTGCGGGTGACCCACGTGATGGGGCTGCCGTTTTCCTATGAGTGGAAGGCGAAACGGTATGAGAAGGTTTCGACGCGGATCCGCGAGGGAAACGACCTGCATATGTCCAACGGCGCGTTTGAGCTGATGACACACGTATGGCATCCGGAGCAGTTCCGGGAGAAGATCCGGGCGCCGTTTGAGGATGTCGAATGCCTGATCCCGAAGAAGTATGACGAGGTGCTGACGGTCCTGTTCGGGCCGGACTATATGACGCCGCCGCCGGTCGAGGAGAGGGTGGCGAAGCATCTGGACCTTTGACGGCTTTGCTGTAAAAGGTCAGAGTGAAGAGCATCTTTAGAGTGGAGAGTTAAGAGTGAAGAGTGGAGATGAAGTTACTTTAACTCCACTCTCCACTCTCCAAACTCCACTCTTTCGTAAAACAGCCTGCGGATAAGGAGAAGAACGTGTGGAGATGTACTTTTGTCCCCTGTATTCAGGGTCGAGCGGGAACGCGCTTTTCTGCCAGTACGGGGAGACCCGGCTACTGATCGACGCGGGCAAGTCGGGAAAGACGATAGAGGACGCGCTGGCGGGGATCGGCGCGGATATCCGGACGGTCAGCGGCGTGCTGATCACCCATGAGCACTCGGACCATATCTCCGGGGCGGGGGTGCTGGCGCGGAAGTATCACCTGCCGCTGTATGCCACGGCGGAAACCTGGAAGGCGATGGAGGGCAAGATCGGGAAGATCCCGCCGGACACGCGGCGCGAGATCACGGCCGGACGGGATTTCTGGCTCGGCGATATCGGCGTGGTCCCCTTTTCCATCCCCCACGACGCGGCGGATCCGGTGGGCTTCCGCCTGTACGGGGGCGGCGTCAGCGTTTCGACGGCGACGGACCTGGGCTTCTTTTCGGACGAGGTATGGGCGAACGTGGCCGGCAGCACGCTGGTGCTGCTGGAGAGCAACCACGATCCGGACATGCTCCGGGCGAATCCCCGCTATACGGCGGCGCTGAAGGCGCGGATCCTCGGGGATCACGGACACCTGAGCAACGAAGCCTGCGCGGAGGCGCTGCTGCGGCTGATCACGGCGGGAACGGCGGACGTGATCCTCGGCCATCTGAGCGGGGAAAACAATACGCCGACGCTGGCACGAAAGGTTTCCGGAAAGGCGCTGGAGCGGGAAGGCATCCGCGAGGGCGTCGATCTGCGCCTTCAGGTGGCGCTGCGGGACGAGCCCGGCAGCGTGTATATATTGAAAGAATAAGGACAGACAGATGATCATACTCGCCCTGCAGGACATCACGAAAAGCTTCGGGACCCACGAGGTGCTGAAGTCTGTTTCGTTTACGCTCCAGGAGGGCGAGCGGATGGGCCTGGTCGGCGTGAACGGCAGCGGCAAGAGCACCCTGATGAAGATCATCTGCGGTCAGGAAACCGCGGACAGCGGCAGCGTCAACATGCAGAAGGGCCTGCGGATCGGGTATCTGGCCCAGCAGGGAGAGCTGACCGGGGAGGAAACGGTGATCGAAACGCTGGAGAGCGTTTTCGAACCCCAGCGGCAGATGGAAGCGGAAATGCGCCGCCTGGAGGAAGAAATGGCCGAAACCGCCGGGGATCCGGAGGCGCTGCGGCGGTTGGGCGGCAGGTATGACGCGCTGACCCGGGAATTCGAGCGCAGCAACGGCTACGGCTGGCGGTCCGCAGTCCAGGGCGTGCTGGCGGGGCTGAAACTGCGGGAATATCAGGAGATGAAGACCGGCCTGCTTTCCGGCGGGGAACGGACGCGGCTGTGCCTGGGGCGAATGCTGCTGTCGGAGCCGGACCTGCTGCTGCTGGACGAGCCGACCAACCATCTGGACCTGAAGAGCATTGCCTGGCTGGAGGAGTATCTGACGGCATACCGCGGGGCGGTGCTGGTGGTCAGCCACGACCGGTATTTCCTGGACCGCGTTTGCGGGCGGATGGCAGAGCTGCTGCTGGGCACCGTTGAGACCTATGAGGGGAATTATTCCGAATATCTGGAAAAGCGGACCGCCGTGTATGAAATCCGGATGAAAGCCTGGGAACTGCAGCAAAAGGAGATCGCCCGGCAGGAAGCAATCATCGCCATGTACCGCCGGTTCAACCGGGAGAAGAGCATCAAGGCGGCGGAGAGCAGGGAAAAGCGGCTGGAAAAGATCGAACGGCTGGAAAAACCGCAGGAAGAGGGAACGGTCCGCTTCCGCTTTGAAACCCGGAGGCGGACGGGGGACGACGTGCTCATCACCATGGGGCTGACGAAGGGATACGGGGAACGCGTCCTGTTCCGGGATCTGGACCTGCATGTGCGCGCGGGAGACCGGATCGCGCTGATCGGCGACAACGGCACGGGCAAATCCACGCTGCTGCGCTGCCTGACCGGGGAGGAAAAGCCGGACGCGGGCGTCATCCGCTGGGGCACAGGCGTGGACATCGGATATTACGATCAGCATCAGGCGGGACTGCATGAGAGCAAGACCGTGTTGGACGAGGTGTGGGACCGCTTTCCGCGGATGGAGCAGTATGAGGTACGCGGCGCGCTGGGGCTGTTCCTGTTCACGGGGGACGATGTGTTCGCCCCCGTCAGCACGCTCAGCGGCGGCGAAAAGGGCCGCGTGGCCCTGACGGAGCTGATGCTGCGGAAGGATAACGTGCTGCTGTTGGATGAGCCGACGAACCACCTGGATATGGACAGCCGTGAAGTACTCGAAAACGCCCTGCGGGATTTCCCGGGAACGATTATCGCCGTGAGCCATGACCGGTATTTCATCAACCGCTTTGCGGAGAAGGTCTGCGTGCTGGACGGCTGCGAAATCCGTGAGTACCTGGGCGACTATGACAGCTATCTGGCAAAGGTCAGCAGGGACGCCGCGCCGGACGGCAGCGGGCCCCAGCAGACCCGGACCGCCATGGAGAAGGAAAAACGGAAAAGCAGGGAAGAGGAGCGAAAGGCCCGGGAGATGAAGGAACGCCTGAAGGCGCTGGAACAGGCGATTACAAAGGCGGAAGCGGATGCCGCGGCGCTGGAAAAGGAACTGGCTGACCCGGACCTTTGGAAAGATCCGGAGATCGCAGCGGACACGACCAGGCGATACAATGCCCTTAAGGAAGAGATTAACAGGATGTACGGAGAATATGAAGTATTGGAGGAGAGTTCTTTAAACCAGATGTAGTGGCGGTGCGACAGCATGGAAACAAGATGCTGTATCAAACCTGAGAAGGATTCAGACGAATCCTTTTTTTGATGCATGAAATAGATACGCATGAAGGCGTGTGCTTATTAAAAGAGAAAAACGGTTATAGATCAATGCTTTATAAAACGAAAAAAGTGAAAAATGGTGAGTCAATGGAGAAAAATAAGCCTTATCATCGAAAAACAGGATACACCCGAACGAGTGTGCAAATGTGGTGCTGTAAAAGTGAGTAAAATGGCATATCAGAGAGAAATAAAAAGTGGAAAAATATCAAATTTTTTTTCAAAAAACACGTTTTCCCCTCTTGAAAAGAAGAATCGGTTCATGTATAATCTGCCTGTTGTCTGTTTAGGGATGAAGTGGTAAGTTGCCGTCCGGCCAGACGGGTAATTATCATGGACCAGCCCGCAGATCGGGCGACGGACTCGAAAGCGTCAGGAGGGTCTGCACCTGCAGCGGATCCCGGGAACGCAAACGAGAACGAAATTGAGGAGGTTAACAGGAATGGCCAACCAGAAAATCCGTATCAAGCTGAAGAGCTACGAGCACAAACTGATCGACCAGAGCGCAGAGCGCATCGTCGAGACCGCGAAGCGGACCGGTGCCCGGGTCTCCGGCCCCATCCCGCTCCCGACGGAAAGGGAGATCGTCACCATCCTTCGCGCTGTGCACAAGTACAAGGACAGCCGCGAACAGTTCGAGCGCCGCACGCACAAGCGGCTGATCGACATCAACAACCCGAACCCGAAGACGGTGGACGCCATGATGAAGCTTGATCTTCCTGCTGGTGTCGAAATCGAAATGAAACTGTGAGGCAGGAGGGACGAAGGAAAATGAAGAAAGCGATCGTGGGCAAAAAGATCGGTATGACGCAGGTCTTCACGGAAGACGGCCGCCTGGTACCGGTCACCGTGATTGAAGCGGGCCCCTGCACCGTGGTGCAGACCAAGACAAAAGAGAGCGACGGCTACGAAGCCGTTCAGGTCGGTTTCGGCGAGATGACCGAGAACCGGGCGAAGAAACTGCTGACCAAACCCGAGCTGGGCCATTTCAAGAAGGCCGGCGTGGAAGCCAAGCGGACCCTGCGGGAGTTCCGGTTTGACGACTGCAGCGGGTACAAAGTCGGCGACGTGCTCAAGTGCGACCAGTTCGCCCAGGGCGACAAGATCGACATCACCGGGACCAGCAAGGGCCACGGATACACCGGCGCCATCCAGCGCTGGAACCAGCACACCGGCCCCATGGCTCACGGCTCCAAGTATCACCGCGGGGTCGGCTCCCTGAGCGCGAACAGCGACCCCAGCCGCGTGTTCAAGAACAAGCACATGGCCGGCCACTACGGCGTGGACCGGGTGACGGTACAGAACCTGGAAGTCGTCCAGGTGGACGCGGAGAGGAACCTCCTGCTGGTCAAGGGCGCGGTGCCCGGACCGAACGAAGGCCTCCTGATCATCCGCGACACCTGCAAGGCCTGATGCTGAGCAAGGAGGAGAAAAGAGATGGCAAAGACTGCACTTTATAATATGGAAGGAAAGACCATCGGCGAGATCGAGCTGAGCGACGAAATCTTCGCGGCGCCGATCAACGAGAGCGCGATGCACCTGATGGTCCGCTCCTACCTGGCAGCCCAGCGGCAGGGCACCCAGAGCGCCCTGACCCGCGGCGAAGTCCGCGGGGGCGGCCGGAAGATCTACCGCCAGAAGGGCACCGGCAACGCCCGGCACCATGGCAACCGCGCACCGCAGTTCAAGCACGGCGGCGTGGTGTTCGCCCCGAAGCCCCGGGACTATGACCTGCAGGTGAACAAGAAGGTCCGCCGGGTCGCGTTCAAGAGCGCGCTGACCGCGAAGCTGAACGCCGGCGAGATCATCGTGGTGGACAAGATCGAACTGAAGGAAGCGAAGACCAAGCTGATGGCCGAAACGCTGAAGAAGCTGCAGGCCGAGAAGAAGGCGCTGGTCGTGCTGCCGGAGCGGGAAGAGAACATTGTGCGGGCAACCGCGAACCTGCCCCAGGCGAAGGTGAGCTACGTCAACACCCTGAACGTTTATGACATCCTGAACGCCGGCAAGCTGGTGCTGACCAAGGCCGCGAAGGAAAGCGTCGAGGAGGTGTACGCATGAAGACCGCGTATGACATTATCAAGCGCCCCGTGCTGACGGAAAAGGCGTACGAAGGAATCGAAGACAAGCGCTACGTCTTCGAAGTCGACATCCGGGCCAACAAGGCTGAGATCAAGGCCGCGGTGGAAGAAGCGTTCAAAGACGACGGCGTGAAAGTGGCCAAGGTCAACACCGTGCGCACGATCGGCAAGATGAAGCGCCAGGGCCGCACCCAGGGCATGACCCCCGAGACGAAGAAGGCTTATGTGATCCTGAAGAAGGACTCCAAGCCCATCAAGTTCTTCGAAGGCATGGCCACCTAAAGGAAAGGGAGGAGACGACAAAATGGCTATCCGAGTTTACAAGCCGACTTCGCCCGCCCGGCGGTTTATGTCGGTGCTGACCTATGAAGAGGTCACAAAGAAAACGCCCGAAAAGAGCCTGACCGAGGTGCTGAAGAAGAACAGCGGCCGGAACAAGCAGGGCAAGATCACCGTACGCCACCAGGGCGGCGGCAACAAAAGAAAGTACCGCATCATCGACTTCAAGCGCGACAAGGTTGACATCCCCGCGAAGGTGAAGGCGATTGAGTACGACCCGAACCGCAGCGCGTTCATCGCCCTGCTGTACTACGCGGACGGCGAGAAGCGCTACATCCTGGCGCCCCTGGGCCTGAAGGTCGGGGACACCGTGATCTCAAGCGACACCGCGGACATCAAGCCCGGCAATGCGCTGCCGATCAGCAACATCCCGGTGGGCACGCTGATCCACAACCTGGAGCTGAAGCCCGGGCGCGGCGGCCAGCTGGTCCGCAGCGCGGGGATGAGCGCCCAGCTGATGGCGAAGGAAAACGGTTTCGCTCAGGTGCGTCTGCCCAGCGGTGAAATGCGCAAGCTGCCGCTGAACGCGAAGGCCACGATCGGCACCGTCGGCAACAGCGACCATGAGAACGTCCGCATCGGCAAGGCCGGCCGGGTGCGCCACATGGGCATCCGTCCCACGGTCCGCGGCGTGGTCATGAACCCCTGCGACCATCCGCACGGCGGCGGCGAGGGCAAGAGCCCCGTCGGTATGCCGGCTCCTGTGACTCCCTGGGGCAAGCCCGCGCTGGGCCTGAAGACCAGGAAGCACAAGAAGTACAGCAATAAAATGATTGTGAAGAGGGCCAGCAAGTAAGCAAAAGAGTGAAGAGTGAAGAGTGGAGTTATAAAGACTCTCCACTCTTGAGGAACTCCAAACTCCACTCTGAAAAACGAAGTTTTTGAAAGGAGATACTCATCAGATGAGTCGTTCCGTTAAAAAGGGCCCTTATGTAGAGGGCGCGCTGATGAAGCGCATTACAGAGATGAATGCGAGCGGCAAGAAAGCGGTCGTGAAGACCTGGAGCCGTTCGAGCACCATCTTCCCGGAGTTCGTGGGCCACACCGTGGCCGTGCATGACGGACGGAAACACGTTCCGGTCTATGTCACGGAAGACATGGTCGGCCATAAGCTGGGCGAGTTCGCCCCCACCCGCACCTTCCGCGGCCATGCCGGGGACAAGAACAGCGCGCGGAAGTAAGAAAGAGGAGGAAAAACGAAATGGCTACCCGTTC
>Ga0265301_10006948_pt1 | contig 10695 bp, 15 predicted proteins | sample AusTroGonzalo_MG_2_FD_193488 | JGI IMG/M metagenome (GOLD analysis project Ga0265301, IMG submission 193488) | Bovine rumen microbial communities from tropical cattle in Woodstock, Queensland, Australia - Gonzalo_04 | ecosystem: Host-associated > Mammals > Digestive system > Stomach > Rumen ...
ATTTGGGAATTTTTTCGCTTGAAACTAAAACGACCCGCGCGGGGTTTTATCCTCGTCGCCATCAGGCACGAAGTTCGGATCGTTGGCTTCGAGAAACCTTCGTCGAGCTCGCGCCTTGTTTGCTTTTACTTGCTCCTTCGTGTGGCTCCGAGCCTCGGCATGGGTCTTGATATGGCAGGCAACACATAGCAAGCGGATGTTGTTGGGATCATAGCAGAGACTTTCCATCTCTTGCACCGTTCGCCCTGACTCAACTGGCACGATGTGGTGGCAGTCGAGCTGGCTCTGAAGGCTACCAGTCACGATGCCCTCCTTCATGCACATCTCACAGCATCCGTTGGCTCGCTTCCACACGATTGCCTTCACCACTTGCCATCGCTTCGAGTTCAATAGGGCTTGGTATCTTGGGTCTCTGCTCATATCACCACTCAACTCCAAACGGTCGGAAGCCGAGCGTCTGCTCCAGCTCCGTGTCCAGGTTCGTAACTTTGCGAGGACGATTGCGTGGATCGTCGCGCATGTCTTTTCTTATCACACTGCATTCAACCATCGCGCACCTCACTTTCTGCCAGTTCGCGGTCTTCGTCGGTGAAGCGGATGGTTTGCTGATTGTTCAGGCTGTCAGGTGTGCGACGGCCCACGCGCTTGTATCGCTTGCCATACTCGATGGCCTTGCCGAAGTCGTGATAGTTGCCTATACCTGGCATCTCCTCGATGTCGCTCTGCTCGATGTTGATAATCTCCTGAGCGTCGAGCATGGTGCGGATGGTCTCAATCGGGTCGAACGTCTCGAGTTCGGTGTTCACCTTGCGCAGTCGAACATAGTCTTTGAAGCCGAGTGCCAACTCCAGCACGCGCTCCACAATGGCAGGCAGACTGGTTGTGATGCGAGCTTCGCTGATGAACGGATGGTCGATCATGGTGACACCGAAGCCTGTGCGCCCTCGCTGCTGAAGCACCAAGATGACTTGCTCAATCTCCTGTTGTGCCGTCGGGCTGGCGAAGTTGTAGGCATTGTTCCATGCCGCATCCATCTTCAGCGACTCGAACAGATGCCTGAACTCGTCGGGCAGAGTGGTGTCGGCCTTGGCATACGAGATGAAGCCATTGATTAGAAGCTGGAGCAGTTCGTACACCTCCATGCCGCGCATCTTCGCCAGTATCATCAGCAACTCGGCGACATACGGTGGGACCTTCGTGGCTACGGTCACAAAGCCTTCATCCTTCTGTTTCTGTTCTCCTATCATTTTCTACTTCAAGGTTTAGTTTGTCGATTAATGGTTTTGCCTGTGGCATCTCGCGCTCCACGTCGGCAATGGTGGTGAGTGGCTTCGAGTTGTTCACCATGCGGATCACAACGTCGGCGATGTCAGCCTTCTCTCCATCTTCAGGCACCCACCATTCCGTGACTGGCTTCGTGTCGATGGTAGCGCGGTCGTAGTGCAACTGCTCGCACTTCTGCCGCCACTTGTCGATGCCGTCACGGTCTGGGTAGAGTATAATGCGCCGACGTTGGTCGATGAGCGGTTGCAACTTATCGCGGTTGATGTTCTCAATGCCTCCACAAGCCATCCACACCTGATTGGCGTGGTTGCCGTAGGCGATAGCCATCAGCAGGGCCGTCTTCTCACTCTCCACGATGCACACCGTCTGATCAACGTCCTTGCGCTTCCAACGGTTGAGCAGATGCATACCGAACAGGCATTGACGCATCTCCTGTTTGTCTGGGTCGAACAGGTGCGGGTATGGATAAGGCGGCTCGTCGGTCATCTGTCCCGTCTTCGGGTCGCGGTGTCGGCGAAGCGTGGCGTGGATGTAGTCGAAGTTCCATGTGGCCACCTTGTCGCGGTGGCCATCTTGCTTATACTTCATCATCTTGCCAGTGCGAATCCTGCTCTCCTCATCTACCTGCCAGAAGATGGTGTGGCCGTTCTTGCCGTGACCAATAAAATAGGCACAAATCATCTCTTCGACACGCTTGCGCTGAATGGTGTCCCAGCAGATGCCGCGACGAATCCATCTGACGAGGTTGTCCTGATTGAGTGCTTCATCTATCAGCGTGCCTGCCATCACGTATTTCGGCAGTTCCAACGTCGGCAACTGTGGAATCGGTGGCCTTGGCGGTGCCGGTGTGTAGGCATAGTCTTTCGCATCCTCGCATGGGATGTTGTATTTCTTCGCCAACCACATCAGGGCCTCCTTGTAGCTCTTCTTGTCGTAGTCCATCAGGAACTTGATGGGATCGCCAGCCCAACCGCACGCGAAGCAATGGGCGATGTTCTTCTTTGGAGAAACCATAAAGTTGCCCAGGTGCTTGTCGGCATGAAACGGACAGAAGGCGGTGTATGCAACGCCCTTTTTCTTCAGGTCAAGGAACTCACCAACCACATCCACGATCTTTGCGGATTCCTTAATTTTTTCTTCGGTGATTCGGTCAATCATAAATCGTCGGTTTTGAAAAGATGTATTAGAAGCAAGACGTGCGCGTGCGAGGAACCTCGCGCCGCACCCCGAATCCTTCCCCAATACCCTACACCCCTATATAGGGGGGTGTAGGGTTTGGGGGGTTCAGGGTTCGGAAGGCTCAGGAGCCCAAGGTAGACCTTGTTCGTATGCCTCGACTTCCTTCTTGCTCATGGTCCATTTGTTTTGATTCGTTTGGTACATTAAATTGGGTTGTTGTTCACGCACGGCATTGAAGTAGGTCTTTGCCTTACCCTCACCGACGTGCAGTTTATCCTTCAGACCCTTGATGATGTTTGTGAAATATTCACTCTTTGGCGGGTAGATAATTTCTTTCAACACTCGCACCGTCTCACGAAGCATCGCCTCTTCTGTTTCTCTTTCCAGTTGGATCGCTTTTTGAACGGCTGACTGAGGAATGATGCGAGGGATGCCCAAGGCTCCTGCCTGCTCGGTGATCTCGAATTGCCAATCTTCCAAATCCTTGCCACGAGCGTCGAGTTGCTTCACGGTGAACGTCACTTGTGAGCCTTGTTTCTTCTTAATACTCACCAATGTATCTGTCACTTTGTTTCCGAGCTCCGTACCAAGGTGGCCTCGCATCTTCGACTCGTCATCGTTGCCTGGGCGTGGGTTCATGTGGAGCACGTTCCAGATACAGATGTGGTATTTCTCAGCCGTGGCCATCAGTTCTTGCACCAACTGCGAACTCGCCGCATTGTCGTTGAAGTCACCGATGATGTCACGCACACCGTCGATGAACACGATGTCTGGGTGCATGACCTCAATAGCCAACTTGATCAGCCGCCATCGCTTTGCAAAGGCTGGCTCATTTGTATTGCCTTCAACTGTACGCATCCAGAGGACACGAAACCGTTCATGAGGCACTTTGAAGTCCTGACCGACCAACCAATGCACTCGCCTGAGCACCTTGGCAGAGTTCAACTCTTCCATCTCGGTATCTATCCAAAGCACTTTTGGAAGATGACCGAGGTGTTCGAGTGTTCTATGTGGGATTGTCAGTCCTGGCAAGTTCTCATGTACTCGTGGCGCATCCGGCTCAAGACAGGCCGCAATCAGTTGTGCAATAACGAACGTTTTACCGTTCTTTTTCTGTCCGCTGAGGGCCTGAATGCCTCCGATTGGTGAGAATGGTACACCGTTATATTCGAGCATGTAGTAAGGTTCATCATAATCCTTGCTTGCATCCAGAAGATACGGCCCTAATTCGTCCATCGCTGACTGCTCATACGATTGCGGCTGTGGTGAATTGTTCTGCTTTTCTTCGTTCATAGTCCCTTTGTTTCTTTCTCGCCGTTACCTTGGCGATGATTTCCTTTCGATGGCGCATGTAGTAATCGTGATCCAACTCCTTGCGCGTCTTTGTCGGTGGTTTCGGATTCAGGAGATACCGCTTCTCGAAGTCCCGCTGCCGTCGCTTCGCCTTGATTTCCTCCTTGTGGGTCTCGCGGTAAAGTTTCTGCTGCGCCAGAATCCTTGGGCGGTTGGCAATGTATCGCTCGTGGTCGCGCTGCTTGTTCCTTACCCTCATTTCAATACGCCTTTCTCTTTTAGTTTCTTTTCCAACTCAGCACAGTCTTTCGACTTTGGCAATGGTTTTATCTCGAGCGGTTTTTTACCAGGCTTTACCTTTATAATCTTCTTTTTCGTCACGATGTCTGCTTTGTGAATGATTGTACCATCCCACTTGCTCTTTGGCTTATCTTTCTCATCCTCTTTTTTGGCCTTCTTTTCCTTTGTGACGTAAGCGTTCAGCTTGCGCTTGGTCTTGGCCAACTCGTCTGAAATAGCAACGATACGCGCCTTTAAATTGGCTATTACCGATGCATCACGCTGGTGTGACTGTTCGAGTGCTTCGATTTGCTCGTGGAATCGCGTTGTGGCCTTAATCGCATCGCCTTCGTTTGGATAGATGGCACATGCAGTGATGAGGTCTTGCATGGTCTTCTTATCCATGTAGTCAACCTCCCCCAATGCCACATGCACGAAGAATCCCTCAATCAGCTCGTTGATGGTGAAGTACATGAAGCCCGTACCGTTGACATCCAAATCGTAACCGTTAGGCAATGTACGGACGCGCACTTTTATCGGCTCGTCCTTTGGTCGCTTTTTAGAACGGGAGGTCGTCGCCATTTTCCCCTCCTTCCTGATTTTGAGATTGTGACTCTGGCTGCGGTGCCGGAGCTGGTTGTTCATCATCCGTCTTAATGGTCTGCTGCTGTGCGGCAGGTCGCTCAACGTTGGTGATTCTGATCTCATTAAACCATCTCGTGCCGTCCTGACTCTTCGATGCAGCGAAGCGCAACGTCAGCGTCACATCCTCTTCGCGTTCCTTCAGGTTGAATTTTGCAATGTCTTCCTCGCCGAAGATGCGCACTACAATACGACTCGGATTGGTGGCACCTGACCAAGGGAAATACTCGAATAGATATTCCTGCGACTTCCATTGGTTGCCGGTTCTCTGACTTACGCCCGACTGAAGCGGCATCACTTCAGCGATACGCCCTGTTAATCTTACAATTTGTTCCATACTATTTATTGTTTAGTAATCTGTTTCGCAATCCATGCAATTCGTTATAATTTTATAGAATGATTTCACCTGTTCTTTGGTCGGCTTGAAGTCATCCCATACCTGTGACTTGGCAATCAATGCCTCGCGCTCTGCATCTTTACGCTGAAGTACGGCAACATTCTCTCGTTGACGCGCCTTGTTCAACTTCTCTTTTAAGTCGTCGATTTCGCGCAACAGCTTTTGTCGTTCTGTGGCTTCTATTTCCTTTTTCAGCTTGGTGTTTTCAACTTCTAACTCATCCGCCTTTTTCAACCAGTATTTCGCCTGCTCGTACAATTCACGCATGTCATCATCACTTACAACACTCATTCCATGTTTTAATCCTGGCCTATCTCGATATACCACCTTCACGCGATCACGATAAATGATGCGGTCTTTATATACTACTCGTGTCGTAGGGTTTTGAGTTTGCTGAAGGATTCTATGTTCTATGATGCCACCATACTGTTTGCAATCGCCTTGAACGTTCAAACTTTCGACAACGCCACCATGCATAATGACGTTGCCTTGGCAGTTGATCGTCTCAATTATACCACCATGAATGTGATAATCTTCGGGCATATTATTGGCAGATTAAATCATGAACTAACTCGGCAAATCCGCACACAGCAATGAATGCAAGACCAGCGAATGCGCCAAATGCCAACTGAATGAGGATGCTCTTCACATCGAGGTCCTCCTTGAACTGATGTTTGTTGATTGTTTCCATAACTTTTGGTTTTAAATTGTTTGACCTCCTCTGCGTTAGTGGCTTGGAACACGCACCGTTGAACACAACGGGGCCGCATTAGGTCCTTTGTCCACCCCGCATCCTACGACTTTCCCGCATGCTTTCGAGTTACCCATCCACCTTTCTGCCGGATGTCGTTCCCGGACCTGGTGCCACTTTGCTGCCTCCTTCTGACCTGTGAGCGATTTCGTTGCCTCCATCTCGTGAAGGTCGTTCATTACACTTCCTGTTAGCCAGACCGTTCGCTTGCGCTTCTCCATGCACTTTGCGGAAGATAGTGGAGTCGAACCACCGCAGCCCTTTTATTGCTTTCTTCCAGAAACCAGCGGGCCTCACGGCAGACTGGTCAGTTTTATACAAACAATCTATTAACCCGAGTGAAGGTAGTCTCACGATTTCCTTTCTCACAAAAATTCATACTACTAAACTAAAAACCAAAATGTAAATCCTTTGGCGTGGCCGCTGCCACTGGGAAAGTTCAAAATTTACTGCAATTTGCAATCTATCTAAATATGGCCTTAACTGTCTATTGTTCTCTGAGTTCCTTGATCCGCCCGTCCTCTACCATCTCCAGAATCTCGTGCAATGGGTAGAGCCATCCCTGTGCGTGTTCGATGCCGTTCTTGTCTTTCCATATCACCTGAGTGCGATTAAACATCTGCCCGTGATCCTTCAGGAACCTCGTTGTCAGTGTCCCAACGTGCTCACAAAGAACCTCTGCCGTCACCCACTTCTCGCAGTAGGTCCGCATGGCCTTGCTCACCGCTGCCACTATCTTCGCCTCCAGTACCTTCTCGCTCATCGTTTACTTGATTCTTCTGAATGCCAACGTCAATGATTCATCAGGGACCACCATCTGGTATTCCTGACCATACTTCTCTTTCAGTTCATCCCATGAAACACGCTCGAAGTCCTTTTGTGGTTCAGACAGGTCTTTCACCTGACTCAACGACACTCTGGCGACCTCCTTTGCACGCTTGTTCGGTAAAGTGAAAATGCCGATTGCACCGACTTCCAGTGCATCCCATTCTCCGCGTCCAACTTTTTCTAATTTCATAAAATTACTTAATTATTTACCTTGTTTGTTACAACTTGGCAGAAAAAGCCGTATATTTGCAATCCATACACTCGCCAAAGTGTTCGCAAATTAGGCAGTTATCCGCTTGCTTTAAGACGGCCTCCCGTCTGACGGCTATTTTCTTGCCTCGTTGTTACTTACTTAATTACGGGTGCAAATATACAAAACAAAGCTGAAACTTGTATCAATTTAGGTTAAGTTTTAAGTAATTTTAATAAATTAAGGTGTATTATGCCGCAGTCAACATTGTATATCAGAGTCAAACAAGCCTTGAATTGGCTGAAGCGAAACAAGGGAATCTTGCAGAAGGATATTGCCGAAGAAATGGGTATCGCTGAAGCGTCCTTCACCAGAGCCTTGGCTCGTATCAAAGAAAAGAATGATGAAGATTTTGTGATTTTGTTCCATTCGGCAGTGAACGAATATATCTCGCTCGATTATTTGCTAACTGGTGAAGGCGAACTGACAATTCAAACAGACCAAGCATTCGACAAAATGGAGCGAGCAATAAAAGATGTTCAAAAGACAATAGACGGTTTTGACGCTCCAAGACAACAAATAGATCAAAGCAGCCTCGTGAATGCTGCCTTGGCTGCAAAAGACGAAACCATCGCAAGTCAACGCGAGACTATCGAATCGCTAAAAAGAGAAAATGCCTTGCTGCGTCAACAGCTCAGCAAGTATCAAGGTGAAGATGTGCTCAGGAAATTCCCGTTCACTCCAGGCGTTGCTGATTCTAAAGATAATAATCCCGCACACGTATGAACATAATAGTATATAGTTTAACCTGTTTTCAGTGGCGAATACACTGGCATTTTCTGCCATTGTTTCCCCACCGCTATACCATGAAAACACGGTTAACCTATTTAAATATGGCCTTATTACGCAATCGCGGCATAACCCCAAACGGATCACCTTTGAGATGGGCGGGGTTATGCCGAAAATCGCGACATCCGCCGTAAATAAAGGGGTTTTCATTAAATCTGAAAAATATATGGGAAAACAAAATAAGACATTATTAGACATTATTTGGGGGTTTGTTTCCCCACTTTGGTAAAACATTTCCCCAAATGTGGGGAAACAAAATAAAAATATGTTAATATGATAATAACTAAAATAACCAATTCAATCGTATGGGACCACAGGGGGCGAGTACCTGATGGTGGCAAGGGGCAGCTGGAGATTCGTGTGACCATCGCCCGCAAGTCTTATTACTTCGGCACGGGAATCAAGTGCCGCAAGTCGGAGTTTGTGGCCGGTCAGATTATCAACTGCCCTGGAGCACAGCAGCTCAACAATCGGTTGGCGATTATCTATAATAAAGTTCTCGCGTGTGTGAATGCCTGTATCGAGGATGGAACGCAGATTGACACAGAGAGCATCCGCCGCATGGTGTGGCAAACGTCTGAATCGTTGAATGAAGAACCGACGTTCATTAATTGGATTGAGTCGCAGGTGCCGATGCTCAATCTGGCTGATGGCACACGCAAGCACTACTATACGCTTATCGTCAGGCTGATAGAGTTCGACAAGATGAACCGCTGGCAGGATGTGACGGTCGAGAATATCTATCTCTTCGACTCGTGGTTGCACCAACTGAAGACGTATGACGGTAGACGAATCAGCGACGGCGGGGTTTTCACCTATCACAAGTGTCTGAAAGCCCTGCTGAATCGTGCCAGGGATTTCGGCAAAATAGCAGAGAATCCGTATATCAATCTGCGTGGCAAATTTCGTCGGGGCGACAAGGAGAACGTGGAATATCTGACTGAAGACGAAATGCGGGCCTTCGAGCTGCTTCTGGTGCCCGACGGGAGTCTGTTGGCGATGGCGAAGGACTTGTTCGTTTTCCAGATGTACACGGGTCTGAGCTTCAGCGACGCGCAGGCTTTCGACATCAGCGACTACAAATGGGACGGTCAGCGATGGAACCACGTCGGCGAGCGTATCAAGACGGGTGTGCCTTATGTGTCGAGCCTCTTGCCACCGGCACTCAACGTCTTGCAGAAGTACGGCATGAAGGTTCCGAAGTTGGATAATGCCGACTACAACCACCAGTTGAAAGCCTTGGGCGTGATGGCTGGCATCAAGACGCGGCTGCACTCGCATTTGGCCCGTCATACCTTCGCCACCTATATGCTCCGTAATGGCGTGAAGATTGAGAACGTGTCGAAGATGCTTGGCCACAAGAACATCAGCCAGACGCAACGCTATGCCAAGGTGCTGGCGCAATCCGTTCACGATGACTTCGACATGATAGCCGAGAAATTAAAAAAGGACAAAGGGCGGTGATGTGTGCCGCCCTACCCTAAATATAATCACTATTTAAAACAAAACAACTATGAAAGAAACAGAAACACCACCCTCAGAAGTGAAAATCTTCAAAATTGACAAAGTCAGACAAGATGCCTGGATGAAGAAATACGCGGGTAGCTTTGTCGGCAATGTGGTTTTCGACCGCCGCCAATCTGACGTGTCGAGATCCATGCGTATCGTCTTGCCAAACGGCACAATCGTTGGCTATGTTCCTGTTGCGATGCTCGGAGATTTGATTATATTTGTCAAGCATCAGAATGTTACAGCCTGCAAAGGTCATATCAATGCTGAATATGACAGACATAAAAAGCAATATTATTTTTGGGGCGAATGCATAGTGCCAAAGCCCTGATTGTTAAACCCAAAAAAACAAAACGACTATGAAAAAATTAATGTTTATGGCCCTGGCAGTGGCCGCGATACTGCCGAGTTGCACAAAGGATGACGATCCTGAAGAGGAGCCGAAAGTCGGAAAGATTGAAATCAAGATCAACAATGACACCATCAAAACGCACAAGGAGATCACCTTCGGCATTGTGAGTGGCCAAGTTACGCAGGAACCGATGACCCGCGCCACGCTCTCGAGTCTCAACCTCACCGACCTTTGGGTGTATGATGGCACAACGCTGCTGCTGCATCAGACTGCTGACGATGCCGACTTCGGTGCGCCATCCGTCGATGTGGATTATGGCGACCATACCTTTTACTTCGTGGCCTCTCGCGGATCAGAGCCGACACAGACGGGAACCACGATTTCGTGGAATAAACCTTCCGACACCTTCTGGGCATCACTCGCGCTGACGGTTGCCCCGAGCACGTCAGCGAGTCAGTCCGTCACGCTCCAGCGCGTCGCGGCCCGACTGCGCATCACCATCACCGATGAAGTTCCTGCCGCGCTCTTCTCGCTCTGCGTCACGCCCTCAACCTGGTACTACGGCATCGACGTGCTGACGGGCGAAGCCACCGACAGCCGCACCACAACGCGCACCATCAGCGTGCCTGCATCCTACGCTGGCACCACAGGCCAACTCGCTGCGAGTTTCTATTGTCTCAGCCCTTCGCAAGCATGGACCACCGACATCACCCTGACCGCGAAAGCCTCCGACAATTCGACAATATCGCAAATCAGCATCGCTGATGTGCCGATGCAGCGGAATCATATCACCGCCTACTCCGGAACCCTCTTCTCGGCTGGTCGCTCAATCAGCGTCGATGCGGATGACGGTTGGGGCGACGACATAAATGGTACGTGGTAGGCCGTGAGGTCGGCCCGTGCCGTGTTGTTTTTTCTATAATAAAAGCGGGGTGGCCGCTGCCACCCCTTTCACAAAATTTATTAACCTCTAATATAACAAAAATGAAAGTAACTGATAATTCTATGACATTGCACCTTTGCCGACGAATTGGAACGATCCTTGAATCAGATTGCCGCGTGTGGCGGTGATCTTGACGGTCTTCAGGATTGCATTGCCCTGAAGCACCACGGCTGTTGCCCCGCGCTTGTATATCTTCAGC
>Ga0265301_10006950_pt1 | contig 10693 bp, 3 predicted proteins | sample AusTroGonzalo_MG_2_FD_193488 | JGI IMG/M metagenome (GOLD analysis project Ga0265301, IMG submission 193488) | Bovine rumen microbial communities from tropical cattle in Woodstock, Queensland, Australia - Gonzalo_04 | ecosystem: Host-associated > Mammals > Digestive system > Stomach > Rumen ...
TGATCAATGCACATACCACGGCTTATATTTTCAGCGGCGGGTCCGCGGACGATCTGAAAGCCAATGGCTACGGAACCGTCATAGTCCACTCCGGCGGGACCGCGACCAACCTTACTGTAGGCTATCGTTACGAGCTGTGCATTGCACCCGGCACATACATTCAGGGGACCTGCGGCGAAAACGCCTTTGAAGTCGCGGACGGAGTCATGTCCGGCGGCACGATGGGCAGCTACGGCGAAATCCATGTTTCCAGCGGCGGCATCGCCGAGGACGTCACGCTCTACTACGGCAGCGATTATTCCGACTACTATGTTGAGATGAATGTCCACAGCGGCGGCATCGCCAGCAACATCACGTTGAAAAGAGATAGCTATCTGCGTGTTTCATCCGGCGGCAGGGCAGACAGTACAAGCGTTGAATCCGGAGGATGTCTTTATGTTTTCGGCGGCACGGCGGATCATAACACCGTTCACTCCCGAGGCAACCTCTACGTCTACAGCGGCGCGGTGAACGATACGACCGTGGAATCCGGCGGCAACTTATGCCTGTCGTCCGGCTGCAGACACGCGGGACGGTTGACGATGGAACAAGGTGCTTATGTTTCCGCGGAATCCGGTTCCATCCTCGACTTCAGCCTGGTCGGCGTCGCTGCCGGGACGGAAGCGCTGGTGAACGATCTCACGATCATTCAGGGGAATCCGACTTACTGGCTCACGGTCAACGATACCCAGTCGACCGGCGAGTACAGGCTCGCCGACGGCGCGGCGGGATTCGACAAGACCATCACGGTCAAGAGCACGTCCGGCAGTGAACTCGGCTATCTCACGGTCGGCGACGACCCGGTGAAGATCCGGAAAAAATGGTACTCGGTCGGCGTGACGGACGGCAGCCTGACGCTGACGGTCGCGCCGATCATCCCGGAGAACACCCCCGACAACGGCTGGAACAACTACGTGTACGACAAGAAGAGAAAGGACGCACCCCTCAATCCCTACCGGTACGATCTCATGTGGAACGGGCTGTATCCCGAGATCGGAGAGGTCCTGTTCGACAGGGAAGACTCGATCGACAAGGACGGCAAGTACAATTTCGTCGGCAAGGTCGGCGGCGCAGAGGATGCCGCGGACTTCGCGATCATTGAGCTGAGCGCCGGCGCGAACCTGAGCTTCGACATCGCGTCCACCGCGGGCGGGAAGTTCGTGATCTACCAGCTCGTCACGGGCAAGGACAAGAAGGGCAACAACACGTACAGCATGAAGACCATCCAGACGACCTCGCTGAAGAAGGCGAAGGGTGCCACGGAATTCACCGCGCAGTCGAAACGAAAGCTGCTGGAGGCCGGGCAATACTATGTGGCCATGGAGGGCGCGATCGCGAAGAAGGGCGACACGGAGGGCTATTACAACGTCCTGCTGACCGATCAGGACAACCGCTTCTTTGTCGACAGCGACGGCGGCTGGAACAACTGGCTGTACGACTCGAAGACGAAAACGGTGAACGATGAGATGTGGTATTTCATGGAAACGGAAATCCGCTCCGGCGTTTCGAACGTCCAGATGGACAGCGAAAGTCCCGGCCACGAGGAATCCAGCGTGGTGTGGAACAATTTCGTCGGGTTCGGCGACGACGCCGATTTCGCAATGATTTATCTGTACAGCCCCATGAGCGTGAGTTTCTCGGTCAAGGCAACGGACGCTGCGAAGTTCACGATCTGGAAGTTTACCGAAAAGGAAGACAAGAAGGGCAACATCGTCTACACGGTGAAATCGCTTCAGACGACCACGCTGAAGAAGGAAAAAGGCGCAACGCTGTACACTGCGAGCACGAAGCCCCTTATGATTGACCGTGACTGGAATGCCAGCTATTTCATCTCCGTCCAGTCGACCAACGCCGCGAAGGGCGGCAGCGCGTACTACAACGTTGAGGTCAACCAGACCGAATGCACGTACTACACGGATGCCGATTACGGGTGGAACAACTATCTGTACGACAAGAGCAGCAAATACGATCCCCTCAACTACGAAGTTTACGATTACAATATACTGACCGTCAACGCCGAAACTTCGGACGTTCAGCTGGAATTCGAAGTCGAACACGAGGAGTCCGGCGTGGTGTGGCGGAATTTCGTCGGGTTCGGCGATGCAGCCGACTTCCGGGGGATCAGCCTGACGACCAGCGCGACGCTGAATTTCAGCCTGAAAGCCACGGACGCGACAAAGTTCACTGTCTGGCAGCTGATCGAAAAGGAAGACAAGAAGGGCAATATGACCTACACGCAGAAGTCGCTGCAGGCGACCACGCTGAAGAAGGCCAAGGGCGCGGAGTTCTTCACGGCGGAAACGAAGGCGCTTACGCTCACCGCCGGTACGTACTACCTTTCCATGGAGTCCACGAACGCCTCGAAGGGCGCCAGCGCGTACTACAACGTCGAGCTCGCTTCGTTCACGCCGAACGGGACGGACGCCGACTCGCTCGCCATGGCGGATGCACTGAGCTTTGCTTCGTCCGGTTCGGATCTGCTTGCCGATGCCGCCGCCTTCGACAAGCTCGCGTCGGTCGACAACGCCTCCGGCTGGCAGACCGTCGCCAAGCTGGCGTAACTTCCGTTTCTCATAACAAACGCAAAACAAACGCCTCCGGCTCTTCACGGAACCGGGGGCGTTTTTGCGGGTTGTGTTCGCGAGCGGAAGCACGGCGCTGCGACAGGAGGCTTCGCCGCTCAGATTTTCGGGAGCTTCTGGACGAAGCGGAACTGGACTCTCTGCGGGGTGGAGGAGACTTCCTGCTGAAGGGTCGACGACACCGGGGACGGCGGACGCGGCAGACGCGCCGTTGCGCGCGCAGGCGTCCGGAGCGGCTGGGAACTTCGCGGAGACATCTTGCGCATCTTCGACTGGGCCATTTCAAGCTCGGACTGAAGCCGGGCGATCTCCCGCTGATTCGCCCGGTTCCGTTCCACCAGATCGGACACGATCGACATGCGGTTGTCGATCGGATACCGGAACATGCCGGTCGCGTTCAGGAACTCGAACACGATGTCGCTGCCCCAGTATTCGACCGCAGTGAAGATGATCTCGCGCGTGAGGTTCGGGATGGTCAGGAGCTTGTTCACGATGTCCATCTGAATGGTGTCGCGGATGGCGTCCAGGACGGAGCTGTTCGTCTCGTAGGCGTTGCGGTCGCGGAGGAACTTCTCCATCAGCGGAAGCGCCCGGCTGACCGCGCAGATGTCCCGGAACTGCTCCGCATCCGGGGTCTTCGTGGAGACGCCGCCGCCGAAATGGTAGCGGTAGCAGGGCTTCGTGAGCACGCTCCGGAACGACTTCGCGAAATAGAGGATGAAAAACGAAAGATACTGGTCCGTGTAATGGTGAAGCTGAATGTCCGGCATCGCGTCGACGGCTTCCCGGCAGATTTCCGCGCGGTAGATCTTGTTCCAGAGGTTGTGCAGGAACCTGTGGTTCACGAAGCAGTCGTACAGGATGTTCGTGCCGTTCGATTCCAGCGTACGCGACCGGAACACGCGCCGGAATGCGTCGAGCGCCTCCGCGTCCTTCTGCTCCGCCTCGAAATCGACAGTAAACTGCACGATATCGGTTTCAAGCTCCTCGATCAGCTTCACCGCAGTCTCGCACGCGCCGGGCAGCAGCCAGTCGTCGGCGTCCGCAAACATGACGTATTTGCCCCGGGCGTCCAGCAGGGCCAGCTTGCGGGCCAGGACCGTGCCCAGACGGCGCTGGAACGCCGTGGCATGGACGCGCGGCTCGCGGTCCATATATTCCTGAAGGATATCGACGGAACCGTCATCCGAACCGTCGTCGACGCAAATGACCTCCAGGTCGCGGAACGACTGGGACAGGATGGAATCCAGGCAGCGCCGGAGGTATTTCTGCTCGTTATGGACGGGTATGATAACGGAAAGTTTCGGCATGATGCGGTTTTCTTTCGGGAAACGTTGTCTTCGGTGTTGCTGAAAAAACGAATCCCCGGGGAAGACTTGCACCGGAGTCCGAGTTACCCGGCCGAACAGACGACCGTGCATAACATATAACGCCAGAAATACGCGTTTAGTGTACGAGTTAGTATCTTTTTTAAAATATTTTTCTGCTATACAATTTAGTCAATCAATAACAGTGATATAATTATTACCGTTCCTGTTGACATTCCGGTTTCGTTACTGCGTTCCGGCAGAGACGTTTTCGAGGTCAATTCGAGGTGCAACGAACAGGTGCAGCTCAGACTTTCCGAATGTTTCGGGCCATCCCCGGAGAATCAATTCATCCCCTCCGCGGAAACAGTCTGCCGGATGGAAACGGGCACCTCAGAAGAGCTGAACAGCCTCGCGGATGGGAACGATCCAAGCGCAGACGTTATGGAAATCTGCCCTCGGGATGACGCGCTTTCTGCCGCATCCATGAAGCGGCGCCAGCACGACTTCGCCGGCTTTCCGCGTGTAGACGGCAAAGAGGAATTCGTTCTTTTCGCGAAGCTTCACCAGCACAGTGTCGCCGTTGCCGGGCGCATCCGGCCAGCGGAGCAGAAGCCGGGTGCCGACGGAAAACACTCCGCGCTGGTTCCGCCCGATCTCGACGGCGAAGTAACCGGGCCGGACCGATGAAGTGAACGTGACGGAGGAGCAGGATTTTTCGCAGAGGACCTCCTCAATGGAATCGATCTGCGGGTCGAAATCGGAAAGATCGTCCAGATGAAGCAGCAGAGCCGAGGTCCTGCCGCCGGATACCGAGGAGTGTTCCCGCAGCACATAGCCGGTATTCCCGGCCGCAACAGGCCCGCAGGGATAGGAATAGGATTCGGACGGGTCAAGGTACTCCGAGATCAGCGGCAGCAGATTCTGCCACACGGTGGAATTGATCTTGCGGGTGCGCCCGTTGAGCCAGAATGAAACGGTGGTATGGGATACGCCGACGGAATGCGAGAAGCTGAGCAGGCTTCCGCTCTTCCGGACGGCAGCCTGAATCGCACTCTGAATCGATTCTGTTATGACCATGTTTGACCTCTGAAACTATTTGCAGGATTGCGATCACGGGAACGCCGGATGGGAACACTCCGAAACGCCGGGCATGAACGAACAAAAAAACACATATCACTATACACCGGAAAGAGAAACTTTCAAGCCGTCCCGCGCAACAAAACAAAAAAAGACCCGGAACCGTTGAAAGGTCCGGGTCGGGAGTTCTGAAAAGACTTGCAATCAGATCGCGGGGACGCCGCGTCCGCTCTGGTCTTCGCGGAACGGGGATCCGTCGGGTGTGATCAGGCGGCTGGTCAGGAAGATCAGGAGGTTGGTCTTCTTGGAGCCTTTGCCCTTGCCCTGGAAGAAGCGTCCGATGAGCGGCAGATCGCCGAGGATCGGGTACTGGTCTTCGATCATGGAGAGTTCGTCGCGGATCACGCCGCCGAGGACGACGGTTTCGCCGTCGTAGCTCATGACGTTCGTGTTCAGGTAACGCGCTTCGATGATCGGCATCTTCAGGGTGTTGGGATAAAGCTCGCCGTTGTCTCCCAGCGGAATGGAGTAGGAGTAGTCGGTCCAGCCGATGAATTCCTGAATGACCGGGGTCATTTCGAGGAAGATCGTGTAGTTGTCCTCTTCCACACGCGGACGGACCTGGAGCGCGATGCCTTCTTCGGTGGCGCCGCCGAACTGCGGGATGGACGGCGTGAAGACAGGAACGCTGGATCCGTTGGTGGAGACAGTTTCGATTTCAGCCTCGTCCCAGTCGGTCGGGTAGTACTTTTCCGTGACCATGCGAATGACGGCGTTCTGATTGTTCATCGTGGTCAGACGCGGCGCGGAAAGGATTTCCGTCGAGTCGGCGTTGTCCAGGGCGTGGATGCCGCCGGAGAACTGGTAGCCGTCCGCATTGTAGGTGGACCAGTTGAACACGGTATCGTTCTGGATGCCCGTCGTGGCGCCGTAGATGCCGGCACTGGTCTGCGCGTTGCGGTTGAAGTGGCTGTTCGGACCCCACGTGAGGTGGTGGCCGTAGTTCTTGGCCGCCTCGTTCTGGAGGATGCCTTCGTAATAGCCTTCGCCGGGTTCGAGGTTGCCCGGGACGTAGTAGGTGTCGCCCTTTGCAACGTTCATCGACTGCATTTCCCGGATGTTCAGCGATTCGATCGCAGGCGTCATCCATGCGTTCGCGAGCGTGCTGTTGCGGCTGTCGGAACCGTTCTGGTAGTACATGATGAACGAGTGGTCCGCGACCTGTCCCTCGTTGTCGGGAGACGCATCAAGCGGGTTGAGGCCGCTGGCCGTGACCTCGTCCCAGGTCGGGGCGATACGGGAGAACGTGTAGTCGAACGAGAGTTCCTGCAGGTCGTTCAGTTCGATTTCAACGAACTTGACCTGGATCAGGACCTGCGGGTCGGAGACGTCCATCTGGTCGATCAGGTCTTCCACCCTTTCGAGAGCTTCGGAGGTGTTGAAGACAGTCAGACGGCTGCTCATTTCGTCGTAGCGGACGGAGGAGCCGGAGGGGAACGGGATGCCGCGGTCGATCAGGTACTGCTTGACGTTGTCGTTGGTCAGGTCGCCCATGATGCTGCTGGCGAGGATTTCCTTGTCGATCGGGAACGTCTTGCGGACGAACTCGTCGAGCGGGACGTCCTTGGCGGCGATCACGACCGCGTAGTTTTCAACGCGGAAGTGGAGGTTCGCGGACTTGCAGATGTAGCGGATGGCGTCGATCAGGGAGACGTTTTCCACGACGAGCGTGACCGTGGTGTTTTCGGCGGTCTGCACAGGCTCGGCCTGTCCGTCCGGTCCGCCCGGGATGTCGTCGTAGGAATAGAAGTCGCCTTCATCGGCGGTGGTGTCTGCCTCGGTCTCCTCTTCGCTGTCGTCGAAATCGTCGTCGCCGAATTCATCGTCGCCGAATTCATCGTCGTCGTCGCCGCCCACAGGCGTGGCGGGCTTGGTGTCGTCCGTATTGAAACGGAGGACGAAGTTGACGCCGACGCGGTCCGGATCGAGGTCCTTGCTCTTGTGCTTGAGGAACTGGACGACCTGGGTGATGGACACTTCTTCGAAGTCGATGTGATCAATGACGATCTCGGCGAGCTTCTTCTGCGTGGTGCCGGCGTTGTCTTCCTTGACCTTGACTTCCTCGTTGACGACGTCGTCCGAAGTCTCGGAGCCGGTCGGGATCGGGGCGATCATTTCCCACATGGCCTCGGCGGCGCGCTCAAGCGTCACGGCGCCGCGACGACGGTCGCCAACCTCGGACTCATGGATGTAGATGCGGCGGAGATAGTCGATGGCCGTGATGTTGTAGGGGTCCAGGATGATGACCTGGTTGAACTTTTCCTGCGCCCGATTCCACTGCTTGGTGTTGTAAAGCGTCTGGCCCTGGCGGATCAGGATGGAGATGCGCTTCTCGCGGTTCACCGCTTCGGGGACGAGCTCCTCGGCGGAGGTATCCTTCTTGTACTGCGCGGAAGACTTCATGATGGTGTATTCGTCAATGGTCTTGCGCATGATTGGCTCGGAAAGCGGATACACGTTGATCGCTTCTTCGCATTTTTCGATGGCTTCGTCGTAGAGGCCGATCTGGGCGGTCTTTTCCGCCTCGTTGAAGATTTTCCGCGCCCAATAGTAGTAGGACTGGGAGATCATCTTCTTGACTTCGGCGATCTTGCGGCTGTTGTTTTCCGGGATTTCGCCGTCGACGACGTCGGATTCCAGAATCTTCAGGACATCGACGTAGAGGTCGACCGCCACATCGTAGTCTTCGTGCTCGAATGCGGCGTTGGCCTTCTTCAGGAGTTCGTCGGCGTCGCGCTGCATGGCCTGACGGGCGATCAGTTCCTCGATGGAAGCAGAGGTCTGTTCCCGGAGGAGTTCCTTTTCATCATCGGTAAGCTCGGGTTCCGGCTCGGTTTCGGCGTCGGCCACGACCTCGGCATCGACGTCTGCATCTGCGACGCCGTCGGCCACGGCATCGGCCACGACATCGTCGTCAATGCCGGCCGTCTCGACGACGGGAGTTTCTTCCTCCACGGCGAGATCGAGGTCCTCGACATCCTGCGCAAATGCAACAGGCACTGAGAACGCGAGCGCCAGGAGGATGGCGGAATAGCGGGGGAATGCGTGCATGGGAGCCTCCATGAAATATGTCATTTTTTTAATCTTATTCATTTCAGCTGCTCCTTACCGTCTGAAGTCCGGGAGACCGTTCTGCGTGTTGGTTCGGACAGGAATGCCGTCACCGCTGATGAGTCGGGTCGAAACGGAGATGATGAGGTTGTCCTTGTGGGCTTCGGAGGCGGACTCGGTGAAGAGACGTCCGATGAGCGGGATGTCCGCGAAGATAGGCCATCTGTCGCTGAGCTGGCCGTGCGTATCACGGAGGATGCCGCCGATGACCACGGTCTGTCCGTCATAGACCTTGATGGTCGTCTGGACTTCGCGGTTGGAAATTTCGGGCATCTTGAGCGTCATGGGATACTCTTCGCCGGAGGAGAACTCGCCGATCACGTAGTTGTAGCTGTAGTCGGACCAGCCGGTGAGGTCGGTGACGGACGGATTCAGCTCGAGGCGGATCGTGTAGTTGTTGGGCTGGAGCGTCGGGGTGACGGTCAGGCTGGTGCCGATGTCACGGGCCGGGCCGAACTCGGGATAGGACGGTTCGAACGAAACGCTGGAACCGCAGCTCGTGGTGATGTCGGGTTCGGTCCAGTTTTCCGGGAAGTACATCTGGCGGACCATCTGCACCTGCGCCTGACGACCGGAAACCGTCACGACTTTCGGCGTGGAGAGGATTTCCGCGCGGTCGGTGCGGTCGATCGCGTTGATCGTGAGGAAGAGGCTCCAGCTGCCGCCCGGTCCGAAGTTCGGGATCAGGTTCAGGTTGTTCACGAGCGTGTTGTCGGAGAAACCGGAGCTGATGGACGGGGAGGTGAACGTGAAGTTGAAGTGATCGCCTTCGCCGTTGGTGTGGGAAAGCGTCCAGTCGAAGCCGAGTTCCTCGAGGTCGTTCATCTTGATTTCAACCATCTTGGACTCGATCAGGATCAGCGGGTCCTGCATATCCATGTCGCGGATGGCGAATTCGAGCTGGCGGATGTTCTCGGGCGTGTTCACGACCGTAAGCTTGTTGGCGCGGGCATCGTAAGCGATGGAGGAGCCGTCCTCAAACGGAATGCCGCTTTCGACGAAGTAGGTCTTGAGCGTTTCCGGCGCAATGGAGGTGACGCGCTGACTGTCCGGATCGGAGTCGATGCTGCTGGGGCTGACGTTCGCGAAACCGGCGTCGACAGCGCCGACGACGTCTTCCTGCGTGATGCCGTCGCCAATGCCTTCGGCGCGCATATTGCCGACGATGCGCAGGACGGTAGCCTGGCGGATCGGGATGTAGCGGGTAACCATGTCGCTGACGTCGGAACCGGAACCGATCGTGATGATCTTGTCGTTTTCGTCGATGCGGAAGGACAGGCCGGTGATCTTGCAGATGTAGCGAATGACTTCGTACAGCGGAATCTGGTCGAGGTTGAGGGTGACCAGCTTGTTGGCGTACTTTTCAGCCTGCGGGATGATGATGTTGAAGCCTTCGCCCTGCGGGTCAAGGTCCTTGCTGCGCAGACGGAGAAGCGCGATGGCGGAACCGAGGTCGGACTCCTCGAACTCGATGTGGTCGATCATGAGTTCGTTGAGGCGGGTGTAGAGCTCATTGCCCGCGGCTTCGTAGATTTCGGCGCCGCCAGTGATGACGATGTTGCGGACATCGGGAATGCTCTCGACCCAGCTCCAGTCGGACTGCGCCTGTTCGCGGAGGAACTCATTGTAGGAGCGGACGTCGGCGATGGCGTAGAGCCTGCGGTAAATCTTCTCCAGCAGAGTCATGGCGCGCTCGTTGTAGGGATCCTTCACAAGGATCTGCTCCATTTTGTCGCGGGCGTCATCCCACTGGTCTTTCTGGTAGAGGAACTCGCCGGCACGATACAGGAGGTCGATTTCGCGCTGGCGTTCATAGTAGCGCGGATCAACGGCCTCAAGGCTCGTTTCGTTCCAGTAGTTCTGGCTGTCGATGTGCTCCTGCGTCGACTTGGTCATCTCGGCGACGCGGTCGGCGAACTTGCCTTCCTTCTTGGGCGTGGGGTCGTTCGCAATGGCGATCTGAAGTTCGCCGTTGTCGTAGGGGTCGCCGGGGAGAATGCCGAGGTAGTACACGACATTGGCGTGGATGAGATCATCAAGCAGCTTCTTGCCGAGGTCGAGGATCTCGTCCGTATGCCTGGCGTCGGCGATGAGGAGGAATTTGGTGAAATCCTTGTCGCACTGTTCAAGGAGCTCTTCGCCGTAGAGAATCTGGGCTTTCTTGCGTTCGGACGCGAGACGGTCCAGGAAGACGGCCTTGGCGGGGGAGGATTCGCACTTTTCGATTTCGGCCTTCGCTTCGTCGAAGAGTTTGAACGCTTCCTCGAACTGCTTTTCGCCCGTACGAGTGATGGCCTTCACGAGGAGTTCGTTGATCAGGTCTTCGTTCGCGAGCAGGTCTTCTTCCGCTTCGGACGTGATTTCAAGTTCGTCGCCCTCAAGCACAAGTTCCGGCTCCGCCTCTTCTTCGGCGTCCTCGGCAGCTTCTTCGGCGTCCTCGGCAGCCTCTTCGGCGTCCTCGGCAGCCTCTTCGGCGTCCTCGGCAGCCTCTTCGGCGTCCTCGGCGGCCTCTTC
>Ga0265301_10006953_pt1 | contig 10691 bp, 6 predicted proteins | sample AusTroGonzalo_MG_2_FD_193488 | JGI IMG/M metagenome (GOLD analysis project Ga0265301, IMG submission 193488) | Bovine rumen microbial communities from tropical cattle in Woodstock, Queensland, Australia - Gonzalo_04 | ecosystem: Host-associated > Mammals > Digestive system > Stomach > Rumen ...
GCGTCAATTGTGAAGATACAGCCGTTCAGCTGGCAGGGACCGGGCGCGGGCTCGTAGCGTCCGCTCAGATCGCCGCGGAAGCGCTGAATGGACAGGATCGGACGAATGCCGAGCACGGAGTGAAGCGGTCCGGTCATGCCGAGATCGGTCAGGTAGCCCGTGCCGTTCGGCAGAATGCGGTCGTCCGCGGTCTGCACGTGGGTGTGCGTGCCCCAGACCGCGCTGACGCTGCCGTCGAGCATAAAGCCCATCGCCATCTTCTCCGAGGTCGCCTCCGCGTGCAGCTCGACCAAGATCAGTCTTGTGTCGATTTCCTTCAGAATCCGTTCCACCGCAAGGAAGGGATTGTCGGGCGTGTAATCCATATGGACGCGCCCGATCAGGTCGATCACGGCAATATCGCCGAAGCGCGTTTCGTACACGCCCCAGCCGCGACCGGGCTGCTGCGGCGGCAGATTGGCGGGGCGAAGCACCTGCCGCGATTCTTCAATGTAGGGGACGAGATCGCGCCTGCCCCACGTATGGTTTCCCATTGTGATGACGTCGGCGCCGGCGTCCAGAATCTCCTCCGCCTGCTGCGGCGACATGCCAAGAACGGCGGCGTTTTCGCCGTTGACCACGCAAAAGTCGATTCCGTGCTCGCGTTTGAGCCCGCGCAGGCGGCGCTTTAAGCAGGCAAGACCGCTCGCGGCGACGACGTCGCCCACGGCGAGTACTCGTAATTCCATGATAATACTCCTTCAATACATTCTTTCCCTCTATTATACCGAAAAACGGCGCGGGGCACAAGCGCAGATCGCGGTTTTTTCGACCGCAGGAGAGAAAAATCCGTATTTCCCACGTATTTCCCAAGATGTTGCGGCATGCAAAGACAAGAAACACAATTTATTGTGGTACGACTGCCTGCTTTCGTGCAATTTCGCAAAGGATAAGCGTAAACTATGGGGTGGGGAGAAAATGAAGAAAAGGAGGCGCGCGGATGCGAAGGAGCAGAAATCTTTTGGGAAACGGCAGAATACTCTATATCCCGATTCGTCAGATTCGTCCGAATCCGTCTCAACCGCGGAAAATCTTTGATCCGGAGGGGCTGCGGGAGCTTGCCGCGAGTATTGAGCAGTACGGTATTTTGCAGCCGCTGACAGTACGGCGGCATCTGGGAGAGTACGAGCTGGTCGCAGGAGAGCGGCGGCTGCGGGCGGCAAAGCTGGCAGGATGCACGGAGGTGCCGTGCATCCTGCTGACGGTGGACGAGGAGGAATCCGGCATGGTCGCGCTGGTGGAGAACCTGCAGCGGCGCGATCTGGACTACATTGAGGAGGCGGAGGGGCTCTCAAGGCTGATGCGGCTGTACGGACTCAATCAGGAGCAGGCGGCGCAGCGCGTGGGCAAGAGTCAGAGCGCGGTGGCGAACAAGCTCCGCCTGCTGCGGCACAGCCCGAAGGTGCTGGAGCTGCTGCGAAAGCACCAGCTCTCCGAGCGGCACGCAAGGGCGCTCCTGAAGCTGCCGACGGAGGCGGAGCGTCTGGAGGTGCTGGCGGCGATCGTCAAGCAGCAGCTCAACGTGGCAAAAACGGAGGCGTACGTCGACGCGTACTTGGAAAAGCAGAAGGCGAAGGAGCCGAAGCGGGGACTGCGGAAGCTGATCGTGCGGGACGTGCGGCTGTTTCTCAACAGCGTCAATCACTCGCTGGAGCTGGTGCGCGGCGCGGGAATCGATGCGACGAGCGAGCAGGAGGAAACGGACAGCGAGATCGTCCTGACGATCCGCCTGCCCAAACGCGCCGGATAGGCGTAGAATAATGCGGAACGCTGAGCGCGGATAGTTTACCATAATAAAATTATGTAAACTAACGATGTAGTCCGGAACGGTCGTAGAAACCGGAAGCGCGGGATTTTCGGATAATCAGCGGCGTCAATGCGAGGCAGAATACACCGTGGTATTTCCGCAGCGCGGTTGTTATTATCGCTCCCTCTGTGAGGGAGCTGGCACGGCGAAGCCGTGACTGAGGGAGCTAATCTTGCGCAAGCACTAATTCAATCGCAGCGCAGCGCGACAGCGGAGCCCTCTTTTGCTTAAAAGAGGGGCAGGGGAGATTGAACCTTCATCTGTCGCCCGTAGGGCGAGCATTTCAATGGTTTCTTTCATATTTGATCTCTTTCACATATAAACGCACAGATTGCAAACATGAAAGTATGAATTAAAACGTCCTGCCGACGGCTGAAAAGGATAAATCTTCCGCCCCAGTGTGCGCACTGGGGCACCTTCTTTTTACAAAAGAAGTCTTTGCCTCCCCCTTGGCGCTCCGCGCCGTTCCCCCTCCCGGAGGGGGATATAGCCATAGCTCCCTCCTTGAGGGAGCTGGCGAGCGACAGCGAGCCTGAGGGAGCGTCGCTTGCGTAACCGCTGCATCAATCGCAGCGCAGCGCGACCTCGTAAGCCCTCTTTTGCTTAAAAGAGGGGCAGGGGAGATTTATCATTCATCCGTCGCCCGAAGGGCGAGCCTTTCAATGGTTTCTTCCATATTTGATCTCTTTCACATATAAACGCACAGATTGCAAACCTGAAAGCTAAGATTGAACTGTCCTGCCGACGGCTGTAGAGGATAAATCTTCCGCCCCAGTGTGCGCACTGGGGCACCTTCTTTTCACAAAAGAAGGCTTTGCCTCCCCCTTGGCGCTCCGCGCCGTTCCCCCTCCCGGAGGGGGATATGCCATAGCTCCCTCGCCGAGGGAGCTGTCAGCGCAGCTGACTGAGGGAGAGAATAAAGCCTGTCAGTTCTGAATGCTTCAGCCGATTTTGCTCTCTCCCTCCGTCAAAACCTGCGGTTTTGCCACCTCCCCCGCAGGAGGAGGCAGCGCGCGGCACAGATTGCCGCGGTCGCCGGCGCGGCGTCGCTATGACATAACCGGATGGCTTGCGTTTTTCGGGCGCGGACGCGCCCGATTTTTTCGCGTTTTTTCAAGAAAATGTTTGCAATAGAGGGAAGAATATGGTATACTATCTCGGCAATGAAAACAAATAATCGAAAGGGGATTATTCAATGCACAAGTACGTATACCTTTTCACTGAAGGCAACGCGAACATGCGCGAGCTGCTCGGCGGCAAGGGCGCGAACCTCTCCGAGATGACCAACATCGGCATGCCGGTCCCGCAGGGCTTCACCATCACCACCGAGGCGTGCACCCAGTATTACGAGGACGGTCGTACCATCAACGACGAGATCATGGGTCAGATCATGGAATACGTCGAGAAGATGGAGCAAATCAACGGCAAGAAGTTCGGCGATCTGACGAACCCGCTGCTCGTTTCCGTCCGTTCCGGCGCGAGAGCTTCCATGCCCGGCATGATGGACACCATTCTGAACCTCGGTCTGAACGACGACGTCGTCGCCGCGATGATCAAGGCGAATCCCGATCCCAAGTTCGAGCGTTTCGTATACGACTCCTACCGCCGCTTCATCCAGATGTTCTCCGACGTCGTTATGGAAGTCGGCAAGAAGTATTTTGAGCAGCTCATCGACAAGATGAAGGAGCGCAAGGGCGTCGTCTATGACGTCGACCTGACCGCCGCCGACCTCAAGGAGTTGGCGGAGCAGTTCAAGGCGGAGTACAAGAACCAAATCGGCAGCGACTTCCCCTCCGACCCGAAGGTTCAGCTCTACGAAGCCATCCGCGCCGTCTTCCGCAGCTGGGATAATCCCCGCGCCAACGTCTATCGTCGTGACAACGACATCCCCTATTCTTGGGGCACTGCCGTCAACGTCATGCCGATGGTCTTCGGCAACCTGAACGACAACTCCGGCACCGGCGTCGCCTTCACCCGCGATCCCGGCACCGGCGAGAAGAAGCTCATGGGCGAATTCCTGACCAACGCGCAGGGCGAGGACGTCGTCGCAGGCGTCCGCACCCCGATGCCCATCGACCAGATGGCGGAGAAGTTCCCTGAGGCTTACAAGCAGTTCCTTGACGTCTGCGACAAGCTCGAAACCCATTACCGCGACATGCAGGACATGGAATTCACCGTCGAGAACGGCAAGCTCTACATGCTCCAGTGCCGCAACGGCAAGCGTACCGCGCAGGCAGCTCTGAAGATCGCCTGCGACCTCGTCGACGAGGGCATGCGCACCGAGCAGGAGGCTGTCGCGATGATCGAGCCGCGCAACCTCGACACCCTGCTGCATCCGCAGTTCGACGCCGCCGCGCTGAAGGCAGCCACCCCGATCGGCAAGGGCCTCGGCGCGTCTCCCGGCGCAGCCTGCGGCAAGGCGGTCTTCTCCGCGGAGGACGCCGAGAGCTGGAAGGCGCGCGGCGAGAAGGTCATCCTCGTTCGTCTGGAGACCTCTCCGGAGGACATCACCGGCATGAAGGCGGCGCAGGGCGTTCTGACCGTGCGCGGCGGCATGACCTCCCACGCGGCGGTCGTTGCCCGCGGCATGGGCATCTGCTGCGTCTCCGGCTGCGGCGAGATCGTCATGGATGAGGAGAACAAGAAGTTTACGCTGGGCGGCAAGGAATTCCGCGAGGGCGACTTCATCTCCCTCGACGGCTCCACCGGCAACATCTACGACGGCGTGATCCCCACCGTCGATGCCACCATTGCCGGCGAGTTCGGCCGCATCATGGCGTGGGCGGACAAGTACCGCGTTCTGAAGGTTCGCACCAACGCCGACACGCCGAGAGACGCACAGCGCGCACGCGAGCTGGGCGCCGAGGGCATCGGTCTGTGCCGTACCGAGCATATGTTCTTCGAGGCGGACCGTATCGCGGCGTTCCGCGAAATGATCTGCTCCGACACCGTCGAAGAGCGCGAAGCCGCTCTGAACAAGATCCTGCCCTATCAGCAGGACGACTTCGAGAAGCTGTTTGACGCGATGGGCAAGTATCCCGTCACGATCCGCTTCCTCGATCCTCCGCTGCATGAGTTCGTCCCGACCGAGGAGAAGGACATCGAGGCGCTGGCTGCCACGCAGGGCAAGAGCGTCGAGCGTGTTAAGGCAATCATCGAGAGCCTGAAGGAATTCAACCCCATGATGGGTCACCGCGGCTGCCGTCTGGTCGTCACCTATCCGGAAATCGCGAAGATGCAGACTACCGCCGTCATCCGTGCCGCGATCAACGTTCAAAAGCGTCATCCGGCATGGCAGTTGGTTCCCGAAATCATGATCCCGCTGGTCGGCGACACCAAGGAGCTCAAGTACGTCAAGGATACCGTCGTTGCGACCGCTGACGCCGAGATCGCAAAGGCAGGCGTCGACCTGCACTACGAGGTCGGCACCATGATCGAGATTCCGCGCGCCGCGCTGACCGCGGACGACATTGCCAAGGAAGCGGAGTTCTTCTGCTTCGGCACCAACGACCTGACCCAGATGACCTACGGCTTCAGCCGTGACGACGCGGGCAAGTTCCTCGAAGCCTACTATAAGGCGAAGATTTTCGAGAACGACCCGTTCGCAAGAATCGACCAAGACGGCGTCGGTCGTCTGATGAAGATGGCTTGCGAGCTCGGTCGCAGCGTCCGTCCGGATATGCACATCGGCATCTGCGGCGAGCACGGCGGCGATCCCACGTCCGTGGAATTCTGCCACAAGCTCGGTCTGACCTACGTCTCCTGCAGCCCGTTCCGTGTTCCGATCGCCCGCCTCGCCGCCGCGCAGGCAGCGATCAAGGACGGCAAGTGATCGGCAGAGGGCAGAGCAAGCGAACAAATGCAAGCATAACAGGTCGCCCCGTGACGCGAAAGCGTCACGGGGCGGTCGTGCTTTTCGAGGGAAATGCTGCCGGTCGTGCTTTTTTTGGGGGAAACGCTTTTCCTGCTTTTCGGGAAGAGCGCCGGGGAATATTTGCTGAAAAAAGCGCCGGTGCGCTTGCAATCCGTGCGCTGTTTGATATAATATTATAAAAGTCAAATAACAACCACAGGAGAAGGGGGAAGCATCATGCTCCATTCATTTACCAGAAATCACAACGATCTTTCCACGGAAGCCGGTTTCCAGTTTGAATTCTATTGCGACTGCTGCGGCAACGGCTTCAAGAGCACCTTCCGGCAATCCGCCACCTACGGGCAAAAGCAGAAATCCGAGCGCTTCGGTCGCCTTGCGTCTACCTTCGGCAGCTTTCTGGGAGGCCGCGCCGGCGACATCGGCTGGGCGATGGAGCGCGGCAGCGACGCCATACGCGACCGCTTCTCCGAACAGTCTCCCGCATGGCGCAAGGAACACGAGCAGGCGTTTGACGACGCGCAGGCGGAGGTGCGTGCGCAGTTCCGGAAGTGTCCCGCCTGCAGCAAGTGGGTCTGCGCCGACTGCTGGAACGAGGAGGAGGGGCTGTGCACGGAGTGCGCGCCCAGAGAGGCAAGCTACGTAGCGCAGGCGCGCAGCCGCGCCATGCAGCGCAACATCGACGAGGCGGCGGAAACCGCCACCGTCTGGCAGGGCAAGATCGAGACGCGCACCACCGTCTGCCCGCAATGCGGGAAGCCGGCGGGCAACGGCAAGTTCTGCAACCACTGCGGCGCGCCGCTGGGGACCAATCGCTGCCCGAACTGCGGCGCGCAGGTCGCGCTGGGCTTGAAGTTCTGCGGCGAATGCGGCTCTCCGATGCAGAAGAGCGGCGTCTGCCCCGCCTGCGGCTTCCAGAATGAACCGGGGCTCAAGTTCTGCGGCAACTGCGGAACGAAGCTATGACTTACCGTTGCAGCGTCAACGGAGCCGAAACGTCGCTGGACGTGGAACGCGAGGGGCTGCGCTTCGGCGGACGGCTGCTTGACTTTGCCGAGGTCGCGCGTCTGACGCCGATGAATCATCGGGTCTGGATTGATACGCTGGAGGGGCGGCGTGTGGAGGTTTCCATGCTGGGCTTCTCCTACGACGGCTTCTGGGAGGAGCTTTCTGCGGCGTTTGCGGCGCGGAATCTCGCCGCGCTGTTCGTGGAGGAAGGTCCCGTCATGCTGTCCGAGGGCGAATACCAGACGCCGGAGGAGCGCGGCCGCGGGCGCATCGGACTGTATTCCGACGCGATCTGCATTTTGCCGGATTCGGAGCGGGTCTTGCGGCTGCCCCTGTGCTTTGCCGACGCGCTGACCGCCGAAGGCTATTGGATGACTGTCCGGATGCGCTCCGGACTTGCGGTTTCCCTCGGCAAGATGGGCTACGATTCACAGCCATTCTTTGAGCGCGCGCAGAAGAACATGGCGCGCACAAAGGCGGAGCGGAGCCGGCTGACCGCCGCGCTGACCGCCGCGCCGCCCTTTACGCAGGCGGGTCTGTTCCGAACGACCCAGCCGGCGCTGTTCTGGAACGCCGCCTACGGCGACGGCTGCTGTGCCGTGGAGCTCTCCGCGGGCGAGGACGCCGCCACCTACCTGTACCGCTTTCGGGAAACGGCGGCGATCTTTGCCGCAAGACTGGAGGAGGCGATGGAGGCGATGGGACCGCACCGCGAGATCATCTTCCAATCCGAGCAGCGACTGGCGGAAAAGCCGCTGTATCGCATGGCGGTACGCCGCTGCCCCGCGGTACGTTTCCTGCGGGAACGCTCCGCCGGGCGCCTCATCCACAACGCGTCCCACGGCGAGCGGCTGGCGGAGTTCCTTCGGGGCGAAGCCGCCGGAAACGAGAATAACACCTGAACGCCCGGATTCCGTCGGGGGATTCGGACAGGCAACCGGATACGCATGTCCGTCTTTGCGGCGGCGCGGAGAGTTTGACCGTAATGGAGGAAGGGCAATGATCGAGATCGGTAAAATTGCCGTTGTGAATCACGAAGGACGCAGCAGGCTGACCGCCGCCGTCCGTGTCCCGCCGGCGGCGATCGACGCGTGGCTGCGGCGCACCGCAAGGAACGGCGTTCCGATAGAGAATTGGTACAGAAGAGAGTATTTGGACGAAAACTCCTGCTTCCGGCTGTGGTTTGAGGTGGACGAGGACTGCGCCGACGCCCTCTGCGCCGAGCGGAGCGACGCCTTTCTGTCGGCGATTCTGCCGTTTGCCATGATTTCCGGCGAGGATATTCGCTGCGATGCGCCCGTGACGGATCAACTGCTCTATCAGGTCAGGGAGTACCTGCTCCCGTCGCTTTGCCGGGAAGCCGAGGGCTACCGGCGGATTTCCGTCGAGGCGGAGCCTGCGCCGGAAGCGAAAAAATCCGCCGCGTTCGTCGGCACGGGCATATCCTGCGGCGTGGATTCCTTCGCCGCCGTCCTGCTCCATACGAAAAAACGCGTTCCCGAAGCGTTCCGGCTGACCCATCTGACGCTGTTCAATACCGGCGCGCTGCATTTCTCCGGCTATGCCGGGGACAAGCCGCTCTCACAGTGGCGGGCGGAAACGGAAAAGGAATTTGAGGAACGAATCGCGACGGGAAAGAAGGTCGCGCAGGAGCTGAAGCTGAGATTCCTTGCCGTTGATACAAATATTCCGGATCTGTATCAGGGGTGGTTCCTCTATTCGCACACGCTCCGGAATCTGTCCGCCGTTCTGGCAACGCAGAAAATGTGGGCGAATTATTACTACGCCTCTGCCGGAAAGGGATATATCAATCACGCGGATCTGACCGCGCCCTCCGGCTCCTACGACGCGCTGTCGCTGACGGCGCTGTCTCTGCCCTCCCTGCGCTTTTATTCCGGCGGCGCCGCCTATACGCGGCTGCAAAAGACGGAGCTCATCGCGGACGATCCGATCGTGCAGAAGTATCTTAACGTCTGCTCCTTCCATACCGCGAACTGCGGACGGTGCGAAAAGTGCACGCGGACGCTGGCTGCGCTGGATCTGCTCGGCAAACGCGAAGCCTTCAAAGAAAGCTTTCCCGATATGAGCTACTACGAAAGCTATCGCTGGCGGATCATGGCAAACATCGCCGAGGCGCGGGAAGAGGACGTTTTCCTCTATGAAATGAAACAGTATATGGAGCGGCACGGCGTCCGGCTGAGCGCAAAATCAAAGCGATACCGTTTGCTGCTTCCGCTCAGAAAACTGCGGCGACTGTTCCGCAAGGCAAGGAAAGAAAATGGCTGATTCAAATAGCAGAACGAAAAATACGCTGCTGAACACCATCGGCGGCTTCGCCGTGAAGATTGCGACCCTGCTGGCGGCGTTTATAACGCGAACGATTTTTATCAAGACGCTGGGCATTCAGTACGCCGGTGTTTCGGGCGTGTTTACGGACGTTCTGACGGTGCTGTCCTTCGCGGAAATGGGCATCGGCGCGGCAATCGCGTACGCTCTGTATAAGCCGATCGCGGACAACGACGAGCCTGCCATCGCCCGCCTCATGAACGCCTACCGGAAGATTTATACCGCGATTGCGGGCGTGATCCTCGGACTTGGGCTGTGTCTGATCCCGTTTTTGGGCTACATTATTACGGACGTGCCGGACATTGTTGAGGACATTCGTCTGATCTATATCCTCTACCTGCTCAATACGGCGTCGTCCTATCTGCTGATCTACAAATCGGCGTTTCTGACCGCGGCGCAGAAGGATTATCTGGTGTCCAAGGTCGGGATCTGGATCTCGCTTGCCAGAGCGGCTGCCGAGTGCGTCTGCCTGCTGCTGTTCCGGAGCTTTATCGTATATCTTTTCATCAGCATTGCCGCGCAGCTTGCGCAGAATCTCATCGTCGCGCGGGTGGCGGAACGGGAATACCCGATCCTGAAGAAAAAGTGCAGTCTGGTATTGGAAAAGCGGGAGAAAACCAAGCTGATCGCGGACGTTCGCGCGCTTTTCCTGTATAAGGTCTCCGGCACCGTGCTGAACGGAACGGACAGCCTTGTGATTTCCTCGTTCGTCGGCACGGCGGCGGTCGGCGTCCTCGGCAACTACAATCTGATTTCCAATCAGATCTATACCCTCGTTATGCAGTTGTTCTCAGCCACCTCCGCAAGCGTCGGCAATCTGGCGGCGACCAGCTCGCCGGAGCATCAGGAAGCGGTGTTTAACCGGATGCTGTTCCTGTGCTTCTGGATCTACTGCTTCTGCGCGACGGGGCTGTGGACGCTGTTCACGCCGTTCATGCTGGTGTGGCAGGGAAAGGAATATCTGTTTTCCGACGCGATGGTCGCCCTGCTGATTACCGACTTCTGGATGAAGGGCATGCTGAGCCCGATCAGCCAGTTCCGCACGTCGAACGGCCTGTTTACGCAGGGCAAATACCGACCGCTGATCATGGCGATCATCAATATTGCGGTTTCCGTTTTTCTGGTGAAGCTGATCGGCATTTCCGGCGTCATCATCGGCACGATCGTTTCCAGACTGACGACGCAGCTTTGGTACGACCCGTATCTCATCTATAAGCGGGTCTTCCGAAAGCCCGTTCTGGGCTATTATCTGAAGTATTTGCTCTACATTGCGGTAACGGTCGGCTGCTGCCTGCTGTCCGGCTTCCTTCTCAACTGCCTGCCGATCGAAAATCTCTACCTCAAGGTGCTGATCGGCTGCGGCTTCACGCTGGCGATCCCGAACGCGGTCGTCGTTTTGCTGTATTTCAGGACGACGGAGTTCCGGGAGATCATCAGGCTGATCTCAAACGTGCTGAAAAGAAAAATCTGATCAAACAGGCGCCCGTCTATTTCGATGGGCGCCTTTATGAAAAAAAAGAAACAGACAGGATAGATTCATTATGCGAAAACTGCTTGCGTTGGTGCTGAGCGCCGCGCTGCTGCTTGCGCTGCTGCCGGATCGCGGCGTGCTGGCGGCAG
>Ga0265301_10006958_pt1 | contig 10689 bp, 10 predicted proteins | sample AusTroGonzalo_MG_2_FD_193488 | JGI IMG/M metagenome (GOLD analysis project Ga0265301, IMG submission 193488) | Bovine rumen microbial communities from tropical cattle in Woodstock, Queensland, Australia - Gonzalo_04 | ecosystem: Host-associated > Mammals > Digestive system > Stomach > Rumen ...
TGCACCGCCGATTTGGTTAAACCGTTAAACTGTTAAATCGTTAAACTGTTAGGATGTTATATATCGTTCCCACACCGGTCGGCAATCTGCAAGACATGACGTTCCGCGCGATAGACGTGCTGAAGTCTGTGGATTTGATTTTGGCGGAAGATACCCGTACCAGCGGTGTGCTGCTGCAGCATTTCGATATCCATACGCCGCTCAAGAGCCACCATAAGTTCAACGAGCACGAGACAAGTGCGGATATCGTAGAACGGCTGAAGGCGGGTGCGAATATTGCATTGATCTCCGATGCCGGCACACCGGGTATCAGCGACCCCGGGTTCTTCCTGGTACGTGCTGCCGCTGAAGCGGATATTGAGATACAGTGCCTTCCGGGTGCTACGGCTTTTGTGCCGGCACTCGTGGACAGCGGACTGCCCAATAATCATTTTTACTTCGAAGGTTTCTTGCCGCAGAAGAAAGGCAGGCAGACACGTTTGCAGTACTTGGCGCAACTGGATCAGACGTTCATCGTGTATGAATCGCCGTTCCGGTTGGTCAAGACGCTGGAGCAGTTGGCAGCAGTGTGCGGCGAGGAACGCAAAGCGAGTGTAAGCCGTGAGATCAGCAAAATGCACGAGGAGACAGTCCGAGGGACATTAGCGGAACTCATCGCGCATTTCAAAGAAAAAGCACCGAAAGGGGAAATCGTAGTCTGCGTGGCAGGCATTGAAGATTGAAGATTGGAAATTGAAGATTTGATTTATGTCTGAGATGAAATCCTTGGCGAAGGACACCGCCATTTACGGATTAAGCAGTATTATCGGTAAGTTCCTGAACTACCTGTTGGTTCCGCTCTACACCTACGCGCTGGCGCGGGTGGATGATTATGGTATTGTGACCAATATCTATGCGTGGACAGCGTTATTGCTGGTATTGCTCACGTATGGTATGGAGACAGGGTTCTTCCGTTATGCCAACCGCGATGACTACGATGCACATAGTGTGTATAAGACCTCGTTCATCACGCTGCTCACCACCAGTGCTTTGTTCGCAGTACTCGTTGTCTTTTTCCGGCAGCCGATAGCAAATGTATTGGGTTACGCCGACCATTCAGAGTTTGTGGCGATGATGTTCGTTACGGTGGCGATCGATGCGTTTGCCTGCATTCCTTTTGCTTACTTGCGTTACAGGAAACAGCCGGTTTTGTTTGCTTCGCTCAAACTGCTGTTCGTACTGCTCAATATCGGTTTTAATCTTCTGTTTCTGGTTGTACTGGGCAAGAATGACGTGTTCTATGTATTTTTGAGCAACATCCTTGCCACTACGATCCAGACGCTGTGCCTGTTACCGTTCACGCTGCCCAAAGGCGGTCAGTTTGACGGCCAGACGCTTCGGGAGATGCTCCGTTATTCGCTGCCGTTATTAGTACTCGGTGTGGCGGGTATTATGAACCAGACGCTGGATCGTATTCTGTTCCCGTACCTCTATACCGGCGCAGACGCACAAGCACAACTGGGTATCTACGGTGCCTGTTTCAAGGTAGCGATGGTGATGATGATGTTCACACAGGCGTTCCGTTTTGCGTATGAGCCGTTTGTCTTTGCCAAACACAAAGATCGGCAGTCGGTAGAGGCCTATGCAGATGCGATGAAGTACTATATCATCTTCTCGTATCTCATCTTGCTGGGTGTCATTTTCTACCTGGACATCTTCCGGTATATCATCTCGAGTGCCTACTGGGAGGGACTGAAAATTGTGCCGGTAGTGCTGTGGACGTACGTGTTCCAAGGCATCTATTTCAATCTCAGTTTCTGGTATAAACTGACGGATGAGACCAAGTGGGGTGCGTATTTCTCGCTCATAGGATTAGGTATCACGCTGGTATTGCAGATCGTCGGTGTACCACAAATCGGTTATTGGGCCAGTTGCGGAAGCAGTCTCGTTTGCTATTTCGTAGTTATGCTGTTGTCCTATTTCATAGGTCAAAAGAAAGCACCTATCCCGTATGACTTGAAAAATATCGGCGGCTACACGGTACTGACGCTGGGGCTGCTGGCTGTCTATTATGCGCTCCGCCTCTATTATATCCACAATATGTGGGTACTGATGGGTATCGGTACCGCCCTCATCGGCATATACCTCTTTGTCCTCACACGCAAGGACTTCCCGCTAACAGCAATCGCAAATCGTAAAATCAATCGTAAATCGTAAATCGTCAAATCGTAAATAATTTTATGTTCTCAGGAATCGTAGAAACAATGGCTCAGGTTGTCAAGATTGAGACCGAGCAGACCAATAAACATTTCACGCTTCGCAATCCGTTCGGCGAACCGTTGAGTATCGATCAGTCGATCGCGCATAACGGCGTGTGCCTGACAGTCGTCAAGATGGAAGGGGATTTATACACCGTTACGGCGATGCAAGAGACGCTTCGTCTGACCAATCTGGATCTTCTCAAGGAGGGTGATTGGGTAAACGTAGAGCGCTCGATGATGATGGGTGGTCGGTTGGACGGACATATCGTGCAAGGTCATGTCGATCAGAAAGCCGTGTGCATCGAAGCCAAAGAGACGGACGGCAGTTGGTACTACCGCTTTGAGTATGACTCGTCGCGCGAGATGATCGAACGCGGCTATTTCTGCGTTGACAAAGGTTCGGTCACCATCAATGGTGTCAGTCTGACGGTCTGCGAACCCGACATAAAAGACAACAAGGGATACGTATCCGTTTGTATTATCCCTTATACGGAAGAAAACACCAATTTCAAATATATCAAGGTAGGTACCGTAGTCAATATCGAGTTCGATATCCTCGGCAAATACCTCAGCCGTTATGCGGCAATTTTGAAATAATTCAATGACTAAATCGTAAATAAATCGTACATCGTAAATCGTTAAATCGTAAATATAAAAATCATGGACAAAATCAGTTATGCATTAGGCCTCTCTATGGGTCAGAATTTAATGGGTAGTGGTGTGGAGAAACTGAATTATCAGGATCTCGCGCTGGGCATCGAAGATGTACTCGCTCATAATCAGCCCAAGATCAGTTATCAAGAGGCACAACAAGTATTGAACACGTTCTTCCAGGAATTGGAGGAAAAAGTAGCCGGCGCGGCGAAAGCGGACGGTGAGAAATTCCTTGCCGAGAACGCAAAGCGCGAAGGTGTCAAAGTGACCGCGAGCGGTTTGCAATACGAAGTACTGGAGCCTTCGTTGGGTCAGAAGCCGAAAGCGACCGACACCGTACGTGTACACTATGAGGGCACTCTCATTGACGGCACTGTTTTCGACAGCAGCTACAAGCGCGGCGAGTCGATCTCGTTCCCGCTGAATGGTGTCATCAAGGGTTGGACGGAAGGTTTGCAACTTATGTCTATCGGCTCAAAGTACAAATTTTTTATCCCGTACCAGCTGGCTTACGGCGAGCGCGGCGCAGGGCAGTCTATTCCGCCTTATGCAGCACTCATCTTCACAGTAGAACTATTAGGAATTGAATAAAAATCATAAATTTGAAATTTGAAATGAGAAAGATTAGTATCTTTTTGCTTGCCGCTTTGGCTATGATTTCCTGCGGCAGCAGTTACACAGCACAAAAAGTAACCCTTACCAACGAGACCGACTCGATCAACTATGCAGTCGGTCTGCTCAACGGTTTGCAAATCAAAATGTACTACCTCGCCAACGACAGTAGCGACGAAGCAGTAGCCGAGTTCATTGACGCGCTCGAGGCTTCGTATCTCAACAAGGATGAGGAACTGAGCGAAATCGCACAGGCCGGACGTCAGTTCGGTATCTCCGCCAAGGAATTTGAGAAACGCGGTTTGGCAGAGAACAAAGCCTGGACGTTCAACGAGAAACTTTATTTCCAGGGATTGGTTAACTCACTGCTCAGCGACACGACGATGATGGGCGCTGACGAGGCACAGGCTTTCTTTATGCAGGCATATCAGGCACAGGCAGAAGGCACAGCCGAAGCTGCTATCACCGCCAAGTGTCCGAAGGCAGCCAAGACGCTGGAGCTGAAATCGTATAACGACTCGCTCAACTATGCGTTCGGTGTGCTCAACGGCGCGCAGGTTAAGATCTATCTGTTGTCAGAAGACGAAGACGGCAGCGCGTTTGAAGAGTTTGTGGATAACATCAACAAGGGTTTGAAGGAGAATGTACGCAACCCGCAGATCGTGGCTATGGGCAAGAGCGTGGGTAAAGCCATCCGTGAGCAAGAGCCGGTGGGTCTTCTCGGCATCGCAGGTGTGGAGACCAACTACGACCTGATCAAACAGGGTTTCATCAACGGTCTGAACAACTACACCGAGCAGATGGATATGCAGTCAGCAGGTCAGTATGTAGAGGCTGTCGTATCGCGTCTCAAATACGGTGAGGCCAAAGAAGCCGGCGAGCAGTTCCTTCAAGAGAATGCGCTCCGCGACGAAGTCAAAGTGACTGAATCCGGTCTGCAATACGAGGTACTCAAGCAAGGTAAGGGAAAGAAACCGACCGCTGAATCGACCGTCAAAGTACATTATGAGGGCACCCTCATCGATGGCACTGTCTTCGACAGTAGCTACCAGCGCGGCGAACCTATCGAGTTCCCGCTCAACGGTGTCATCAAGGGTTGGACAGAAGGTCTGCAACTGATGCCGGTGGGTTCGAAATATAAACTCTATATCCCTTACCAACTCGGTTATGGCGAGCGCGGCGCAGGTGGTTCTATTCCGCCCTACGCAACGCTGATCTTCACGGTTGAGCTCTTGGAGATAAAATAACTCGTAACCTGTAACCCATAACCCGTAACCTCTCATGGGAGTCATCGCCAAGCAATCGATACGTGGTACGATAGTTACCTATCTGGGCATCGCCGTCGGCGTTGTCACCACGTTCTTCGTGCTGACCCGTTTCCTCACAACTGAGGAAATCGGGTTGGCGCGGGTGCTTGTCGATGCGGCTACACTCTTCATCGGGCTCGCCCAACTCGGTACGAACAGCAGTATCATCCGCTTCTATCCCTATTTCCGTGAGAAAGGCAGCGACGAAGATCATGGTTTCTTTTTCTGGGCGCTGGCAGTTCCGTTCTTCGGGTTCATCCTGTTTGCCGTCATCTATTGGCTTTGCCGTGTTCCGCTGAGTGCTTGGTTTGGGGACAAATCGCCGCTCTTCGTCGAGTACTATTATTTCGTGCTCCCGATGGCGTTTTTTATGCTCTACCAGACGATTTGCGAATCGACTTGTAATGTGCTGATGCATATCGTCGTACCTCGTGCGGTGCGCGAACTGATCGTTCGCATCGGATTGCTCACGATATACCTGCTGTACGCTTTCCGCGTGCTGTCACTGGACGGACTCGTCATAGGGCTCTGCATCAATTATGCCGTAGCAGCACTCATCAACCTCTGTTATTTCTTCTCGCTCAAACCCATCTCCCTACGCCCCGATTGGAACTTCCTGCGCGAGAACAGCAGTCTGGTCCGCCGCTACCTCATCTACACGGGATTTCTCATTATCTCTGCCGTCACAACGGTGTTGGCGCCTACCCTCTCCTCTTTTTTCATTACCGCCAAGATGGGTTTGGATAGTACCGGTATCTTCGCTATCGCCACGTATATGGCGGTCATGGTCAGTGTGCCCAACCGCTCGGTAGCAGCAATCGCTTCGCCGCAATTGGCGCGCGCCATCAAGGAGCAGAACCGCGACGAATGCAGTCATCTGGTCAGTCAGGTGACACGAAACATGCTACTCATCGGCGGATTCATCCTGCTCATCATATGGGTTAACATCGACCTTATTTTTCATATTCTGCCTAATGGCGCTACTTTCGCTACTGCGAAAAACGTAGTGCTCATCTTGGGCGTCAGCCAATTGGTTTTGGCTACGTTCACAATCTGCCTCACAACGCTCAATTACTCGCGTTTTTATGCGTTCAGCCTGTTGCTGTCGCTTATCCTTACGGTCAGTGCGCTGCTGTTCAATAACTACCTCGTACCCCGCATGGGAATGGAGGGCGCTGCGTTCAGCAACTTGCTCTCGTACGGATTGTATTACTTGCTGGCCATCTTGACTGTTGCGCCCCTTTGCCGGATTCGCGTCATGGATACCAAATGGTGGCTCATCCTGCTGTTGCTGCTTGTGCTCTTTGCGCTCAACTGGGCATGGCAGACTTGGCTGCCTGCTCTCCCTGTCTGGCCGGACAGCCTGCTGCGCAGCCTCATCATCATCGGCGGAGGTGCCCTCATCGCCTACAAAGCCAAGCTCTCCCCGGAGATCAATATCCAAATAGTCCAATGGCTCAATAAATCGTAAATCGTAAATCGTCAATCGTCCAATCGTCAATAAAAATGCGTTATTTCATAACCTTCACATATCGCGGTACGGATTTCCACGGCTCGCAATCGCAGCCGAACGGAAACACGGTGCAGGCAGAGATGGAATCGGCCTTCGCTACCATCCTGCGCCGGCCTATGGCACTCACGTTCGCCGGCAGGACTGATGCGGGGGTACACGCCGATTTTATGGTAGCGCATTTCGATGTCGATGATCCTGTGCCGGCTAATTTTGCGGCACGACTCAATAACTTGTTGCCGGACTCAATCGCTGTCCGCGACATACAGCCGGTGAAGGACAACGCCCACGCGCGCTTCGATGCGCTGGAGCGCACCTACCACTACCGCATCACGACGCGCAAGGATCCGTTCCTTGTCTTCACCCACACACGCGTAGCACCCGGCTTGGACTTTGAGGCGATGAACAAGGCTGCCCTACTCCTTCTCGGCAAACAGGACTTCGCTTCCTTCTGCCGCGTTCATACGGATGTCAAGACCACTATCTGCGATGTCCGCGAAGCTCGTTGGGTGCAGACTTCCGACACCGAAGCGTACTTCGTCATCACCGCCGACCGTTTCCTACGCAACATGGTGAGGGCGGTCGTTGGTACGCTGGTCGAGATAGGGCGCGGCAAGATGACCGAAGAACAATTGAAGGACATCATCGCTGCCCATGACCGCTGCCGAGCCGGACACTCCGCGCCCGCAGAAGGGCTGTCTTTAGTGAAAATCATTTATCCAAAAAATAGTTACTTATGAAAGCAAAAACACTTTTCTTGCTGCTTGCCGCAGCTGTCTTAGGCGCTTGTACTTCTGCGCCACAGTATCAAACGACAACGCAACGCGACATTGACCGGCTCACCAAAGCTGCCTCTTTCGACATGCCCAAAGTACCGGTTCCGACCTTCCCGGACCGCACGCTCAATGTGCTCGATTTCGGCGCTGACCCTACGGGCGTAGCGCTCTCCACAGAGGCCTTCCAGCGCGCAATAGATGAGTGCAATAGAGACGGAGGCGGTACGGTCGTTATACCGGAAGGTATCTACACCACCGGCCCCATCACCCTCAAATCGAACGTGCGCCTCTACACCGAGCGCAACTGCTTTGTACAGTTCTCCCACGACCTCGATCAGTATGAGATCTTCGATATATGGTTCGAAGGTATCCCCACCAAACGTTGTACCTCCCCGCTCAATGCCCTCAACGCTGAGAACATAGCCATCACCGGACATGGTACGTTCAACGGCAACGGCGATTGGTGGCGGCCTGTCAAGAAAGGCAAGATGGCGGAGACCCAATGGAAGAAACACCTCAAAGAGAAAGGCGGGCTCGTGCAGAACAACATCTGGTATCCCGACTCGGGCTCTATAGTCGCGCAGAGTCTCTGCGAAGACCAGAACGTGCCCGTTGTTCCGGACGAGGCTATGTGGCCGAAACTCAAATCCTTCCTCCGTCCTGTGCTGCTACATTTTATTGGCTGCAAGAACATCCTGTTGGAAGGCGTCACGTTTGAGAACAGCCCCGCATGGAATCTCCACCCTATGTGCTGTGAGAACCTCATCCTGCGTGACCTCAACGTCCGCAACCCCTGGTACAGCCAAAACGGCGACGGCGTCGATGTTGAGTCCTGCAAGAACGTCGTCATCAGTCATTGCTCTTTCGATGTGGGCGACGATGCCATTTGTATGAAGTCCGGCAAAAACAAACCCGGTCGTGACCGCGGCATCCCGACGGAGAACGTTGTGGTCGATGACTGCGTCGTTTATCACGGACACGGTGGTTTCGTCTGCGGCTCGGAGATGTCCGGCGGCATCAAGAATGTGGAAGTGCGCAATAACCTCTATATCGGTACGGATGTCGGACTCCGCTTCAAATCCACCCGCGGACGCGGAGGCGTTGTGGAGAACATCTTCATCAACGGTGTCAACATGGTCAATATCCCCAACGAAGGACTGCTCTTTGACCTCTTCTACGGAGGTAAAGGTGCGGGCGAAGAGACCGAAGAAGAACTCGCCGCTCGTATGAACGCAGAGGCGCCGCAAGTATCGGAAGAGACACCTGCGTTCCGCAATATCGTCATCGAGAACGTCAAAGGTTCTTCTATCAAACGCGCGATCTATTTCAACGGTCTGCCGGAGATGAAGATCCAGAACGTGACGCTGCGTAACATCCAAATCAGCGCCATCGAAGGAGCTCTCTTCCGTCAGACAGACGGCCTCGTCATCGATAACGTGAACATCAAGCCCGCCAAAGGCGAAGCCTTCCAACTCGCTCCGACGGTAGAGAATGTTAAAATCAACTAATCGGTCGTTATGACGTTATACCGTTATACCGCTATAACGAGTCTTATAGTCCTACTCGCGGCGTGCCAGCCGCGGGTAGCGACATCGTTTTGGAAGATCGGCTCTGAGGCGGATAGTGTCCGCCCCGGCTATGCCGTCCTCACCGAAGGCAAGAAAGTCCGTCATTGCTATCCGATCTCCGAGTGGACAGATACGATGCCGAATTATGTCGGCAAGAACGACACATACCATTCGCTTCACCATCACGGTGTAGCCGTTGAGTCCGAACTCATGGCATACCGTATCTATTTCGACAAGAAGCAGACCATCGATCCCTATTGCAAACGCAAGCCTCAGCTCGAACTCGCGACCAGTTATTGGTATCCCAACGACTCTCTTCTTGCGCTCGGCTACGGCGATGACATACTTCGCGTCAGCGGCACTGTCGGTGTCGGCTCTGTCAAGTACTGGAACGGCAAAAAGCACGTGCACATCGAACCCGTCGCCTCTCGTTCCCAACGCATCGTTTCTCAGTCCCGCACCTCCGCCTCAATTGAAGTCTCCGTCAAAGGCTGGCAAGTAGAGGACAAATCGGTAGAGATGGCTACCCGTTACACATTAAAAGCCGGCCATAGAGATATGCGCTGCGATGTTTTCCTCTCCGACACCCTCTCCGGCCTCTGCACCGGTGTCCAAACGATTCCTGCAAAAGGCGTAAATCCTCAATCTTCAATCTTAAATCTTCAATTGCCAAACGGTACGCTTTTAGCGTCGTTTGGCACCGATTGGCCTGTCAACGACTCTGCCAAGTACGCCAAAGAAACCGTCGGCCTTGCCGTCTTTATCCCCAAAGAATACGCTAGCGAAATCGTCCAAGACAAACAGAACCTGCTCTGCTTATTGTCTGTCAGTCCGCAGGACGGTCTGTCAGTGAAACGGTCTGTCAGTGTCAACGGTCTGTCAGGCGAAGCCGATCCAGAAATGTGCCGCGCACATTTCTACTTAACTTGTTGCGGAGCCACAAAAGAAAACCACCCCGTGGCAACAACTGCCGAGGAGTGGTTCGCTTATCTCCGCAAATGGGCTAAACGCCTCAAATAAGGTGTTATCTTATTCTTTGCTTATCCCATCATTCGCATCTCATTCGCATTACGGACGTCACTGTCCGGTCTGAGATGCGATCCATACCTTAAATCGGTGCCACATGTTTAGGCATTTTGCCCGGATCAGACATTTTGCTGCTGGCAAGTGTTATCGGATAATCCCCTTCCAGGCGAATAATTTCCGTACTAGGTTCTATATACATTTTCTTGCTCATTGTTATTACCATACTTTTTTACCCGTTGCATCGTACATTACGCCTTCCGGAGTAATAATATACATCTTGTTGTCAATAATCACCTTACGGCTTGCTGCACTCGGCTGCTCGTCATCCGTATTATCCACACCGGTCGTTACTTGCGGTGCTTTTCTGGGCTCAATACGCAGACCATACCCATTCGTTGTACCTGCGTTCAAATCCAACTCATACGGAGCGGCTGTCAAATCCCAAATCACATTATCATTATAGGTCAGATAGAGATCTGCATCACCCGGTTCTTTCTCCACCTCCAGTGTGTAGTGCTGCTTCTTAGGAGAATAGAGACCCAGTACACATTCTGCAGCCTCGCCTGTCAGCGGCATCTCGTTGTCGGACAAGAGCATGTTATCGCGAATAGTCCACATCTGTGCCACTTTGGAATCGGTCGGCGTACCCATCTTCGTCAGGTCATGACCGATGACATACTCGCCGGTAGCCTCTTCGCTTGCAGAAACCCAGATCTGGTCGGCTGCTCTCGTCGCTCCTTCTGCCGTCAAACCCAAGCGGAACTCATTGACTACACGCGCTGCGGTACGTGCCGGAGCAAGGAAGCCGCGGTTCTCATTGACAGACGTCAAATCTATGTTTTGTGCACTCGCTACTTGTACAAAGAACGCCGTTCCGATCGCGTATGTATATTCAGCTGCTTCGCGCTGTACATAACGGTCATATACGTGGTCATACACTTGTATCTTTGTCTCGGCAGGCAACGAGTTGAGCTGACAGTGTTGCAGCGTTCCGTT
>Ga0265301_10006963_pt1 | contig 10685 bp, 8 predicted proteins | sample AusTroGonzalo_MG_2_FD_193488 | JGI IMG/M metagenome (GOLD analysis project Ga0265301, IMG submission 193488) | Bovine rumen microbial communities from tropical cattle in Woodstock, Queensland, Australia - Gonzalo_04 | ecosystem: Host-associated > Mammals > Digestive system > Stomach > Rumen ...
GTTTGTCGCTCAATACGCGGTGCATCTGCTGGGCGTCCTTTCTTACTGCCTGATGAATCAGGAATCTTTGTCTGGGGCCTTTCACTGATGCTAACGACTGCATCTCGTTGGTGAAGCTGTTGTGAATCTCTTCTACTGCGTCCATCTGCTCTTCGCTTAAATCGAGCACTACCGAAAGGCGGTAAATGTCACAATTCATGTCGTACTTTTTGTCAACATTTTTACTCTGTGTCTCAGCAAAGCTGAATGTCAATGCCATTGCGGCAACCAGTGTTAAAACAATCCTTTTCATAATTTTCTTTTTTTAATTAGTTATCCTGTTTGTTATCCTTTGTAATCTTTTTTAGTTAACCAGTTTTTCATCCTGGTTTCTGATTCTTTGACGCAGGACAACAAAAAAGGTTTAACGAAAACTGCATTTTTTTTCGTTCTTCCCCCTTTTATACTACGTATAACTTTTTTTTGTGAAGCAACAAAAACCCCGCCGATGGGGGCGGGGTTCATGATCCTTCTTACATCTTTTTACCTTTTAGGCAATCTCAATCTGGCGCGAAAGCTTTACCTTTTCCTCTACCATTTTTGGCAGCTCCACGGTTAGCACACCGTCCTCGACCTTGGCCGAAATGACGTCCTTCTTCACGTCGTCTGGCAATATCAGCGTCTGCTCGTACTTCGAGTAGCTGAACTCGCGACGCAGATAGCGCACATTCTTATCTTCCTCCTTATGCTCTTCCTTGTGTTCCATCTTTACCACCAGGTTACCCTCGTCGTTGATGTGAACGTTAAAGTCCTGCTTGTTCATGCCCGGAGCAGCCAGCTCTACGGTATAAGCCTTGTCCGATTCTTTCACATTGATAGCCGGTGCTGTGCAGTTGGCCTTCGGCATCATGTCGTTGTAGAACAAATCGTTGAATACAGCGGGAATCCAGTTGTTACTTCTCATTGTTGGCATCATAATCGTTACCTCCTAATTTCTATTTTTAATTGTTATACATGTTGTTTTTTTTCCGATTGCCTTGCGGCTTTCACAAACACATGATGCAACAACAATGCCAAATCATAATAGAGCGACAAAATGGCGCAAAATTCTGTCATTTTGTCGCTTTGCCTATGTCGGAGTTATCGGCTGATGATAGCTGTATTACTTAATCATGACCTTTTTGCCATTCAGGATATAGAGGCCCTTATAGGGCTTGTTGACGCGGACGCCTTGTATGGTATAGTAGGCGTCGATGTCCTGTTGGTCATGGGATAGGGTGGAGATACCTGTAGCTTCTGAGAGGATGATTTGGTAGGATGCTTCACCTGCCTCATAGTTGTCATTCCCAGCGAATGCTGCGGTAATGGTCACAATGCCTGCTGTCGCTCCCAAGAAAACATTACCCTGTTCGTCGACGGTAGCAATCTGTTCGTCACTCGACGTGTAGGTAACCTTCAGGTTGTTAGGATTGTTCAGCTTTGGTCCATGGAAGGTCTTAAGGCCAACAGTAGCCTCTACCTCCGACTCTTCGAACGACAGGCCGTGCTCATACTTTTCCACAATAATCTCATAGTAGGCATTTTCAGGAGCATACATGGCATTTCCTTCGAAGATGGCTACAATCATAGCCGAACCAGCTTTTCCAATCGTAATATCGCCTGTTTTGGCATTGACGGAAGCCACCTCTGGATAGCTGCTTTCATAAGTGACTGGCAGGTTTTCTACATTGATGAGTGCGGGATTCTTGAAATTCTTGTCATTCACTTTGGTAGCTGTGGCACTTTCTTCAAAATACAACTGCGGATCGTAACGGCACACCATCAAAGAAAAGGATGCCATACCTGCTTCGTAGTCATCATCGCCCTCAAAAACAGCGTTTATTATCGTTGCGCCTTCATTGCCTGTTAGCATCACTTCTCCCGTCGTAGCATCAATCGTAGCAACATCCGTATTACTTGACAAATAAATCACTGTTAGGTTATTGGGATTGCTGAGAGTAGGTGCTAAAAACTCATCATTGGGAAAAACTATCACACTCGATATACTCCAAGACAAATCTGGTTTGAGCTTCGGTATAATGGGACCGACATAATTGAACGAGATTGTTCCGTCACTATTCTTGGTGATATCTTTGATACCCTTATGCAACAGTTTGGTTCCATCCGTATTGTTATTGTATAGGTTGGCAGCAGGGGATGATGTATCATCAAAAGTGTTATTCCCACTGGTCGCATTGGGATAGGGATCTTTGCTTAAGCCCGTAGGATATTTGTTGCCACCATAACCTGTGAAGTTATAGCTTCCATCTGATGGTATCCATGTCATACGCTGATGGTTCGGATCATCATTGGGTTGGTTCCAAGCCCAGATAGTAGCATCATAGTCGACATGGATGATGAGCAGTCCACTCCCTGGTAGCGCTTTATCCCAGCCAGACTTTGTCCGATTCTCAAGCATATAATACTCATTCGTGTGTCCATCGTTATACATGATATAGAATTCGCCTCCGTCTTGTAGACCTTTCATGTTCTCAATGCTGGCTTCACCCATATTTAACTCGATAGGCTCCTTCCATCCCGCCATCCAGCGCTCATAACCTGTATAGCCAGCAGGACAGTAGCCATCACCGTTATACGAGCCTGAGTCCATCAAATCCCAATCGCTCATACCCTGACCACCGGAGTAGTCGGTATCGTAGAAGTCGGGATAGCCCAGACAATGGCTGAACTCGTGACACATCGTACCGATACCATCAATCTTGTTGCTGCCATCAAGCTCACTGCCACAGGCGTAACTGTCTACTTTCAGGTTCTCCCCAACAGTTACCGCACCGATACCACTGTAACTCAGGCTCCAGGCATGAGGCCAGATAGTTGTGTCAGCACCACCATCTGCCTCGCCATTACCAGCATAGATGACATACACCTGATCGACATAGCCGTCGCTGTCCCAGTCGTATTGCCTCCAATCAGTCACCTGGTCCTTAATCTGTTCTACAGCCTCTTTCACCATTTCTTCTGGATTCAGGTCGTTGCCTTCGAAATCGTTACTTCCATAGTAGCTTTGTGTATTCGATACAGTTACTGGACCGAGAACGTCGAAGGTCAGTTCGAACTTACCTTCACTTTGGGCATAGAAGTAGTCGTACATCGAACCGACAAAATTGCCTTCGTTGAAACCTACTTCGTTCGCAATGCGCTGGTAAAGGGCATTGTCGTGTGCTTCAGCAAACTGTACGTCCGAGAAGTTAACCAGAATGACGAGGGCCTTTTTGGCTCCAGTATAGTCGCCATACTCACCAACTCGACGATTGGCCCCATGGCTCTTGATACCTGGCAATCGTTGTATGCGCTGGGCGTTGACTTCCGAACGTCGTGACTGCGCCTGTACCATGATAGATGCAGCGTTGACCTCTGTAAAGAAATTAACGCCGGTAGTTTTAACGTAAGCTTGTCCGTTATCAGCCAACCAGAAATGTCCGAACTCGTCTCCTACCAGTTTTGCCTCTACGGTACTTCCGTCACTCAATGTAATCATTCTTGTTAGGCCGCGTTTAGCAGGTACAGCCATCATCGTGATGCTTGTCAGCAGTGCTACTGAAAGCATGAATAGTTTTCTTTTCATAAACATTATTTATTTTGGCTGCAAAGTTACTGTAATTCGAGCTAAACACAAAATAAATATACATTATTTATAACTTTGTAAAACGAAAAGCAAAAAGGCTGCCCAATGACAGCCTCATATAATATACTATTATTTCCTTACTTCTTCTGAGGAATGGGAACAGCTTGGGGACCTGCCTGCGTAGAATCTGCTGGTGCTGTGTATATTGAGTCGTGCTTCAGCACCGCAGGCTTATAGGTTCTTGGCAGTACTGTTACAACAAGAGCACGCAGATAATCCTTGCCTTCAATAAAGTCTATAATCACGGAATCGTTAGGAATTATTGTACCGTTCTGAAAGCGTGCTTCAGCCAATGAGAATACGAGTGTGTCACCATCCTCTATACCTATTGTCATCAAAGGTATAGAGTCGTTATTAGGACGAACATGTTTCACGATACCACGTACATTGTGAAGTTGGCCATCACCACCACAAGCAGTGAACAAAGCTAACCCCATAAACATTAACAGTGACAGGAATGTTGTCTTCTTCATAACTACTTAACTACTTTAACTTCTTTTACTACTTATCTTCTTTATCACTTTCCCTAATAAAGAGGGGGACGTCCTTTTGGGACATCCCCCTCCGGGATGATTGACTTTTAATATCTGATAGATTTTTAAGTCTAACTAATACTCATTACGGGCGCTTGATAGTTACAGGCAAAGCCAGCACGACATCGTGGTCGAAGGCGTCCTTACAAGTAATTAACAGAGTCTCAGTGTGATCGGCAGTAGGAGCTGCTTCGGTCTGAGTCTTGGTCTGAATGAAGACAATCTCCTTGTCAGCCTTGGTCTCGTCAATTGTAGGCACGAAGTACGGGTTGATTTGAGCATCAGCCTTACCATAGTTGTAAACCAACATGATTCTGTCAGTGAGCTCCAAGAAGTGCTTGTCAATCAGCAGGCCTCTCAAGGTCATACCTGTAGAAGAACCATTACCGAAGAAGTCAGGATCGTATGAGTTCTTGCCAACGATAGTCTTCAACTCAGCATACTGGGTGTTGTTACCCTCATGCTTCCACTGCAGTTCAGGCTGCTTTCCGGTCCACTTCCAAGTACCGTCTGAAGCGTGGTGCCAGCAAGCATAGGTGAAGGTCAGAGGATGATCGGTTCTTGCCTTGTAGTAATCCTGATTGAAGTGATCAACAGTCATGGCATCCTTCATAGTAGAAGAGATTCCCTGATAATCAGTACCATAACTTACTGCATGTTGTGTCTGACCATCGATGTATGGAGTTGCAACATCCAGCATATACTTCTCAAGCTCAGAATAATATGCTCCATTGTAGCTGTTTCCAGGATGCTCCCAAGCTACACCCTTACCAGTTGCGTCAACAAGGTCGATGTCTGCATTGTTAGCAGCGTTTCTCAAAGAAGTACCGAAGATGAACTCGAAGGTCTTGTCCCACTCGTCCTCATCGTATACATTAGCATCCTTATCGCGACCGTTCTGACCATTCTGTGACAGGTTGTAGAAGATGTTGGTCAGGTTCTTGAAGCCGTTCGTAGCCTTAGTACCACGGGCATCGTAAGCAATCTCCATTCCAGCACGGTAAGAGATACCTTCCCAGTTCTGAGTAGCGAAGTCCTGACAGCCTGGCCACCAAGCGAAGGTCTCATTGATTGCATACGGATAAGCATAAGTATAATACTTGTTAGGAATCATGTATGCAATAACATTGCCAGAACCATCCTCTGTCTCCTGCTTCGGACGGAAGGTCAGTTTCTTAGCCTGATCAGGCATTACCTTCGTCAGAGTAATGGTAGTAACGTTGCGATCAACACGTGTACCAGAGATGTACTCATAAGCGGTCAGATAGAAGGTGTAAGTAGCACCATCAATCAAGTTCTCGATGTTGGTCGGAGTGATGCTAAGAGCGTTCAGACCGCCATGCAGAACGTTGTAGCCTACATAGTCAACATTACCAGTATACTGTGAACCAGTCCAGATAGTCCAAGGATTAGGAGTTACGCCATCCCAGTTGAAGTGGAAGTAATCCAAAACGGCAGGAATTGCCTCAGGCAGACCATCACCATCAGTGTCACCAATGATAATCTTAGGATTGGTTGTTGCAACTGCAATCTCATAATACATGTTGCTCTTCCACATACCTGCAGTTTCCATCTTGTCAGATGTATCGGTGTTACCCTGAATAGTTGCCGTTACGTTAGCACCAATCTGGTCGTCAGTAGCTTTATCTGTTACGAGGATGTAGAATGCACGGCCATCGGGGTCAACCAATGTACCATCGCGGTTTACAGCGAATACACGGAAACCGATAACGTCACCCTTAGCACGAGGATCAGTAACCTTCATGGTGATACCCTTAGCGGCACTTGCATGCTGGTTCAGACCTTCAATACCGTTATTGTGCTGGTAACCTTCCCAAGCGTTAATCTCAGAGGGTTCAGACTCAACAGCGTTCTTCTTGTCCAGAACTACATAGATAGAGTCGATAGCAACATTATCACCAGCTTCAGTATAGGCAGCGATATCATGAATGGTGAATGCCTCGTTAAATCCGACAGCAAAGCACTGATAACCACGACGGATATCATTCATGTAAACAGGATCGCCAGACCAGAGGTTATTATTTTCCTGAACATTCTGAGTAGGACCACCCAAAACAGGAACAGCTGTAGGAACAGTGATACCAGGTCTAGAAGCCTGCCACTCCAGCTCGTAGTTGTCACCCCAGAATACGTTAGTGTTGTCACCGTAGATAGGATGAGCATATCCCGAGTATGCGGGAATACCTTGATAACGGTTGTGGATGTACTCAACAGATCTCTCTGCACCACTTTCATTAGAAACATAGAAAGTGAAGTGGTTTGCGGGAACATAAGGATTGTAGTCGAAAGATACATCGTATGAAGAAATCACATAACGATCCTCATCGTTTGTCTGTGTGTTGTTAACAGCAACAGCATAAACAATGGGAAGAGTGTGATCATAGCCATCATATGGGGGATTGTAGGTCTCATAGTCACCTGAGATATAGCCACCAATAGTGGTCTCCATCTTGAATGCATTCTCATCAATACCCTTAGATACCTCGAACGGCAGAATCCACAAGCCATTATCGATATACTTCGGGCTACGAGTATAGAGCGTAACATAACGCTGAGGAGTACCAATTGTTACATAGTCAGCCAGACTCTCACCCAGAGAGTTGATCAGCATAATGTCACAGGTAGTAAGATCAACATTAACGGGATTTACGCGAACAATCAGACCATAAGTAGGATCCTTCACGTCGTCACCCTCAAAGTACTTCACGAACGGCTCAACAAGTTCAGGCTTACCTTCAATATCATAATAGAGAAGCTCGTTGTCACCGAATTCAGAAGTCTCAGGAACGAAACCGTGAGTCAATGGGAAGTGGAATCTTCCTGCCCATGCAAAATAAGCAGCATCCTTACCCTGAGCCTCAGCCCAAGAATAATAAGGAATGATGTTAACGCCATCCCAATAATAGGTAGTACCACCATTTACGAAATCATAACCTGTGAAAGAGTCGATAATCTCGATGCTGGTGATAGCTTGATAGAGCTCCTCAATAGCAGCCTTGTAGAAATCAGCCTCATCGCCAACATTGTCACGAAGAGCAATCTCTCTCTTCAGTTCCTCGATCTGCTTAGCCAGCTCGTCTGCCTTAACATACTCGGTCATCTGGCGACCCAGATTCTCAATCTGCTTCTGCAGCTCAGCATTCTGCTCGTTCAGCTTAGCAACAGCTTCCTTCACAGCCTGCTCGGCAGCCTCCTGAGCAGCACGTGCCAGCTCGGCAGCTTCCTTAGCAACCTGATCTGCGCTCTGCTGAGCCTTGTCGGCAGCAGCCTGTGCATCAGCAGCAGCCTTAGCGGCAGCCTCAATCTTAGCAGCCAAATCCTTAGCAGCAGCGTCAGCAGCAGCCTTTACAGCGTCAATCTGCTTCTGCAGTTCGTCTGCATTAGCAGCATTAGCAGCATTAGCCTCAGCCTGCGCGTTGAGTTTGGCTTCCAGATTCTTCATTGAAGACTCTGCATTGGCCTTTGCATTGTCCAGCGTTGTCTGAAGAGCATCCAATTGGCTCTTCAGAGCAGCCTTGTCAATCTGTGTCTGAAGGTTCTTGATGTCGTCATCGTAGTCCTTACAAGACACGAACATGCTTGTTGATGCGATGAACAGCGCACCGAAAAGCAATGTACTCAAAAATCTTTTGTTCATACGATTAAAATTAAAAATTAATTAATAAAAAATGTTTGTTTATCTCTATTTCTCTCACGTCCTTTGCCCCGCATTTAATGCGTGGAGCCAGTTTTTGGGTGCAAATATAGGCATTAATTCGCGAATCCGCAAGGATTTTTATAATTTTTTTTCATTTTTGGGCAAAAAAACTGCTTTTTATCAGTCTCTGAGCCCATAATTAGGGGATTTTCTTGCATTTTTTCGTTTTTTAATGAACATTTGCGAATTTTACTTATTTTTATTGACACCTTATTATATATATAGGGGCTTAACGGTTAGTGTCGCGTCCATTGCGTTAGGTTGACCTAGGCCCTCGTTTGTTTTATTATGAAGGGCGGACTGGAAAAATCCGCCCTTCGCTGTACCCAGACCCGGGCTCGAACCGGGATGGGTTTCCCCACTGGTGTTTGAGACCAGCGCGTCTACCGATTCCGCCATCTGGGCTTTAGCGGGTGCAAAGTTAAGTAAAAAAAACGAATTACAATGCATGAAATACGAAAATTTTATAAAAAAGCATGTTTTTTTTGTTTAAGTAAGATATTTTCCGTACCTTAGCACTCAGAAACGAACTATTATTCTAATCATTATGATGGAACCAAACAACAAAAACTATTGCATCATCCTGGCAGGAGGCATGGGACGACGCCTGTGGCCCTGCAGTCGTGAACAAAAACCCAAGCAGTTTCTGGACTTCTTCGGCGTGGGCCGCACGCAGCTTCAGCAGACCTTCGACCGTTTTGCCCACATCCTGCCCAAAGAGAATATTCTGATTTGTACAAACCGCGAACATGCGCATTTGGTGAGAGAGCAGTTGCCAGACCTTCACGAGGAGAACCTGTTGATTGAACCCGTGAACCGCGGAACGGCACCCAGCGTTGCTTGGGCCGACATGCGAGTGTGCCGTCGTGACATCAATGCCAATGTGGTTATTACCCCGTCTGATCAGTTTGTGCTGAACGAGGAGGCATTCTACGACAATATCAAGGAAGCCTTCCTTTTTGTGTCCAGGCATAACAACCTGCTGACGTTAGGTGTTCAGCCCACACGCCCGGAGCCCGGCTATGGTTATATCCAGCAGGGCGAGCTCATCATGCCTGAGATTGTCAAAGTGGCGAAGATCAGTCATGTACAGTCGTTCGTCGAGAAACCAGAGCGTGAGTTCGCACAGATGTTTATGGACTCAGGCGAGTTCCTGTGGAACACGGGCGTCATCCTGTCCAGTGCCCGTTACCTGAACATCTGTTTCCGCAGACTATTCCCCGAGGTGCTGAACCGCTTCGACGGAGAACTGGAACGCTACACTATCGAACAGGAGATGGCCTTCGTAAACGAGCACTATCCAGCCTATCCCAACCTGTCAATAGACAAGGGCGTGCTGGAGAAATGCGAAGGAGTCTGCGTCATGAAGTGCGACTTCGGATGGGCAGACCTTGGTACGTGGCACGCCATCTACGAATGTAAGCAGCGCGGACAGGGCGACAATGTAATCGTTGACTCGGAAGTGATGATAGAGGATTCTTACAACAACGTCATCAAATTGCCGAAAGGAAGACTTGGAGTCATCAACGGGTTGGACGGCTATATCGTAGCGGAGTCTGATAACGTGCTGCTGATTTGCAAGAAAGGTGATTCGTCGGCACTGGTCAGGAAATACGTGAACGAAGTGCAGATCAAGTTCGGCGAAGAGTTTATTTAGGGTTAACGGTTATTGGTTATGATTGTCGGGGTTGATGCAAAGCGGATAGTGCGCAACGGGACGGGACTGGGTAGCTACGGGCGGACACTGGTGAACGACCTGCTGCGACGAGGCGATAGCACGCTGGAGTTACGGCTCTATGCGCCCGACGAAGGGAAGAAGGAACTGAAAGGACAAATCATTGAGGGAGCCCGATTTTGCTACCCAACGAGAAAGCCGATAGGGGCCATACGGAAGGCATGGTGGCGGACAAAGGGTATCGTGAAGGACTTGAAGCGCGATGGCGTCAGTGTGTATCACGGTCTGTCCGGAGAACTGCCTATCGGTCTGCGCAAGGCTGGCATCCACGGGGTGGTAACCATCCACGACCTCATCTTCCTGCGCCATCCCGAATACTACAACTGGATAGATACCAAGATTTATGAATGGAAGTTCCGCCAAACACTACGCGAGGCGGAACATATCATTGCCATCAGCGAACGCACTAAGCAGGATATCATCGAACTGGGCGGAGAGGAATATGCAGACCGCATCAGCGTCATCTACCAGAGTTTCTCACCAAGGTTTACTTCCGCGGTAACAGCGGAGAAGAAAGCTGAAGTGAGAGCACGCTACGGATTGCCTGCACGCTATGTGTTGAACGTAGGAACCATCGAGCGACGCAAGAATCTGCTGTTAGCTGCAGAGGCGCTGGACCTGCTACCAAAGGATATCCATCTGGTGGCAGTAGGCAGGCAAACGCCTTATGCTCAGGAGTTGCCAAAGAGCGAGCGCATCCACCTGCTGAGCGGCGTGCCAGACGAAGACCTGGCTGCCATTTACGCGTTGGGAGAGGTTTTTGTATATCCTTCAAGGTATGAGGGGTTCGGTATTCCCATCATTGAAGCCATTGCTGCTGGGCTGCCCGTCGTAGCCTGTACGGGTTCGTGTCTGGAGGAAGCAGGAGGTCCGGATTGCCGCTATGTAGGGCCGGATGATGTGGCTGGTATGGCTGAGACCTTGAAGATGTCGCTGCGAGGAGCTCGCGACAGAGAGGAGCGGATAGCCAGGAGCCGCAAGTATATTAAGCGGTTTGAGGGGCGAGACGTTGCGGGGCAAGTGGCGGAGGTGTAT
>Ga0265301_10006964_pt1 | contig 10685 bp, 21 predicted proteins | sample AusTroGonzalo_MG_2_FD_193488 | JGI IMG/M metagenome (GOLD analysis project Ga0265301, IMG submission 193488) | Bovine rumen microbial communities from tropical cattle in Woodstock, Queensland, Australia - Gonzalo_04 | ecosystem: Host-associated > Mammals > Digestive system > Stomach > Rumen ...
AACATATTGGTAAATCTATTTGTGTTATTAATTGACAACTCTAAAAAGCTTGGCCTGATATAGTAGTACATTGTGATAAAGTAATATTACCAATTTTAGAACTAGCTAGTGTTGAAACACCAGCTCTAGTAAAAGCATTTTGTCCAATTATTTGACAATTAGGGAAAGAAAAATCCATTAAATAAGTACAACTATAAAAAGCGCTATGAGAAATTATTGAACAATTAGGACAATTAATATAACTTATAGTTGACATAGATGCAAAAGCGTAATTAGATATTATAGTTATATTATTATTTGTATATGCCATTTTTGAAGAAGAATATTCAGATGGTAATTCGTCTGTAATAAGCCAATCTTCCATTGCTTCATTATTACCACTAAGTTCAAAAGTTCCAGTAACACCAAAAATAGAAACATCTTTTTTAATATTTCCCGCAATTAAAAATGGGTCACCTAATATTGTCTATTCTCCTTCTAAATAATATCCACTCGGTATAATCTAATCACTTGTCCCTGGCATGTATGTAGATGAACTTAATCGTGATACCCCAGTCCCAACATAAGTAGAAGATATGGCATCTACTTTAATATCTCCAACAGTATATAATCCAGCTAATGGAATTGTTTGTATGCTTTCTGTTGGAGTAATTAACATACTTCCTTGTGTGCTTAATTGATAAGTTGCGCTACCATTTATAGATAATGAACCAGATGCGCAACTACTAATATAACCAGAAGTAATAGATGGAGTAATATTTATTGCTTCTTCAAAACTTGCAGTAATTACCCCAGTTGATGAATTGAATGAAATATTTGGAGCAATATTTATACTTGTATTAGGAATTGTTGCAGACCCTATTGGGATTGCTTTTTCTACATCTGAAAAATAAACACCAGATGCAATATTAGCTACGCCATTACTAATGGTTATGTCAGAAGCAGTTTTACCAACTATACTTCCATTAATAATAATACCATTATTTTTCATTGCTGTAAAGCCAGATTGTAAATTATTAGTATCAACAGTTTTTTGGGTGACATCCATAAGTGTCGTATTATTTAAAATAACTTTTGCAATAGCCATTACATCACCCCTATACATAATTTGCACTTGTGCTAAAGAATGTAGATAAATTAGTTATTTCAACCCAACTTCCATTTACTTTCTAATATACTTTAGAATATTGTCGCCAAGTGTCATTTTGTTTTATATATAATTTTATTGCACTACCACTTGTAATTACTAAATTATGTGTGGCATTAATTGAAGAAAGCGTATATCTATAATTTACAATGGGTTCGTTATCTTTATTATAACCATCTATTCTTTGTAAATTGTTTGTTCTATCATTACCATTATCTGTTAATGTAACTGCATCTTCTACATTATCAGGTACAATAGTAATATCATAATCTCCACCTTCCAGCACAACCATCTAGCCATCAGGGAAGATGCGGCCACCTGTAGTTGAAGATGTAATAAAATAATAACTTACATCACCAAATATAAAAATCAAACTATGTTTCTATTGTATATTGGTAAGAGTATAAGTATAATCGCCGCCTGCGCTAGTTGCTTCAACAGATAATACTTTCCATTGTAAAGTATCATTGTTGCTATCAGATGCGTCATCCTTACCATATTTTATATCTATAAAATGTTCGCCCGCAGGAACATTATAAGTAATTGTTTGCGCACTTGAACTGTTAGTAGCCATTGCTAATTGATAGTTACTTGTACTATCAGATGGACTAGAACCACTACCTCCTGCGGTTAGGCCATCAGTAGCAACCGAAGTATCTAATTTACCAAACATACCATAGTCATATGAAGCTTCGGCATAGTTGATGTATTGAATAGTTACTAAACAATCACTTTCAAAGTCCATATTCAATCGCGCAACTGAAGCGGATTTAGATACTCCATTATTGGTTGATACATAGTAGCCTGTGCTGGAGTTCAAATTGAATCCGTAAGATGCGCCAGTAACTTTTGTCGTAACTGTATATGTATTACTAGGCACGCCGCCTTGTAGCTAACTAGTAACATCAACACCATTATCTAACGCCAAGGTAAGCTGTGGGTCAGTAGGAGTAATAGTTACTGTCTAATTACTTCCCTATACTACACGAGTTGTACCTGTTGGATTTGTTACAGCATTTAGACTAGATACTGTTAATGAATAATAAGTATATTGTGGGTCTTCTTCTGGTGGCTCAAATGCGCCAGCACGCTCTATAACGAGTGTGTGGTCAGCAGCCATATTATTTAGTGTATAAGTATAATATGGGTCAGAAACTGGTACTGTATAAGTTACAGACCAAGTAATACCAGTTGTTAAACCACCATAATAACCAATTGTAAAGCGAACAGCGGCAGATTGTAGCTCTGCGCGCGTCCAACTTCCAGCACTGATAGTTACAGTTTGATTACTTGTTGATGTATAACTAACTGAACTGCCTTTAGCAGTACTACCAGTATAAGCCTATAATTCTGCTCTTTCACTACTTTGGCTAGCATTCTCTAAATGTCCATATGCCTATATAGAAACATTAGTTATTGTAGCATTTGAAGGTATATCACTAAAATCAAATGAATAACTAATTACTGCGGTTGAGCCATTACTTGAAGAATAGTCATTGCCTGTCTATGTAGATGGATTAGCAACACTATGACCTACTGTACTTTGATAACGAGTACCATTTACACTACCAGATACTACTGTATAAGATGCTGGATAGCGTTCTATCGTACCACCAGAAGGTGGAAGATGCTATACTAATGATTCAGTGACATCAGTTCCGTTATCTGTTAGTTTTATATCTGCTAATGCGTTACTACCTAATTCAATGGTAAATTCTTGACTGCCACCCTATATAACATCAGCGGTTATAGGAGTGATTGTAGCGCCATTTATTTCACTAGTGGCAGTAAGTGAATACTACATACCAGTAAGAGAGTAATTTATAGTAACAGAAGCACCATAGAAGCGGATGTTATATGCGCTAGTTGTATTACTGGTGCCGCGCTTTACATACATTCTTATACCAAGATTTTGAACTTCATTATAAGTCCAAGAACTACCTGGCGTAAGTGTCAGTGCGGTAGTTGAGTTACTAAATGTAGTCGCACTACCTTTTACAGTCGTGCCAGTACATAGTTGTACTGTACGAGTAGTAATACGGCTTGAGTTTGTTGTATTTATATAGCATTTTGCTGTCGCTGAGAGGCTTGTTATAGTTGCGCCAGATGGAATATCTGACGTATCAAATTTATAATAAATATATGTTTCTGCCCCACTACCCGTAGTAATGTTCCACTAAGCATAAGTAGTACTTGATGATTCAGTGAGACCATTACCAGAGGGGTATGAGGTATTAGCAGAAGCATATGATGAATTAGTATCATCAAATGAAGTAGGATGAACTGATATACTATCATTTATATTAACTTGCTGAGCCATACATCATCCTCCTCATTCTTGTAAATAAATATCGCCATTGCTACCTAAGGACGCGGCCGGAGCATTACTGCCCGTGTAGTATTTATTGATTACTACACTGCCCTACACGCCGAATATATTTGCGGTGCTAATAATGTTAGAAGCAACTAAATCAGCATCTCCCGCAATAGTTTGCGTGCCTGTGATATAGGTGCCGGCAGCGATTGTTTGATTTGAAGTGCCTGGGGTTATTGTTGCCGTAGCTTTAGTAGTTACGGAGGCAGTAAGAGAAACGGACGCGTTAGTTGCTGTACCGCTACTTACATAACCCGCACTAACTGTTGGAGTAATTGAAACTGTTTTTGTCAGGGTTAGTGTATTAGTCCCTGTTGATACTGTCGCGGAAGTGCCACTAACTGTACTTGGTCCAGATGCGCTACCATTTGGTACAGCATTTATAGTATAATATATTCCAGAAGAATTATATCCTGTTGGAATATTTATATACTATGCTGCGGTACTACGATTAATAACTGCTTTTGAAGTATAACCTGATGTAGCACTTGACGCAGCAGAAGTTGGTAATGTCATTGTTGGTATTGCATTAATTTGAACTGAAGTCAAACCATCATACCCAGTATCAGGCTATACTGTTATAGCCGTTGCTCCTGGTTCAATTCCAATTTTTTCTTGTAAAAAAATTGGATCAGAAGAAGTAGTTATATTACGGATAATACCTTCATTAACATCAATGGTATCTGTAACGGTAACTGTATTATTTTCACAAGTACCTGTAACTCCAAATATAGTGATATTTTTTCTTATATTCTGTGGTACTAAATAAGAATCACCAGAAATAGTAACTTGTGATAGTCCATCATATGAGTTGGCATCAGCAGTAATAATTTGTGTAGTCGCATTTGGTGTTACAGTTTTAGTTTGTAAATTCAAACTATCGACACTAATACTAACATTATCTTCCATCCATTTTGCTTGTGTATTTAAAGTAGCAGTATTTCCATTAGCTATTGTGGCTATTGTATTATTTTTATATGTTATAGTTGCCCCCATTATGAAACACCACCATCATAGACAGGAAGAGTAATAGAACCAAGTATATCATTACCATATTTTAAAGTAATAACATTATTATTTAAAGATAAATTTAAACCAGAAATATCTACTTTTTCATCTAATGCGTCTTCTATTGCATTAATAACTACTCCTAATACTTCATTATTAGGGTAATTATTTAATAATTGAGCAAAATAAGTCAAGCCGTTCGCATCTAAATATTTTTTTGTTGCAGGCATTTAAATCACTCCTTATACAAAAATAAATGGGGGTGCATTACTACACCCCCCCACAATATTACGAACCACTTGTCGCATTACTAATTGCAGTATCAATTTCGGTTGTAGTAAGAGCAGTAATTGCTTCATATACAGCAGTAGCATCCCCAGCCGCATCAAAAGCACTGGTATTAGCATAAGCTGCACTTCCTAAACCATAAACAGAAACCTATTTAGTACCTACTGTAATTTGTCCGTTAGCAGATCCAGTAGTAATATCACTTTCTTGTAACGCGCTCGCCGCTAATGCTCCTTGCGCAGCAGTGGCATAAGCTGTTGAAGCAGTATATGCTGCACTACCAAGACCATGAACAGCAACATTTGTCCCCTTTACAGAAATAGTGCCATTAGCACTACCTTCTTCTACATCTGCTGCTTGTACTGCGCTATCTGCTAATCCTAATGATGTTTGTACCGCAGTAGCTAATTTAGTTTTTGTAATACTACCAGTTTTGATAGTGGCAGAAATTTGATGATTTGTATTACTAAAATCTAATTCATCACTATCTGCAACATCATTATATTCAATTAAACTCGCTACGTTGATATAAATAGGATCTCCATTAGCAATTGTTAATTTTAAGAAAGTACCGCTATTATTACTGGCATCTTGATATACAATTTCACCAGCAGTAGCAGTCAAATCTTTTGGTATATTAATTTGACCAATAGTTTGTCCATTTTGAGTTAAAGTATATACTTTTAATGTACTGCCGCTTTCTGGGGATGTTTCAGTCATCGTAACTGCGCCAGCAGTAGCAATAGCAGTACCAATTTCTTGTAATGCACCTTCTACATCTGTTGCAGTAAAATGTCCCCCGGCATCTGTAATACTAACATCTGCCGCCGCACCGCTAGTAGCTACTGTGCTTAAATCTGAGGTATTAGCTTTATCATCTAAAGCTTCTAAAATACGCTACCATAAATGAGTAGTACCAGCCTAATCTAAGAATTTTTTAGTTACTAAAGGCATAATTAGCCACCACCATTATCATCATTATTTGCTGGCGGGACATACCCAGTAATTGCATCAATTTCTGCATTTGTCATTGATTCAATAGCTACTACGCCAGCCGCAGTTAATTCATCAGTGTCAATAAATTTGGCATTAATGGCATCCCAAAGGCGTTGTACGCCATCCTCATCTAAATATTTTTTATTAGCCATTCGCGTCGCCTCCTATAATATCTAAGAGTTCTTCTGCTGAAATAGGAGTCATGTTATCTCTGTCGCTCAGCATTAATAAAATATCATTTATTTTATTGGTTAATAAATTATTATTATCTATTAAATCGCGCATTTTAGAATCTAATTCAATAAGTAAATTAGACGGACTTTCGATATGATTTGGATCATATGGATTAGGGTCCTCTAAAGCCCAATAATGCGCTAAACCGTTGTGATTGGTGTAATACCATAATGTATCTGAGTTCAAATTATTAGTCAGCCCATTTTGTAAAGAATAATTTTTCATAAATAAAAAAAAAGCAGCCATTAAAATATAATGGCTGCTTGTAAATTATCTGAATTGAATTAAAATAACAGGGCTTTGATCAGTACTATTTAAAGAATGAGTATAATTACTAACAACTGAAAAACGATCATATGTAAGACGAGTTTCATTATTAATAATTAATTCAATATTTTCTATAACACAATTATGATCTAATACTCGATTCTCGAATAATACTTCTTGCTCATGATTAAAATAAAACCATAGTGTACAATTTAAAGAATTAGAAGATTGATCCGCAGTTAAATAATAATCTTTAAGAGCAAATTCTGTACTCTTCTATTGATCTTCACTATTTAAAATAGATAGATCTTTCCATGTAATTTTACAAAGCATTTTTACATTTTCTCCAATTTCTCAAGAGCCATACGAATCGTTTCACGACTTTGTCTATCTGTCGCCATATTCATCGCATCCTCAAGTTTATAAATTAATTGTTCAGTATTATTATGACCACTTATTCCATTATTATTGTTATAGCTATAACGATTAGAATTATTCATCATGTCATTATCCCATGAATTATTATATCTATTAGTATAGCTACGATTGGAACGCTCATAACGCTAATTTGAGTCATTATCTTCATAATTCTACATTGCTTTTAATGTTTCTAAATCTTTTTGTACATCTATTGCTTCTCCGATAAGGCAGAGTGTCTCTTTATCAATATTGCCTTTATCTACGAGTTTTTTTATTTCTCTCGTAATCAATTCTGTAGCCTGTTCATATACCATAATAGGATCCATAGACATCCCTCCTTATCTGCTTAATAACAAGTCTGGGCGACTAAAAATAATATTAGCATTCTGAATCAAAATTGGTTGGTCAGATGTATTACGGACCGATACAGTTTCACAACAACCACGCCACACATCTACATTAATTGCTCTACTTACATTAAAATATTGTTCTACTGCGGTTGGAGTAACAATCATTGTTGATGCAGGAATTGTAGCTCCATCAATAGAAAGAGCTAATGAAATCGCGCCGACAGTTCCTCCTGTCGGAATTGCGATATTGGCTCCAAAATCACATAAATATGTTGCAGTATTAATACAATTACAACAATAAGGAACAGAGCCACTTAATAAAAAATTACCAGTATCATCACGATGCCTTACAAAATTTCTGCGGCAAGGATTAGGAGATGCAGTAAATACAACTGTTTCACCAGGATTCACTGTTTGTACTGCATTATTGGTATACTCAGCCATTCAGCATACCTCCTTATTAGAAGTTGCCGCAGCTGCTATTTCTACCGCAACAATTTGGATTGGCTACTTGATAAGCCGGAATTGGAACAGGATTTAAATACTGCTCTAACATTGCTGTCTAACGAGCACTGTCAGCAAGAATTTGAGCAGTTTGAGCCGTCTGACTTTGCTGTAAATTAAGCATATTAAGTTGAGTCCGGAGATTAGCAATAATCTCATCTTTTGCATCAATTTTATCTTGACACATTTGATCAAGAATACGTTGAGTACTTGCGTTATTTGCTGCAAGAACATCACGAAGAGCATCATTTACTGCTTGACGATCTGCGCATGCTTCTGTAGCAACATTATAACGTAAGTCAGCAATTGCCGCGCGATTCTCACAGCAACAATTCTAATTGGCCATAGCCATAGAATTTAATTGGCCAGTTACATTCATTAAACCAGTATTCATCGCTTGAAGAATATTTGCCTATTGATTGCAACGAGAAACTTCAGCATTTGCAAGACTTGTAGAAAGACCATTGATACCATTCATAATAGCATTTTGATCAAATCCACGCTAAACATCATTAACAATATAAGGAGTACCATTAGAGCCAACATTATTTCCCCATCCATTATTACCCCATCCAAGAATAATAATAAGGAAAAGAATTAAACCCCAACCGGAGTTGTCCCCACCGAAAAAGCCACCATTATTATGATTGCCCATAACTGCTGCCATATCGGCGACTGATCCAGCGTCATTAGAAGAAAAACCCATGTGGACATAACTTCCTTTCTGTTAAAAGATTTTTATGTATAATCAAAAATGATTATAACCATAGTTAGATTGAATCATTTGCGCTAACTATCTTGCAGCATTAAATTGTTGCTGAGATAATTTACCAGAATTAAGCATATTCCGCACTTCTTGTTCAGCATTACCATTAAAATTCTGTGACCAATTATTATATTGGTTCATTAAATTATCAATATTCCCATAAGCATTTAATAATTGCATCATAGGATTATTATTAAACATTGGTATCTGATTCATTACTATTTACCTTTCTTACAGATGAAACTTTAGTTATAGACGGCTTTGATAATTTTTCAGCTAAGCGTTTTTCTAAAGCGTCCCAAGTTACATATAAATCTGGATTAAATTCTTGTTTATTTTTGTCCTCGACTTTTGATATGACTGTTGTATCTTGTGGTTGATTAGTAGTTTCCTCTATTAATTTAAATTTTCTTAGTGGCATAATCATACCAGACTAATCAACTGTTTTAATATAAAGATAATTTTTATACTAGTCTTTCATCCATTGACTATTACCGGGCGCGACAGGATAAGATTGTGCGTCTCCTTCACTAGCGATTAAAACAATACCATTGTTATTTATATTCTACATCTATACCTATTGCTATTGCTGTGGCAAAGTATAATTAGGTACAGTATAATTTGGCTACCCTGCCATATTATAAAAAGGATTATTGTAGCCATTCGCATAATATGAATTATAATAAGCCATCTGTTAATTTGCCTCCCAATAATAAATTGGAATTTCATTCCCACTATCCCAAGAGTCTATATAATCACCATTTAAACAAGTAAGAATGTGACTTCCTCCGTTATCACCGGTACATAATAAATATAAACCCCAAGGATGATCATAGCAAAAATCTTTTACAGTATAACAATCAGGGCAGTTATTTGGTATTACATGACGAGAAAAATTTCGTCCTTTTAACCAAGCTCCCCAAACAGCATTGGTACTTGGCATCTATCCCATCATAAAACCCTATATACATAGTTCTAAATATACTCGTTCCCAATCATATCCTGTAGCTAATGATAAGGCTCGAATTACACAATCACCAGTATTCCAATTATTAGGATTTGGATTATAATGTATATATGCCATATTACCACCTTCAGTTATAATTAAAAATTATATTTTTTTTATTATTAAAATATGCCCAAAGTTTTAAAATGCTTTTAAAAAATTAAGTATATATTCAATAATTTTAGTATTCTAAAATGTAGATATATTATTAAAATAATTATTACGTAAAGTAGCTGCAGAACGACCATCTGGATCAATAGTTACTGCATTCGTAAGTAAAGAAGATACATAAGATGTTATAATATCATTAATTTTATTATTTGCACTTACAGTGGTTAAATTAGGACTGGTAAAGCCAAACCATGTTTTCCAATACCCAATAAATGAATTAATAGAATTTTGAGATGTTGCTGTTGCTTTAACTCCATTAGTATAAATCCCTGAAGTTAAAATAGAAAATGGGCGAGAAATCGTATCTGAAACAGTAGCAGAAGTGGTTTTATTTCTAGAACGAAAATTAATAGTATGACTTCCGGTACTTAATGTAGTTGAAATTTTAAATACCGTATTAGATGAAACAATTGTCCAATTACCAGTTGTACTATCAATTTGATATTCTAAATAATAATTTGCTGTATCATCAATCATTGCTTTAAATATAGGTTTATTATCAATAGTAAAACAGTTATTTGCCGTAGGATAAATAATTTCTGGTTCTGGTGTATTCGCTCCATAATATGTAATAATAACATTTCCATTAGTATTATGCGCAGATCCGCCACCACTAACATTAGTACTACTTAAAGTAGTACGAGTATCTCGTAATACTTCCTCACTTACAGCCATCACATAAGAAGATCCGCCACCGCCAGAGCATGGAGCTTTACCATAAGTAGGATTAGCTGCACCTTTTGCTCCTCCGCCGCCAGCATAACCGCCTCCGCCACCGCCCATACCGGCAGTCCCATAAGATTCATTCGAACCACCAGCGCTGCCATTTCCGCCGGCTCCATAACCAATAGAACTATTAAAATTAGAACCACTATTACCTCCGGTGCCACCAACAGCGCCCTAAGCTCCGTTACCCACGGTCCCACCATAACTATATTGACGACGGCCATTTTCACCATTAGTACCGCCACCAGCTCCACCGCGGCAAGAAGTTTCAGTTAAACCACTATCACCTATGGTGGAAAAACCTGCTCCACCGCCACCACCACCAGCAATAGCCACCCACTATGACGTTGTTCGGTCTGCTGATACCCATTGAACATTAGACGCGCCTCCTCCTGCGCCTCCTCCGCTATTACCGGCTCCTGCGCCTA
>Ga0265301_10006967_pt1 | contig 10683 bp, 12 predicted proteins | sample AusTroGonzalo_MG_2_FD_193488 | JGI IMG/M metagenome (GOLD analysis project Ga0265301, IMG submission 193488) | Bovine rumen microbial communities from tropical cattle in Woodstock, Queensland, Australia - Gonzalo_04 | ecosystem: Host-associated > Mammals > Digestive system > Stomach > Rumen ...
TTTCGATGCCGTGTATAACGAGTACATCGCCCGCCGCAATGTCATCGTCGAGGGCATCAACAAGATCCCGGGCTGCTTCTGCCCGATGCCGAAGGGCGCTTTCTACACTGTCATCGACCTGCCGATTGACGACAGCGACAAGTTCTGCCAGTGGCTGCTCACCGACTTCAACTACAACGGCGCCACCGTCATGCTGGCTCCTGCCACGGGCTTCTATGTTGACCCCGAGAAGGGACGCCACCAGGCCCGTATCACCTACTGCCTCTGCATCGACGACCTGAAGGCCGCCATCAAGTGCCTCGAGGAGGCTTTGAGGGTGTATCCCGGTAGATTGAGATAAATAACAGACATATTGAATGCAAAAGGAAGCGCGAATGTTCGTGCTTCCTTTTGCTTTATGTCATAGTATGCCCTTGAGCGCTTCGCGGAACTGAGGCATAGGACATTGCGCGTCGCGTTCGATGATGAGGGTCTTAAGTCCGGCGAAAGGCATAATTTCCGCTTCGATGTCCGTTAAAGAACGATCTTTACCAAAATAAGCAGGGGCAAAGGCTTCCCAAAATTTGATGGCTAAAGTTTTCTCCATGTGGAAGGTCTCTTTGATGAAAGCTTCGTCGCTGAGGTTGCAGCACAGATAAACCATTCCCACATCGAAGAGAGGATGGCCGTAGCAGAAATCACCGAGGTCGATGAAGTAGCGTTGGCTGTCGGTGAAAACCGCATTGGAGTATTGGAGGTCGCCGTGGATGGCCGTGTCGGTGTCGGGGACACTGTTGATGAAACGGCTAAGTTTCTCTTTTTCGTCGGCGGTAAAGAACGGATTCTCAGCCAAAAGCCTTTGATAGCGATTCTTCACGTTCTCGAATTGAGTGGTGTCGATGTGGATGGCGTGCAGTTGCAGACACATCTCTGCAAACTCTTCGGCATACTGTTGCACCTTTTCGGGATGGTCGCCCGTGGCTCGAGAATACGACACCTTGCCTGGAATGCGACGAAAGAGGATGCCATAGCGGCCGTCTTCCGTCACCACATATTCGCCCGGCTCAGGCGTGGGAATGCCTAAGTCGTACACCTTGCGGGCCAGGAGCATCTCGTTCAACGGCTGTTGGATTTTGCCCGGAAAATAAAGCTTAAGCATGACCGATGGGTCGGTCTTGTGGTTGTAGCTTTCACCATTGGCGCCGCCACCGAAAAGAACAAAATCGTCGAGCGATATTTTGATTGCTTCCATCGTTGGAATGGTTTTCCTGCGACAAAGGTAGAAAAAAGAATTGGAAATTGTTTTGTTGTTCAAGTTTTTGTAATTTTGCTGCAATAAATTAAGTTATGATGAGCGGCAAATCGTTTTCAAGCAGGCTGGGTTGGAGGATTATCGCTGTTGTGTCGGTGATTTCCATCGTGGCTCAGGTAGCAGTGTTTTTTGCATACAAGGATCTGCAAGAAACCCCAATGATGCACGTTGTGATGGCGGCTATTAGTTTGGCCAGCCTTGCTGCCATCTTCTTTACTTGCCGGGCCATCATCAACCGCATGACACGACCTGTCTCTGCGCTTTCCGAGGCTGTACTCAAGATGGCCAAAGGCGACCTGAAGACGAAACTGCCCGAAATCAAAAGCGAGGATGAGATGCGACGGTTGCGCGACTGCTTCCAGACCATGCAGAGTTCACTCATCGACTATATCGAAGAGCTGAAGGTCACCACTGCTGCCAATGAGCGCATCCAGTCGGACATTGAATTGGCCCGTAATATCCAGAAAGGGATGCTCCTTAAGAAGTTCCCGCCCTTTCTGTATGCCATGCTTAACCCCGCCAAAAAGGTGGGTGGCGACTTGTATGACTTCACCCTGAAAGGCGACCAGCTCTATTTCGCCATCGGTGACGTCTCGGGCAAAGGCGTAGCGGCCGCACTCGTGATGGCCATCACCAGGGTGATGCTCCGTTTTGTGGTAGGACTGGGTCTGCCTTTGGATGAGACCCTGCGCCGTATCAACGACAGCTTTAGCGAGTCCAATGAGATGGGCATGTTCGTGACCTTATTCGTCGCCCGTCTCGATATGAAGACTGGACACATGGACTATTGCAATGCAGGACATAACCCCATCCTTGTCGTTCCGCCTGATGCCGCCCCGTATTTTCTTTCTTGCAAGGCCAATATCGCAATCGGCATTATGGGGAGTTTCACGTATGAGGCCGAGCAGATCGATTTAAAGCCAGGCACCCGTATCATCGCCTATACCGATGGCGTGACAGAAGCCGAGAAAGCCGACCTGAGCCAATATGGAGAGGAACGCTTGGTGGATTGGGCAAAAGATTTAGTAGAGACGGGCCATGGCGCGTCTATACAGGAAAAAGACATTGTGGAAAGTCTATACGGTTCGGTGCAAGCCTTCGTGGAAGACAACCCGCAGAATGACGATTTAACCATAGTCAGTTTAAAGTTATGATGAAAAAACGATTCAACCCGATAAAGGACCGAAGCAGCGAGATTGTCGCCTTCTTGATGTCCTCGCCAGACATGCCCAAGGATGAAGAACTGCGTTTTAAGATCGAGCTTTCCATCGAAGAAGCCGTCGAGAACGTGGTGCAATATGCCTACGAAGGTGGTATCGGATGGCTTGAGGCAGGCACCAAATTGGATGATAAGTCCTTGGTCCTCACGATAGAATTACGGGATGCAGGTGTGCCGTTCAATCCCCTTGAGAAAGACGACCCCGACATCACGCTTTCGGCTGATGAACGTCCCGTGGGCGGACTGGGTATCTTTCTTTGCAAGAGCATGATGGACAGCATCAGCTATCGGTATGAGGACGGGAATAATGTTTTGGTCATGAAAAAAAGAGTTGTGAGTTAGGAGTGTGGAGTGTGCAGTAGGGCTGTCACATCGTGGCAGCCGTTTAATTAGCAATGAAAAACAATAATTATATGAAGGTAACAATAAACAAACAAGACGAAAAGACCTTTGTCGTGCTTGATGGGCGCATCGACAGCACCAACGCCGACCAGTTCCAACAAGATGTCGCCCCCTTGATGGAAGGTGACAATCCCGACATCGAGTTTGATTGCACGGGTATGACCTACACCTCGTCGCAGGGCCTTCGTGTGTTTCTCCTCTTGCAGAAGAGCGTCGTAGCTCGCAACGGCAAAATGATGCTGTGCAACATGAACCCCCGCGTGAAGGAGGTCTTCGATATCACCGGTTTTTCCAATATCATCACCATCGTCTAAACCTGCGAAGCGCTATGAAACTCGACATGCATTGTGAGATGATTCTCAACGAGTATCGCGAGAAGTTGCCTGTCTTCGAAAAGATGAAAGGCGTTGTTCTCGAGCTGTTGCGCACTTGCCTCAAAGAGAAAGGCATCCTCGTCTCCGGCTTGGAGGCACGGGTCAAATCGGAGCAGAGCCTCGCCGGAAAGTTGGAGCTGAAAGGCTATAAATATCACACCTTGGAAGATGTGACCGATGTCGTGGGCGCCCGAATTATCACTTATTACAGCGATGAGGTCGACATCATCTCGGCCTTGGCCGAGAAGCTGTTCGATGTGGATTGGGACAACTCCGTCGACAAACGCAAGATGCTGGAGATTGACCGTTTCGGCTATCTTTCCCTTCACTATGTCTGCCGCATCCCCGAAACATTGTACAAAGATCCCGAGACACCGCAAATCAACCATATTCCCTTCGAGTTGCAGATGCGTAGCACCTTGCAGCATGTGTGGGCCAACATGTATCACGACATCGGCTACAAGAGCGATGTGGAAATCCCTATCGAATACCAGCGCAACATGACGCGCCTTGCGGGAATGCTGGAACTGGCCGACGAGCAGTTCTGCCGTATCCGCAAGGAAATCAATGGTTACCGCCGTACGGTGCAGTCGATGGTGGCTAATGGCAACCTCGATGAGGTGCCGCTCAACGGCGACACGTTCCGCAGTTTCCTCAAGATGAAGCCCTTCAAGCGTCTCGCCGACAAGATTGCCGCCATCAATCAGGGTGAGGTCTACGAGGACAACCTCATGCCCTATTACAAAGTACTTTTGGCCATGAACATGAAGACCATTGGCGACATCGTCAGAATGAGCAATGAATACAGCGAGGGCGCCTATCAGTTGGCGTTGCTGCAGCTGGCGGGCACGGGACTTGACATTGTGGCCTATTCGGTGGCGGTCCAAAATCTCTGCATCGTCTTCATCTTGAAGAAAGGCTATGGTGAGGCTGGATTGGTGAGTTTGTTTGATGCACTTTACGGCCAAAATGAATATCATAAGCAACGCGCCAAACGCATCTTTGGGCAGGCCCAAAAAATCAATTTGATCTAAACATGAACAATCCCTTAGAAACCTCGTTATTCGACAAAGCAGTGAAGTTTGCCGTCGAGGCCCATAGCGGCACCGAGCGTCGCTGCAAGGGCTATCCCTATATTATCCATCCGATGGAGGCTGCGGCTATTGTGGCCACGATGACCAACGACCAAGAGCTTTTGGCCGCCGCCGTTTTGCACGACACGGTGGAGGATACCGATGTGACCATAGAACAGATTCGGGAACTTTTTGGCGACAGGGTTGCCGAACTGGTTCAACATGAGACTGCCCCTTTGGATGAAAGCCTGACCTGGCGTGAGAAAAAGACAGCCCAACTCAAGCAGTTGGCCGATGCACCACACGATAGCAAGATTGTGGCATTGGGCGACAAGTTCTCCAACATGAGCGGTATCGCCTTAGATTATAGGCAGATAGGGGATGAGGTGTGGAAACGCTTCCATGCTCCCAACGGCAAACCCGATGTGGAGTGGTATTACCGATCTTTGGCCGAGGCCATGTCAGAGCTATCGGACACGCTTGCTTATAAGGAATATCTTAAGCTTTTGGAAGAGGTCTTCGGATAAGAGTTTTCAGGTGTCAACAGGCATGTCATCCCTGCGTTGGACTAGTGGGCAAAGGCATGGGATCTATGCCTGTTGAGACCGTCTTTTTTTGGTTCACTGCTTTAAGCCGCCGTGCATAGATTCCTTCTATCGCACATGCCAACGTTGGAATGACATGCACGGCTAACAGAAATGACATAGGAGGCTAGCTTTAGTACATCAGATATTTCGCTCTGATGGCCTTGAACGCCTCAAGGTCGTCCTTCCATGAAGCGCGGATTCGGTCGGCATCAGCACCGTTCTCGATACTGAACTGCAACCATTTGCTTCCGGCGAGTAGCGAGAAATACTTTTTGAAAAAGATATAGTTTTTTTCATTGAGTTGCTCGTATGCTTCAATGATCCACTCGATATGCAGTTGCTGTGGGTTATTGGCGAAGTCATGGGCGTATTCGGTCAGGTCTAAGCCACGGCAACGCTCGCCTTCCAGCAAAGGCTTGGTGGCTCCATCCTTGCTTTTGGGCGTGAATGTGTAATCGCCCCTCATTGCGGGATGACCGAAGATTTGGAACGGTTTGTCGGTGCCGCGTCCCACACTCACGCAGGTTCCCTCGAAGAAACAAAGGGTGGGATAGAGGTAAACTGATTCCCAAGTGGGTAGGTTGGGTGAAGGCTTCACGGGCAACTCATAGATGGCATTGCGGTTGTATTCCTTCATAGGGATCACGGTGAGGTCGCATTCAAGGTCGCTGACTGCGCAGCCTTTGAGCCAGCCCTCGCCGTTCACCATTTTGGCATACTCGCCGATGGTCATACCGTAGACGACAGGCACCTGATGCATCCCTACAAAAGAAGCATTTTCAGGGTCGAGCATGGGACCGTCCACATAGAAGCCGTTGGGGTTGGGACGGTCGAGGACGATGACGGGAATGTCATTCTCTGCAGCGGCATCCATCACGTAGGTCATGGTGGAGATATAGGTATAAAAACGCACACCAACATCTTGCAAATCAAAGAGGATGACATCGATGCCTTGCAGCATTTCAGGTGTAGGCTTCTTGTTTTTGCCGTAGAGTGACACGATGGGCAGGCCTGTCTTCTCGTCCTTGCCACTGTTCACCTTCGCTCCGGCGTCAGCAGTGCCTCGAAAACCGTGTTCTGGGGTGAAGATCTTTTTGATGTCGATGCCCAACGAAAGCAAGGTGTCCACCAAGTGGGTCTCGCCAATGATGCTGGTCTGGTTGCCGACCACGCCAACGTGCTTTCCTTCGATAAGTGGCAAGTAATCATCGAGTTGCATGGCAGCGGAAACGTAATGCTCCTTGTCGATAAAAGTCAATGACGGCTCGTCGTCCATCTTGAAGATTTGGGCATGAATAGGCATCAGAAAGGCCAAGCAAAAGAACGCTATGGCAAAGAATTGTCTTTTCATTTCGGTTTTATTTTTACTTTTGCAAAATTATTGATTTTACTGCAAATGTCGGGCCCAAAATTCATAGCAGACCGAATTTTTTCGCTTTCGAAGGAAAATCTTTCCTCGACGGTGATGCGACTGGCCGTCACGAGTGTGGCCTTGGCCATCATCGTGATGCTGATTTCTTGGGCCGTCGTGGTAGGTTTCAAGAACCAAATCCGTGACAAGGTCATCGGCTTTGTGGCTCCTATCCATGTGCAGGCCTTGGATAAGAATGAGTCGGTGGAGGAGTCGCCGTTTGTCTTGGACTCGCTGCTAATCAGTCGTCTGAATGCAGTTGAAGGTATCGACCATTATCAAATGGTGGCCGACAAGGCGGGCATGATTAAGACCGAGGACGAAATCCAAGGCATCGTGTTAAAGGGTGTGGACGAGAACTACGACTGGAGCTATTTCAGCAAATGCCTGCTGGAAGGCCAAACGCCGAAATATGTTGCCGATGAGCGCTCAACGGAAGTGCTAGTTTCCAAGGTGATTGCCGACAAGATGCTGCTCGGCGTGGGCGACGACGTGCGCGTGTGGTTTATCGACAAGGACCAGCAGGCGAGGGGACGCAAGTTCACGGTTTTGGGCATTTTTGAGACGGGGCTCTATGAGTTTGACGAGCGTTATGTCTTCGCCGACCTCAACCAAATCCGCAAACTCAATGGCTGGGAGGACAACGAGGCTGGACTCCTTGAAATCGCCCTGAAAGAGGGATATGAGGCCGACCAAGTCAATGAAAAGCTGTATTATGCCTTGCCTTCCGAGTTGGCTTCCTACACCGCTCGACAGAGCAACCCTCAAATCTTCGACTGGCTTGACTTGCTCGACACCAACGTCTGGCTCATCATGGCCTTGATGCTACTCGTGGCAGGCATCACGGTCATCAGCATGTTGCTGATTATCATCATTGAGCGCACATCGACTATCGGACTGTTGAAAGCCATGGGCGCCAGCAACAAGTTCGTCCGTGAGGTGTTTCTGCGCCGCTCGCTGCGCATCTTGCTCATCGGCATGGTGATTGGCAACGTCATCGGATTGGCATTCTGTTTCATGCAACAATACACAGGCTTCATCAAACTGGACGCAGCAACCTATTATCTCTCGGCCGTACCCATCGAACTGCATTTTACGACGGTGATATTCATCAATTTGGGCACCTTCCTGCTTTGGGTTTTGATGCTGCTCATCCCGACTTCGGTCATCAACCGTATCAGTCCTACCAAGTCGATTCGGTTTGAATGAAGGGGAACCCCAGAATTAAAGTTTGACAAGCGTGTTGCTATCACTAAAATTCCGGGATTGATTGTTGCAAAGGAGACCGCACACAATTCAGAACAAGTGTCCGATGGTCACGATTTGCTGGAAGATGCCGCTGTGGGCGTTGTGCTTGAGTCCGATGGTAGTGACCAAGGTCAAGTGGATGGTCTGTTTGGGCGAAAGATGCTCCTGCAAGGTGGCGATTCGTGCCCTCAGTTTCGTTTCGTCATCGGCCTGTGGGTCGTATTCCTTCGACAGGAACTTCATCTCGCAGAGGTTAACAACACGGTCGTCCCTGACAATCAACATGTCGATTTGTGCGCCTTTGTGGTCTTCGTCGCCGCGCACAATCCATGCCGATTCTGATGACACTACGTTTTCTACTCCCAGTGCCCTCTTGATTTGGTTGACATGGTTGAAACAGACTTGCTCGAAGGCGAAACCGCGCCATGTGTTGAGTTGCGGCTTGTTTTGGTTGTGTTGCCAGTAGGCTGTATCGGTGATGTTTTGTCCGTCGATGAAGTTCAGATGGAACTGGCAGAAGCTGTCAGTGAGTCTGTATCTGATTTCTTTCTTGCTTTCTCCGAAGGGATGGTAACAAGTAATGAAATCGCTGGCCGAGAGTGCTTCAAGCGTTTTGGAAAAGTTTCCTCCTGCCTTGATTCCCAATTGTTTGGCCAAGTCTTCTCGTGTGTAGCCAGTGTGCCGTTTGGCGAGTTGCCTTACCACCGCCTTGAATTCTTCGGGTTTGGAGAACAAGGAACCGAAAAGTCGGTCGAATTCCATGCCGAGTTTGGCGTTTGGGGCGAAAAAGAGCGCGTCAATGTTTTGCGCCAGGCTTTTCCCCTTTTGGAAATAGTTCATATAATAAGGTATGCCGCCGAGAATCATATAAGCTTCCACAAGGTCGTAGTCCGACATAGGTACATTCTTTGACTCGAAAAATGCCTTACACTCGCCGAGTGTGAAGGGCGACAGCTTGATTTGCCAAGTCAGGCGGTCGTAGAGGCCTCCTTTGTTGTTGATGAGGTTGTCGAGCATCCACGAGGTCGCACTTCCGCACACGATGAGCATTACATGGTCGCGCCAAGCACCCCATGAGTTCCAAAAATGCTCGAAGGCGACCAAGAACTTGGAACGGGGCGTATCCATCCAAGGCAACTCATCAATGAAAATCACTTGACGGCCACCATCGTTGAGGCTGTCCAAGAGCTGTCCCAGCATGAGAAAAGCCTCCGCCCATGAAGTGGGACAGTGGCTTTCGCCCATGCCATATTGAATCAGGCTGGCGTAGAACGCTTCCAACTGGTCTTTGATGCCGATTTTGCGCTCCTTGTCGAAGGGTGAAAGTCCGCTGTGATAGAAGGCCATTTTGTCTTGGAAAAGTTCCTTCACGAGGAAGGTCTTGCCCACGCGACGGCGGCCATAGATGGCGACAAACTCTGGTTTGCCGCTATTGTACAGGTTTTCAAGTTCTTGAATCTCTTGTTTTCTTCCAATGAGGTTGTTCATATACTTTTAATTTGGCCGCAAAGATAGAAAAAGTATTTGATTCGGCCAAATAAGTACCCCTTTATTTGGCCGAATAACGGTAAAAATGGTTGTATTCGGCCAGTTTGAGTGAATAATTGTGGTGTGGGATTGAAGATTATTGATGATTATATGCCTGTTTCTTGCAAGCGTTTCTCAATGTGCGCAAAGATTTTCTTGTAGGCGGCGCAAAGGATAATTCAACAAATTATTGAAAATAAAAAAGGCGAAAGAATCGCCTCTCTCGCCTCTCTATGGTCTTCTTGTTTTAAAAATCAATGAAATAGTTGGTGCCTTTATATGCAGCATACCATTTCCTTTCACTATTTTGCCTTAAAACGCCCGTGTCTCCTGAAGCATGGCTAAGTTCTTGATCAGGGTTGTGATAAGAACAATCATAAACCCAGTAATACGAGTTGCAGGCATCTTTTCTTTCCCAAATGGTGAATTTAGAAGACGATCGATTACCATCTCTATCATAGCCATAGTAGTCACCAACTCTTGTCCATCCATCATTTGCATTGATTTGTGAACATACGGTTTCATCATTTGTTTTTGGTGCAGCGAACGAGCTAAACACCATTGCGCCTGCCACCATGCTGGCGAGCACGGCCATTGTAATCAATACTTTTTTCATTTTTGTAAGATTTTAAGTTAGACTTTAGTTTGAACCGTTATATGCCGCGAAATTATATCAAACCTATTTATAATCAACATTTTGCAAGTAATTTATATTACCAAAAAATGTAATGTGTTTCTCTGAAATTTCGGAGTTTTAGTTCACACTTTCTTGATAATGCTTGGAACAAACCTTGAAGAAATCATAGTCCAAAGCCTTGCTGATTTGGAACAGCAGGTCGGTGTTAATCCACGGGCGTTGAAACAGTTTGTACATGTTTTCACGAGTGCAGTTTACCTGCGATGCCAACCATGTGATGCTACGCCCTTGTCGTGCCAACTCTGCTTTGATAAGTTGCCCTATATGAAAATCATCGTTTTGGTATTGATTGTGTCTGCTCATGGGTTGTTTTGTTCTCGGACTTCCTGCCCATAAGCAAAAAGAAAGGCGCTTGCCAATCGTTTATTGCTTATCCAGACTGGAGGCTCGGCAAAGCCCGATACACAAATAAGCCCGATATGGTTCACGCCTAAAACGCGAACTTTTCGCAAACTTATTCTCATGTACCTAAATTTTGCCGATTTCCAGTCAGAGAACAAGAGCGTAAAGCCCTAAATATTGTATGTTAGTTATCTATCAGTCGTTGTTGTTTTGTTGTTTTTCAATTATCTGTTTCGCCCATTCGGGCAGTTCTTCTGTGTATCGTTAATTATCACCGTATTTTTGTTGGTACATTTCCTTGATTTCCATGAAGTAACGTTTTATGGCTTCCTCGTTTGTCTCACGTGCCTCTTCCGCCACTTCCCGCATGATATACGCCAGCATCTGACCTGAACCCCGAAAGTTGGACAAAAAACTTTCGGGGTTTTTATTATGCCAAAAAGACACAGTTATGAAGATCGGTTGAAGTACATGAAGATGCTGGAAGAAGGTTACAGCGTCAGATACATCCA
>Ga0265301_10006968_pt1 | contig 10683 bp, 16 predicted proteins | sample AusTroGonzalo_MG_2_FD_193488 | JGI IMG/M metagenome (GOLD analysis project Ga0265301, IMG submission 193488) | Bovine rumen microbial communities from tropical cattle in Woodstock, Queensland, Australia - Gonzalo_04 | ecosystem: Host-associated > Mammals > Digestive system > Stomach > Rumen ...
CTTAATGAACATATCCGTCCTCAGGTATTGCTCGAACGGAAAGTATGCGTCCCACAGCCGTCGTGACTCTACGAGAAGGTCCAGGACTTCCTGGGGTGTGATGTCGTCCTTCTGCTTGGCCTCAATCCACAGGTGGATGAAGAAATTCAACGCCTTCTGGATGGTTGGAACGTCCGCTGCCGTCTGCGGCTGCTTTCGGTAGTCCTTGAGGGCCATGCACACCGTCCTGAGCTTACCAAGGAGTTCCTTCTTTTTCTCCCTGGCCCTCTCTGGCACCTCAAGCTCGTCCAGTTCAACACCCAACGCGCACAGGTCTGAATAGATGGTGTTGGCCAGCTTCATATCAATGTACTTCCCTGCGTTTCGGTACAGGATTTCGTTGATGCGCATGTGGACGGACTTCAGCTTATCCGTACCCTCGCGATTCTCGCATTTGATGGGCCTGATACCCAGTTCGGTTCCTCTCGACAGCATACTAAAACGGCATCATCAACTGTTCCAACTCGTCTATGGTGTAGTAGACCTCAGTCACACCGTAGCCAGGTTCCTCGAAACCGACCTTGACGTTACCGCCGTCGATTCTCTTGAAATGGAGCTTGAGGCCGTCCTTTCCAGGCCAGGTGATGACCTTGAACTTGCGGTCCTTCATATACTTGAAACGTGGGAAGACGAATTCCCGTACTTCCTTGGTGGTCAACTCCAGCCTGTGTTCGGTCTGGTAGTTACTTCTGTTGCTCTTTACTTTCATACTTCTTGAAATGTAATCTGTATTCCTGAATGTGCAGTTGGTAGTCGAGGCTCACCTCCGCAAACCGCAGGATGGCATAGTCCTCGTCGTGGTCAAGAGCCCAGTCCAAAAGCTCGTGTAAGCGTTGTCTGTCCTCTGGTGTCATAGTTCTCTTTTATTCTCTTAATTTCGCACTCAAACCGAAAAGATGAGGAATTTATCGTCCAGACTTTTTAACGCGCTCTATGGGCCTTTTTTCGACCGTCAGCTCAGGAACCAGTTTCCAGGTCTTCCTGTCGGTTTCCTCTACGCAGTGTTCGACATAGTTGACGGCGACGACGAGTTCGTATGGTTTGATGGCGATTGTCTTAGCTTGCTTGTCTATTCTCATTGCGCTCCTTGTTTAATGTTTCAATGATGTGGAACTTCTCTTCTCGTTTCTGGTGGAGGGCCTCGTCAACGAATTCGCTGATGCGGTAGACATCAACCAACCCACCTTCAAGCCCTGGAGGGACAATCCAGGCGAACACATCGTCCCTGTCTTCCCGACTGTCCTCGAACTTGAGGGCGCCATCCATATACATCCCAATGACGTAATCGGCGAGTATGGTTGTGTTGTACTTGAGGTAGTAGAACTCGTCATCGATGATGTAGCCAATCATCAGATAGTCCTCTTCTCCGAACAGCCAGCCTTTCTTGCCATTGACGTTCGTGAACTCAACGAGTATTTCGCCTTGCTGGAATTTATTATGCTTTCGCTTGGGTGCCTTGAAGTCATAGGTCTTCTCATCCATGTGCCAGTCAATATGGCGCTCGATGTCATCTTCTTTGGTTGACTTGACGAGTTTGTCCCCGAACATCATCTTCGGTACGTCAAACTCGAATAGGTCTCCAAGCTCGTTTGGTCTGACAAACTTTCCATTCGGTAACTTGGTCTGACTCTTACCGCTTGAGAGTTTGCTCAGCTCAAGGATGATGTTCTGGAATGTCTTGTAATGATTGTACATTGTAATGCTGTTTATGTCGTTATTGTGCTTTGCTGATGCCAGCGAACTCTGCCTCGCTGAACGCAAGGGCCCTGTCAAGGTCTATCGGCCCGTCCTTGGGGAACGTGTGGCTGCAACTGATGTCCTGGGTCTCGCTTGGTCTCTCAAGGCCCTTGAACTTGTAGTAGCTGTCGATTTTCTTCCGCATGCGCTCGAAAACCAGCCAGCAATACCTCTCAGCCTTGTAAGGCATCGTCCCGTCCTGGGCGTAGTTGAACAACGCCTCAAGGAGCCAGCCCTTTTCCTTTCTGTTCAGCTCTTTCAAGTATTTGGCGTCATCGAAGAAGATGAAAAATCCTCTCGCCTCTTTTTTCTCTTCGTCCATACCTCAATAAATTAAAAAAGTCCGTCACCAGGGTAAGGGTCCACAAGGGTCTGTTGAGGTGGTTGTTCAACCTTGATTTCTGGTTCAACAGTCTCCGTCACCTGTGCGGCCTTGGTCTTGCGGTTTTCGTTCTTCTGTTTGTTCTTCATGGCGTTGCGAATGCTCGTCTGTTTGAAGTCCTCGTAAACGTATTGGTTGTGCGTGTCTCCGAAATCGGTGTCCGTACCATCCTTGAAATACTTGACGAGCGCCTTCCACATCTTGCCAGCAACAATGTCTGGCAACTGTTCCAATTTCCAGCTGTCGCTGAGGAACGTGGTGAATACCGTAAAATTGATACCTTGTATCTTCATAACCATAAAAAAGGAACGGAACCAACGACTTTGGGAGAGAGGGTGTCCCGCCATCGAAGGCTCCATTTTCCTGTTTATTATTCTTGTCAGTCAACGGACCATTTTCCCTCTCAATCCGATTGACCGTTTCTCTTCTGTGAACAAAGGTACGAACTTGGAAATTGAAATCCAAGAAATTTCACAAAAAAGTTCAGAAAATTTTAACTCGATTACTTTTCTCGATTTAATTCGACTACTTTTGTGGTACAAAGTTTGCAAGTTAACAGATTTCCTCGCGTGTACGCGACGTATAGGAGGTATAGGTAGTGGTACCGAAACCACAAGAATGAACGTCAACGTCAACGCAAGCTTGAACAGAACCGCAAGGGTGAAGGTAAACAAAAAATGGTAAACAGGACCGCAAGGGTAAACAGGACCGCAAGGGTAAACATAAAGACACCGTTTACACCAGGAACACCTCTTACACCGTTTACACCTTTCACACCATTGAGTAGTGTAGTTGGCTAAAGCAGAGTCTTTACTTTAATCTTGAGATACGTGTAGACACCAAGAGCGATAGCAACCAGGATGTTGAACACCAGGAGGTACCAACACCAACGAGGAACCTTGTACTTGATGACCTCAACGTCTTGGTACCTTAGGACGTCCTTGTAGACCGTATCAATCTGTGTAACGTATCGGTCCACATAGGTAACGTTCGTCGTCAACGACGTCTGTTTATTTTCAAGATTGTGATGAAGGAGACCAAGACTGTCAATACTCGCTGTTGAAGAGGCTACGCTGGTCTCAAGGAACGACTGTTGAACGGTTACGTTGGTATGGCTCTCAACTGGCACTGGGATTCTCAGGGTGTCCGTCCGTATCACCAGTGAGTCCTTCACTATCGTGACGACCTTCTCCGTTGTCGTCGGCAGGTGTTGCGCCGCCCCACAACCCAGGAGCATCACAAGCGTAACCGTTAACGCCATAATATGCGAAAATCCTCTCATCCTCTACGCTGCGGTTAGTCCGAACATCTTGCATCGCTGTTCACCCTTATTCGAATACAATGAGAAATGGACCCAACGGCCACCAGAGGTCTTGGAAGTTTCCCAGATGCACTGGTCGAACTTCTTACCCTTGAGCCAACGCTTGAGGAACGCTTCGAACTCGTTCATCTTTCCGTTGACTGGCGAAATATCGACGGCGTTTCCGTACACATGCGCTGAACCCTGGACGCCACCTACGGCATTGTTCAACTGCACGCATCTGAAACCGCTTGAGACCCTGATGCCAGAGCCCCAGGCCTCCCTCATCTGGTCAAGGAACGCAGCCAGACGATTGAGGTTCGATACAACTTCCCAGGATGGGCTGTTGTCAATTTTCTTGCGTATTGCGGTGTCGCTACGCAACATTTCTTCGAGTTTGAAGTATTTGCTCATACAATTTTGTCGATTACGTCGGCCAGGTATTGGCCGTTATTGAGTACCGTCAAGGTCAGGCATTCCGTCTCCCTGAGGCGTTCAAGCTCGTCGTACCATTTTTTCTCAATGCTCCTGATGAACGACTCATGACCAGTACCCTTGTGCTCCCTATGCCTCTTACGCATATTAGCCTTGAACTCACCAAGGCGGTCGTAGTTCGGTACCACTATATGGAATTTGAGGCCTTGCTGTTGGAGTAGGTAAAGACAGTTGGGGTCGCAGAGGATTACGTCGTAGTTCTCCAGGCCGTACTCAAGCTCTTCCAGTTTCGGCTGCATCAGGTCGTATGTCCAGTCGTAAACAGTATCGGAGGTTGAGGCGACTGTGGACTTGCCTATTCCGTAGTAGCCCAGGATGATGGTATTATTCTTCCGCTTCCTCACCTTCAATCGTATCCATCGCCACATCCAAATCCTCGTCGTCGTCGATTTTTCCTACGGTGACGGTTCCCACCTTGGTGCTGATTTTTACCTTCTTGTTGTCGTCGAGCGCCTTGGCAGCGAAAGCCAGTGCTGGCCAGCAGAAGATGATGGCCGCACCCTGTAGCACAGAAGGCGATATTTCGCCTTGTGGGGGCATTAGGAAGCTGGTTATAAGGAGCCCTATACTCACCACCAAAGTGGTGAAAAACGCGACCAGGTAATGATTTTTGAGACAATGTTTCATATTATTCATCGATACAAGTGGACGCAGGGATTTCAAAGGTTATTTGCATATAGCATCCAGCCGCCAGGTCTTCGAAGCGCTGGTTGAAAAAGGTGTAGTACGTTGTGCCGTAGATGTCGCAGTCGTACTTCTCGCAGAAAATCCTCGCGATGTTGTCAAGGACCTCCTTGCCGACCGAATGGACCTGTAGCTGGTTGGAACTCTCAAGGTCCTGGATTCGGCTGATGTAGAAACAGGTGAGGGTATAGCGGTCGAGCCCCTCGACACTCGTCGAGTTGTCGGCGGTGGTCACGTAGAACACGTCCCATTTCACCGATGGGTTTGACATAAACAGATATATGTCGCCGTAGCCAGTGGAACGGACGTTTCTCTGGGTCAGGGCAATCTTCTGTAGTTCGGTTACTACTTGCTTTAGCGTCATGGCTATTCGTTTGTTGTAAGTATGCCTGAGGCCCTGTTTGGTTATGAGGAAAATTGGACGTACCTTTGGTCAGAGTATGACAGACCAAGAGTTGAAACGCCTGAGGAATCGAGAGTATTACCAGCGTTGGAAGGAGAAAAACCCAGACAAATTCAGGGTACAGAATGAGAAATATCGCCAGAAGAAGGCGGTGTACGTCGAGAAACGCCACAACATATCGCATGTGGGCTTCAAATGCGTTATCGGCACCCTTGACAGGTTCCTTCTCAACACCGCCTACATCGACGGCAAGATAACCGTCACCAATACCACCCAGGAAAACCTCAAGGCCATGCGAAGGCTCATCCTCGACACCGCCAGGGCCTGGATTATGGGCCAGGACTTCTGGGACAAACACAAGCGCATCTTCGTCGTCGATTTCCCAGACAGCAGCGAGGTGATGAAAACCAAGTCCAACACCGTAACGTTCCAGTTCACGCTGTTGAGGGTCGGAGAGTTCACCAAGGTCAGCCTGGTGGACAAATGGAAGGAACTCTGGGGTGGTCTTGAGCCGTTCTGCGAGGACCTGTACGATATAATGAAAAAAGCCGTTGAGAGTAACGGCTTGAAGCTGGTAAATAGATATGTGAAAATGGACGAATGCCCACCAGCTTATGCTTCTAACGGCGAAATGGACGAGCCAGACGATTAACGCCTCGCCCTGTATCCACCCAACCACAGACCTGTCGAAGCGGCGCTGTTGAGGTTAGACCTCATGGCGTTGCATGCGCACTCGTCGAGCTCTGGGAAGGCCTTGCAGTTGTTGAGAAGGAACTGCTGCATCCTGCGGCAATAGAAGTCTGCCTTGAACTCGTAGTTGTGCTTGAGCCTCACGCGCTCTTCGTCGGAAATGTTGTCAACGTACTCATCCCTGTTCCTCACCGTACCAAGGTTGGTGAGCTTCACGTCGAGATAGTCGATGATGTCCGAAAGCACCCTATACAGGAGGTACCACTGGATGTAGTTCTTGATGAGGTCCTCGTACTGGTCCGCAACGTCGTTCTCGACCACCTTGGTGAGAAGCGCGTTGTAGAGGCATTCACCGATTATCTGCTGAAGGTGAATGGTCTGGGCGTCTCGAATGGCAGGGAGGATTAGCTTGCCCCACGTATTGTCGCTCAGGTTGCTGTTCTCCTTGATGAAGGACTCAGAAACCAATAGTACATTGTTCATCTGCATACGAATTACTTTTGAAGTAAGTATATTACGATATTGCGTTGGTTATAGGTCGAAACCCTTGCTTTTCTCGAACTTTGATTGTATCTTGGAACAAGATGATTGTTTAACTTACTGTAATGTTTGTATCGAAAAAACAGCGACTTCTGTCTGAGGCGCAAGAAATGTGATGATGGTCTGGTTTTGCTTTCAAAGCGGTTTTTGCTGTTTCCGCTTACTATGTCTCTTCAACTGTTTTGCCGCAAGGCAAGTAGTTATTCCATAAATACCGTAAAATGTTTATTGTTGGCGGTCTCCGTTGTGAAATGCAGACCGTTTTCTAAAGAAAACATCAAATCCTACCTTCTACATAACCAGGCGAATCCCCCCACCAGAGCTTACCCAAGGTGAGGGGATTCCATTTTGTATGTATGTCGGTTAACTGACGTAGTTCACAGTCCAACCGCTTGGTAGTTCGGCTATCATCAAAGAATAGTCGCTTCCAGTAGGAATGTTCAACGTACCAGTTGAAGCAATCTGGTCAAACACATGGGTAGCGAGGTGTGGAGCAAAAAAGTTTTTGCACGTGATGGTGTCCAGGTCTCGATTAGCAAAAAACGCCTTAAACCCGATTGAGTCAACATTCTCACCAAGTACAACGCTTCTAAGGTTACAGGCCTGGAAAGCCCTTGAACCAATCTCTCGTACAGTGTCTGGAATCGTAATGGCCGTCAAACTACTGGACGGGTTACCACCGTCTTCACAGAAGTTTGTTGGGATGTAAATGACGTTTGTGCTGTTATCGAACGTGATAGCGGAGAGATTAGGGTTCTCAAGCGTTCCAAGGAAGAACTGGTCTATCGCATCACAGGTAATGTTCACATCCGTTAGATAATCACTCTGTATAGCAACCCTTGGTGCACCATTGGTATAAAACTCCAAGGTGTATGTTCCAGCTGACGCAAACGTATATGTTGAAGCGGTTGAAAGGTCTTCATTCAACTCGTTAATATGAACATTGACTACGTTCACTGGCTTACCGTAGATAGGATTTGGCCAGTAAATCCTTTCTGTTGTGGTATCAGCAGTTATTTTTAAGGTGGCAGTGCAAGCGTGTACCCTGTACTCCGTAACACCTGAGGTGTAACCTGAATTAAAGGCCACATCGGTGTTAACGTCCACCTGAAAAGTACTGATACCTTCGTATCCGTAATCGCTTGCCCTAAACTCGTAAGAGCCCTCCGTAGATATGCCGATTGATATACTACCAAACGGAATGTTAACGTCAACCTCGTTGAAACCGTCAACACCTTGTGGCGGCGTGTAAACACCAGTGGTTGTGGCCGTCAAACCAGTCAAAACGGCTGGTGTGGCACCAGTTACATTAACGGTAACCCCAGAGTAACCAGTGTCAGAGGTATAGACCCCATTGGTGGTGGCTGTGATGGCCGTAAACTGGGCCTTGGTGTCTTCGGTACCAGCGCTGTAACCTTCGGTGTATCCTGAATTGTATGTGCTGGCCGTATCAACGTTAACCGTAACCGCAGACCAACCGTCAACACCCTGTGGTGGGGTGTACTGGCCGTTCAATGTGAAGGTCTCAGACGATAGCGTTGCGGAGCTTCCAGTCGCAACATTAACCGTAACGGCTGAGTATCCAGTCTCTGAGGTGTAGGTGCCGTTGGTGGTTGCCGAAAGTTCGCCAAGAAGGGCCTTCTGAGCCTCCATACCGTCCGTATAGCCAGAAGCATAGCCATCGGTACGTCCTGACGAATATCCTGCCTCAAATCCAGCCGTATAGCCGCTTGAATAGCCGTCGGTCTGGCCGCTTGCGTAGCCTTCAGTGAAACCGCTTGCATAGCCTGCGTCAAATCCCTCAGTGCTACCGCTGTTGTATCCGTCCGTAACTCCGCTTGAATAACCCTCGTTATAGCCGTCCGTATGGCCGCTGCTATAGCCGTCGGTGACACCGCTGCTGTAGCCAGCCTCGAATCCGTCATGGTAGCCCTCGTCGTAGCCAGGGACGTTGACCGTAACCCCAGTGTAAACGCTGTCGCCGCTTGGAACATACCTGCCGTTTTCGGTGACCTCAAGGTCCTCGAAGGTGACCCCAGTCGCCGCACTCACGTAGACACTAATCGTACCGCCAGAAATGCCATCGTATTCTGGGTAGTCTGGGTGAATGTGTGTCACCCCGTTCTCGTTGATGACGTAATCCTTCCTCTGGAGAGTAAGGGTATGCCCAGTGGCACCCTCGAACTCGTCGTCGCGAGGGATGTAAATCAACTGGCTGTTAATTGAGTCGTTATCTACGTAAATCATTAGTTCACAATTTGCTCGTCGTTATTTTCCTCGATGGAGAACGGCTTGATGCTGAGGCTGTCCTTCATACCGAAGATGTGGTCGAAGGCGTCGCCGATGACTCTCTGTACGTCGCGCACAGTCGTGCGGTTGTAGAGGTCCCAGGCCTTCTGGAACTCGACCTCATTGAAACCAGTCGCAGCGGCCATGTTTCCGAAGAGCTGAGGGATTGCACCGAAGGCACAATAAATCTGCTCCCTGGACCTGTCTGCGGCGGCTTTGTACTTCTCGCCGAAATCTTCAATGGAAAGACGCTCCACCTTGGTTGCGTTCTCTTCACCGTTGGCAAAATTCAGGAGTATGCGGCCCGCATTGGAGGCTCCAGCAAACTTCTGCTGGACATTTTTCTCAATTTCGGCCTTCTGCTCGTCGGTAGGCACGCCGTTCAAAAAATTGATGATGTAAGACCCCATGAAGCCATTCTCCAGGCTGTTAAGGTGCATATCATCGATGTGGCGTTCAATCTCTGCCGCCTTCACCGCACCAGACCAACGAGGAATCGGATAGGTGGAGTCAATGGTGTTCTTCACATAGACGATTGAAGCAGGAGCGTCACCGTCCTTGATGTACTTCGGATAGACGATGGTCTTGGTGGACCTGACGTACTTCTTGTCGTAGTCCTCGCTGTAGAAGAAGGCCTCGTTCTTCTTGTCCGAACGGATGTTACGGAAATCCTTGTAATAGACCTCTGCAACACCGCCGTTGAGGTTCCTGATGACCTCGATTGCGAAACCGCCGTAGAGCAGGTAGTCTCTCGCCAACCATTTGACCATATTCCTGGCCGTTTCACCCTTGCGGTTCAACGACACCTCGAAACCAGGGGCGTTGCAACGAACGTCATCGCCGCCACAGAAATTCGCACTGCCGTCCACGACCGATTTCAAGGTTGTACAATCTTGGTATAGGCCGAAAACGTACTGAGGCCATAGGTTCTGGTCGCCGTATGCGATGAAATCCTTGCCTCTGACCTCTTCCTGGGTGAGTTTTGGGATGCTGTCAACAAATACCTTGTCGATGGCCGCAAAAGCCATCTGGATGTTATTCGTACTGGATGTATCCATTGTGTTCCTTTATTTCGTCTTTATTGTAATTTGTCTTGTCTGCGACATATTCGCCAACCTGAAGGAGACCTGATGCCTTCGCCACGTTTCCGTCATACAAGGTGTATGTGTACTCGCCGTTCGGCATACCCTCTGGAAGGGTGATGTCGAATGTGTACCAGATGCGTGACCTCGACAAATCCTCCAAACCAGTGAGCTCGAACTCCTTTTTGGTGAGATTGTGAATCAATTTGAGCGTCATTTGTATTAGATTTGTCTGTAAGTATAAAGAAAGCCCCCGTTGGTTAGACGAGGGCTTCGAAATATAGAGGGGCCGCCGAATTACGCAGCGACAGTTGCTATTACAGGTCGTCAACGACGGTCCAGTTGTTACCAAGGGCCGTACTCCAGTCGGTGTAGGTTGAACCAGAAGGGATGTGCATCGTACCAGTGTTGGCGGTAATCGTGCTGATTGGACCACTGCCACTCATTGAAGGGGCGGTCGTGGCGTAGCAGTTGATTACGGTCAAGGCCGTACAGTCGATGAAAGCTGTATCACCAATCATGGTGCAGTTCTGGTCGAACGTTACGCTGGTGAGGTTGGTACAACCGCTGAACAGTTCTGAGTTGATAGATGGCTGTTCGCTACCCCACATTCCCCAGGTGGTGTCACAACTGATTGAACATTCAACCATATCGCAATTCTGCAACCAACCCTGCAAATTGGTGTCCGTAGACTCCCTGAGGTAGGTGATGGTGTGTGTTCCAGCAGAACCGAAGGTGTAGGTAGACTCATGCGGCTGAACGGTGTTGCTTGGGTCACCGTCAACGTAAGCCGACATCCAGTTTCCACCGTCATAAGGGTAAATGTTCTGTGTCTCGTCTGCCTGTGACGTAATGAACGTACATACAGCGCTAACTATCGGCTGCTGCTCCTGGATGGTGAAACTAAGTGGGTAGTTACCGATTTGCTGGTCGTTGGCATCAAGGGCAGTTACACCGATTGAACCGTAGATTGGCGTGCTGCCAGTGTTTGCCTGGGCGAAGAACGTCACACCAGTAGCCACGTCTGCGGTGTTTGCGGTGA
>Ga0265301_10006971_pt1 | contig 10678 bp, 10 predicted proteins | sample AusTroGonzalo_MG_2_FD_193488 | JGI IMG/M metagenome (GOLD analysis project Ga0265301, IMG submission 193488) | Bovine rumen microbial communities from tropical cattle in Woodstock, Queensland, Australia - Gonzalo_04 | ecosystem: Host-associated > Mammals > Digestive system > Stomach > Rumen ...
GAACTTCATCCGGAACCTTCAGTTTACCGATATCATGCAGGTAGCCTGCGATTCGCATCATTTTACATTCACGCTCAGACATCCCGGACAGTTCCGCAATCGCGGCAGCTGTCGCAGCCACACCCGCTGAATGCATGGCCGTGAAAGGGCTTCGGAAGTCGATGATCTGGGACATGAACCGTGTCCACGCCACAACATCATCCAATGACAGAAAATGATTATCCGGAATCAGCTCCTGATAACATTCCGGCCGAACCATCATTTCCAGCCAGACATCTTCCCGGCCGGACAGCCGCCTGAGTGCTTCAAGCGATTCGGGACTGAACTCTCTTTCTCTTCCATGGCAGAGCAAATCACTCACAAGTGCTGCCCTGTTCAATGTTGTTTCCGGCCCTTCCATCAACAGAGTAACCACATCAGCAAGATGGACGATCTGTCCGAGCCGTACCTGCTCATCCTGTGCTTTGGGAAGCGTATCCACACAATGCCAGGGAGTCTGGCACTCCAGAACAACCGGAGCATATGGGGCGGTAACCGGAAACTGTTTCAAAATCGCCGCCCCATACACAACAATCTCCTGGGCATTTGCCTCCAGGTCAGTCAAAGAGAGCGTGTCGTGCTGCAGAACCCCGCCGATATCATGAAGCAAGCCTGCATAAAACACGGTCTTTTTCTGATTTTCATCCATACCCAGAATATCAGCAAGCCGATAGGCAAGAAACGAAACCTTTTCATGATGATTCTCCACTTCAGAACTGATCAGGTTCATTGAACCTGCAAAAGCCCTGATGATATCACGTTTTGAAGCAAATCGACGTTCCATGTTCTTCCCTCTCACGACTCGTATTTTTCCCTCCGGAAAGAATTACGCCCTGTTAAACTTTTCCTTCGGCTGTTTGCAGCGCGGGCACTTCCAATCGTCGGGCAGATCTTCAAACGCGACGCCGTCATGCTCAGCAGGATCATAAACATAGCCACAGACGGAGCAGACGTATTTTCCAGTTCCTTCCCGGGCAGAAAAATCTACTTCCGCAAGCACTGTCGGCACAGGATGTTCCAGATCCATGACGCGTTTTGCTTCCAGATTCTCATAACCCTGCGGCGTGTGCGTTCCGCAATAGACAGTGGGATGATTACGAACGAAATCACGGACGCGATCAAGCGTCTCACGCGCCGCAGAGATATCATCAAACAAGACCGAAAGCTTGTTTTCATACAGAGCTTCGTCCATATAGGTGACATCCCCGTGGAGCATATAGAACAAACCGTCGTTTTCCACGATCACGATGCTGTTTCCGTTGGTGTGGCCTTTTGCTTTGATGAAATAAACTCCATCCGCGATCTTCTGGCTGTCCGGGAAGTTGTAATATGCGCCGTCGGTGTACGTTACAGGGACGATGTTCTCAAGCCCTTTCAGCTCGTCAGCGCCAGTTTCGTCCACGTTCACGTAAATCTTTGCATTCGGGAAGGATTTCAGTTCACCGGAATGGTCGGCGTGCCTATGTGTCAGCAGGATTTTCGTCACCTGTTCCGGCTTATAGCCCAGAGCGGCAAATGCCTCCATGTAGCTGCAGATGTCTTTCCCCGTATAAACCAGGCTGTTTTCATCCGGTATTTCCTCAGGCGTTCCGGCCGGAAATCCGGTGTCGACAAGGATGACTTCATCGCCGGTATCGATCAGGTAGTTCTGCAGACTGCCGCGATAACGGATGTTCTTGTCGAATTTATCCACGCCTTCCTCCCCGCCAAAGATGAAAGGCTGGGTATAAAACCCGTCTTTTCTGAACTTTACTGCTTTGATTTCCATGTTTATTCCTCCATTTTTATTGATGATCCTCAGCTCGTGTACCTTCCGAGCCGGCGCTCTATCACGAAAGAATAATATTATTCAGCACACCTTCCAGGTATTCCTGCTGTCCGGAAACCGGCATTCTGGGCGCCTTAAGATCCGCTGCCCGTGAAGCAAGCTCCTCAAGCGTTGTCTCTCCCTTCCGGATCCTCTGTCCGAGTTCCGTATTGAAGCTCTCGTACTTCTTTTCCGTGAATCCCTCAATACGCCCGTCCTCAATCATCTGCGCTGCCTTGATGAGTCCGAATGCAAAGGAATCCATTCCCAGAATAAAGGCGTGGAACATATCTTCATAGGTGTTGCTCGGGCGGCGGTTCTTGGAGTCAAAATTGATTCCAACCGGAAGTCCGCCGTTCTTGACGATCTCATACATCGCAAGCGTGGTGTCGTATACATTACTCGGGAAGCAGTCCGTATCCCAGCCCAGCATGACATCGCCCTGATTTGCATCAATCGATCCAAGCATGCCGTTGATGCGGCTGATCCGCAGTTCATGCTGGAAAGTATGGCCCGCAAGCGTTGCATGGTTCGCTTCGATATTCATCTTAAAATCTTTATCCAGACCGTACTGTCTCAGGAAGCCGATCGCCGTAGCCGCATCATAATCATACTGATGTTTCATGGGTTCCTTCGGCTTCGGCTCAATGAGGAAGGTCCCATTAAAGCCGATGCTTCTTCCGTAATCACGGGCCATCTTCATCAGATTCGCGATATTATCCAGTTCCAGCTTTACCTGGGTATTGAGAAGCGTCTCATATCCTTCTCTGCCGCCCCAGAACACATACCCTTTACCGCCAAGCTTTACCGTCAGTTCAATGGCCTTCTTAACCTGTGCAGCCGCAAAGCAGTATACGTCCACATCATTCGTGCTTCCCGCGCCGTTCATAAAGCGCGGATTGCTGAACATATTTGCGGTTCCCCAAAGGCACTTGATGTTTGTTCCCGCTGTCTTCGCCTTGAGATAATCCGTCAGTTCGTCCAGCCTTCTGTTGGTCTCGTTGATGTCATCTGCCTCCGGAACCAGGTCCACGTCGTGGAAGCAGTAGTACTCGATCCCCAGTTTCTGCATAAACTCAACGCCTGCATCCACCTTCGCCTTTGCATGTTCCATGGTTCCTGCTTCTGCGGCGCCGAATCGCTTATCGATGGTTCCTCTTCCGAACATATCCACGCCGGTTGCTCCCAGATTATGCCACCAGGCCATTGCAAAAGGAAGATGCTCTTTCATCTTCTTTCCGAGAATGACTCTCTCAGGATCATAATACTTGAACGCGAACGGATTTTTGCTGTCCCGCCCCTCATATTTGATTACCGGAACATTGCTGAAGATTTCACCCATTTTTATATACCTCCGTATCTTTATTATTTTTTGAAAATACTGTTATGGTTTTTCTGACTGTCCGTGCTTTCATTTGGATTATCTGCTCAACCCAGCAGCGATTCCACCAGCTCGCGCTTTTCGTAAAGGACGCAGCCGCCCGCGTGATCCTCAAGCAGATGACCGTTCTCCCGCAAAGCCTTGAACAGTCTGGAGTTCAGCGCTTCCTTTAATGAAGTATCACGCACGTTGATATCCGAGTAGGGCGAGAAGGGGCAGGGCTCCGCGCCGCCGTGGGAATTGATATGGAAGAAGCCGCGCCCTGCCGCCACGCAGCCGCCGGAGCTCTTTTCGTCGCCGGGGAAGGATACATAGACCATCTCCGGATGCTCTCTGCGAAGCCGCGTCAGCTCTGCCTGCAGATACGCCCGCTCCGCATCGCCGGGAGCCAGCTCTTTGCTCTCCTCTGTCACGGGAACAAACTCCACATAGATGATCGCCTTGCAGCCGCGGTCGGAGAGTTTTTTCAGAAATGCGTCGGAAGTGACCTCTTTTATATTCTGCGTCGTCACGGTGATGGAGGCGCCAAAGACCAGATCCCGCTTATGCAGCTCGTCCATGTTCCGGATCAGGCGTTCGTAAATGCCTTTGCCCCGCCTCTCGTCGGTGGCGTCTTTTTCTCCCTCGATACTCATGATCGGGATGAGATTGCGGCACTTGTCAAAGAGCTCGAAATACGCTTCATCCATGAAGGTGCCATTGGTGAATATCGGGAACAGAATGTTCTGCCGCTTGCCCGCCGCCTCAATGATATCCCGGCGCAGCATGGGCTCGCCGCCTGCCAGCAGGATGAAGCTGATGCCCAGTTCATCCGCCTCGCCGAAGATCTTCAGCCACTCCTCATCCGTTAACTGCCGCACGGGAAGCGCGTCCACGGTGGCGTGGTTGCAGCGGGAGTAGCAGCCGGCACAGTGCAGATTGCACTGGCTGGTAATACTGGCGATCAAAAAGGAGGGAATATGCTGACCTTGCGCTTCAGCGGCCTTGCGTTTCCTGGAAGCGGCTGCGGTGGCGGCGGCAAACTTCAGCATAAAAGCGCTCTCTCTAGGGTTTTTCAGCGTCGCTTTTACCACATCCGCCATAAAGTTTTCAATTCCCCTGGAGAGGTATTCCTGCAAATCAAACGTTTCGTTCATGCGACGATGCTCCTTGCAAATGCTCTCACGGCCTTCAGGTCCTCTGCATCCGGCCTGCCCTTATGCAGCATCTTGAAGCTGCCCTTGCAGTGGAACTCCCGCTCCGAAAGCGGAATGCCGGCCTCGGCGGAGAGTTTTTTCGTGTTTCCCGTCTGGGTATAATATCTTACTGCGGCTTTCATTTGCTTTTCTCCTTACCGTTAAGCCCTATTTGTCCATACGGATCAGAGCCTGATCCAACAGCGATTTCAGCAGCATCAGGTCTTCCCGTTCCAGCGGGATGCAGCTCTGCATGGCGGCAGGGACAGCGATTGCCTTTTCCTTCAGCGCCTCGCCCTGCTCTGTGAGTGACAGGAAGAGCTTACGCTCGTTGTTTTCCGGACGGATGCGTGTAATATATCCCTGTTTCTCCAGCCGTTTGAGAAGCGGGGCCAGCGTTCCGGAATCAAGATGGACTTTCTTCCCAAGCTCGCCCTCCGTCATTCCTCCGAATTCCCAAAGAACCATCATAACGAGATACTGCGTATAGGTCAAGTTCAGGTTTTCCAGCGGTTTTCGGTACTGCCTGACGACCTCTTTCGCGCAGGAGTAGAGCGGAAAGCAGATCTGGTTTTCGAGCCGGATGCAGTCATATTTATCGTGCTTGATATTCTCCATGTCAGTCCTCTTTTATTTCACGCGGTTGTCAAGAAACCGGCATGCCTCATTGAATTGGAGGTATGCCGGTCATGCAGGCGTCTATGCCGTCACTTTTCCGCCGGTTCCCACTTGCACCTGACAGGGGAAACAATAGAGCCGTCCTTTTTCATCGCCGCAAATGCCTTGTCAACGACCTTCCGATCCAGCCCGGTCAATTCGGCGACCTTACCGGCATTCAAAGGCTCTCCGGCCTTTCTCATAGCCTCTAAAATCTGTTCCTTTTCACTCATGAGTTTAACCCTCTTACTCGCCGAGCATCTCGATCATATAGTTTTCCATACCGATCTGTTCGATCAGGCAGAGATGACCCTTGACCCAGTTATAGTGATCCTGCTCATCAAGGATGAATTCCTCGATCATATGTCTGGTCACATAGTCATCATCAAACAGAGAAAGCGCCTTGCTCATCATCGGCAGCGCCTCCGTCGAGTCCTTGCAGTCGTATTCCAGCATCTCTTTGATATCGGTGATCACCGGATACACCTGAAGTTCAACTGCAGGCATCTCACCCAGCTCGATCAGACGGGCGTTGACCTTCTTTGCCTCTTCCCATTCCTCATCGGATTCCGCCATCATCTTGTCTGCCAACTTGTTCAAGCCGCGCGCTTTTAAAAGCTGCGCATGAATAGAATGCTGCTGGGAATTGCCGAACCATCCTTTTGCCAGTTCCTTCAGAAACTCGATCTTTGTCATTGTGACACCTCCGTATTTATTCATCATTGTTATGCACCGTCTTATTGTGCACAACTACATTATACGGAGATGAGAGAAACTTGCAATTTACGCTTTATGCAAAAAGTCCCATAACGGGACTTTTCCTAAAAATCGTACTGCTTTTCATAGAAGATAATAAGACGGATGCCGAAAAACCGACATCCGTCAATGGGTATGTTCGTAATGCGGCTAAGCAATTACATCTATATTATACAGGGATAAGAAGGACTTTCAATTTATACTTTGCACCAAATGTCCCATAATGGGACTTTTGGTGCAAATCGTTCTCTTTTTCAGAGAAGGTATTTCTGAAGAGGAACCGGCAGAAAGAGGACAGACCGCGAAAGTCTGTCCTCTGAGACAGCGGATCATCCGCCGAGATTGACCTGGATTTCCTTGATGACAAAATCACGACCGGAAATCACTTCCTTCTCAAAGGAATTGCATTCCGGGCAGTAGCCATTCTGCTGAATCACGTTGTATTCTGTGCCGCAGTTCTTGCACTTACCGATTCCCGGAACCATCTCGATTTTGAGTTTGGAATCCCTCAGAACGGGCTTCTTCTCCACCACAAGAGGATAGTATTCCGTGAGGAACATAGGGATGATGGAGGAGAGTTCGCCCACTTCCAGAACGATCGCATCGACAAAACGGAGCCGGTTTTCGACGGCAATCTGCTCAACCTGATCCGCCACTGCCATCAGGACGTTCAGCTCATGCATTTATTTGCCCTTTCTGACGGCTTCCACAAGCGCTTTGCCCGCAATCCGTCCCGCGCGCATTGTAACAGCGCCGGCAAGGCGGAGAGGCAGTTTCTCATAAGTGGTTCCGTATTCGGAGGAAATCTTATGGAGAGAGATCGCGTCGAATTTGCATCTGGTGGTGCAGAGCCCGCAGCCCAGGCAGCGGGAAGGATCGACCACCGCCACGCCGCAGCCCAGGCAGCGGGAGGTTTCGAGGCGGATCTGCTCTTCCGTCAGGGTCTTTCTGTCGTCGCGGAAGCTGAGCTTGTTCTCCGGGATCAGGCCGGGGACCTGGCGCGGGGGACGGTCATAGCTCTCGAGGACGAGATTATCCTTGTCGATCTCGGTGTAGATGCGGCGGTCCCTACCCAGAGTCAGGCTGTGGTTCGGATGAACAAAGCGGTGCAGGGAATTCGCGCCCTCCTTGCCGGCGGCAATCGCATCGATGGCGAACTTCGGGCCGGTGAAGACATCGCCGCCCACAAAGACATCAGGAACCGAGGTCTGGTAGGTAAAGCCGTCGGCATCAATAAAGCCCTTCTCCGTGAGTTTGAGGTCGGCATCCAGACCAGTGAGGTCCACGCGCTGACCGATGGCGGCGATGACCGCGTCGACGGGGCAGGAGTCGTTCTCGCATTTGAGCTCAACCACTTTGCCATTATTGCCGACGAGTTCAACAGGCTTGTGCTCGAACAGGAAGCGGACGCCTTCGGCCTTCGCCTCGGCGACTTCCGCGGGATCGGCAGGCATGTCAGACTCTTTGCGGCGGTAGACAACCGTCACTTCTGAGCCGAGGCGGACGGCGGTCCGGGCGACATCCATAGCCACGTTTCCGCCGCCGATGACGACCACCTTTTTACCGAGCTTCTTCAGCTTGCCGAGATTCACTTCACGCAGGAAATCAATGCCGCCGTATACGCCTTTGAGGTCTTCGCCGGGGATGTTCAGCTTCGCACTCTTCTGCGCACCGAGGGCGAGATAGAAGCCCTTGAAGCCTTCCTTGCGCAGGTCGTCCAGCGTGACATCGGTACCGACGGCGACGCCGCAGCGGAAGGTGACGCCCAACTCTTCGAGAACGGCGATTTCGGCGTCAAGGACGTTCTTTTCCAACCGGAAAGAGGGAATGCCGTAACGGAGCATGCCTCCGAGCTGAGGCTCCTTCTCAAACACGGTCACGGTGTGACCCCAGACAGCCAGATAGTAGGCGCAGGAGAGCCCGGCCGGGCCAGAGCCGATGACGGCAACCTTTTCGCCGTGGTCGAAGGTCTTCTTCGGCACAAAACGCTTTTTGCTGTCCAGCTCCTGATCGGCGATGAACTTCTTGACCTCGTCAATGGCGACGGGATCGCCGAGCTTGTTCATGGTGCAGGCCTGCTCGCAGCGGCGATTGCAGACGCGGCCGCAGACCGCGGGGAGCGGATTTTCCTTTTTGATGAGCTCCAGGGCTTCCAGATAGCGGCCCTGACCGGCAAGATGGAGATATGCCTGCACCGAAATATGAGCGGGGCAGTTGGTCTTGCAGGGGGCGGTGCCGGTTTCAGGGATGACGTCCTGTTTGTTGTCGCGGAAGTTTTCATTCCACATTTCCTTGCCCCAGACAGTGTTGTCGGGGACGGGCTTGAACTTGACTTCCACGGGGTTCTTCTGGCAGAGGGCCTCGCCGAGCTTGACGGTGTTCATCGGACAGACCTCGACGCACTGGCCGCAGGCGACGCACTTGCTCTTATCGACTTTGGCGACGAAGTTGGACTTCATCATGTTCGGCGTGTCAATGAGGCGCGCGGTCACCATGCCGAGGCAGCACTCCGGATGGCAGTTGCAGATGAAGAGGGAATTTGTGGGGCCGTCCACGTTGGTCACTTCATGGACGTAACCGAGCTCCTCTGCTTTGTGGAGGATCTCATATGCCTCTTCCTTCGTCACACGGCGGGCGCGCTTGGTCTTGATGCAGGATTCGGCGAACTCGCCCAGCTGGATGCACCATTCGCCTTCAAGGTCCTCGCCGATGTTCCCTCGGACGCGGGCGGCCCTGCGGCATTGGCAGGCGGTCACGGAAATGCTGGGAGCATACTTCTCCACCCAGTAGCTGAGTTCTTCAATGCCGATGCGCTTCGGCTCGGCCTGAATGGCCTGCTGCACCGGGACGGTGATGACAAGGCCGTTGCCTTTCGGGAAGAAGCGGGCAAAGTTCTTGGTCAGGTTCTCGACATAGACGACAAAGGCGTCCGCGATTTCAGGATGGTCTTCGACCTGGGGCGAGTTCATCATCATGAGTTCCATGCTGCCCGGAGCAAATATCGGGAGCTTGACGTATTCGACGCCATTGATGCGCTCGTACTCGATGAAGCCGATCAGGCCCATCTCTTCGACGCATTTCCGGACAGTCTCGACGCTCTTTTTGGAGCGCTTTGCAATCTCCTCCACGGTATAGGGTGTGCGGATCTTCATGGACAGGCAGATGTCCACCATTTCATCGGTGAGGACGTGGTCCATGAGGATGTATTCCGGCGAGTTTTCCGTGCAGTGGAGGTTCAGCATGTTCACATGCTCGGCGAGCTTGCAGAGATTCTTTCTTACCATCGTTTTCCCTCATTTCTTGATAATATAGCGGTGAGCACAAGTTTCGGTCAAAACTTGCGCTCCATGGCTTTCATACAGCAGAAACTCTCTTCTTACGAGTTTCATAATCATGATGATGCACCGTCTTATCGTGCACAACTATATTATACGGAGAGGCGGAGATCTTTCAATTTATGATATGCGAAAAAAGTCCCATAACGGGACTTTTTCTATCAATCGTTCTGTTTTTCAGAGAAGGTATTTCTGAAGAGGAACCGGAAGGCAGTCTTCAAAAACTGCTGCCAACTCCTCAGGGGTCACCGGAAATGCCCCCATGATCCAATCGCAGCCCAGATCCACAGTTCCCTGGCAGTAGGTTCGTACATACATCTCTGTCTTCACATCCAGTTCCTTCAGGCCGGTTGCATCAAGAACGCACCTGGTCAAGCCTTCGATATGAAGCTGCTTCATGTGCCTTGAGAAGGACTCATAGCCGGTTGTATGCAGGAGCAGGTTTCTCAGATAGTCTTTCTGCTCGTTGTAAAGAAAAGCGACATCCCAAAGGATCTGCTTCCACTCATAATCCTCTTTTTGGGTCTGGCTGATGATTGCCTCAAGCCTTTGCGCGTAATCCCAGGCCATCAGATCATATTTATCTTTGAACAGCCGATAAAAGGTGGTTTTTGAGTAACCGCAGTTTTCTATAATATTCGGGACTGTAATTTTATCCACCGGCTTGCTTGCCGCAAGCTCACGAAAGGATTCTGCGAGGAGTTCCCTGGCCGTTTTTCGTTTCATTCGCTTTCTTCTCCAAATCCCGGTTTATCTATTTGCTTACCATTCATGATCCAGCAGCACAGACAGGCCTTCGGTCTCAACTGCAAAACGCATCCTGTCAAAGCTGCATCCGGAAATGCCGTTTTGCGTCAGATTATGAATATACTATAAAATCGTTTTATTATACACCGACACTTTTACTGTGTCCAGTTTTTTTGACCGGACCATACCTGCAAGCGGACCGCGGGCTGTCAAGTGCGGGAGTTTTCAATTCTTCTCTTGAGTCTGCGGTGCGGCGCGGGTATAATATAAAAAAGCTGTATACAATATGATCGTTTTCGGGAGGTTCATATGGGACAGATACTGCGCGTGATTGCGGAAGACGAACAGATCAAGATGGCGGTGATTACCGCGCCGGATATGGTTGAGGAGGCACGGAGAATTCACGGCCTCAGCCCGACGGCCAGCGCCGCGCTGGGCAGACTGATGCTGGGCGCTTCCCTGCTGGGAAATGCCCTGAAGGGGGAAAAAGACTCGCTGACGCTGCGGCTGAACGGCGGCGGGCCGATCGGCAGCGTCGTCGCCGTTTCGGACAGCGAGGGGAATGTGCGCGGGTATACGGATGAGCCGCAGGCCGATCTGCCGACGCGGGCGGACGGCAAGCTGGATGTCGGGGGCCTGGTCGGGAGAGCCGGAACCCTGACGGTCAGCCGCGACCTCGGTCTGCGCGAACCGTATATTGGGAGCGTTGAACTGGTGTCCGGAGAAGTGGCGGAGGATCTGACGGCCTATCTGGTCGAAAGCGAGCAGATACCCTCCGCCT
>Ga0265301_10006972_pt1 | contig 10678 bp, 15 predicted proteins | sample AusTroGonzalo_MG_2_FD_193488 | JGI IMG/M metagenome (GOLD analysis project Ga0265301, IMG submission 193488) | Bovine rumen microbial communities from tropical cattle in Woodstock, Queensland, Australia - Gonzalo_04 | ecosystem: Host-associated > Mammals > Digestive system > Stomach > Rumen ...
TATTGATGGAGGCTTACTATGAAATTACAGATTTTAGTTCCTCAATATAAGGAAGACGAAAATGTTATCAAAGGGTTACTCGATAGCATAGTTCCACAGCAAGGAATTGATTTTAATGACATCGAAGTCCTTATCGGCAATGACGGTTCTGATACAAAGCTATCCGAAGAATTTTTGCTTGGCTATGAGCCTTGGACTTGTTATCCTTTTAATATAGAGTATTTTGAATTCGAGCATGAAGGCATAGCAGCTACTCGTCAGAAGTTATTTGAAAAAGCAAGTGCTCAGTATGTTATGTATTGCGATGCCGATGATATGTTCCTATCAAATATCGCTCTATTTACTATTTTCAAATATGCCGAAGTAGGTTTTGATATATTAGTCTGTGATTTCTTAGAAGAATCCAGAACCAAGCATAATAAGATAGATTACTTTCTGCATAGGCAAGATACTACTTTTATTCACGGCAAAGTATATCGCAGAGAATTTTTAATTGAAAACCATATTAAGTGGTATAGCGAAATGCCTGCACATGAAGACAATGTCTATAATATGTTAGCTCGAGCATATACTGATAACATAAAATATTGCGATACTCCAATATATCTGTGGCGTTGGAGAGAAGATTCAATATGTCGTTCTGACCCAAAATATGTCCTTAAAACTTATCACTATGTAATCTATGGAAATGCATTATTGATAGTAGATGCTATGAATAATAATATGCTGAATCTTGCAAAAGTTCAGGTATGCAATCTAGTTTATACTGTCTACTACACCCTGAATAAGCCGATATGGCTTGACCCTGAAAACGAAGAATACCGCAATAATGTTGAAGTTTGGTTTAGAAGATATTATGACAGACATAAACAGTTATTGGGTATTGTTGAACCAGAAGTTAGAAATAAGATAGTTACATTAGTAAAACAACGGGCAATTAGAGAGGGTGTACTGTCCGAAAAATATACATTTGATGAGTGGATTAAGCACATTGAATCTATTGAACTTGAGGACTAATCATGGATTACAAAGTATTGATTGTCGGTAAAGGCATTGTAGGTACTAATCTCGGCAAAGAGTTAGATATACTCAAACCCGATTTTTATGATAAGTACAAGGTCATAGACGAGCGTAAGGAAGGTCTATACGACATTGCATTCATCTGTGTAGATACTCCTGAATCTGAAGAATCTTTCTGCGACTGTTCTGAAGTGGAAGTTGCTTTAGCAGAAAATAATGCTAATATCTTTGTAATAAAGAGTACTATGCTTCCTGTTCAAATAGATACTATCCGAAACCGCTGGCATACTAAACATATAGTTTTCAGCCCTGAATATTACGGAAGCACTCAACATTGCAATAATTATAATTTCAATTTCACTATTCTTGGCGGTGATAAAGAAGATTGTAAGAAGGTCATTCAAATCCTGCAAAATGTCTATGACGCTTCTCATCAATTCAAGATAACTGATGCTAAAACTGCTTCTTTGGTCAAATATATGGAAAATTCTTATCTTGCTATGAAGGTATCTTTTTGCAGTCAATTCTTTGATATTGCTGAGCAAGAAGGTATTGATTACGAGGAACTCAGAGAACTATTCATACTTGACCCAAGAGTGAATCCTTCTCATACATTTGTGTATAGAGACACACCTTATTGGGATAGTCACTGCTTAAACAAGGATGTTAATGCTGTAGCATATCAGTATCGAGCAAAACTTCTGAAAAGTATAATTGAATTCAACAACAATCAAAAGCAATAATTTAATATCTCTACTGAGAATCGTTATAATAAGTGAAGGGAGATATTAAATATGAAAATTCTCAATATTCATGGCCTTAACGGTTCAAATACTAATACAAACTACAAACTTCTTTGTAGTGAGTTTCCTGGGGCTGAGATAGTATCTCCACAGATAGATTACGAATCAAATTCTCCCGAAGATATTCTTGCTAATCTTAAGTCACTTTGTCCTAATCCTGACTTGATTGTAGGAAATTCTTTCGGAGGATTTTTTGCATACATCTTAGGTTCTTGTACCGGAACTAAAACTTTATTAGTTAATCCTTGCATTCCGCCTGATAAGTATATACCTAATCTTGTATCAGGTTATAGATTTAAAGAATCGCTTTTAGCTCTTTGGTCAACATATGCCGATACTAATAGCAATTATTTCGTTATACTTGGTAATGAGGACAAAGTCCTTGATATAAATACAACCTTGTTTTATTTAAAGCCGAAGGAGAATGAAATGGCTATTGTAAAAGGCGGACATTCTCTTAAAGGTGAAGAATTCATTAAAGCATTCAAGGAAGGTATAAGATGAAGATTTACAGGATTGACCCAAATAATAACTCCATTTATGCATCACATCAACTTATTTCTGATAAGCGTATAAAGAGTATGTTAGGTTCAGATACTTTTGAATTTATGAATACCGCCTATAAGTATATAGGAGGCTTCCATTCTTTTGATGATGAATATGATTTCATAGATAACTCATTCCTGTGGTATATAACTTATGATGGCGAATTGAATGATATGAAAGACTTTGATATCAACAAGGTCTATACAGTATCAGTATTTAAACAAAAATATGGCCTTAAACTTGTAGGTGCCGGAAATAATCGCTATTATCATATTGAAGATGAAGAACAGCGAAAGACAAAGAAGTTATATGCAAGTGATGCATTGAAACAGCAACTTAAATGGGCACTTAATCACGGTTGGATTGAAGCAAGTGGTGCATTAGAAGGACTCATTCGTCATAACTTCTCAAGCAAGTATATAATTGAACCTGAACTTCTTAAAGAAGCAAGAGTGTTCAAGGATATGGAAATTGCTAATGACAATATTCATTATACTAGAAAACTTTCTAATGGAATGGAAGTATACAAGATGGCCTTCGGTAAGATAAAACTTCCAAAGGACTAATCGTTATAGTAGATATGATAATACTGAGATATGGTGTAACGGTAACACATCTGACTTTGACTCAGGTATTGTAGGTTCGAGCCCTGCTATCTCAACCAGCCTCGTTGTCCAGCCAATGAGGCGAATTACCTTATCTGATTGCGTGAAATTCGTAGCCAAGTTGCGCGTTTCTTGTCCGTTATAGCCGGTAATTTAAGGAGATAAATCAATGTATGTAGAAGCATGGCAGTTTTCTTTATTTGCATTTGCTACAGGAGTATTAGTGTCTATAATAACTCTTGTTTTGATAACTGCATTAGTATATAAAAGATGGCTTAAAGCAAAAGAAGCCGAAGCAGAAAAACAATCTAATCACGATTTAATGACTAAACTTTGTTTTGTACTTCTTGTTAAAGGTCTAATTTCTGTTTCTGATAGAGATTGGATGTTAGATAAGATAGAATTTTCTGAATGGAAGAAGAATGTAGAAAACGAAATAAATCAGGAGGACAGTTGGTTTAGTTAATATGGAGAAGATTCAAATAAATGGTGAAACCCTTAAAGAGATAATCAAATGCCAGGAAGGTGAATTCATCTTTGCTACTTATGATTCTGAAAAAGACCCTGAGATAACATCAGATGAAATTCAAGAACTTATTTCATATTGTCAGGACAATGGCTGTAAATGCTTATTCTTGCCTGAGCAGAATGATAAAGTTTCTGTAGCACTTCAGGACTTCGATGCTGAATCGTTAAGAAGACTTGAAGGATTAGTTCACGAAGCACTGATGAAGAAGTCAAAGATAATCTTAACATGAGTTCTGCACATTGGATAACTGAATATGAAAGAGTAGGTTCATGGGGACAGATAGTTTCTTGTACTTGCTCACATTGCAATGAGCCAGCATTGCTAAAACATGTTACTATACAGAACAGCACAATAGTTACCTATTGTTTGTCTAACTATTGTCCTAATTGCGGATTTGAAATGGAGGGTAAATAACTTGAATGTTGTTATAACCGGCTCTGCTAGAGGAATGGGCAGAGAAGCAGCAATAAAGTTCTTATCAGAAGGTCATGTAGTTTATGGTATAGATATATCAGGCTCTACTATAACTGAAGATAATTACATTCATACTGTCGCAGATGTTTCAAAGAAAGATGAACTTCCTGATATTGAAAATGTCAATATCCTGATTAATAATGCAGGTGTGCAGGGAACAGACGAAGATATTAGCGTAAATCTTCAAGGTGTAATTAACTGCACAGAAAAGTATGCATTAGAGAATAAAGAAATCAAAGCAGTAATCAATCAAGCAGCAGCGTCAGGTTCTACTGGTGCTGATTTTGGCAACTACGCAGCAAGTAAGGGTGGTGTTATTGCTTATACAAAATACACTGCAAAGGAAATTGCTAAGTATGGAGCCACTTGCAACAGTATAAGTTTCGGAGGTGTTTTATCTCCTGTCAATTGGACTGTTATGAATGACAATAATAAGTGGAATAAGATTATGACTATGACTCCACTTAAGAAATGGGCAACAACTACAGAAGCTGCAGATTGGATGTATTTCCTTGCTACAATCAACAAGAGTTGTACCGCTCAGGACATAGTTATTGATAACGGAGAAATGTTTAATCACAAATTCATTTGGTAATGAGTTTATATTAAATAAAAATTGGAGGTTGTAGATGTCAGACATCACAGATTTGAATTTGTACGAGTCAGGAAATCTTAAGATTGAATGGGTTAAGAACCATTGTGATTTGCTTAGGCAGTTAGAAGAGGAATTCTCAACTACTAAGCCCTTCGCAGGATTGAAAGTAGCCCTTTCTGTTCATCTTGAAGCCAAGACGGCTTATTTATGTAAAGTGTTCCAAGCCGGCGGAGCCGAAATGTATGTAACAGGTTCTAATCCACTCTCTACTCAGGACGATATAGCGGCTGCTCTTGTTGATTGCGGAATGGAAGTATTTGCACATCATGGAGCATCTCCTGAACAGTATGAAAAAGATATTGAACAGGTTATCAAGATTGGTCCTAATATCATTATTGATGATGGTGGCGACCTTGTAACTCTTATCCATACAAAGTACCCTGAACTCATTCCGAATGTCATTGGAGGGTGTGAAGAAACTACAACAGGTATCTTAAGACTTGAGCAGATGAATAATGCTAATGAACTTAAGTTCCACATGGTACGAGTAAATAATGCAAAGATGAAGCATTTCTTCGATAATAGATATGGTACAGGCCAGTCAGTTTGGGATGGTATTAATCGTACTACAAATCTTATCGTAGCAGGCAAGACAGTAGTTGTAGCAGGCTACGGTTGGTGCGGTAAAGGCGTTGCAATGAGAGCAAAGGGCCTCGGAGCACAAGTAATTGTAACAGAAGTTGACCCTGTTAAGGCCATTGAAGCGTACATGGATGGATTTGAGATAATGCCTATGGACAAGGCCTGCGAGTTAGGTGACTTCTTTGTAACAGTTACAGGTTGTTGTGATGTAATCACTCCTGAACATTTTGAGAAGATGAAAGATGGTGCTATCCTTTGTAATGCAGGTCACTTTGATTGTGAAGTTGATATTGCAGGACTTGAAGAATTTGCAGATAGAAAGTTTGAGGCTCGCAATAATATCACAGGATATATCCTCCCTAATTCAAAGAAAGTATATGTATTAGGTGAAGGCAGATTAGTCAATCTTGCTTGTGGAGATGGACATCCTGCAGAAATCATGGATATGAGTTTTGCTATTCAGGCTCTGTCTGCTGAATATCTCGTTAAACATTCTGAAGATATTTCAGAAATGTTAATAGATGTACCGGAAGAAATTGATACTCGTGTTGCTAATATTAAGTTAAATGCACTCAACAAGTCAATTGATTCTTTGACAGAAAAGCAGGCAAAATATCTGTACGGATGATTAGTGTAGTACAAAAACAAGATATTTATGAAATCAGGTTTAAGTATGACCCTGAGGTAATACAGTTGATTAAAAATGTTCCGGGACGTAATTATGTTCCGGAACAAAAATATTGGACTATCCCTGTTGACCGATTAGGTTTTCTAATTACACAGTTCAAAGGGACTGTCTATGAAAACGACCTCAAGATATATTCTGCAGAGTACTTGAATGAAAATGCTACATTAGATTCAACTAATGTCAGTGCTATTCCTGATGTTGACATATCAAAGATTCCGTTGTATGTTCAGGAAGGTCAGAATGTTTTCCAACATCAGAAAGATTTCATGAAATTTGCTATTGACCGTCAAAGACGAGGATTATATAGCGGATTCTTATTAGCAGACGAACAAGGTTTAGGTAAGACGCTTGAAGCATTGAATCTTGCTTTATACAATAAGAAAGTAAACAAGATTAAGCATTGCCTGATAGTAGCATGTGTAAATTCTGCTAAATATAACTGGGTAGACGATATCATAAAACATACCAATGGTGAGTATGTTCCTTATTTACTTGGTTCTAGATTAAAGCGAGATGGCACAGTAAGAACAGATGGCGGTGGTGCTGAAAAGTTAGAAGATTTGATGTGTGGTCACATGTATGGCAAGAAAGACCAACCTACACTTCCATTCTTCCTCGTTGTAAATATTGAAGCATTTCACTATAGAAAAGATAGACATTATTTATTCAGAGAAAGATTAACTAAATTACTGAATAAGGGCACTATCGGAATGGTGATATTAGATGAATGTCACAGAAATATGTCTCCTTTATCCAAGCAAGGGAAGCAGATACTTAAACTCAAGAAAGATTGCACTGCAAAAGTAGAATGGCTTCCGATGACAGGCACTCCTATCGTCAATAAACCTACAGATGTATTTACTCCGTTAAAACTTGTAGATGGACATACTTTCAATAGTTTCTATACTTGGCGTGATAACTTCTGTATATATGGCAATTTTGGTGATATTATTGGATATAAGAATATACCTCAATTAAAGCAAATGCTTCAGGGCAATATGCTCAGAAGACTCAAATCTGAGGTAATGGACTTGCCTCCCAAATTGCATACTATAGAATATGTAGAAAACACAGCCTATCAGGATAAGCTCTACAAGAAGATTCTTACTGACACCATAAATAATAGGGAAGCAATCTTATCGTCTAATAATCCGATGGTTAAAATGCTTAAACTTAGGCAAGTTAATGGAAGTCCTGAGTTAGTAGATACAAATCTCACTGTAGACAAATCATATCTTGCCAAAAATTCAAAGATGGCTAGATTGTTAGAATTAGTTAGCATCATAGTGGCAAATGGCGAGAAAGTTGTAATATTCTCTAATTGGGTTGAATCTTTGAGAACAATTTATAGGTTCTTAGCAAAAGATTACAAAGTTTGCTGCTATACGGGTACAATGAAACAAGATGTTAGACAAAAAGACAAAGAAACTTTCATAAATGACCCGAGTTATCCTATACTAATCGGCACAGTTGGAGCATTAGGAGTTTCACATACCTTAACTGTAGCTAATAATGTAATATTCTATGACCTGCCTTGGAATCCTGCTACAATGGAACAAGCAGAAGACAGATGTCATAGAACCGGAACTACTTCTACAGTAAATGTATATAGTATTATAACAAAAGATACTGTAGACGAGAAAGTATACAAATTGATTCAAGATAAAGACGGTATTTCTAAATTCATAGTAGATAACCAGTTGTCATTCAAACAACATCCTGAATTATTTGATATTTTATTTGGAACTAAAAAATAGGAGGAAATAAATTATGAAACTGTATTATGATATGTATATTCCTTACATGCCAGATTCTACAGTAGGCGAAGAAGGTAAGCTTGTTGCAGACAAGCAGAAGACTGCAGGTAGACAAGCAATGATTGAATTGGCAAAATTTCAATCTTCAGGTCAAATCATGTCATTATATCAATCAGTTATATTTGCTTGTGAATATGCTGGTTGTGATTTAGTTGATACCCTCACAGGATTCACAGATGGACCTGACATTGCAGATGGAACAACAGTTACTTCTCTTTTGGACGACGCTGCTAAGCTCCTGTTTAAGTCTATCAAACCAGAAAATTCTTTTGATATCAATACTTTTACTGCCAACATACTCAATGCAGCTCATGCTATCTTATCTATAAATTCACAAGAAGAGTCTGAACAGACTGATATTCCTACAGAAGAAGCAAAGCCACTTCCTCCTGCACCTCCGTTGATGCAAGCAGAAGAAGTTCCTGTAGACGCTAATAATATCTCTATGTAATATGGATGCACCAAAATATACTCCCGAATGTAAAACTTGTGCATATTTTAGAAAAGATAAAATAGGTTACAGGATGTTTCATCGGTATTGCGTTTTAGGTAAATGCATCAAAGATAAAAATAACACTGAATCAAAATGAGGTATTTTACCTCATTTTTATTTGCACTAGTTTGAATCGTTATATCAAGTACCATAGAAATATATCAACATGAAAGGAGCAATAAAATGCGTACATCCACTTTTGCATCTATCGGAACAGACATTTCTTCTTGCAAGACTTCAGAAGAGGTCCTTAATGTATCAGGACTTAACTATGATGTTGTTAAGAAGGCAATAAAGTATACTAGCCCTGAGGGAGATTATCTCGACTACACAGATAAGGTACTTACAATGAATGCTTCTACAGGAAGTATTTATGGCGTGGTTTCTTCTAAGTATGAGATATGTCAGAATAGAGATGCTTTCAACTTTATCGACTATATCGGAAACGATAATGAAGGCTTTGAATATGTCAAGGCTGGAGAGATTTCAAGCGGTTCAAGCAGCGGTCTTGTGTACATTATCGCTAAGATTCCTGACATCACACTTCTTGGTGATGCTGTAACTCCTTATATCATCTTTCAGAATTCTCATGACGGCATGAATTCAGTTAAGGCTACTATTTCTCCTTTGAGAATTGTATGTCAGAATCAGTTTAATCTTGCTTTCAGAGAAGCCCCTAATACAGTCAGAGTAGTTCATTCTTCTCAGATGGATACTCGACTTGTTACAGCAAGGAACATGATGAAGGAAGTTGCAGATTATATGTCAAAGTTTGAAGATACAGCACAGAATCTTGCAACTAAGAGAATTTCATATGACAAGGTAATTCAGATATTCAATGATGTATTCAAGTATGACCCTGAGAAGATGACAAATCGTCAGGTTACTAACTTTGAGATGAATAGAGCAGAATTCCTTGCTTGCTACAATAGCGATGATAATCAGAACTTTAAGGGAACTGCTTGGGGTGTAATGAACGGAGCAGCTGATTACCTTACACACCATACAGGTCAGAGAAAATCTACAGCAGACGCAATGTTTGTCAATACTACACTTCTGTCTGTAGCACTCAATCAGATATTTGGAAGAGTATCTGCTTAATCTTGTAGGAGACCTTAAATCTAGTTATGCCGGATGACCTTGCCAAAACTTTACTCCCAGGTGCTATAATGGTTCTTGCAATCATGATAGTAGGTGTGTTCATAAATCCTGACGACGAAACTGTTCCTGTCGAAGAGCCTGTTGAGCCTAATATTGTATGGCACACAGACCTCCCCAAATTTTCATATGAATCTCCTGATTTTTCATGTGCATATGAAGCAAAGGCTAAACATGATTTTGTTATGTCACAATGGGGCTCCTTCGTATCTGCATTAGATTCAGTTACAATTCCAACTACTTCAATGGAATTAACTAGTTTAGGAAGTTATTGGGTTACTAATTATTGCCCCGCAGAATGCGGAGGTTCTTGGGCTACATCAAGCGGAGCAACCTGCCACCGGGCTAGTTATGAAAATAGACTCACTGAGCCAACAACTTGTGCTATAGATTTGTCTGTAAATGATTATGGAGATTTATTTTATATCCCTGCATTTGACCGAGTATTCATAGCAGAAGACACTGGCTCAGGAGTAAAAGGCAAATGGCTTGATTTATTCTATGTAGATTATGCAGATGTGGTTAGTTTCCCTGTAGGTTATTACGAAGTGTATTCTGTTGAATATGTCTACGGAGAAGTTCCTGCTAATACCTACAGTATTTTGAAATATGTTAATAAAAAATTTGATGACGCTTTAGTAGAATACAATTATGAATGTCCTGATTTTGGTGTAATAATTAATCAAAAATTTTCACCTTTTGATAAGATTATAATTGTAGACATCTATCCTAGAGACTTAGAAAAATGTCCACCATTCCTTTAATAATAAGAGGAGGTAATACTATGGCAGATACTCAGAGAGATGCTTTTATTGCAGATATCAATCGCATTAAAACAGCAATTAAGAATACAGATTCAGCATATCTTAAAAGAGATTATACAAAAGCACTAAAAAGAAAATATAGAGAGTTAAAGTTGTATGATAGGCTTCATCAGCAGTGTAATAAAGTGTAAGGAAGATTAATCATGTCAAATGTATTAGTAATAAACCATCTATATGACCTTCCGAAAATACTTAAAGGCATCAGGGTGTCAAAGGGAATAACTCAGAAGGAATTGGCTAGTTTAGCCCATGTAGGTGAAAATACAGTTTATCTAACAGAGACAGGTAAAACTAATCCAAGTGTAGAAGTGCTCACAAGTATAGTTAGAGCCTTAGGCTACACTGAAATTATAATAAAATTATAATCGTTATATTATGTAAAGGAGGTCTACTATATGCTGAAGAAATTATACAAGATATATAAAACACTTGAGCAGTGGATATATGATTTCTTCGCCTATGATACTTATATGTCTGAGAGTAG
>Ga0265301_10006975_pt1 | contig 10676 bp, 12 predicted proteins | sample AusTroGonzalo_MG_2_FD_193488 | JGI IMG/M metagenome (GOLD analysis project Ga0265301, IMG submission 193488) | Bovine rumen microbial communities from tropical cattle in Woodstock, Queensland, Australia - Gonzalo_04 | ecosystem: Host-associated > Mammals > Digestive system > Stomach > Rumen ...
ACTTCCCCGACTGTTTTGCCTTCAGCGTGTTCCTGCAATATTTTTACTATCTGTTCTTCCGTGAATCTTTTTCTCATTTCCGGTATCCTCCATGCCAGGTCCGGAAACCTAACGTTCTATATGGTACTATTTTCGGGGGTTAGACCACATTAGTTAAAAAAATAGGAATAAATGATTTAAAAAAGAAACTTGAAGAAAGCAATACCGACATTTGTAAGAAATGGGAAAGTATAATTAAGAAATTCTTAAACGAAGAAGAACTTATGTTAGGAGACCTGTCATATCTTTTTGGAAATATCGGTTCAAAATTTAAGGAAGATGACAACTTGGCCTGTTTGATAAAAAAACATTTAACTGATATTCTAACTTCAGTTGGAATAAAAGAGCTTAACAACAAAAAATGGTTTTTTGCAGAAATAACAAGTTGGGATAAAAGAAATACATATAGAAATCCACCTGCACATACAAAATATTTACCCTATAAGACTGCATGCGAATGTAGAGAACTTGTTAGAGAAATAATCTTAAAGTTTGAGAAAATGTTTAAACTGTAAAAGCTGCATTAAATAAACCTCAAACACTACTTAAAGCCCCGGAGGGGCATAGCTGTTGGCACAGGCCGCAGCCTTCGCAGGTGGCGTATTCGGCAGATATTTTGCCGGAGGTTATCTGCTTTACTGTTGTGCAGAATGTCTGCGTCTGGCATTTGCCGCAATGTATGCACCTGCTGCTGTCAAAATGAATCCTACGGCTGCCTGTGTATCCGCTTTTGCATGCGGAGGACGGCTCTTTAATGGCATTGCCTATTTCACGGAATCTTTTAAAGCCGTTAAGCAGTACTTCCGTGGCAAGCTGAACCGTTGTTGCGCCAAGCCGCAGCAATTCCGAGGCATCTGCGGCATTCTTCACTCCGCCGCCTGCGCATACCTGCAAGCCGGACTTTGCCATTATATATGTGTACTGCCTTGTAAGCTGGAACATAAAGTTGCCGAAAGCAGACAGGCTGTTGCCGGACAAATCTGCCCCTTCCGGCGGCGGCGCTTTTATGGAATCCAATAGGGACACATATTTTATTCCGGCCTTTTTGAAAGCATATACCGCATATTCCGCAGGAATGTTTATGCTCAATTTAGGCATTACCGGTATGCGGCATTTCTCCAAAAGCGTTTTAAGCAGGGATATAAACCTTTCATTGAAATTATCTTCTGCCATTAAATTGGGAAAATAGAAAAAGTCCAGCTGCACGGCATCTGCCCCGGCCTGTTCAAATGCTCCGCAATCTGCAAGCCATTTGTCCGGATTAAGGCTCATTTCCGTTATGCTGGGAATTATAAGGATATTTTTTCTGTTTTTCACAGCCTGTCCGGTAAGTACAGCTGCCTCTGCAATAGGCATTATCTCACGGTCAAAGCCGGATTCACACCAAAACAGGCCGTTTTTATTATCTAAAAAGCACCTTCTTTTGCCGCTGTCCGAAAGACGCACAGATGATGCGGATTTCAGAATGGCGGCAGATGCTCCGTTTCTTTCACATTCAAGTATGTTTTCAAGTGTTTCCGTCGCAGGACAGGATGCCGCGACCATCCGTGTTTCTACTTTATATCCTAAAAATTCCATAATGTCTCCTTTTATTTTTTCTTTATTTCAGAGTGGAAGAAATACAGCTTATGAGGTCTTCCTGCCATGTATTTTTCTATTTCAGCCGACTCTTTTATCCAGTAATCCCTTAATTCCGCAGTGTTTTCAAACAAGGCTTTGAATGTAGGATATTTTTCCGGATAATACTGCCGTATAATCTCAAAAATATCATTGCGGTAATTTGCTCTTAAGTTGAGATTCTCAAAGCAGAACATATCAGCATATCCATCCAGCAGATCAACAACTTTTTTCCATTCCTGGAACAGAGGAAAGATAGGCGATGCGAACAGGTATGCGGATATATCTTCCTTTTTAAGTGTTCTTATTGCGTTTATCCTGTCTTCTGGAAGAGGAGCGTATTTTTCTATCCTGCGTGAGAAAACAGGGTCTGCCGATGCCAGGGATATTCCTACCCGGATTCCGGGGATTTGCTTCAAAATATCCATATCTCTTAATACAAGCGGAGATTTTGTAAGTATTTCCACATTTGCACTAGTATCTGACTGAGCAAGCATTGCCAGGATATTTCGGGTAGCCATGTATTTGTGTTCCAGGGGATTGTAAGGATCTGTCACAGAACCTATAAGTATTGTCTTACCATACATTTTTTTTGAAGGAATACGCCCGCCGATTTTTACGTCCATAAATGTTCCCCATGGATCATCAGCATGGCCTGTAAACCGCCGCATAAACTGTGCATAACAGTATGCGCATCCATGGCAACAACCTATGTAGGGATTTATTACATAATCAGCGTCTGGCAATTTGGATTTTGTAATTATTGATCCGCACTCTTTTTCCATTATTTTCATTTTGAATTCCTCCCCGAAACAAATATCATTCCAGTCATTGCTGATAGGGCAAACACAGCTCCGGCTGCCACTGTAATGGCAAGACTTCCAGAAACGGAATAAATAAGGGCACTTAAAACAACTCCTGATATATGGCCAATATTCTCCGCCAGTGCATGTTCATTTTTATCAAATATGCCTTTTTCCTTTGCAAGTCCCTCTATGCAGAACTCGGTAGTGCCGAAAAGTCCGGTCAGAAGCCATAACAGAAGCCCAAGCCACATAAATCTGCCACTTTCCTGAGATAAACAGAAAAACATTACCAAAAGCAAAATGGCAAGCAAGGAATGGGCTATGATAAATGTCTTCTTATAACCCTGTTTTATAAAGAAATCACAATTCCTATAAATATTGACAGAAAGGAGATATGGAAGCCAGCTTAACGCAAAGACAATGGAAGCCCCCAAAACAGGAAAAAAGAATATATTTTTCAACGCAATACAAGTTATAAGGATCATGGAATAGCAATACACAAAATAGTGTATCTCATGCAGTACAAGTACACCATACAGGGTATTTAAACGGCATTTTTTACATACGGGAAACATGTCTGATGCGTCTGACATTGATTTCAATGATGAAAACATAATCAATATTGCACAAAGAACAAGAATGTACTTATTAAAGCAGAAACCAAACAGGAAACCAATAACCCTTAAAAACCTTTTCAATTTTTTATCCTGAATCTTGCTTCCCTGAGGATTTTTTTCTGACAGGAACAAAAGTTTCTTTTGCATATTCCTTGAGCTTTGCAAAGATATGGAAAGAAAAAGAATTGACGGAAAGGCAAAAAGGGAATTAAACAGTCCCATCATAGCCAGTGACGTACCAGCAAAAGCAAATATACGGCTTGTCTTTATGGATGGATTATAAGGAACAGGAACAATGTTCCCCAGCTGATAGCACAACGCACCACAAAACGCCCCCATAATTCCAAAACAGGAAAATCCATAGAAAACGCTTCCTATTTCAATAAAACCTGAAAGAAAGTTTAAAATATTATACATTGTGTTCTCCTTATCTCCAAATTTCAAATAACGACACCAGACGACATCTGGCATTTGCCGCAATATCTGCGCCACCGTTCGGCATTTTCCCCGGAAATGATTTCGCTTAAAGGCTGCTCCAACAGATTTCCCAAATAAAATTTAGACTTTATCTGGTTTCCGCTGTCCAACCCCCAAAAACAGGCCGTCACGCTTCCGTCTGGCAATATACCAATGGATTTTTTCACACATCTGCATTCCTGCGGCTTATCCGTACCGGGAAGCAGGTAATGTATATCCAGCTTGGGAGAACACTTCTCTTTGCAAAGTTCTTTTGCAAACTTTACAAGATGCTTGTTTTCACTGTTGTTCATTTCCAAGTTTCTATATTTATTTCCACTGCCTGCGGCAAAATATCGTATAAGACTCCATTCGTCTATATCCATTTTTGCAATCCAATGCCTTAAACCGGCAAGTATCTCCGGTCTTTCAAGGTGTTCCCTGGTAAGAACAGTCTGAAGCCCGGTATAAATGCCATGTTTTTTTAACCGTTCCGCAGCTTTGCCCGCAACGGAGTGATAATCTGTTTTGCCATTGGCGTAGCATCTTCTGTACTTATATGCAGTTCCGGGTGCGGCATCCATTGTCATTTCAACTTCATGCACATTTTCTCGCAAAAAAGACGCAGTCTCGTTGTCAATGTTATAGCCTGAACAGCTTATACCAATATTTTCCTTGAGATGTCTTCCGGACAAAAACTCAATAAGTTTCATATTTTCCACTTTCTCATGGGTATTGAATATTTCTCCCCCTGATAAATCTATCTTGACTGGTATATCTATATTCCTGGCGACCTGCAATTTCTGTTCCAAACCAAGAGGACAGGTGCGGTCATTGCCGGCATCCATAACGCAGAATTCGCAATGCCAAGGGCAATTTGCGGTTACGTTCCATATCACAGATAAAGTTTTGTTTGTCATTTCCTTTTTCCTCCAATAGTCTGAATAATGAACTTCCTGTGTTGCAATATCTAGTAAAATAAACACTTGTACATACGTATTAAATGAATGCACACTAAGATCTATTCTCTGCGATTCTGGACAAATCTACACAGAGTATCATCATTTATCTCATTGGAGAAAGTAATTTTTCCCCCCCAAAAAAATACTTAATATCAAAAAATGCTAACCCCTATAGCAAAATCTGTTTTTCCCCACACACTAACAGATTCATACATATATTGCCAGTGGCGACTGTCACTTTATGAAAGTCTGGATATGTTGCCTAGCAAATTCCAAATATCTATTTGTACCTCCTTTACACTATTTAAATTCATTTGTGCTCTCCTTAGTTTTTTCTGCTACGATTATATTCTATCAGTGCCTGTCTGTTTTCGCACGGAATTTTTGTTGCGGTTTTTCCTTCTCAGTCGTCGGAAAACAGACTGAAAAGACCGTATACCGCCGCTGCTACCGCCAATGGTGCTGCCGCAACAACTGCTACTCCTGCCGCCATTCCTCCGCCGACCATTCCACCTGCCGTGGCAAGTCCTGACGCTATTCCAGCCGCGCTTGTCCCAGCTGCTACTCCGCCTATTGCCGCTGCTGTACCCGCACCTGCTACTCCGGCTGCCACTTCCTTTCCGTCATTCTTGTTGTTATTGTTGTTCATACTGTTCTCTCCTTTTATTTTTGTGTTCACATCTATAGTTTATAGGCTTTTTAATAAAAAAACTGTGAAAAAAAGCCGGACTCACACTTGTTTATGCGGTTTAGTATGCGTAAGGTGAAAGCCGCAGCAGTATTCGCAGAAATACGCCCTAAGTTCCACGCTACGCAGCTTGTGTATGTGATTGATCATTTCTTTTGCTACCTGCATTGACACATAACGGCGTTTTTTCAGACAGCTTACTGCCCAGTTTCCGAAGTTCGTTCTTTTTCTGCTGACATTTTTGTTTTTCATTGTTCTATTTCCCCCTTGTTTATATTTTATAGGTTCTTTTCAAATTCTTTAAGAAAATAATGTTTCGGGAATCGCCTGATTTCCGTATTTTTATAATTGGCGCAGAGGCAAAGAAAAATCTCCAGCCTTAAGCTTCATGTCAGAAATTACATCATCCAATCTCCATATTTTGTTGCACACATCCCAGTTGACATTGAAATACTGCGGGGCTTCTATTATTCCGCCGTGGCAGTGGCCGTGTATGTTGTACCGCTCAGTTGCAGATGCGGAGCGTGGGCTGTTGTCCGCCAGCATACTGGCATGAACCGGATAATGCGTAAGAATCACGTCGTCAAGCTGATAAAAACATGCTACCTGAAAGTATCTCTGATACAGCTTCAGTTTGGCAGGCGTGTCATGGTTGCCAGCTATAAGAATTATTTTGCCGTTAAGACGCTGTATAAGCTGTTCTATGGAATTCATATCCTTACCGAACGCGAAGTCTCCGAGGTGATATACGGTATCTTTAGGCGAAACCGTCCTGTTCCAGGCCTCTATAAGGCTTTCATTCATTTCATCTACGCAGGCATACTGCCCACGACAGAACTTTATAATATTTTCATGAAAAAAATGTGTATCGCTTGTTATATACTGCATATTGTTTAACCTCTTTATAGCTTGAATTTTTGTTTTGCCCTGCCGCTTTTGTTTCAGTATTTAAGCAGATAATGCCTTGATATTTCCGGCATTGGCGCTTTATACATATATCTGTTGCACACGTCCGACATATTTTGTGCCTTGCGCTGTGCTGACAGCCTGTGCTTCCTTGCCTTTATGGCGGCAAGCCTGCAACAGTTTGATATCAGATCATTTTTCATTTTGCGCTCCTTTGTGTTTTAGTCTTGCTATTCTGTCTGCGTCCTTGCTTCATACTCATAGTCTATCTGCTTTTTCGCTGAAAATCGATGAAAAAAAGCCGGACTGGCGTATTTCATTTTTTCAAAGTTATTCCCCCCATATTAAAATTATACAGCTGCTTTTTAAACTATGCGAAGAATTTCTGCTTCGGAAAATAAAAAACTCGTCAGAAAAAATATTTTAATCTGGTTATGTATAAGAAAAGTGTTGATTTTATAGTTCTCTCGTCATGCTGAATTTATTTCAGCATCTCTACTATTTAGTAAGCCCCTGAAACAAGTTTAGGTCGACGGTGTGCTTTAATTGTCCTTCATAAACATATTTTATTAATACTTTGCTTCAACAGAGCTTTTAATTCTGACGCCATTTTAAAGAAATGTGCTGATTTTCAGTATTTACACGTCATGCCATGGTGTCAGTCCATTTTTAGGACATGAACCTGCGAAGTTGCCTGCCTGCATGAAACAAATCAATGACGGAGCAATAAAATCAACAGCTGGGCATCTCTCGCAGTAATCCGTATGATTCCTGCCAACAGATTGAGGGAATGAGCCTTACATTTAGCCGTAATGGACAAAATGCTTGGTACAGACTACGAGAAAATGATTTAGTATTCGTTACGTTAAAGCATTGCTAAAAAGCCATGCCAAACACTGACGGAAACGAAAAAGGAGATTTCTGCTTTTTATGCAAAAATCTCCCGAACACATATTATTTTTGTCCATTAGGACATTATTTTACAAAGATAAATAACTGCCTTAATGCGCGAAGACAAGGGTTACAGCCATGACTGCCATGCCGGACAGAATGCCGTAAAGAGAAATGTGCTGGCCGCCGTATTCACGGGAAACCGGCAGAAGCTCGTCAAAGGACAGAAAAATCATAATTCCTGCGGCCACGGCAAAAACTATTCCGAAAAGTTTTTCGCTTAAATATGGGGCGAAAACCAGATAACCCAGCACCGCTCCTACAAGTTCCGTAAGACCGGTAAAAAAAGCATAAAGAAAGGCTTTTCTTTTCCTGCGCGTGGCGAAATATACCGGCATGGCAATGGCTATGCCTACAGGCACATTATGTACTGCCACAGCTATTGTCATGGGCACTGCCATTGCAGGTTCCTTAAGCGCCGACATGAATATTGCGAAACCTTCCGGCAGATTATGTATTGAAAGCGTTATTGCCGTAAACAGGCCTGTGCGCAGAAGTTTTTCATTATAGGAATGTCTTTCAATGTGCGCTTCACTGCCATGCTTTTCACCTTCATGATGTTTATGTGAATGATGAAAACTGTGACAGCTGCCGGAAAAATGATCCGCTATGGATATAAGCAGTATACCGGCAAAGAAAGCGGCAACCGAAACCAGCCCGCCTTTTTCAGCGCCGTAAACCGCTTCAAGGCTTTCATGTGATTCATGCAGAAGCCCCGCCAGCGCAAGATAAATAAGCACACCGGCGGAAAACCCCATGACCAGCGAAAGTATTTTTTTGCCGTTTGAACGGATAAAAAAAGGCACTACCGCCCCAAGGGAGGTTGCCATGCCGGCAATAAAAGTAAGAAAAAAAGCAACTGATATATTTTCCATTTCCAAAATATAATATTAATAAATTGAAAATACCAAAATCATTTTTCAATTATTTCCCCATTTTTCATTAAACTTTTTCCATTGTGCTATAGAATTTTCATTATCTAAATCCAATGGCGGCAAAGTTCTTCTTTCAGTTATCCATTGCAATCTTCCTTTATCTATAAATTTTAGTTCAAAATCTACTATCGGAACAGTTCTTTTTCTGCCTCCCGAAGTTAGATAAGACAATGTTCCGGTGATTGTCACACATTCTTTTTTCCCCAATGACAATATTTTATCATCGAAATAAACTTCTCCTTTTTCTTGAAAAAAAACAAAAATAGAAGAACCTATTGTACTACATTTATCACCATATTCGTTTTTGCAATTTTGAGCTAATACAAAACTTTGACCAATTACGTCGAATACCTTAAATTCTTTATAATCATTTTCACAGTAAGGATTTTCTACAAATAATCCAAGATGCAGGTATTTATCAATTTCTTCGAATGTATAATTGAATGATTTAGCAACAACCAAAAACAATACATCTTTATCTGATACATTTATATAGGATTTTTGGAAATAATCTTTTATATTCTTTGCTAATTCAGAAAATTCTTTCTCTTGTTTCATTTTTTCAAATTCTTCAGGAGTTAAATCCCGTATTCTTTTTTCTATTTCAGACAACGATGGTCTTTTTTCAGACTTCAATACTGCGTTAATATCTTCTTTTTTAAAACCATCAGTTACTTCAGAATTTTCCGTATGAACTTTTTGTTTTTCTTCAGAACTTAATACAGTACTATTATCTTTCATATCCGAATAGTTACTGCCTCTTACGCCCTGCTGCATAGCACAAGATGTTATGAAACAGGCTATAACAGAAATAAAAAACAAACGCATATTTTTCATATATTGCTCCATATTATGTTCAACTGCAATGAGAATATGTTTTAACGGAATAACTGAAAACCATAAAAAGAATTTTCAGTGTTTTGCTTCCGGCAAAGCCGTTTTCTTCGTAAAGATAAAATAAAGCGCTGTAATTACTGCCGATATTATCATTCCGCCGGTTATGGAGGCATTTATCCCCAAACCAAAACCTATTTTGTCATAAAGTATATACGAACCGCATACAACGGTCATGAAAACAGCCGGAACAAGCGTTATCCAGTAATTAATGCCTTTCCTGCGCATAAACACGCTGAAAGTCCACAGCGTAATGCAGGCCAAAGTCTGGTTCGCCCAGCCGAAATACATCCAAAGTTTTGTTGTGTCTGTAAGCGCAAGAGCAATGCCGCAGGCAAAAATAATACTGCTTACGGCAAGGCGGTTCTTCATGTTCTTCTGGCTTATGTTGAAGAAATCCGCCACGTTGAGGCGCAGCGAGCGGAATGCCGTGTCGCCGGAAGTGACTGCCAGAACCACAACCGCCAGCACAGTAAGGAAACCGCCTGTGCGGCCCAAAAGGCCTGTGCTTATCTGGCCTACCGCCCCGGCCTGCCCGGCAGTTTTTACCGCCGCCGCTATGGCCTCCGGGCTTTGGTAAAACGCCATGCCGAATGTGGCCCACATAAGGGCAAGAAGGCCTTCAAGTATCATTGCGCCGTAAAAGCAGGGGCGGCCATATTTCTCATTGGTTAGGCAGCGCGCCATCATAGGGGACTGCGTCGCATGGAAGCCGCTCAATGCGCCGCAGGCAACCGTTATGAACAGCAGCGGGAAAACAGGCTGGCCGGACGGGTGCAGGTTTGCGAACGTTATCTGCGGATACCAAGGCTGCGACAGAAAGCACAGCCTTATGAGCATCCAGACGGACATCACTAGCAGAAGCACTGCGAAATAAGGATAAACCTTGCCTATAATCTTATCCACGGAAAACATTGTCGCTATGAAATAATAGCCGAAAATTGCGGCCAGCCACCAGGCGAATGAAACAGGCGTAAGATTTGCAAGCATTTTTGCCGGATTTACCGCAAAAACCGCCCCTACAAGCACGAGGAAAAGGCAAAGGAATATCATCAGTGCGGTTTTGCTTTTTTTGCCGAAAGTCTCTGCCACAAGGTCTATTATGCTGCGCCCGCCATTGCGCACGGATGACATTCCGCTTAAATAATCATGCACCGCGCCTGCGAAAATAGAGCCGAAGACTATCCACAGCAGACAGGCCGGGCCGTAAATTATGCCAAGCACCGCGCCGAATATAGGGCCGAGGCCGGCGATGTTCAAAAACTGTATAAGGAATACTTTCAGCGGCGGCATGGGGACGAAGTCCACCCCGTCCGGGTTTGCAACGGCAGGCGTTTTTCTTCCCGGATCAATGCCTATAACTTTTTCAACAAAAGCGCCGTATAAAAAATATCCTGAAACCAGCAGAAGGGCAGAAACAAAAAACAGAAACATACCTGTGTCAGTCCTCCGTATCTTCCACTATCTTCTTTCTTCCGGAAGCTGCCCATGAAAGATAAGATTTCATAAACGGGTCAAGATCCCCGTCCATTACGGCAGAAATCTGCGATGTCTCATGGCCTGTGCGCAGATCCTTCACAAGCTGATAGGGCATGAACACATATGAGCGTATCTGATGGCCCCAGCCTATGGCGCCTTTGGCATCATAGTGCTTTTCCATTTCGGCGCGTTTTTTGTCCATTTCCATTTCATACAGGCGCGCCTTGAGCATTTTCATGGCAGTTTCCCTGTTCTTGAGCTGGCTGCGCTCAATCTGGCAGGCTACAACTATGCCGGTGGGTTTATGCGTAAGCCTTACGGCAGTT
>Ga0265301_10006977_pt1 | contig 10676 bp, 10 predicted proteins | sample AusTroGonzalo_MG_2_FD_193488 | JGI IMG/M metagenome (GOLD analysis project Ga0265301, IMG submission 193488) | Bovine rumen microbial communities from tropical cattle in Woodstock, Queensland, Australia - Gonzalo_04 | ecosystem: Host-associated > Mammals > Digestive system > Stomach > Rumen ...
CACGGAAGAGCTGTGGCAGGCTCTCTACGAGCGCAAGCCCGGCGAAAGCATCATGCGTGAGCGCCTCGTGCTCAGCGGTTCTGCCGCTGAGGACAAGAAACTCCTCACCGCCTTCGAACAGGTCAAACAGATTGTCTCTGGCGTGCGCATGGTTCGTTCGCAGAAGAACATCGCTCCCAAGGAGACCCTCGAATTGCAGGTCATCAACGCCAACAACTACGAGGCCTTCAATGCTGCTATCACCAAGATGGCCAACCTCAGCGCCATCAATGTCGTCACCGAAAAGGATGCTACCGCGAGTGCCTTCATGGTAGGTACCGACGAGTTTGCGGTTCCTCTGGGTTCGATGATTGATGTCGAGGCCGAGATTGCCAAAATGGAGGCTCAGCTGCAGCACTTGGAAGGTTTCCTGCAGGGTGTCCTGAAGAAGCTCTCCAACGAGCGTTTCGTGGCCAACGCCCCCGAGGCTGTCGTCGCTATGGAACGTAAGAAGCAGAGCGATTCTGAAGAGAAGATTGCAGCCCTGAAGGAGTCTATTGCTGCCCTGAAGGTACAAAAGAAATAAAGAGTCTAATTCTACATAAAAATCAGGAGCCTCACAACCGAGACTCCTGTTTTTTTATTGCTCTCAGCCCTCAGACATCAGCCCTCAGACATCAGCCATCTTCCATCTTACATCTTCATCTTCCAGACGCGACCGCCATTGGCAGGAACCGACATTCTCACGCTGCCGTCTTTCTTCAGGCGCACGGCCAGCTTCTCTTTCGTCAGCAGGTCGTTAGCAATGACGTTCTTCTCCTTCATGTCCATGTAGTCGAAGGCGTGGGCAGGAATGTTCACGTCAATCACCGCCTCCTGATCCTCGAAGTTCACGACCACCAGCAACAGCTCGTTGTCGGCCTTGCGCAGGAAGGCATACTGACGCTGCAGATGCGGATTCACATACATCAGGTCGAACGTCAAGCCCTCGGCCACAGCCTTCTCCTTCGTCGCCAGCTGTAATGTCTTCTGGTGAATGCTGAATAGCTGCTCTTCGTCAGCGGTCAGTTTGTTCTGAGCAGCACGACACAGGGTGTCAATGCTCCAATAGTCGAAGATGGTCGTGCGACCGTCGTTGCCGCTGAAGCCCTCGCGGTCCATGCCACGCTCGCCATATTCCTCGCCGGCATAGAGCATAAACGGATTCTTGTACATCAGCACCGAGGCTATCATACCTGGCACACCCTTTACCGAACGTGCGGCAAAGAAGTCACTACCGATGCGCTGCTCGTCGTGGTTCTCAAGGAAATAGACCATGTGGTCGCGGATGTCGTCGGTCTGCTGCCACGCCTGCGTGATAGCATGTGCTGACTCCATACGGCAGATGACGCCACGCATAGTGTCGTACATGCCCACCTTGTCGTAAAGCCAGTCGAAACCCGACTCTAAGTAGCGACGGTATTCGAACGGATTATACACCTCGCCCATGAAGATGATGTCCTTATACTTCTTCTTCACGGCCTTCGTGGCGTAAGTCCAGAAGTCGGCAGGCACCATCTCCGCCATGTCGCAACGGAAACCGTCTACGCCCTTCTTCGCCCAGAACAGCAGGATGGCGGTCATCTTCTGCCACGTATCAGGGATGGGGGTGAAATGTCCGATGCGACCGGCATAGTAGTCCACGCCATAGTTCAGCTTCACCGTCTCGTACCAGTCGTTACGGCCGGGGGCATTGTCGAAGTGGTCGTTACCCGTAGCCTTGGCGGGCTCCTCTATATAGGGTTCCTGCTCGCCCTTATACAAGTCAAAATACGGTGCAAAACGCTCACCCGGACAATAGTAGAAGTTGTTCTGCGGGTCAAAGCCGTGCAGCGTCTGGTCCTGTTCGCCCAGGTCCTTCACGCCACGGGGCTTGCAGATGCTCTTATACTGGCGGGCAACATGGTTAGGCACGAAGTCGATGATGACCTTCAAGCCGGCAGCATGGGTGCGCTCCACCAGTTGCTCGAACTCCTGCATGCGCTGCTTCACGTCGACCGCCAAGTCGGGATCAACATCGTAGTAGTCGGTGATGGCGTAAGGCGAACCGGCCTTGCCCTTGATGACGGCAGGATGCTGGCGAGGAATGCCATAGGCCGAATAGTCGGTCTGTGTGGCGTGGCGGATAATGCCCGTATACCACACATGGTTGACACCCATCTGCGACAAGTCCTTCAGCACCTTCGGCGTCAAGTCGGCCATCTTGCCGCAACCGTTCTCGGCTATCGTTCCGTTCTCCTTGCGGGTCGTGTTACGGTTGCCGTACAGTCGTGTAAAAACCTGATAGACGATTACCTTTGAAGACATATCAGAAAACTTCAAATGTTAAAGAATACCGTGAGCACTTACTTCCTTGTTGATCTTCGAAATCATGCCCTGCAAGGCCTTGCCAGGACCACACTCCGTGAAGTCGTCGGCACCGTCGGCAATCATGTTCTGCACACTCTGCGTCCAACGCACGCTCGACGTCAGCTGGGCTATCAGGTTGGCCTTGATTTCAGCGGGGTCAGTATGGGGCTTGCCGTCCACATTCTGATACACCGGACACTTCGGAGCCTTGATTTCCGTCTTCTCGATGGCGGCCTGCAACTCGTCCTTGGCAGGCTGCATCAGCGGAGAGTGGAACGCACCACCCACCTTCAGCGGCAACGCACGCTTCGCACCGGCAGCCTTCAACTGCTCGCAAGCCTCGTTGATGGCCTCTACATTACCAGAGATAACCAACTGACCTGGATTGTTATAGTTAGCGCAAACCACTACGTTGCCTTCGCGGTTGATACCTGCGCAAATCTCCTCTACTTTCTCGTCGGGCAAACCGATGATGGCAGCCATCGTCGAGGGCTGAGCCTCACAAGCCTTCTGCATAGCCATTGCACGAGCATACACCAGTTTCAGACCATCCTCAAACGACAGAGCTCCAGCAGCTGTCAGTGCTGAGAACTCACCCAGCGAGTGACCGGCAGTCATCTCAGGCTGGAAGGTATCACCCATGCAGATGGCGCTAATGACCGAGTGCAGAAATACTGCGGGCTGCGTCACCTTCGTCTGCTTCAGGTCGTCGTCCGTGCCCTCGAACATGATGTCCGTGATGCGGTAACCAAGAATCTCGTTAGCCTTCTCAAACAACTGCTTTGCAGTCTCGTTCGTGTCGTACAGGTCCTTGCCCATACCTACAAACTGTGCTCCCTGTCCGGGAAAAACAAATGCTTTCATTTTTTCTCTTTTATATAATAATGTTCATGTACATATTTATTTCGGCCTGCAAAGGTACACATTTTTCACGACATAGCCAAATAGTTTGCAAAAAACTACGCAAATCCTTTGGTCATTTCGAAAAATGTTATTACCTTTGCAGCCGCAAACTGGAGAGTTGAAACGTTGTTTCACCTTCCTCACGCTCGACAAAATGAGAGCACGCTCTCTTTTGTTCTCGCATATTCGGAAGGTTGGCAGAGTGATCGATCGCGCTGGACTCGAAATCCGGTATACCCCTTTCGGGTATCGGGGGTTTGAATCCCTCACCTTCCGCCAAGAATCCAAAAAGGGAGCCTGACAGGTTCCCTTTTTTTAGTGCCTGTATACTGACATCTTACGACTCTAACTCCTTGAAATCCCAATAGATACAGGATTTTAGGATGTTCTGCATATTATAAGATTTTGTAAGTTTCAACAAAAAATAAGAAAAAAAAAAGTTTATATTATGTTTAGAAAAAACGAGATGAACAAAGAGCAGGTTGATGAAAAACAGGTAGTCAATCCTGCCGATGCCATGAAGGTAGTGAATGATCTTATCGATAACGAGAAATTCTTCAAACATCTTTTGGGGAAACTCGGAGATGCCTTAATGTTCGTGGCTTCACCTGGTGAGGATATGGGTATGCCAGACCGTCGTATGACCGTCCTTGAGGTTCTTTCAGAAGCCAGGCTGTATTTTTATGACAGTCTTGATAATATAGAGCAGCTAAAGCGAGGCAAATTGCCGGACTATCTGAACGAAGATTAGCTGTATAAAAATCTTCAAAAACGCCAAATTTTAACATTTCAGACCACTTGAAACGGAATAAAGTGTTAAAAAAAACGTTTTTTTCGTTTGCCGTTGGTGAAAAAAATAATTTTTGCCACCTTTGCCGGCGAAAATATAAACAAACAAAATTTTTAAAGATTATGAATAAGAATGAAATTGAGAAAATAGTGGATCTCACTGTTGAGAAAGTTCTAGCTGCTCTTGAAAAAAAGAACAGTCTCGCAACAAGCGAGTGGGTTGGCACGAACGAGGCTGCAAAGGTTTTGGGCATCTCTCCCTTCCGGCTACGTGAACTCAAACATCATTTTGAGTGCCGGAAGGTTGGTAAAGCTCAGTCGGCAAGGCTCTTATTTAAGAAGGCAACACTTCTAGAAAATTATTGTGCTATTAATTCTTAACTTATATATAAATAGGTATGCGCGACTTTCAATTTGCAAAAATGCCTGTGGTGAAGTACCTCTATAATAGATATGGTTATGCGTCGGACACACGTGACCATATCATCGAGTTGTACATTCATTTTAACAAAAAAAGCAAATTCATTTCGACGGGCATTCGTGTATTCCCTCGTGAATGGAAGAATGGTTTCGTGACCAACAGGCCGGATGCTGTTCAACTCAATCGGTTTCTCGACAAGCTGATGGCAGACGCAAGAAAAGTCCTAAACGATATGGTTGAGGAAGGCCGTGTCGACATCCATGCTGTTCCCGAACGGCTAAAACGCCTTCGCATCCGCGATGTTGACTTTGTGTCGTTTTGCAAGGATCGGGCCAAAATAAAAAAATACGGCAAAGCAGAGGATACTCAGGACCGATACGACAGATTCTTCCGGTTCCTTGAGAGTTATGGCAAAATCAAGTCATTCTCCGACCTTACCGAAGCAAAGATAATCGAGATGGATCGGTTCCTGCAGAAAAAGAATAATATGAAGGCGAAGAGCCGCTGGCATAACTATCATCGTTTTTTGAACAGCTTTATTATCGATGCCCAGAAGGAGCGGTTGATAGATATCAACCCATACGATAGGGTGAAGATGGATAAAGGCGAAGATTATGATGGCCTCGAAAAGTTCCTCACTCTCGAGGAATTCCAACGGCTGCGCACTACGCCGATGCCGGAAGCGCGTCTGGAGCGTGTGCGCGACCTCTTCGTCTTTCATTGCTACTTCTGCCAGGGCTATCACGATTTGGCGGCCTTCGATGCCAAGAAGATCAAGGATATCGGTGGAAAGAAGGTGTATACTGGTAAAAGAGGAAAAACTGGCATTGACTTCACGGTTCCGCTTCTTTCCCCAGCACTCACTATCTTAGAGAAGTACAATGGCAAGCTGCCTATCCTCTCGAATGTCAAGTATAACGACTACCTGAAAGAAGTCGCTACCGCTGCTGGCATCGAGAAGAATCTTACCACTCACTGGGCAAGGCATACCGGCGGCACGCTGCTGTTGAATGCCGGTGTCCCTATGGGCGTTGTGAGCCGGGTTCTGGGGCATAGTTCGATTAAGATGACCGAGCGTATATACGCGAAGTACCTGCCAAAGACTATAGTCGATGAAGTTATGAAAATAGAAGATAAAATCGTATAAGATATGGACGCTAGAACAGACAAAAAGTGGGCAGAGATACTTCAATACGCCCAGGAACATGCCACTGGCGAGGGCAGTCACGCTGGTTATCGATGGCTTCAGGATGCTTTCGAGGAGTACTTCAACGATCATGAAGAGAGAGTCGAAAAAGGCACGATGTGGTCTTTCGGCGGTGCGTCCTTTTCTGACCACAACCGCACGGTGTTCGCTGCACAGATAGCCCGCTCATTGCGGTACAACGAAAATGGCTACGAAGGGCCACGGCTGACCGATGAGCAATTAGACAAGCTGACTGACACCCTGCAATATATCAAGGAGCATCCACAGAGCGAAATTCTTAAGATATAGGAATAGGTAAAAAGAAAAAGGTATGAGAACAGTAAGGCCGCCATAAAAAAAATGAAGTCCCCAGGTTTTTGCCTGGGGATGGGGTTTCGAGAAAAAACGCCGTGAACTTCAACATTTCCGTTGCAAAGTTACGAAATTTCTTCGAAATCCGCAAATTTTTAACACTATATTTTTAATTTATTGTTAAATTTTTAATTTTTCGAAGATTATGGAAAGTATAAACGAGATAAAAAATAATGATAGAAGATTTGTTCGGATTGGTGTTGATTTATATGAATATCTCCTAACACCGAATCTTTCTGGAAAAATGGAATGGACCTTGATTCCCTGGAATTATGCGACGCTGACGCGCGAGTTCGGCAAAGACAACTGGCCACCCATAGAAGTTTTTCATGGGAAGACATTAGTCCCATCACACCTTGGATATCAGCGTGCCGTAGGAAATGACTATAAATTCTGGAATATTTATGAACCTTTAAACTATACAGCCTCGCCAGGTATTTTTCCTCATATTGAGAATATTATTCGACATATTTTTTGTGCAAAATACGAAATGGCATTAGATTACCTCCAGATAATGTACACTAACCCTCTGCAAAAACTTCCTATTTTGGTACTTATTTCGCATGAAAATCAGACAGGAAAAACAACGTTCTGCGATTTGCTCCTGGAAATTTACGGAAAAAATGCAATGTCGTTGGACAATGAAGCATTCCGCAACGACTTCAACAGCGAATGGATTAATAAGAACTTGATCGTCATTGATGAAGCCCTTCTTAATAAGAAGGAGGATAGCGAGCATATAAAGGCCTTGTCCACGGCTAAGTTTTCGACATCACATGCCAAAGGTAAAGATAGGAAGGCCATCGAGCCATTTCTAAAATTCATTCTGGCTTCTAATAATGAAAATAGCCCAGTCTATTTAGATGCTGAAGACACGAGGTACTGGATTGTTAAAGTGAAAAAATTGAGAAACATGGATCCTGAGTTTTTCTCGAAGATGAAGGAGGAAATACCGGCTTTCTTGGATTTTCTGAAAAATCGGTCTTTGACCACTATGAAGAAATCCCGAATGTGGTTCGCTTTCTCGGACTATCGTACTCCTGAATTCGATCGAATCGTCAGATACTGTCGTGACAGTGTAGAGGTAGAACTTGCCGAACTTCTTTTAGATATAATGAAGAAATTAAAGAAGGAAGAGGTTTGCTTTTCCCTGAAGATTATAAAAAAAATAGCTATGCTTAATGGCATAGAGACGACACGCAACCAGCTGAAGGCGATTCTTTCGGCGAGTTGGCATCTTATAATGCAGAAAAACAGGTACACCAGCATTGATTTCCGGAATAATGAATACTCTTTATTCAGCGTTTCGAATGGCTATTTTTTTCGAGTCACGAAAGCTCTTCTTGAAAAAATATAAGTAGATTTGTAAAATTTCTTTATTCTTAAAAAATTATGTTCTTGAAAACGTTTCAAATGTCCGCAATGTCCGCAAATCATTCGGAAGGTCTTTGTATAAAGGAGTCCCCGATGCGGACATTTTGCGGATATTTGCGGACAATAGAAAAAAATGTCCGCAAAATGATTTATCAAATGTCCGCAATGTCCGCACGTATATCCGCAAATAACAGTTCTGATTTTCAGATAGTTAGATGCCGTTGCGGACATTGCGGACGTTTCTGAAAAAGCTTACCTACTGCATTTTTTTTGTAATTTCATAATTTCGCATGTTAAGAATTTTCGCATATAATAAATTCGGATAAAAAGAAGAAATATGACTATAAAAGAACTCAAGGATAAATACACTTGTTTTGAGTACCTTGGACGGCCGGTGAAAAGGACTAGGAATGGGTACCTTTACCGTTGTCCTTGGCGGACGGACACCCATCCTTCATTGTCCGTAACGACTAACGGACGTGGATGGCACGACCTGGCTTCCGGCGAACACGGCAGCGTCATCGACCTAGTTATGAAACGTAAGAACATAGACTTCAAGGAAGCCTGCAGGGAGATAGAACGGACAGATCCGCTCTCTTTTTCTTTTTCCCAGCCTGTATCAGATGACGAGAAAAAGGAGAAAGAAAGTGGATTCAAAATGTTCGAGGTTATTAAACTCCAATCTCGCGGGCTATTCGCATACCTCCATCAGCGCAAGATAAACCTCGACATCGCGAAACAGTTCCTTCAGGAAGCTCATTATTCTTTCAAGGATGGTGACAGTTATCTCTACGCCCTGGCATATCCGAACGATAAAGGCGGCTACGAGTTGCGCAGTCCCTTCTATAAAGGCGGAACAAGCCCGAAGTGGATAACCACCCACCTCGGGCAAGAGAACGCGCCTACGGTCGTTTTTGAGGGTTTTCTGGACATGCTTTCATTTGCTACCCTATGCGGTGAAGTCCGGCATAACTATATCGTCCTGAATAGCATCGTGAATGTCGATGTAGCCATTGACGAACTTCGAGGAAAAGAAAAAATATACCTTTGTTTGGATAATGACAAAGCAGGGGAAACCGCCACCTCTAAGATGCTCGATGCACTGCCATCAGCCATCGACATTAGAAATAGGTTTTCCCCTGCAAAGGATATAAACGACTATCTGACGAGTCAAAGATGAATACTTATCTCCTGCTGTTCGTCCTGTGCGGCAGCGGGATTCTTGAACTCAGCGATGTCCATTAGAGCTTCTTTAACGTCAATCCAACCTGACATATACTGGGAACCACAAAGATTAGTCTTCTTACTAGCAATTGTATGAAGATTTTCTGCGTTTTTCTTTCGGGCTTCGATGCTTTCATCACCCATAACCGTCGAAAGAAGTGAAGTTTCTTTAGGATTAAATTGGGGGGAATTTAATAAGGACTCCCATACAAAGCTGCGAATAATCTTTATGCACTCGCGGATTATCGGAATGCTGAGCAAAATATCGATCAGGCCCTGAAGTTTTTTCTCTTTTTTCAGATAATCACCCCTCATTTGGGCGTTTTTCTCTTGAAGCTTTTGGTTTTCCTGACGCAGTTCCTCAGTCTTTGCTGAGCTATTAGCAAGGGCATTCTTCTTCTCTTTTTCTGCAGCAATGATTTGTGATTTCAGAGATTCGACCTCCTCCTTCAGGTTGTTTACCTCTTTGTCGCGACCGAAGAGGTTGGCCACCCCCTTGGCGGATTTTGCAACCTCTTTCCATGCGGTAGCCTTGGCTTCCTCGACGGCCTTTTTCTTTTCCTCCTCCAGCCTCTCCATCTCTTTTCTATAAGCTTCCTCCCTCTCCTTGGCCAGTCGTTCGAGATCGTCAATACGTGCCTCTTGGGAAAAGATACGCTGCTCCATGGCAGTGCGTCCCTTGATGCCCGTCTCAGCGGCCTTGTTTCCACGCTCCATACCAGTAGCCTCGGCCAGCCAGTCTTGCCGGAGGCTGAAGAACTTTCGGTCATTGCGTTTGGCCTTGCCTGTCTCAGGATCCTGGCAATACCAAAGGCAGTGGACATGGTAGTTGATGGCCTCGCCCTCACTACCCTCGATGTGCTTTGACTTCACGAAGCCCTCGTCTTTGTGGTACCACATGCCCATACACTGCCACCCGGTGGCTGCCTCCACCTTGGTCTTGTAGGACATCAGCTGCTCCCGGGTGATGTCACCACGACCAGGAAGGCTGAGAACATCCTCACGGTAGGGGGAGAAAGATTTTTGACATTTCTGCCCCGTCTTCTCCGTGTAAAGTTTCTCCGCCTGACGGACAAGTGGCCGAATGGACTTGCGGTCTTTGATGGCCTCATGTTCATAGAGAGTCACGTTATCTGCAGACCGCTTAGTCAGAATGTACTGCGGTCGGTTTTTCTCGCCATAGTCGCGGCGGGCATGCTCCAGGCAGTTGCCCTTAGCGGCTTGGATGTGTGCGCTGCATGCGCCTTTTTTACTTCCTTTTCGCATAGTCTAAACGATTTAGTTTTGACGCATCGGGCGTCAGCCGGGGGAGGTCCAGCGAGGGGTTTACCCCCTCCTGGCACACACACTTTTAAACCTGAAAGGATTAAAGGTGCTCGTGTGCGTTTTCCATAAGAAAACCCGGGGGCCACACGTCGCTTGCCTCTTTCCACTTGCAAAATTCTATTTTTTCTTTTTATCCGCCAACCGCAGAAAGAAAAAAGCTCTGAATTAACACTGTAGGAAGTTTCAAAGACCTTCAAGTGTTAAAAAAGTAGCCCAACGAGAGTTTATGCAAATTTTCGCCAGGCATGGAGCGGCTATCGAGCTTCATAGCGTTTAGCGACCAAAACAAGGACTGAAAAGCCCTTCCCTATACGCTTCATACTTCCTCAATTTTACCTCAAATGCTGTTTGTCTACAAAATATATTAGATATGATTTTTTTACATTTTCGAAAGAAGCAATAATAGCCCACAAATAAAAGCTGCCATCCGTTAGGACAGCAGCAGGACTTAACAAAGAAGCAAAAGCCTACATACACGAAAATCAATTAATAACCCAAACCATAATATTGCGAATCACTCTCCTGATTTGCCAATGCCTCAAACCGGAAAGCAGCTTCCGCCTTATACTTATCTATATCCATTTCGTTTAAAGCTTTGTTATCACCAGTTTCACGGACTTTGGTATCACTGACACGAGAATTCAAGGATTCATTTTCATCAGAACCTTGCAAAACTTTTTTTTCTTTATCCACAGCAGACATAATAAAATTTGC
>Ga0265301_10006990_pt1 | contig 10664 bp, 18 predicted proteins | sample AusTroGonzalo_MG_2_FD_193488 | JGI IMG/M metagenome (GOLD analysis project Ga0265301, IMG submission 193488) | Bovine rumen microbial communities from tropical cattle in Woodstock, Queensland, Australia - Gonzalo_04 | ecosystem: Host-associated > Mammals > Digestive system > Stomach > Rumen ...
CTCGTTTTCCCTGGCGTCGCCCTTGGCTACTGCTGCAGCGTGGCTGAACTGGTTTCCGAGATTTACGTTTCCGCGATTGAATGCCATAGTAGGCTCCTTGTCTAGTCTAGGTTTTGTGTCTAGGTTTAAAATGGCACCCAGGCTATTTCCTGGATGCCTTGTATTATAGCAATTGTCATGCAATCTATTTTCCGAGCATGCTCGCCTGCGTTGCCCTGTCGACCGCCTCGACCTGGGCGTCATAGCGGGTCTCGGGACTTACATCACCGTTGGTCATGCTGACCTTCGACATGACCATGCGCACCTCGTTCTCGATGCTGTCACGCTTGTGGACCATGGCAGCCACTGCGACCTTGAGCTGGGCAAGATATTCCTCGGCGTCCAGCAATTCGGTCTTTACGGCCACGATCTCCTCGTCCACGACCACCTCGCAGTCGACCTGGTCCTGAGTCATCTTCTTGCCGGTGGCCTCGGCGTTGCGCCTGATGTCAATCTTCTTTTGCGCCTCGGCATACTCCAGACCGTTCTTGAGTCTGTCCACCTTGTTCTGCTGGCGGGCGCACTCAGATGCGTACAGGTCGTAGAGGCTTGCCTGGTTGAGGATGGCCTCCTCGAGATGTGCCCTGTCGAGGGCAAAGTGTTCCTTCTTCACGTCAATCATGTCGCTGTCTCCTTGTTTATTGTTCATGCAGCCTTGTTCAACTTCTCCAGACGCTTCCGCAGCTTGTATTCCCTGTTCCTACGTCTGTGTTCCTCCATCCACACGGGATCGCCCTTGTGGGCGTCGTAAAACCTCTTTTTCTTTGCCCTGACCTTGTCGGGGTTGTCCTGCCTCCACCTCTTCTCACGCTCGTGGACCTTGTCGGGGTTGCGTTCCCTGTAGTCCTTATTGCGCTCGCGTTCCTTGCGTCGGTACTCCTCCAGCTCCTCAGGTGTCCAATCCTTTCTGGTCCTCTTCCTCTCGGGGAGTACGACCTCGGTCTGGGCTATCCTCTTCCTGACAAGCGTCCAGTCGATCGTATCGGCCACTAGATGGAGCCTCTCGGGATGCCGAACTCTGTCGTGAGGATCTCGATGAGCCTGTCCTTGAGCCTGTCCACGTCACCTGCGGAGGGCGAGAAGCCTCCCTGGTACTTCTGGAGGAGGTTGTGCGCTGCCTCCTTCACGTCGTCTGCGTCCCAACCGAGTTCGTCTTCATAGACATCGAACTCGCAATCGCATTCTGGACAAGTCACCACGGCGCTCTTTGTACTCATACTGGGTCTCCTTCAAAATTGTTGGCCTGCCGGGCAGCATTATGTCAAGCCGTCTGCTGTGTTGTGGCAGAGGCATGCCCGGCAGGCCGTTTTAAGTCCTGTCCGAGGCCAGATGAACCGGTGTAATTTGTCGATAATTTAGAAGAAATAAACGAAATGTCAGCCACCTGGTCCCGGCGAGGGCGAATCGACTGTTCATCGCCCTCGGTGCTCTATTATAGCATGCAGGCAGGATTCGAACCTGCCCCTCCCTCCTACCTTGGCCCTGTAGGGCTGTGATGGATGGTAAGCGCCACTCACATCGCTGCACGTCAGCCTTGAACTATGGATCAGCCAGCCCTCGGCAAGCTCACCGAGCTAGTCAGTCCTTTTGACTGACAGTCACCCTCCCTTCAGGCGGGTTGGGTGTTTCCCCCATTTTACCATGGGTGGTTTCTCAAAGACCGAAGCGTTCCTTGTTCCTCACGGCAAAGGTCTTGCGTATTACCTCGCAGGCGTTCCTCTGCATGGCGTGGTACTCCTCCCTGCTCATCTTGTCCACGAACTCCATGTCGTATGTCTTGTCCACGTTGCAGATGTCCGGCCGGTGGTCATAGATGTCGCAGAGGTTGTCAGCAGTGAGGTGCTTGCACACGCCGTCACCACGATCCATCTTCTCAAGCCTCGTTCCCTTCACTGTAGCATTGTGCCTCAGGCACCTGCAGCAAAGGCCGCACTTGTCACATTCAAACTTGCTGTCCGTTGACACGGGTCGGGTCCTCCAAAGGTTTGTCACAAAATAGGCACTTCTGTGAATAGCCCGTAGTGGTGGGTGCCACGTAGAACACCCTCCTGCACCTAGGGCAAATCCTGGCCACAGAGTTGGTCCTGAACTTTATCATTTTTCGGGCATTCCTGCCAGCTTCCACCTGCGCCAGGAGAGCTGTCCTCCAGTCGCGCGGTATTCCTTGAACAGCTGCGTCTTGGACTTCTCCTTGGGGCCCTTGGAAGGCTTCTCCTGGACGTCGTCCTTGACGTCTTCGGTTTCGGCTGGGGTTTTAGCTGCATCTTCCGCAGTTTCGGTTTCCTGGGGCTTGTCTGCCGGCCATTCCACCGTCTCCTCAGACTCTTCAGCGACTTCCGGTTCCGGTTCGCGCTTGTAGATCGTCTCAGGGAGGCTGCCCGAAATCTTGTTGTTGCCTGCAACGAGCTGCTGCAGGATCATGCGCTGGTTCTCGAGGACCTTGTCCAGCTTGCCGAGCACCAGGTTGATATGGTATTCTGAAATCATGTCCTATTCCTTTTCAAGTAGGTTGTTGTCAGTCCTTTCCTCGGGCGGTATCTCCCAGGGCATTTTGTGGGTGGCCGGGGTGATGTACACCTTGTCGTCGCCATCCAGCTTCAGGATGCCGTCGTTCTGTCGCTGCATCAGCTTCAATATGTTGGCCAGCGTCCCACGATAGTAGGTTATTGTCCCCTTCCTGTCGTTGCGTACGGCTGCCCTGTAGAGATATTCGTCGCTCATTGTCTAAACTCCGTTCTTTACAAAATTATAGCATATTCTGCCAGCCGTCCTTGAATATCACCATCAAGATTGTCGAGATGTAGAAGATCACTGCAGCCAACCCCAGTGAGGCGGTGGAGGCCGCGACTGCCAAAGCCATTGCCTTGCTCAAAGCTGTTCCCTCCTGGCCCACTCAGCTATCAGGAGCGCGTCAGCGTCCTTGTGCTTGTTGATAATTCCTGCGCAATGGGGGAAGAGCCTGAAGCCTATGTCACGGCTGGCCGTCTTGAGGTCATCACCCTTGCATCCCTGCGGGAGCATCTTCTTTTGCCAATCTCTGCTGTCGGCATACATGTGCGGAAGTCCCAAGTCCTCGACGACGCAGAGAGTGGCCTCAAGGGAACGGGCAGCGGATATGCTTGCCTTGAACCGCATGGGGTTGATCATAGGTCGCTCTATCACGACGATGCACTCGCTAGGGCTGGCGTTACCTATGGCCTTGCGCAAGTCTGCGCGTAGCTGCACATGGTCGATCCTGCTGATGATGTTCTTCGCCTTGGTGTAGCTCTGCTCGGTGATGATAGGCGTCTCCTCGATGCCCGAAGTCGTCTGCCTAATCCAGGCAATCGTGCCGGTAGTCCCGTTGTCGATTCCTATGTATACCTTGTGGCTCATTTGGCCTCCATTCCAATTTCCTGTCTGACTATGTCATACTCGTCGACGACTCCCTTCTCGCACTTCTCTATCACTGCAAAGAGGTTGCTGTCGAAGTCCAATGTTATCTCGGCGCCGCCCTTGATCGTCTCGACTACCTCAGCCAGCATCTCCTCCTTCTGCTCGCGGGCCTCAATATGGTCACGAGTGCAGTTCTCTCGCTGATGGTCAAGCATTACCTTCTCGAGAGTGTTTTCACCGGTGTCCCAAATGAACACTGACGGCTCATAGTCGAGTTCATCGGCCTTCTGTATATTTATGCAGCCAGGGTTGACGACGTGCCTATGCCCATAGCCACTATATATGAACGAGTGGTGATAGTCACCTGTGAAGATTATTTTTGCCTTTGGCCACCTGTCAAGAAGATCCTGTGCAAGAACACCGCAGTCCTCAATGGGCCTGGCTTCAGCATTAGGGAACGTAAGCTGGTGAGTGCATACCACGTCAGCGTTTGTCCCATAGTCGTCCCTGCCGAACGGGTTGGCTGACACGGAAAACTTGTCTACAACTGCCGGGACTGTCCTGAAGAACTTGCCCAAAGTACCTATGCTGCATTCCTCCAGGTTGTCAATGTTGTGGTCCTTCAAGTCATGGTTGCCACAAAGGATCCTGACAGAACCTGTCGGGAACGTCTTGAGAGACGATATGAGCATGTTGACCGCCTTTGTGGAGCATCTCGGTGCATCAAACACGTCGCCCAGTACCCACATCTGCTCGCAGTCATGAAATTCAAAAATTGACCTGATCTCATCGATCGTGGCCTTCTGGCTCAACAGCCAGTCGTCGTCTGTCCTACAGATGGGTCTCTCGCCCTTTATGTGCCAGTCGGCTGTGATAAGTATCTTCATGGTATATTATAGCCTTGCCTTTGCAGCCAACCTTTCCTTTACTACCTCGGCAAGAACAGAAAGACAGTCGTCGCAAATTGCAAAACGACGGCCTCTCATCTCGCTCATGCCCCGCCTGCAGATGGCGCACGGGACTCGTATCCCGCTATCTATTTCCTTTATTGCAACAACACCTGTCCTGGTGTGAAACATCTTGTGGTCCATTGCCATGTCTATGTCCTCAAAAGCCAAATTTGTTCGTCAGTCCTTTCATCGGGCAAGTCTATGATGACGTGGTTGGTGTTCATCATGTCGCCGCAAGGAGGCTGCAGCTGGTCCACCCATATCGTCATCTTGCCGTCGCTCACCTCAACAGTGAGCACTAGGTCCTTTCGTACCTTGTCAAGCCCATCAACGTGCACCAACATCTTCCAGCTCCTTCTCTGCAAACTTACGTGTAACATCGGAGATCATGTTGGCGACATCCTGGCGGAAGATGTGCTCCCGTATGTCAGACGGCAACCTGTCAAACTCCATCGGCAAGAATTCCCTCTGCGCTTCCGTCACCAGCTTCTTGTCCTCGTCACGCACAGTGAAGCGCATGTAATAGGAGCATGTCCCAGACTGCATGCCGACGTGCTTGATGAACTTGAAGATGCCTATCGGCAGCCTGAACTTGTACTCCTCATAGCGGAGGCCGGGTTCGGCGTAGCGCTCGGCATTGACGCCTGCCATCCTTTCAAGGTACCACATTGTTGAACTCTCCTTGTAGTAGTCCCAAGCGGGCTCGAACCGCTGTTGCCGGAATGAGAATCCGGAGTCCTAGGCCACTAGACGATGGGACCGGTTGTTATGGCATTGGCTGGGCTCGAACCAGCGACCTGCAGTTTAGGAAACTGCTGCTCTGTCCAACTGAGCTACAATGTCGTTGTGGACGCCTGCATGCTATATGGCGAACACGCGGCGTCCAGTGTTGCCTACTTCTTGGGCGGTTTCTTGCCGCCGGCAGGCTTCTTTGTTCCACAGGGCATGTGAATCTCCTTGTTGAAAGTTTATGGCGAGGCAGTGTCTTGTTGTATGTTTACCAGAAATGAAAGCGTTTGACTTCCTGTCCACTGCCTTGCCGGTATATTATAGCAAATTCTAGCGAACGAAGATCATGATGCCGATCACTGCCACCCAGATTGAGCCTACGACGATCGCTACCACGTCCTCCTTGTTTAACTTCATCTTCATGTCTGCCTCCTGCTTGCGCTTGATGCTGATACGACACACCATATTTCCTCAATGCCCATGCCCGCAATCTCCTTTCCTGCCGCACAACGGGCAGGCCATTGTTAAAAGTTCAAGCCGTGCAGACTGTTCTTCCTGCATGGCGTATGTGTATTCCGTATCAAGTTCCCCGTACTTCTCGAACTGCGCCGTTCCAGAAGAGATCATGTCGGAGATATTCTTCCTGACCGAATCCATCCTGCCGAGCTGGGCGACGACGGCTTCCATCCTGTCAATGTCAGGCATCGACGCTATAAGCCTCTGCCTGAGGTCGTGGGCGTTGATGTCATCCTCAAGTGACGCGCCCTCGATGCCGAGGTTGAACTTCCTCTCAGCCAAAGATGACATGTCGTCCATGACCTTCTCGAGACAGTCCAAGTCGGGAATCAAGCCGATCTCGGACGCCAGTTCTTCATGCCTATCGATTGAGACCCTCAAAGGCACTGTCTCGGCTTTAATCGATGAAGATTCCTTGATGCCCCTGTCGATCAGGCAGAGCAACTTGTCGACCTTGTCCAGGTCGGGAATTGAACCAAGTTCTGACGAGAGGATGCCGTGCCTCGTGAGGCTTGTCTCGACGAACCCCTTCTCGAACTCCACGTCAGCCTTCCTGCCTTCCAGCTCCGTGGCCCTTGCAGAGATCCTCTCGAGGTCAGGGAGCCAGCTGTACGAGTCGACCTCAGCCTGCCTGGCCTCCGCCTCCTTGCCGTACCGCTCCACGTCCTTCAGCAGGGACTTGTACCTCCCGTTAGCTGCAGCAGTCCATGTGTCTATCCTCGTGAGGTTCACCAGCGAGTTGATGTAACGGCTCACGTCGCCTGCGCTCATGGACAGCAGGAACGGTGGGTCGAGCTGTCGCTGTATGTTTACCTCACCGAGACACAGGATCGCTGCCACCTGCTGCGGGACGCTGTTCCTGGTGGCCTCGAATGCCTGGCCGTCAAGTATGTAGCCGTTGAAGTCCTTGTCCCGTCGCCTGGTGATCACATGCCCGTCCACGTGGACTGTGACCTCGCACGGCTCCTTGATCGCCTTGCCTGTGGGGGACTTCGCCCAGTCGCTCACGAAGTAGTCGCCTGCCGGGTTGAAGATGAGCCAGTTGAGCGCCCTCATGACTGCGGACTTCCCGCAGTCGGAGTTGCCCTGGATCGTGTTCACCCTGTCGCCAAGGTTCATGTTCGTGGCCTTGTGGGACTGGAAATTCCGTATCTCGATTTTCTGTAACATTTATTTTACCACAAAATCCTCTATTTTACAATTATAGCACTTTACAAGCCGACGACATGATGCTATAATTTGTCGATAGTGGGCTCGACGGAGTTCATTTTCACATTTTGGCCTTCCGTGCGGCGTGGCGTCGACGCATTAGGCCACATCGCGCGGGAGGTCATTTTTGACTTTAAATACAATACTACACTACATGAATTTTTCAAAGGAGGGACTTGATGAGGCCCCTTGTTGAATGCGTGTCGGACGAGCTGTGGAGAAAGGCCGCCGACTCGCTACGGCTGCGCGTGGAGAACCTGAAGAGGGTGACGCGCTGCAGCGAGACCGACGTCAGCTATGACGAGGACGGGATCAAGAAGTCGCCATGCACTGTCCAGCTCTGGCACAGGGACGTGGCGTTCGAGCACGACGAATACACATGTTACTTCAGGCACTGGTTCAGGAAGGAGGACGGCAAGCTGCTCTGCTGCCGGTTCAGCCACCTGGCCCTGATGCCGTTGGTCAGGTCCTGTATCTGGCAGGGGCTCCTGGCCGAGTTCGTCACCGGCAGGCTGCTTGGCAGGGACGCTGTGAGGCTCAGGGTCGAGGACGAGCTGGAGAACCACAGCAACCTGTCAGACAAGGACATGATGCGGGAGGTCGGCATGCTGGCCCAGGACATGTTCGGCATCATAAAGAACCACCTGAACTCGACCTGGACGCCACTCAACAGGGTGGGCCTGGCCGCAGCTGAGAGCCTCGTCGTCAACATGCCAGGGCTCGACTGCAGGAGCAAGAGGAAGGGCTGGTCGAACAGGAGGCTCCGCAAGGTCCTGGTCCAGAGGATGGTCGACAGCGGGATAGGAGACCTGCCTACGAGGGGTGACCAGGAGGCATTCGTCCAGAGGTGGCTGTCGGCAGACAACGGCCTCAAGCAGTCAGCCTTGGCCTCCATCCTACGTCAACTGAGGAACTACTATGACGCCGAGACTGGCGAGGTGGTCCTCAAGCCTTGGACCAGGCAGGAGGTCAACCGGAACATAGCCGACGGCGTGGCGAACTCCAGGTTCGAGAGGACCATGGCCATCGCCCAGGGAATTTTCAAAAAGATGTCTGATGGCATACCCCTCACAGGCAGCGAGAGGAAGTTCAAGTCAGTCCACAAGGAGCTGTTCCCTGCAGGATCTTGCAGGAAGTCGCAAATCCACAGCAAAAACCGCAAAATTCCACCGAAACCGCCTAGAACTCCAGATGCAAAAGTGTTACCCAGGTTCAAGCAAAATGTAAAAGAAAGCATAGTTACAAATTGTCACAACCTGGGTAACACTCAAAGGAAGGCAAAAGATAGGCAGGAGGAAGCAAGGAAAATGAATCAAAAATCCTATTATTCTCTCAAGGGAAGTCGTATGGCGACAGCAGGAACCTCAGTAAGTGGAGGCAAGGCATGAGGCTCTGGCATCCATCCATACTGCAGGAACTCCCGTCATGCACCCTGTCCACCCTCCACATGTCACTGTGCAGGGTCAGGCAGAAGCCGTGGGGAAGGCCCACTCCCCGCACGTGGTACTACAACCTGTCATGGGAATGCCTCTGCTGGTACCACTCCCAGGTCATCCACGAGATGAACCAGAGGGCATGGCACTCTGACCAGCGCTGGCTGGACTACTCCTACAGGGGGAAGTCTGAGACTGCTGAGGGCGAGTGGGACACGGCAGCCAACCGCCTCGAGGAGCTGGACCGGATCAACCCCGAGACGATACCTGCCCAGAGGGCGGCACTCCGCAGGAGGCCCAAGGCTGCTATAATTGCCCATGGAACAGATGACGACACCCTTCAATGACACGACCAGCTTCGTACCCGTCCATGCGGACGTCCAGGAGCCGACGAAACCTGAAAAGGGCATAAGTACAGCCAGCAGGAAGAAAAAGGTCCAGGAACGTCAGCAGGACGCAGGGGACGAGCTGTTCACGACCAACTACACTGTCGGCATGGGCGACATGGTGGACAACGTCCAGGAACTCATGGCCAAGCACCCCTCGATCCTCTCCATGACGAAGACGGGGACCAAGACCATGGACCAGACGTTCCTCAGGATCAGGCAGCTAGTGGCAGGCGAGTTTATGTTCGCCTACACCTGGGACAGGCCGTGGTTCAACAAGGTCTCAGCCAGGTGGCCGGTCGAGAAACTCAGGTTCAACGGCGCTGACGAGGTCCTGGACAGGCTGGACGACGTGCTCTGCTACGTGGAGTACAGGCAGGAAGGCGGGTACTGGTACCCGAGCAAGAGGAACGGCAAGGCCTGCAGGACCTCCCTGGCCAACTTCATAGCCAGCCCCATGAGGAACGGGAACTGGTGGTCGCCCTTCGTCGACATAGCATGCGGGGACGGGATAACTCCTAGGATGTACCAGGAGGCCCTCGGCCCCAAGGTCTGCAAGGCCGTGCACGACTGCATAGGGAGGGCCTGGTGGACGTGCTCATTCGACAACATGGTAAAGTTCTACAAGGGTGTGTCTGACCTGAAGCGCTGGCATGACGAGAACAGGCAGCAGCTTGTTGACATGTCCAGCGAGAACGCCTACACGCTTTCATCGTTCACCTCGTTCCTGGACAAGGTGGTCCAGTGCGACAGGGAGAGGGGCTGCACAGGCCCCGACTTCGTAGGCCCCTGGTCGCCGAGGTGGGCCGTGCTCAAGGCATGGCTCGTACAGAATTTCGGGGTGACGATATGAACCTCAGGATTCCTGGCTGCCACGGGAGCTACACCGTGGTCGGCGACGGCACGATAGCACTCAACTGGTTCTGCAGGGACCGGTCCGGCTGGGCGAGGATGCTTGGCCTGGTCAAGGGCATACCCAGGAGGGTGTTCGACGGCACCGACAAGAGGTGGTACATACCTGCCACCGAGGGGAACATCGAGATGCTACAGCAGTCAGGTTGGAAGGCGGTCGGTCAGAAGTCTGCAGGCCATGTAGCGATGGTAGGCAAGGTCCCTGTTCCCAAGAAGTACGCCGAATACGCGCTTGCCCCTGAGCAAGTCCCTGCGACCGACCCTGCTGCCGAGCAGCGTGAGGCGATAGCGAGATTCCAGCTGGACCCGACCCGCGACCTGGTGCCCGGCCTACGGCCATACCAGGTGGACTTCCTGAAGTTCGCCAGCATGCGCAACGGGAGGGTCGCACTTGGCGACGGGATGGGTACAGGCAAGACGCTCCAGTCGCTGGCCTGGATCGCCTACAGCAGGAGCCTCCCTGCACTGATCGTGGTGAACGCCCCGACCAAGCTGCAGTGGGAGAAGGAGTACCGCAGGTGGCTCTCCAAGGTCCCAGGCCTCCCGTGCAGGGTGCAGGTGCTCAACGGGACGAGGCCCAGGATGCTCGACAGGTCCTCCTCGTACATAATCAACTGGGACATACTCACTTACTGGCAGGACACGCTCGCCTCGACAGGCTTCGAGTGCCTGGTGGGTGACGAGGCGCAGGCGATCGGCAACCCCGAGAGCAAGAGGGCACTCGCCTTCCGCCACCTGGCCGCAGTGATCCCAGAGTGCATAGTCATGTCAGGCACGCCTGCGAGGTCCAGGCCTGCGCAGTTCTGGACGATGGTCAGCTGCGTGGACGCGACCATGTTCCCCAACTACAAGGCCTTCCTGTGGAGGTACACGAACGTCAAGGACACCCCGTGGGGAATCCAGTTCGAAGGGGCAAGAAACGTGAAGGAACTCCACGCCAGGCTCGTGGGCGTGATGCTGAGGAGGACCAAGGACGACGTCATGAAGGACCTCCCTCCCAAGACGCTCGAGGTGGTCCCGCTTGAGGCTGACGCTGCCCAGCTCGCTGAATACAATTCCGAGGAGGAGCAGATAGGCAACCTCGAGGGCATCGAGGCGAGGGAGCATCTGGCCAA
>Ga0265301_10006994_pt1 | contig 10661 bp, 10 predicted proteins | sample AusTroGonzalo_MG_2_FD_193488 | JGI IMG/M metagenome (GOLD analysis project Ga0265301, IMG submission 193488) | Bovine rumen microbial communities from tropical cattle in Woodstock, Queensland, Australia - Gonzalo_04 | ecosystem: Host-associated > Mammals > Digestive system > Stomach > Rumen ...
CCTCACGTAAACGGAGCGTCAGATGTCGGAAACCCTTTAAAATCATACGTTTGGAACATAAAAGCAAATCGTCATAGCTTTCTGCATCAATAATGGCATACGAAGGAATACCCATCTGGCTATGGGCAAAGGGCGTGTCATAGAGCAAAGGATTCTGCTGATAATCATACAATGCCGACTCCAATGCAAACAACAAAGCTGGATAAGGGCTAAGTCTGCGAGCATAATCATCACTCTTAAGTGCATCATTAATCAAACGAGCAACATCAGACATCATCGTATATGCATTTGCATCACACGAAACGTCAGCCATAGGGGAGCATTCGCCCAATCCTATACGTTTCCCTGCCTCGTCAGTGATGCTAACGACAATAGCATGATGTTCCTTACTTCCACCTTGAGAGCCAACTTCAGCCTCTTTTACGTGAAGAGTACGATTTGACAAATTAATTTGCACAATTTATACCTTTAACTGCTTTTAATATGCACATCCCGCTGAGGGAAAGGAATCTCAATATTGTTTGCATTTAGCGTGTTATAAATAACCTCCCTAACACGACCCGTCAGAGCCATTTTCTCCTCCACAAGCATCCATATGCATACAGCTAAATCCACACTGCTATCACCAAAATTAACGAAACTTACCTTCAGTGGCTGCTCCTCAACGTTGGTTATGCTTTGTCCGTCGGCATTCTTCTCAAGACAAACAGGCATCAATGCCTCGATGAGCATCTTACGCACTTCCTCTACATTTGTTCCATAGGCCACACCGATAGGAATCTTTATCAGTTCATAACGGTGGTTACGCGTCATATTCTTGAAGTTCTTGCTAAAGAGCGCACTATTCAGAAAGGCAATCACACAACCATCAGCCGTTACAATCTGAGTACTTTGGTAGGTGATACTCTCCACCTTTCCGGCAATGCCGTCGCACTCGATGTAGTCACCCACATGAATACGTCCCGTCATCAGGGAAATACCATAGAAGAAGTTCTCCAGAATGCTCTGCATGGCAAATCCTAAACCAGTAGCTAAACCTGCACTTACTATACTGATGCCACTACGGGGCACATCCAGCACCACCAATACAATTATCAAATAAATGCCCCAGCACAGGATACCTATCACATTGCGCGCTAAGGTAAGGTTCAGCATTTCGTTCTCGGCAAGCACCTTGCGACGATAATGGCAATAGAACCCACGTATTCCGTAATTAAGATAGCGGAAGACAAACCACAAAGCAGCCACAACGCTCAGGCGGTCAAGGGAGATGCGGATAAGATCTTTCTGATTAACAATATCCATACGGAAGAAGGACTCGCAAAGGCTTGTCATCTCGAAAACCCTTGATGCCCAGTAAATGCTGAAGAATACTGAAGCGACAGCAAAGATGGGAACCAGCGTAAACTTAAACAAATCATATATCCAGGTCACAGAAATATAATCGCCGTGCTGTATCTTTTTCTTTAGTTCCACCATCTCATCTTCCACATCCTCTCCCCTATCCTTCTTTTCCTTCAGGTCCGGACGTAACTTAAAGAGGAGGGAACGTTCTTCATACATCTCCATAATATCATAGATGCATGTAACCGTCATAATGGCAGCCAATTGGAATGTCCACCATATCATTATCTGCACAGCCATCAACGAGAAGCCCACCCACGATGCAACGCAAGCCACAATCATCACAAGACTGGTTGCATGCATATACATAATGTCCAGCATGGGAAGCCGCTCTCTGTGTTGCTTAGACACCCTCCACTGCCAAATGCAGAAACCTAACAGAATGGGAGGGAAGGTAAGATTGACGACCAAGTTGGGAATCAGAACAATTCGGAATAAAATCACTACGAATGAGAGCAACATCAGAGGCATATAAATCATGGCTGCATGACGCATCTGCTCACCCTTAAGACGTATGTAAAGACTCAAGAAGATAACCTCCATCAACCATGCCATGTTGATAATCTGCGCTGTTCCCATCTGAATGAAATTACGCCCACTCAGCGAGCGAACAATCATGACAATAACGGCAAAGAGGGCTATTCCCACAACGTTATTCAGCATACGACGCTTCAACTTGAACTCTTCTCCGCGCCACCTCTTAGGTAATAGCCATCTCAGAACAACGTAGCTGACGAGAAGGGACAAAGCCAGATATATAACCAAAAAGACGCTGATGAACAAAACCATAGCACCACGCCATTCCGAGAAAGTCTGCTCGTGCCCGGCAAAGGGCTTGTATTTGGATTCAACAGCACCCTTAGCTCTCATAACCTGCATGGGCAGGGTCCTGAGGATCTTAAAATAGTTGTCTCCGCCATTCACAAAGATATTGTCTTGTAACAGCTTATATCTACCTCGGGCAAACTCATTCAGCTCCTCTACTTTGGCGCTCACACTCTTGTAATAGGTGTTTTCGGCATCCAGCTTCTCTAGAAAAAGTTGAAGATTTTCGCGCAACGTCTCGGCATACTTCAAACATTCAGTCCTGTCCTTGAGTTGCTGTCCGGAAAGGAAAAGAGGCACAGTGCTTTCGGCTTCTTCATCAGGACCGCCATGCTCCAAGAACGCCAATTCATCCTTCTCCATCCCTTCCCTAACCTCGAGCAAGGAGTCTTTCTTTTCCTGGAGGGAATCTATGGCCTGCATCAGAATACTGTCATTCTCTGTCAGCACGCTATCGGCATCTGCCTTATCAACAGGCGGCATACTCTTGAGTGATTGAATCAGTGCGTCATACCGCTCCAACTCTTGTTTAACGCGAGCAATAATCTTATCGTACTGATGCATCTTACTATCACGGTTGTGAAGATCATGATACAAGTCTGTAGCCTGCTGGCAGGCATAAGCCATATCAAAGGTGTTGTCCGTTGTCTGCGAGTACAGCATCAGTCCAATTTGTTCACACTGGTGCATATAGCTGACCAACTGTTGGTGCTGCTGAGTACCCTGTTGCTCGTACATGGACATAAAAGATTGCTGCTGCTCGTATTTAACCTGCAGCTCTGCTTTCAAAACGCCAAGAGTACGTGCCAAATCCCTCTCTTTCAATACAGCATTCGCCGGCGTCAGAATCGTCAGCAGGAATATCACAAATAAGAGATACTTCTTCATAATTTAATCCTCCATTAAGGCATTGTACGTCTTTTTTCCTTTAACATGATACTGCCACAAGATACTCTTGGGAAACAAAAAATCACTGGAAGATACTACGGCAGCTTGCATATTCCTTTTTCTATCCTCATAGAAATCAGCTTTCATCTTAGCAAAAGCCCTTCGCCCCATCCACACAGCCAGACAACTTCCAAACTGAAGGGTCAGGAAGAAATATACACTAGCCAAAGCATCCAGCCAGAAACGACGATGCATTACATCTGCCAACTGATCATCAGGCAGATTCTTATATAGCAATATCAGATTGTTACGGAAGTTCAGGAATGTCTTACGGCTGTTCTGCTTGGGCAGCGAAGCACCGCCCACATGGAACACAACGCTCTGCGGCACACAGACGATCTTGTATCCCCTTGTTCGCAGACGCCAACATAGGTCTATCTCCTCTTGATGTGCAAAGAAACGAGCGTCCAATCCGCCAGCCTCCCAATACTGCTTACTGCGTATCATAAGTGCAGCACCAGTAGCCCATACTACAGGAACAACGGTATCATATTGTGCCAAGTCCTTCTCTACACTATTAAAGACACGCCCCCTACAGAATGGATACCCCAGATGATCAATGAATCCACCACAAGCACCCGCATATTCAAGCATAGAACGATTCCATTCGCATCTCAACTTAGGCTGACATGCTACGACATCTTCATGAGCCTGCATATATGAAAGCATAGGGTGCAACCACCCTTCTGTCACTTCAACATCACTATTCAATAACAGATAGTATTCTGCTTCAACCTGACTTAATGCCTGATTATAACCTTCGGCAAAGCCGTAGTTCTTATCCAACGCAATTGTTCTGACCTCCGGGAATTCCGACTCGACAATCTTAAGTGAATCATCTTTGCTATCATTGTCAGCCACAATTACATCAGCCTCCTGACTATATTTGAGCACAGAGGGCAGAAACTTCCGAAGCATACCTGCCCCATTCCAATTCAATATTACTATCGCAATGCTTTTCATATTAGTTCCGCTGTTAACAACTCTTCCGTTTCATCCCATCTATCTAGGCGAACATTAACTATTTTATTATCCATCTCCTCCGTGGTACGTATTGCCACCTTTATATAATTATCCGTAAAGCCATGCATGACTCCTTTTGTACGACTATGCTCCAAAAGAACGGGTCTGACCTGTCCTACAAAACGTTCGTAGAACCCACGTAGTTTTTTCTGACTGAGTGTCAAGACTTTCTGACTACGCTCGTGTTTCTGCTGAGCCGATACCACATATGGTATCTGGAGTGCCTTTGTACCAGGACGTTCGCTGTAACTGAAAACATGATACTGACTAACGTCTATCTTCTCCATAAAATTGAGTGCCTCATCAAATAACTCATCAGTTTCTCCACGTGTACCCACAATTACGTCCACACCGATAAAGGCATCTGGCATCAGTTCTCTCACTCGCGAAACCTTATTATAAAATAAAAGCGTGTCGTAACGTCGATGCATAAGACGAAGGACTTCGTCGCTACCGCTTTGCAAGGGTATATGAAAATGTGGCATAAAGGACCTACTTTGTGCACAAAACTGCAACACCTCATCAGTAAGCAAATTAGGTTCTATGCTGCTGATACGGTAACGTTCTATACCATCAACCTTGTCAAGTGCTTTTATCAGATCAAGAAAAGTTTCGCCCGTACTTTTTCCAAAGTCACCTATATTGACACCCGTTATTACAATCTCCTTTCCACCCATTCTTACTGCCTCCTGAGCCTGTTCAACCAAAGAAGAGATGCTGCCGTTTCGACTTCTACCTCTGGCAAAGGGAATTGTGCAATAGGTACAATAGTAATCGCAACCGTCTTGAACTTTCAGGAAATAACGAGTACGGTCACCACACGAGCAGCTCGGAACGAAACTACGGATATCTACAGTCTTGCATGTATGATATTCGTGAGCAACAAGTGCTCTTTCTTCTGGCATCATGGGCAAACGTTCTGCTATATAATCCAGAATGCGCCCTTTCTGCTCACTACCCAATACCAGGTCCACGCCCTCCAAGGCGGACACATGATCGGGTTTTAGTTGCGCATAACAACCGGTAACTACAACTAAAGAACCAGGGTGTCGACGAACCATCCTACTGATAGCCTGCCTGCACTTAGCATCCGCAACCTCAGTAACACTGCAGGTATTAACAATGCATATGTCAGCCACTTCTCCCTTGGATACAGTCTGTACTCCGGCTTCCTTAAGTTGCTTACCCACCGAACTTGTCTCAGCAAAATTCAGTTTACAACCCAATGTAAAATACGCAGCTTTTTTACCTTTAAAGTCATACATGACTGCAAAATTACGAATAAGCAGGCGGAATACAAAAGAAAAAAACATTTTTCTTTATATTCTTTAACTGAACTATTGGCAAGAGTCACAGAAATTCTATTATTTCTGAGTATGGCAGAGTTAAGAACAAGTGCAAGAAAAAAAACGGAAAAAAATGATTAATTCCAACTTTATACCTACCAAAAGCACCTCCAAGGCCTTTCATCAAACTTTGTATAAAAAAACGAGAAAATGCAAAAATAATCAAAAAGCCTAAAAAAAGCAGAAAACAATACACCTTGATTTTCAGGTAGTTACAAAAAAAGATAAAAAAAAGTTTAAAAAAAATAGAGAAAAAAGATACAACGTATTGAAAAACTCCGTACCTTTGCATCGTTTTAATAAGCAATTGATTGTTTTACAAGTTTAAAAAAGCAAAAAAAATGAAAAAGTTAGCATTTTTGTTCGCAGCTGTAGTAGCTGTATCTTTCGCATCTTGTGGTGATAAGACCGCTCAGAATGAGGAGACTGCCGATACTATCGACACTACCGCTGTTGAGAGTTGCGACACTACTTGCGCTGACACCGCTGCAGTTGACACAGCTGCTGCTCCCGTAGCCGAGTAATCAAAACGACTGAACAAAAAAAGTCTTAGAAGACGACATCCCAAGGATGCCGTCTTTTTTTGTCTTATTAAAGATTGGCAAAATGACAGAATGGCGTAGCCTCGTATCAACTATACTCATTGAATATGCCTAGAAGAAGCCTATAAGTAGCCTATGGTTTTAGGTTTAAATAAATAATACTGTGAATTAGTCTTTCTCTTAAGTTTCTTTAAGTATAGACAATTTGATCTCAGACTTGCAGACCTATCGTCGAAAACACTTTTGCTCGGGAATAAAAATAAAACGATTTTTCTTTTTGTATTCCGCTCGGTTTGCACTACCTTTGAGACAAAAACCTCGAAGCTAGGCGGCACCTCGGGAATAAAAATAAAATCTGTTTTATTTTGTATTCCGCTCGGTTTGCACTACCTTTGCCCCCAGAAAAAGAACTTAATCTGACATACTTATGAAAAGAAGAGATTTTATCCGCACAGCAGCAATTGCCGTTCCTGCCATTGCAACAGTCAACGTTTCGGCAACACCCAAACGCAAGGTTACAGAACCTCAGCAGCCTAAAGAAGATGAGATTCCTTCCCTGTCGTTCCGCAACGGGAAATTTAAAATCCTGCAACTTACCGACACGCACTTTATCGGAGGCGATGCACGCTCGCAAAGGGCATTGGACAACGTGGCAGAGGTGCTGGATGCAGAAAAACCCGACCTGGTGATTCATACAGGCGACATAATATTTGCAAAGCCTGCACGCGAGAACCTTACGCAGATTCTTTCGCTGATAACAGAACGCCACATTCCCTTTGCCGTTGCTTTGGGCAACCACGACGAGGAGTTCGGGCTTACGCGCACAGAGGTCTTGGAACACATACGCCAAATGCCGGGATGCCTGAACACGGCTGTCAAGCCTATGCACGGTGCTTCCAACGATGCGATTACCATCAACAGTGCCGACGGGAAGAAGCAATGGGCCCTCTACCTGTTCGACACAGGTAACAAGGCCAAGGAGTTCCCCGAACTGAAATCCTACGATTATATCCATGCCGACCAGCTCGACTGGTACCGCCAAACGAGCAGAAAGTTTAAAGCCGAGAATCAAGGTTCTCCCCTACCCTCACTGGCCTTTATGCACATTCCTATAATGGAATACCTGGAGGGACTCTCTAACTCACGCCGCCAGATACGCGGTAATCTAGGCGAAAACCCCTGTTCTCCCATCATAAACAGCGGTGTCTTTGTTGCCATACGAGAAGAAGGGGATATAAAGGCCATCAGTTGCGGACACGACCACGATGACGACTACGTAATGAAATGGCACGGCCTATATATGATGTACGGCAGATATAGTGGCGGAGATACAGTATATAACAACCTGAAACCCAACGGTGCTCGCATCTTTGAGCTGACTGAAGGGAATTCTTCCTTTAAGACTTGGATCCGACTTAAAGGTGGTCGTATAGAACAAACGCTGACCTTGCCCGACGAGTTCTAAGATTTATCCGGATTAAGGTAGTTGGCAGGCATCTGGGTATCTATGCCGTCACGACGGGCAAAGATATGGGGTGACATAATCTCTACGCCAGACTCGAAGAAACGCTTCAGCAGATTCTGATGCAGTTCGGAATAGACGCGAGGCATAGTTGCGGAATTGTCTGTGTAGGCATTTATCTCGTACTCTACATAGAAATCATCCAAAGCAGTTATCATCATGAAGGGCTTGGGATTCTTCTTGATGCCCGGGGTATCGAGTGCAGCACTCTCCATTATCTCCTTGATCTGCTGCCAGGGAACATCGTAGCCAATGGTAACCTTGGTATGGACTATAATGCCATAGGCCTTTGCAGCCTCCGAATAGTTGGATGTCTGCGCACTAAGCATATTGGAGTTCTGAATGGTCACAATCTCGTTCTTGCGGGTACGGATGCGTGTAACAAGAACATTTTTCTCGATCACCTCGCCAACAATTTCACCCACCTTTATATAGTCGCCAATACGGAAGGGACGCATATAGGTCATTACCATACCTGCCATAACATTACCTATTATAGAGGTGGAACCCAACGAAACGATAAGACCCATGAAAACAGAGACGCCCTGAAAAACGGCCGAGTTAGAACTAGGCAGCAAAGGCCAGATCATTACCAGCATAAGTGCGTAGCATAACATTCTGAGGATGACAAACGTCGGTGGCGCCCAATCAGGATAGAAACCGTTTATCTTAAGTCGTCCCGAGGAAATCTCGACAGAAAAATACCTTAGAACACGTACCAGGTATCGGAAACAGATAATGATAATGACAATCTTGAACAGATTGGGCAGGAAGCCCAACACGGAAGAAAGAATATCCTTCACAGGATTCAGCACGTATCCGATGACGGTATCGACAAAGGTCTTAGTCTCGGGAAAGATGGAGAACAAGACAGGTACCGAGATAAGCAACTGGAAAAGAATGACTAATATACGCAGCACCTTATAGATGAACATTACCGCCAGTCCCTGGCGATGAACATCCAAGAGTTCATAATCCTTGATTCTGATAGGCTTTATCCAGTCCATTACCCTGTGCATCACCTTGGAACGCCACTTGGCAAACAGCCAAACGGTTAGCTTAATAAGTATCAACTGCACAACAATCAAGAGAAAAGCGAAGAAAAGCCGCAGCAATTTCTTCTGTAAGCCATAGGTCTCATGTAGTTCGACAACCTTCTTCTGTATAACTGCTGTATACTCGCCAGCCAATTGCGAACGAGGTTTACCTTGCCAAAGCGCATCGGTATCTGTGATACTCAACACAACGGTATTACCTGCCATGATATCTGTGGTATACTCTCCCTCGAAGGTGTAAAGAGTATCGACTTTAAAGACCAGTTTATGTGCCAGCGACTCTATAATTTCACCAGCTTGCTTTACTCGTGCTTCCGGCAACATACCACCCTTACGGGCATAAAGGAGTAACAGGGTATCATCTTCGACAATGAGCGGAGCTCCCGTTGTCACTTGGCGAAGTGAATCTATACGTTGTTGGCGCTGCACTCTGGCAAGAGAATCCATACGGGCATTCTGACCGGAGATTTCCAACTGTTCTTGCAGCATGATGCGTTGCAACTGCAGTTCCTGTACCTGAGCCTTCAGCGCTTGTACCATAGAATCCGAATTCAGTGTTACGGAATCTACAGGGGAACTTTCCTGCTCTTGAGCTAAAACAGGAAAGAGGACACTTTCGAAAAAGCATAGAAAAACAACAAGAAATTTCTTCATAACGGTCTTATTCTGTTCTAACAACAGCCAAAGTTAATGATTATTTCATTTCAATCCGCAAAAAAGCAGGTTATTTTTTTAAACCTGCCCATATAGACAACAAAAAAAGGCGTAACTCAAATAAAGCTACGCCTTTCTTTATGACAATTTCAATTATTATGCTTCTTCTGCGGGAGCCTCTGCAACAGGAGCCTCAGCAACAGGTGCCTCAGCAGCGGGAGTCTCAACAACAGGAGCGCCTTCAGCGATTACCTTGAAAGAAACCTGAGCAGAAACTTCCTTATGAAGCTTAATGGTTGCAACATAGTCACCCACGCTCTTAACATCCTTTACAATAATAATCTTACGATCTACATCGAAGCCAAGCTTCTGCAGCTCATCAGCAATCTGCAAGCTATTTACACTACCATAGATAACACCAGTGTTGCTAACCTTGGTAGAGATAACTAAAGATACTGCGTTCAGCTTCTCAGCCTTAGCCTCAGCCTCAGCCTTAATCTTAGCCAACTTAACAGCCTTCTGCTTCAGTGTTTCAGCCAACTGCTTCTTTGCACTCTCGCTGGCAATTACGCCTTTTCCGTAAGGAATGAGATAGTTACGACCGTAACCAGACTTTACGTTTACAATATCATTCTTGTAACCCAAGCCAATAACGTCTTCTTTCAGTATAATTTCCATATCTATTCCTCCTTTTTTTACTTCATCAAGTCAGTTACGAAAGGCAGCAAAGCCAAATGGCGAGCACGCTTAACGGCCTGAGCTACACGACGCTGATACTTCAGAGAAGTACCGGTAATACGACGGGGAAGAATCTTACCCTGCTCGTTCAGGAACTTCTTCAGGAATTCGGGATCCTTGTAATCAATGTACTTAATACCGCTTTTCTTGAAACGGCAATACTTCTTCTTCTTGACGTCTATTGCGGGAGCGGTCAAATAACGGATTTCTGATTGCTGTGTCATAGATTAAGCCTCCTTACTTGATTTGTTTTTTCTTCTCTTCTCAGCATACTCTGCTGCATACTTCTCCATCTTAACAGTAAGATAACGAAGTACTCTCTCATCACGACGGTAAGCAACCTCCAACTTCTTTATCGTCTCAGGTGCTGCTTTGAACTCAACGAGCTCATAAAAACCCGTACTCTTCTTCTCAATGGGATAAGCCAGTTTCTTCAAGCCCCAGTTCTCCTCGCTGATGATTTCTGCACCAGCCTTTACAAGAACGTCTTTGAACTTGTTTACCGCTTCCTTCATCTGATCATCAGACAAAACGGGAGTTAAAATGAAAACGGTTTCGTATTGATTCATAATACGTTAAATAAATTAATTAATACTATTTTGCA
>Ga0265301_10006997_pt1 | contig 10657 bp, 14 predicted proteins | sample AusTroGonzalo_MG_2_FD_193488 | JGI IMG/M metagenome (GOLD analysis project Ga0265301, IMG submission 193488) | Bovine rumen microbial communities from tropical cattle in Woodstock, Queensland, Australia - Gonzalo_04 | ecosystem: Host-associated > Mammals > Digestive system > Stomach > Rumen ...
TTTGACAGCAAAACCTACAACCGCAACATAAGCAATAACGGCAGTTGTAATCAATGCTAATTCGCCTAAAACTTTTTTTACACTAGCATAACTAGGTAATTTAAGTTTTGCTACACTATTAGAATCTGAAGCGAATCTTTGTATATTTAATTTATAAAATAATCCGCCCGCACCAGTTGCAACTTTAGAAGCACCGGAAAACCCTTTAATAACATCTACTACCTTTTTAGTAACTGACGCGAAACCACTTATAAATTGTATACCTTTTATTAAACCGAAACCAATACCAAACATGGTAAGGAACTTTTTAACAGTCCCCTCAAGCCCTTTTGCTTGTTCTTTTAGTTTACCATTATAATCAGCGAGCATATCATAACCATTTATATACTGTTGTAATTGCTCTAATACGGTATCATCACCACCTGCTGTAGCAGATTCTGATTCTACAACATTTAATTCATCAAATGGTGCTAAACTTCTATGAACTTTTTTACCAGCCTCTTCAACGGCGTCTCCGTAATCATCATATGCTTTCGCACCAGCTTTTATATTACTATAATCGACGTCAGCTAATTTATAACCTAATAATTCCGCTAATCTATGAGCCATTTGTGTCAAAACGCTTGTAAAAGCCATCAAATATGGTATAGATTTCATTATGATTGGTGTGAATACTTGACCGATTGCTCTACCTAATAAACTCAATTGCGTTTTTAAAACACGCATAGCGTTTGCTGGTGTAATCATAGTTCTACCTAAGTCACCTTGCATTTGCGTGGTACTCTTTATTATTTGAATATATCTTAAATAAGTTTTTTCGGCCTGTGTCATTTCACCAACAGACTTTTTAATACCTAATGAATACGCTAATTCTTGCAATGTCGCAGATTGAATCGCAACACCAACACCTTGAATCGCTCTCGCTTGCCCACTCATGGCAGATTGTAATTTTTGATTAGCCGCTTCGACAGAAATATTTAAGTAAGATGACATATCATATGTAAGTTGTGTCAAATTTGTAGACATCGTATAAGCATCTTCCGCAACAACACCAAGACCTTTTGTCAAGTTATAAAAAGCACCGGTGTATTGCATTATGTCGCTAGGGTCTAACATTAACGCATCACTTATTTTTGAAGCCCATATGTCCGCTTCTTCAGCATAGTCGCCTAATGCCATTCTATATAAGTTTAAAGATTCCTCATATCCAGCAGCAGATTCAACCATAGAAACCATCGTACTAGATACACGTCTCATTGAACGAAATAAGTATGTTAAACGAACAAGAGAGAAAGATCTAAAACCTTTGTCAAGTATATTGACAAGATTTTTTGATTCTTTCTCTGAATCTTTGATGGCTTCGCCAACTTCTTTGAATTTGTCTTTAACGTTATTAGTGGTGTTTTGTACTTTCTGCATCCACTCGTATATTTTTTGAAGACCAGACGTATCTGATTTTACAACCATTTCGGTTTCTACTTTTTGAGCAGTTGCAAATCTTCGAATATTGATTGTCATAAAAATTGTCCTTTCTACGATTTGTTTTCAAAATGTTTTGCCGTTGCTCTTGCCCAAGCATCAAAATGAACTTGTGCAATCAATCGTTCATTTTTTATTTGTTGTTGACGTTTTTCTTCATCCTCTTGATTGTTTTTATCTAGATTATCTATCCCACTCAAATTGAATGGTTTGTCTAAATATGGTAGAGGTTTTGTTCCAGATTTAGCAAAAGCGTGTAATACTGGTACAAGTCTTGATATTGCGTCATATACGTACGCACCTTGAAGCCATAATTCTTCATTCTTTTGCTTTGTTGAAATCTGTTTAGCTTTTCGATAGAACATAGCCCTATATGGGCTGTCGTTCCAGAACTCATCATATGACATTCCGTATGACATGTATATAGGGCATTGCTCTTCAAATAACTCACTTAGGGAGACAGACTCTACTTCGAACTTTTCTTTGGAGATAAGTCCACTGTCTTCCAAACTACGTTTCCCACAGCATCTTCTTGTTTTTCAGGTTCTGCTAATAAAGATTCGTAAGTTTCATCTATCATTTGTTTTAAAGTAACGATTAGATTATCCTTATTTGGACAACTATTTAAGATTTCTTGAATAGTTGATACTTGAACTTTTGGATGATTTTTGATGAAAGCACATTGGAAAGCTAATTCAATGTTTGTCATCGGCTTTTCTAAGAATTCATCAATTCTGAATCCGTTTTGTTCAAGTACTTTAATAGCGGCTCTCGAATACTCAAGTGTATATTTAACGCCTTGGTATTCTAATTCGATTTTTGTGTTCATTTTTCTTCATTCCTTCCTTATTTATATTATACCACAAAATTAAACAGATGTATAGGTACTTGGTTTAGCATATTTTGCAGGTGCATTTGTTGGTGTAATATAATTTGTGATTTCTAGTACACTTGAAACAGATGTTTCAGGTAATCCCATTTCACTTGGATTTCCAGTGAAGTAGAATGAATTTGTTAAACCAGGAATTACAATTGTGAACCAAGTTGCTTTATTTGCTGCTTTTGCAGTTTCATAAGCAGTCATTAAAGTACCCCATTGAGTAATTAACTCTTCAGTTAAATTGAATGTGAACTCTAATGCGCCTCCTAAATCTTTTAATCCATCGATATAAGTCTTGTATTCAGTTTCATCTAAAGTTGTAGTTTCAAGAGTTTCTGGTGATGGGTTCAAACTAGGTGTACTTTTAGCACCAGTTATTTTAGTATATGCACCAGTTGGTCTTGTACCAGCTGTTGATTCAACAGCATAAGCAAGGAAAATACCAGCTGTTGATAAATTGATAGCAAATCTGTGAGTATTTAATTTTACTAAATTTTTCATTTTATCTCCTTCTATATATTGTATTTGTATCGATATCTATGCAACCTTGATATCGCATAAAACCGATCATTATATTTCTATCACTTCTTGAAGCGACTATCGGTGAACTCCCTACTCTTTCTAAGGCGTGATAGCGTTCACCTCGCATAAAATTTCTTATCTTCATTATAATATTTCTAACATTGTCTTCAGCGCTTAATGTGGCGCTTTGGTCGGCTAAAATATTAAATTGATAACCAACATCTACGATGTGTTCTTCACCGTCATAAAATTGATTGTTGTCGTAATTATCTAATTCTCTGATTATCACTAAAGGATATGATATATTAGAATCGCCGTCATAAGAAGTTTTTACAATTAAATCGCTATAGTCTTCATCTTCTGAAAACAGCCCCTGTAAATCTTCTTTTAATTGATATAGTAATGTTTCGTCGTTCATTTCGCATCCTTTCCTGAGAATATCGATTGTAAGTATGTCGTCATAGTGATTTTAGTAGTATCCATCAATTTTTTATTATGATCTTCAAACGTATGATATACTACAGCACCAGTCGGCATACCGAAGTGTACTGAACTATGATATGTCCAATATTTATAACCGTCTTCTTCTCGAATGGTGCTACCACTATTATACGGTTGTAAATCTATATCTGTCGCGGCGTTTCTTGCTTCTGGGTCTTCGGTTGCTTCACCGATGTCGCCAGTACCATATTCCATATATAGGACGTCAGGACCCGTGACACCAACTTTGATTATACCGGTACTTTTACTATATGTGGCATAACCCACAACAGCCGTGTTAGTACCTCTCAATGCGTTGAACGTACCATCCTCTCCTACTAAATCTCTAGTATATTGATGATAACTTTGAGAATGACGATTATATATATCCGCTTGCGCATCATCAAGGTCATAATGTTTGGCTTCGGTGATATATTCATCAAAACCGGCTTCTAAATCAGCTTTCAACCCCATCGCACTATCCCACATTTCTGTAAGAAATACGTTATTGGCTTCCTTGACGGCTTTTGCGGAGTTTTTAGTCATCCTCTCCCAATGTTTTTTACCAAACGTGACATCCCATTTACTCATTATCTACCACCAAGTCTTTTTAGAATGATTTCTACTTCGTTAAACGATGCTTTTGGTGGTTTCTCAACCTCGTAATCAGCAGTTTTACAAAGTTCATCATGTATTTCCGGCGGTGCGACGTTTATATAAAGTCTGTCGCCAAGATGATAATAATTTAGATGACTTATATTAGTTTTTATTCTAATATGTTTATCCCAATCTAATCCGTATTGAGTTCTGTCAGCATCCGTGTCAGTAACTTGATAATTCTCATATAATTCTATTGGTTCAGCATATGTTTTTATCCCATTATTCAAAGAAACGTTACACAAATATAGTTTTCTTTTATTTCTAAGTAAGCTTATCATATCACTTAAACCTAGCCAAAGGAACTATATCCGCAAGCATTTCTTTTGGATATTTTCCGCCATTTCCATATTGTCGTGTAACGTTATTTTCAGAATGGGACGTTTCACCTTCTGCCCCGGCTTTTAAGTAACCAGTTATTGCAAGAGGTATGATTTTGTCTTCATATGCTTCATCGTATAATATTTCGTCAGATGGTTTGAATCGACGACAACGATTGATAGCACCAATCGCTGAACGAATCTCTATTTCTAGAATAGTATCGTTTACAACAGTATCGGCATCGTATGCTGATAATGCGTCGCGTAATTCATCGACTAAATCGCTTATTGTTTTCATTGTCGTCTATTCACCTCTCTAATTAAATCTGCTAGACATATTATATTTTGATTGTTTTGCAGACTTTTCTTCATGTTTTTTAGGTAATTCCATGTCTTCTATTTTAGCAACCTCGTATTGAATGAGTCTGCTGCATTCAATCTTATTATCGGTTGGTTTTAATATGATATTATTATCGGGACCTACTTCTTTTACGACTTCAACGAAATAACCATTGGCTCTAATATAAAACTTGTTTTCTATCTTATATAGCATATTACCTCTGTCCTTTCGTCTTCTTTGCTGAGAAACTTTGACGTTTCTCCGGTTCCTTTACAACAGGTTTCTCAACCGGTTTTTCAATCGGTTTTTCAACAACTGGTTTAGGAACTTCTTTATTGTCGCGTACTACTTCGAAACCAAGACCTTTGTATAAATTTTCAAATTGACCATTAGTTACAAGTAGCTCTGTATGTTCTTTTCTTATTTTTATCATATTACACCGTCATTCTATATAGAATTATATTCAGTATCTAGAATATAAACTTCGTTTGCTCTTTCGAATGAAGGCATACCAACCATAGATACCTTCATTTCTACGTTAACTGGATCTTCAGTTCCATAAGTAGTAACGGCGATACCATTTGGTAATACTGTTACGTTTGCTGTTCCAAGTGCATTTAAGTCTGATTCTTCTGGAGTAACACCCATATGAGTTTCACCTAGAGTTCCATCAGGTAAGAATGCAACAGTGTTGTCAGCAACATATTTAGTAGCGTTTCCATTTTCTGCAACATATACGTTGTCATATTGATAGAAACGAACACCAGTTTCTTGATAAATGAAATCTAATGCTCTAGCAGCGCTAATACTAGCGATGTTTCCACCAGCTAAAACATAAATTTGATTTTTGATATTGTTATTTTTGATGATGTCATTTACTACAGAAGCGTTACATACCGCTCTTGTAATTTTAACACCTTTAGCAGCCATTGCTTGTACAATATCGTTGATATCTTTTACGATATCTGCGTTAGCATTTGACCATGAAGTAGTAACTTCTGATTTTTGATCTTCAGGAATACCAAAGTCATAATCATATGCTTGACCATTGCTTGCTAATGTGATTGTACCACTTGTTAAAGCTTCCATTCTCATTCTTTCTAGTGAAATTTTAGCAGCGTTGATTAGTTTAATTTGGTCATCGAATATTTTAGCAAGAATTGAATTTACAATACCAGATTTGTTTGAATCTAATACTAAATTTAATTGTTGTCTTAATTCTTCATCAATATACATAGATTCTTTGAAGAATGGCATTTTAGTTGTATATTCAGTAATGCCTTCTCTGTCTCTACGAATTGCTTTAGAATCGTATGCAGATAGTCTTAATGCAACTGGTTGATTTCCAGCACCTTTAATCCAATCTAGTTTAATTCCGATTTCTCTTTGATAAGGGAATAATGTTTCACCTAATAAAGGTTGTTCATTGACATTTTTTTCAAGCCAATATGCTACAACATTAGCAGCAGTAACTAAATCAAATATACTCATTAGTATGCACTCCCTTCTACTAAAATAATATGTGGTAATGAAGCAGAACCGATGTGAGTTGCAACAGTAGAATCAATTTTCTTAACATCTATGCAACCAACAACAACACATGTAGCATTACCTTTTCCGTCAGCGTCAAGTACAACATCGTGTAAGTTAACACCAACAGAACTTGATGTACTAACTGTAAAAGCAGTACCTCTGTCTGTTAAGTCACCAGCTAATGGTTCGCCGGCTTTAACAGTAGCGTTAGCACTTCCTGTAATTTTAACAGGAACAGCTAAATAGAAACTCTCTTGTCCAATTAAGATTGTTTTTCTAGTTCCGTATGTTCCTACGGTTTTTACCATGTTTGCCATGATTTTTCTCCTCTCCTTTATTTTTCTTTAAAATAATAATCTGAGTTAGCGCTATTTCCAACGGACATTTTGGCCAATTGTGTACCAATATTGTCAGCTTTCTTGCCTTCTTGGTTTCCACCGACTTTTATATCTTTAGAAAAACCTCCAAGACCATCTTTAGTTGCGTCTTTTTTACCTTTCTCGTAGCCATCATTTATCAATTTGTTGATATATGTTGCCAAAATTTTTGTCGATTCAACGTTCTCACCAGTAATACTTGATATGAAAGAGTTGTAAGCACTATCATCATCTTTTATACCCAAAATAGTTTTACTTTGAGCCATAATTGATTCAGCAGCAGATTTACTACTTCCTATCTTTTCTTGTGATAATTGAGCCTTTAAAGATTCGATTAAGGCATCTTTTTCCGCAGCCGAAGCAGCAGCTTTCTCATCGTCTGTCATCTTAGCCGCTAATTCTGCCGCTTTCTTTTGTAAAGCGTCGTCTTTAGCTTTGATGTCAGCGTCATATTTGTTCTTATCTACGTATTTTCCGTCAGATAAGTTTGCGAGTTTCATACCACTTAACGCGGTATTTATCTCGTCAGTGGTCATACCATCATGGTATGAATCACCAAGTAATGTTTTTAAATCCATTGCGATTCCTTTCTTTGTGGTGATTAAACGACTTCTCTGTCGAACACAAACAGCAATTGTTTAAATCTCCTACTGTTTGGAGAAATTTATAATTGACAACGATTTATTCTGCTGTCGCAGGTTCTTCGTTGGAATTACCTTCGTTTTCTTCCGCTTCTCTTTGTTTTTTAGCGGCTTCCCCTCTGGCGACTACTTCATTCGTTCTATTAGTTAATCCAGAGAACTCTAACGCATCAATTGTTGCTAATTCACCAGTTCCCACTAATGTAGCAAATGCCGTCGCCTTAGTACTTAGATTATCAAGTGTATTTCTACCTAATGATATATCAATATCAGCAACATTTAAGTCTGATGAAATTAAATCTAATTTCTTCAATATTGCTAACGCCACAGCAACTTGTTTCTTTTTAGCTTTTTTGAAGAACATTTCTTTTAACTTCGCAACAATTTCAATATCAGTCCAGCCGTTTCTATTTATAACAGCCGTTCCAGTATCTCCACCTAATGAATCATTTTGTCTATCAGGAACACCGGTAATGATGTTTCTAGCCTTGTCTAAGAAATCTCTTATTTCTTTAACTTCAGCACTATCTAATTGTGGAGATATGAATTTAGCGTCTAGTGTACCACTTGATTGACCACCGTTTGCTAATGATAATAGACGTTTTGTCTTGATATCACTAATGGTTGTATCACTATCGTCAAGTTCAGAGCCAAGAATTACAAGTAAACTTTTAATTGTACCTTCGATATCATTTAATGAATCACTTGTAATTTGATTCAAAGCATTCATTACTGATAACGCTTGTTCCCAGTCTCCAGTTAATAATAATGAATTTTCAACCATTGTCAACGGATCCAAACCAATCGGATTGTTCTCAACACGAATTGTGTCACTATCTTTTTCAAAAGTGAACTTATATTTATCTGTGAACGCCATATATCTTATTACATTTTGATGTGAATCAGTAACTACAATACATGACATTATTTGTGGATGTCCTGGCGCAGTACTTTGAACTACAAACGCATTTCTAGGGTCCACAAATGTGATAATCAATGGTACTTCAGGAGTATTATCTTTTCCTATTTCGGAACTCGGTAAAGTAAGTTCATAACCAAAACCACAAATAGAAGAGTACATTGCTGTTTCTATGTCAACGGAATAATTGTTCTCATAGTCACAAACATCACTCAATTTTTGTACTTCTGGTTGTTTATTAGTATCTTTTTGAACTAATTCAAATGGATTACCGAATGTATACCCTACGATTTCACGAGTAATTGGATAAGCATAATTGACTACCGTTTTGTTGTTAATATTTGATGTATTTGGCGCAGGACGTTGTAAAATGTCTTGGTCGCCTAAAAATACATTTATTAAATATTGACAATCGCGTTGATTCGATAAAAAGAAAGGTAGCGCTTCGTCAAATACTTCTTTAAAATTTTCAGGTGTTACTTCGTTATAGTCTAGAATTATCCTCTGACGACCATAATGTAATGGGAATTTTTTATCAAAGTTATTGTCAACTATTTGCGCATCATTAGTCACACTGGCACACCACCTGTCTGTATTTATCAAAATAATCTTACCACAAATGCAAAAAAATGTCAAATGTTTGTTTATTTTTTATCAACTTGACACATTATTGGCAAAAGACTGTAACCTATTACAGCGTTTCCACCATTTATTGACACTCTTCTAGACGTTTTATTTACATACTTAGACACTTTCTTTACATTTTTATACACCATAATATTCTTAAATCTAGAAGAACAGTCTAATTTTTTATATTCATCTCTGGTTGAAATCTCTTTATAATCGGACACGTGAACGGTAACACGTGTTACGTTGTCTATAACATCACAACAAACTTGATATCCTAAAGCTCTAGCCAAAGACACGATACCTTTTTCCAAAGGATAATAAGTTGTATAAAAGTCGTAAGTACCTTTTAATGTTCCTATTTCACATATCGGGGAGTCGACTAATCCGGCGAAACACTCTAATCTTGTCGCCCTATTTGACAATATATATTCTTCGTGAATACACATAGGAACTACAGCACAATAATTATAAGGGTTATATAAAACCGCGTTTTTGCATTGAGCTATATCCATTGTATTACCAGCAGCACATTTTTTGTCACATAACTCATCTGAAAATACAACGTTTTCATGATTTTTCCTATTTTTATCATAAACAACCCACATTACACTATTATCGCATAGGAAGAATTCATTCGTACTCGCTTGCACAATATTATAATCGAGAGTAACGTCTTGCCACTCTCCGAGTTCAACAATCGGTTCAAACGTACCGAATGATGTCAACACTTTATCATATAATTTCAATTCTTTTAGAGGTAGAAAACCATTTGGTGTAAGAAACAACGTATCTTCACCAAGCATTAGTAACCAGCCTCTCTTATGTCATATAATCTGAACGAGCCTCTCATTTGCTTTCCCAAAACGTTTATTAGTAGTCCTGCCAAACTATCCGGCGCGTCATCATGTTGTCTTTTTTGAATCGCACCATCCTTTTGACTCCAACTCCAAAGATTTTGTAAGAACGACATATATTGCGAATTGTTTCTAATCAATTTTGGATCTTTAAAGTATAATCTAAATGTACCTTCTAGTGTACTCGTACCTTTAATTTCTTCAGAACAAGATAATATTCTATCGAGTTTTGACGATTTTGTTGACGCATTATGTGCTGTGATGTTGCAACGATATCCAATCTTTCGCAAATCCTGTGATATTAGTGTTGAATAAAAATCTCCACCGTTGTTCTTTTCAAAACCACATTTAGCAACATTATTTGTCATCAAAGTTTGACAAACCATAGGTCTTGAATAAGAGTCTCCGTCAAAATTATGAATAAACAACACATCGTTAATATATACGTCTCGTCCATAAACATATGCCACAGGCATTGACATATAGTCGTCACCACCATGTGCGACGTCATTATAAGCAACAATTCTGTCAGGATTGCCTTCTGGTAATTCTGTGAAATATGTAAGGGCATCTTTTTCAAATGGATGACCATCCCTTTCAATAGGGTCCATTAAATATTTAGCACTAAAGATTACCGGGTCTTCAGCAAGTTGCATATCTTCATAATATTTTACATCAAAGCCTTTTCCACAATCATATAGGAAATTACTTTCATGATTTTCATCCCAACAAGGAATTGATATAACTCTTGTTCTCTCATTATTACCTTTTTGTATTTCAGTCTTGACAATTCTTGATGTAACGTCATAAATACTCCACGGCGTATTAACGTGAAGTTCTGGGCAAGGTCTATATACCCCGTCTTTACATTTTCTTGTTACTTTTCTATCTTTTATAGTTGCGGTATAAGAATAATATAGTTTGTCAAGTCTATCTTTACTATTTGCTTGCTCAACATCTTTAACAAGGTCGTCGCAGTATAGTAAGTTACTAGCTTCAGCAAGACCAGTAGTACCACCCTCAAC
>Ga0265301_10006999_pt1 | contig 10656 bp, 7 predicted proteins | sample AusTroGonzalo_MG_2_FD_193488 | JGI IMG/M metagenome (GOLD analysis project Ga0265301, IMG submission 193488) | Bovine rumen microbial communities from tropical cattle in Woodstock, Queensland, Australia - Gonzalo_04 | ecosystem: Host-associated > Mammals > Digestive system > Stomach > Rumen ...
TCTGATGAGTTGATTGTTTTATTAAAAAACATCCCGATATAAGACCTAATGGAGCCCTTGATCGGAATCGAACCGATGACCTCGTCCTTACCAAGGACGCACTCTAGCCGACTGAGCTACAAGGGCCTCAAATGGAGCGGGAAACGGGATTCGAACCCGCGACCCTTAGCTTGGAAGGCTAATGCTCTAGCCAGCTGAGCTATTCCCGCCCGAGGTGGTGGAGGGGGGAGGATTCGAACCTCCGAAGTCATTTGACGGCAGATTTACAGTCTGATCCCTTTGACCGCTCGGGAACCCCTCCATCGTGGAGCTAGCGATGGGACTTGAACCCGCAACCTTCCGATTACAAGTCGGGAGCTCTGCCAATTGAGCTACGCTAGCCTGGAAAAAATCAAATTTCAAGTAGCAGAAAAAAGCAGAGGGAAAATACACACTTTTTTTTCCGTGTCAAGGTTTTTTTGTGATTTAACCGTAAAAAAAGCAAAAAAGCAGAGAAATTCCACGCTGTTGCACCGGCAAAAATCTTGGAAAACGCTTTTTTTTGTCAAAAAGAGTTTTTTTTCTTAGGATGTTTTGTTTTTATTATTTGTTGTCTTTAGAGAGGAATTTATGATTCTTTCCGCAGTTAAGGGAATGAGCGATCTGTACGGTTCCCGCGCAGTCCGCTGGACAAAAATGGAAGAGACCATCAAAAAAATAGTCGCGTCATCGAACTTCACCGAAATCAGGACTCCGATAGTCGAGGAGCTTGCGCTTTTCAAAAGAGGCGTCGGCGAGAGCACGGATGTCGTTCAGAAGGAGATGTACGATTTTCTCGACAAGAAGGGGCGCCACATCGCGATGCGTCCGGAGGGTACGGCGGGGGTCGCCAGAGCATTCGTCGAGCACGGTCTTGGGCTCAACGAGCCTCTTCCCCTTAAAACCTTTTATATAGGACCTTTTTTCCGCTACGAACGTCCGCAGAAGGGCAGATACCGCCAGTTCCACCAGTTCGGTATCGAGGTTTTCGGCGACGAGACTCCGCAGATCGACGCCGAGCTCATCTTTACGGCTATGCGGGTTTTGAAAAGCTTCGGGATAGAGGCCGAGGTCCACATCAACTCGATAGGGTGCCAGAAGTGCCGCGCAGACTACCGCGAGAAGCTGATCTCCTACTTCTCTACAAGAAAGGAGGGGCTCTGCGAGGACTGCCGGAACCGTCTTGAACTCAACCCGCTGCGCCTTCTGGACTGCAAGGTCTGCGATCCGAAGGTCCACTGCGCGGATATCCCGAAAATCACCGAATGCCTCTGCGAAGACTGCCGGGAGCACTTCGAGCAGCTTCAGAGATCGCTCGAGATCTTCGGCGTTCCGTTCGTCAACGACCCGTTTATCGTCCGCGGGCTTGACTACTACACCAAAACGGCATTCGAGATCACTGCAATCACCGGAGGCTCTCAAAACGCCGTCGCGGGCGGAGGCCGCTACGACAACCTTATCCACGATATCGGCGGCGCACAGATGCCGGCGACCGGCTTCGCAATGGGACTCGAGCGCCTTTTCGACCTAATTCCGGAGGATTTTTTCGATCTTCCGCAGGTCTCTGTCGGCTACGCGCTCTCCGAGGACGCCGTCGACCAGCTTGTCGCCTTTGCAAAAAATATGGCCGACCGGCCCCTCAACTTTTTTGCCGACTACAAACCCAAAAAGCTGAAAAAGGCCCTTCAGAAGGCGGACCGCGTCGCAGCAGCCTACACCTTCATCATCGGAGAGGATGAGGCCAGGGAGCACTCGATCCTCGTGAAAAACATGAAGACCGGAGAGCAGAAAACTTTTGCTCAGAACGATATTGAAACGATTCTCGGATTCTGCCGCTAACGGAAAAAGGAGGCGCAAATGAAAGCGATCATCGGATTTATCCGCAATATTTTCACGGTGATAGGCATTTTGACAGTAATAACTGTCGTCAGTCTGGTCATGCTGATAGTCTCCATTTCGGACAAAATCTCCAAAAACGGAGGTTTCAAGGAGGAGGTCATTGAAAACACTCTGCTGACCATCAGCACCTCTGCGATTTCCGGAGATGTTTTCGCCCAAACCGACTACATGGTGCTGAACTCATACTTTACGAAGCAGATTTCGCTCATCGACACGCTGTCAACGATCAGGAGCGCAGCCAACGATCCGAAAATACTGGGTATTTTCATCAACATGAACACCCTGAAGCTGAACTACGCACAGACAGAGGAGCTCAGGAAAGGGCTTGCCGAATTCAAAAAAAGCGGCAAACCGGTCTATGTCTGGAGCGACAGCTACGGCGAAATCGTAAGCGGCACAAAGAGCTACTTCCTCGCCTCGGTCGCGGACAAAATCTACATCCAGGAGGCTGGCGCGATCGCCTTCAACGGGCTTGAATCGACCTCCGCGTTCTTCAAAAACACGCTCGAAAAGCTCAAAATCGAGATGATCGGCGGCAAACGCAAGGAGTACAAAACCTACTGGAACACCTACACCGAGGAGAAGTTCACCGACGCGCACAGAGAGTCGTCTCAGGCGCTTCTGAACTCGCTCTTTTCAAAGATCGCGGCAGAGGTTTCTGAATCACGAAAGATCCCGATCAACGAGGTCTACCGGATCGCAAACCTGCCTCCGCTCTCGTCGAAGCAGGCTCTTGACGCAAACTTCGTTGACGGGATCAAGTACCTCGACGAGGCTCTACTTGAGATGAAAAAAGCCACGAATTTTGTCAGAAAAATGTCACTTATACGCTACAACAAGAGCTCCGTGGACTTCATCGACATTGCCGGGCTGACCACAGTGCCGGCTCCGCCGCAGATCGCCGTGATCGAGATCCCGGGCGGGATCCACCGCGGCGAGAGCGATATTTCGCCTTCGGGGAACCCTGAATCGAGCGGCTCGTCAACGATCGTTTCGCTCCTCAAAAAGGCGTGGAGGGACGACAACATCAAAGGCATCATCCTCCGCGTCAACTCGCCGGGCGGCTCAGTCGTAGCCTCCGAAACGATCTGGAACCAGATCGGGACGATGCGTAGGGAAAACAGGAAACCGATAATCGTCTCGATGGGCGGTGTCGCGGCATCCGGCGGATACTACGTTTCGATGGGTGCCGAAAAGATCTTCGCCGACCACTGCACGATAACCGGTTCGATCGGCGTCGTCATGGGAAAGGCCTACACCCGCGAGTTCTTCAACATGCTCGGAGTCACCTTCGACACGGCTTCGACAGCCGAGACCCCCAACATCTTCTCGGCTCTCGACAGACCGACTCCGGAGCAGACGGAATACTTTGAAAAGATGATGGACGAAACCTACGATTCGTTCGTTTCGCGTGCGGCTCAGGGCCGGGGGATCGAAAAATCGGAGCTCGAAAAGTATGCGAAAGGCCGCGTCTGGTCTGGCGAACTGGCAAAAAAGCACGGGCTGATAGATGAAATCGGCGGCTTCACGGATGCCTTCGACTTCATGAAAAAGAGGCTCGGCACCGACGATGCAAAGCTCGTGAAATATCCGCGGGAGAGCGACTTCCTGACACTCCTTTTCCGGGACGATGAGGACGAAACCCTCGCCGCATCAAGGTTCGGCAAAATCAGCAGCGTTTTGAACAGGCTCGTCAGACTCATCAGCGTCATGGAACGCGAGATCAACTCCGACGGAGAGCTTTACAGACTCGAAGAGAGCATAAAAATCGACTGATTCCCGAAATGCGCACAAAAATCTTACGCATCCGTTTCGATAATCTGCTTGAAAAGGCGAAGCTGAAAGAGGAGACCTTTCTGATCTTCGCAGCAGTCCTGATCGGTATCATAACCGGTACGGCGTTCCTGTGTTTCAGCCACCTCATCGACTGGCTGTCACACCTCTGCGTCGGCGAGGCGGCGTCAAACAGCGTTGCGGGTTACCGCAGGCTGCCGTTTCTCATCAAGATCCTGCTGCCTCTCGGCGGCGTGACGGCCGGCGGTTTCATCATCCGCTACCTCTGTAAAGAGAGCGGCGGTTCCGGCATCGGCTTCCTGCTGAAGACCCTGAAGCTCAAAAACGGCATCATCCCCCCGCTGCTGGCAGTCTTTAAGATCATCACCGCTTCGCTTTCGATCGCGACGGGTATCCCGCTCGGCAGTGAAGGACCGATCATCGTCATCGGCTCGTCGATAGGCTCGTCGCTCGGTCAGATACTTGCAATGCCGATCTCCAGGATCAAGCTCTTTGTCGGCTGCGGCGCGGCGGCAGGTCTTGCTGTTGCATTCAACGCTCCGATTGCCGGAACGATCTTCGCGGTCGAGACGATCCTGGGCAGCTATGCCATCGGAACGCTAACGCCGATAGTCGTCTCCGCGGCGACGGCAAGCTTTTTCGGTGCCTACTTCCTGCCGGGCCACGAGGCGATCCCGAGCGCGGCACTCGCGACCACGGCGGTAAGCAGTTCTCCGGCAGAGATCGCGCTTTTCATCGGTTTCGGACTCATCAACGCACTTCTCGGCGTCGGGCTCATCAAGCTGACCTACGCGAACTCGAACCTCTTCGACAGGTTCAAAAAGAGACTTCCGGAATACATCCACACGCCCCTCCTGATGCTTCCGTTCGCGCTAACGGCACCCTTCATCCCCGAAATCTTCGGTCTCGGCCAGGATGTCATGCTCTCCGCAAGCACGCTTCCGCCCTACTTCCTGATACTGATCGCGCTCCTCAAGATGCTCTTCCTTTCGATCGCTACGGCAAGCGGAGCATCCGGCGGCATCTTCCTGCCGATACTCTTTATCGGATACATCTTCGGGATGGGCTTCGGCGAGGTCATCGTTCAGCTGATCCCCGGCATCGACAAATCGATCGGCTTCAGCTTCGGCCCGGTCGGTATCGGAGCGCTTTTCGGCGCGGCGACGCAGGAACCGATCTCGTCGCTTATCCTTGTCTTCGAGATCACGCACAACTACCGGCTCCTGCCGTCGCTGATGCTCGCGACAGTCGTTGCGACCATGATCTCGAAAAAACTCTGCGACTTCTCGATCTACAACTACCAGCTCTTCAAGGAGGGCATCGAGGTCGATGAAAACGAAGAGGCGGCGATCATGAATGAAAACCACGTCGAGCTCTGTCTCCGCAGAGAGTGCGTCATCGTCAGCAAGCGGACTACCCTTGCCGAACTCCTTGACAGGATGCGCGAACTTGAGCGCTTCGAGGCGTATGTCGTCAGCGATGATGGGATCTATATCGGAGCCATCAACGGGGTCTTTGGCGCCGATGCAAAAATAAAATACAGTGAAATCAGCAACATGGTTCTGGCAGAGGACCTTCTGGACACCACATTCCCGACAGTCCGTCTCGACACTCCGCTATCGCAGGCGATGCGCTACATGATAAAGCGCGAAGTCATCGAGCTGCCGGTCATCGGCGATGACGGAAGGGTCGCCGGCTGCATCCACGAACACGACCTTATCGACTTCTATCACCGTGAAATCATTGCAAAAAGCAGTATGCTGAAGACTGTCAAGCGGGCCGAAGACGAAGAGCAGTGCTCGATCCAGTTCGAAGACGAGTACAAAATCGAGGCGATCCCCTGCCCCTCGGGTTTCTTCGGAAAGAGTCTCGTAGACCTAAAACTGCGCGAAAAATACAACATCCTGGTCCTCGCCGTCCGCGAAAAAAAGAGCGGAAGAGGCGTTGCGGCCGCAACTAAAATCCTTGAGGCCGGCGACATCCTGATCTCTGCCGGGACCCGTGACGAAATAAAAAATTTCAAGAAAAAAATCGGGCAAACCCCGAAATAAAATTCAACATTTTTTTGTTTTTTCGTATAATATCGCGCTTTTTTTGGGAGGTTTTATGAAGAGACTGATTTTATTCATAATTTTACTTTTCTTCTCGGCGTTTCTATTTGCCGGGCAGGCCGGTGAGACCAACACTTTCTACTTTTTCTACTCTTACAAATGTCCGCACTGCCATGAGGCGCAGCCCTTTATCTCTGCGATAGAAAAAGAGTATCCCGACATAACTTTCAAAAAGCTCGAGGTCCTGAAAGTTCCTGAAAACATGAGACTTTTTAGAGAAATGACTCAGGAGCTCGGCATTCAGGGAGGAGGTGTTCCGACATTTATCTTCAACAGAAAATTCATAGTCGGTTTCCAGGCGGGGCATCACGACGCGCTCATCCGCGAAATGATAGAGATGAACAAGGCGGCAGACGGCGGATCGTGCGGCGAGCAGTGTCAGGAGTGCAAGGAGAACGTCATCGACGTGCCGGTTTTGGGGAAAATCGACGCGCAGCTCGTAAAACTTCCGAGCTTTACCTTCATAATCGGCCTTCTGGACGGCGTGAACCCCTGCGCGATGTGGGTCCTGATGTTCCTTCTCACCCTTCTTGTCGCGGCAAAAGACAGAAAAAAGGTGATGATGATCGGTTCGGTCTTCGTTATCTCGTCCGGAATAGTCTATTTTCTTTTCATGACAGCGTGGCTCAACATCTTCACATTCATGGGAATGACGACATACGTTACGATCGCCCTCGGAGTCGTCGCGCTCGTCATGGGACTCATCAACATGAAGGAGTTTTTCTTCTTCAAAAAAGGTGTCAGTCTGATGATCCCCGACAAGGTCAAGCCCAAACTTTTTGAAAAAATGAGGCGCATAATCAACAACAAAAATATGTTTCTGTCGGTCCTGGGAACGATCGCCCTCGCCTTTTTCGTCAACCTGATCGAGCTCGGCTGCACGATCGGACTCCCCGCGATCTACACGAGAGTCCTTTCTATCCAGAACGTTCCGACCCTCAAAAAATATCTCTACATGGCGCTTTACAACCTCTACTACGTCATACCGCTTGCAATAATCGTATTTGTTTTCGTAGTCACGATGGGCAAACACCGCTTCGAGGAAAAACACGCGAAAAAACTCAAACTCGTGAGCGGACTTCTCATGCTTACTCTCGGGCTCATACTTATCATCAAACCTGATCTTCTGGTTTTCTCTTAGAGGCGCAAATGCATACACTTTCAAAGCTTTTTATCTGTCTGCTCTGTACCGCTCTTTTTTCCTGCACCCAGTTCGGAGAATCGAGGCGGAAGGTCGATCCGAACGAGATAAAAACCACCAGGCGGGCAAGTACCGAGGAATACGAAGAGGAGTCAAAGCGCTCGCAGCGCGAAGCTGAGGCAAACGCCCAGTCGGGTAACAAATCAAATAAAAACAACAACATAGACAAAAAAAATAAAAAGAAGGATCCGAACCTTGTCGCCAGACGCAACCTGTCGAAGCACGAATTCAAAAACGGCGACGTCTATTACGGAGACTTCTCAAACGGCAGAATGAACGGCGAAGGCGAGTTCTTCTTCGCGAAGGGCGGCCAGTACAAGGGCGAATTTTCCGACGGCGAGTTCAACGGGCACGGCGTCCTGGTCTATCCGGACAACACCGTCTATGTCGGAGAGTTCGTCAACGGAAAGAAGGAGGGACACGGCGAGATCAATTTTTCCTCCGGAAACCGCTACACGGGCTCATTCCGCGATGACAAGATCGACGGAGAGGGCATCTTCTACTTCGCATCCGGCGGCTACTACGAAGGTCACTTCGCCAACGGCAAAAAACACGGAAAGGGTACGCGCTTTTACGCCGACGGAAGGATCTACGAGGGCGAATTTGCGAAAGACAACCGCACCGGTTTCGGCAAAATGAGCTACACCGACGGCTCGGTTTACGAGGGCGATTTCGTCAACGGTCTGCGCCACGGAGTCGGCAGCATGACTCTTCCGAACGGCGATTCCTGCAACGGGGAGTTCACCCGCGACCAGCTTAACGGTCACGTCCGTTTCACCTTTGCCGAAGACGGAAGGGTCTACGAAGGCAAGGCTGATTTCGGTCACCTCGACGGACCGGCGATCATCAACTACAAGGACGGAAGCTACTACGACGGCGAAATAAAAAACGCAAAGCCGAACGGGACCGGCACACTTTACAAAAAAGACGGGGAAGAGATCTCCGCCGAGTGGAAAAACGGCGAGATAATCTTCAAAAATAAAGGCGATTCCGCCAATGAAGAGAATCGGCAGGAAGAAGAAGCCGGAACAGAAGAAGATGATGAAGATGATGATGAAGACAACTAAAAGCAGGAGCAGGCAATGAAAACTTTAATCACCGAAGAGCAGATCAAACAGAGAGTCAAAGAGCTTGGAGCAGAAATTTCACAGGCTTACCGCGGTATTCCCTTCACCTGCGTCGTGATCCTGAAAGGCAGTATAATTTTCGGAGCCGATCTCGTGCGCTGCATCGATTCCGACCAGCTTGAATTCGATTTCGTACGGCTTTCGAGCTACTGCGGCAAAAAATCGACCGGAAACGTTCAGATGCTCATGGGCGAACTTGCAAAGTATGAGGGCAAGCACCTTCTCCTGGTCGAAGACATCGTCGATACCGGAACGACGCTCACCTTCTTCAAGGAAAAGCTTGACGAGATCCATCCGGCATCCGTAAAGATATGCTCGCTCCTTGAGAAAAAGATGATCAACCAGGGCAAGGTCAAGATCGACTTTCTGGGCTTCGACATCCCGAACGAATTTATCGTCGGCTACGGCCTCGATTACAACGAAAAGATGAGAAACTTCCCCTGCATCAAGATTTTAGACAAGTAGAATGCTTAAAAACATATCGCTCCCGCTAGAGCAACACGCCTTTCAACCATTTGATTTCACAGAGCTTTTTCGCAATTCAAAGCCCGTTGAAGTCGAGATCGGCTTCTGCAGCGGGCTCTTTCTCTCGGAGTATGCCAACTCAAAACCGGAGACCGATTTTTTAGGCATCGAATACAGCCCGAAGTTCTTCGTCCGCGGCGAAAACAACCTCGTCCGGAAGCTGAAACAGGACAATGTGCGGATCATCTGCTTTGATGCGATCGCCGTCCTGAAGGAGCTCGTTCCCTTCTATTCTCTGGATGCCGTCCACATCTATTTTCCGGATCCGTGGCCCAAGAAAAAGCACCACAAAAACCGTCTGGTACGCTTTGAAAACCTTCTTATGATCCACAACCGCCTGAAAAGGGGCGGAAAGCTCTACATCGCGACCGATCACCCGGAATATGCCGATTTCATTGCCAAGGAGATCGCCGCGACAGGCGAATTCTTCAAAAAACTCCCCTACGGCGAAGATGACCGCCCGATCAAAACCAAGTGGGAAAAAAAGCAGATCGCGAACTGCTGGACGATCAACTACTTTCTGCTTGAGGCGAAGTAGCCTGCACAGCTGTTACTTCCCCAGTAGTAAAATTCCCTATCGATAAAATTCCGTTCTCATCCAGCAGACCGTATAGACCGTTTTTGTCAGAAAAAATATAGCGGGCTTTTGTGTTTGCAGAATCCGGCACAGATGAATGATTTGAACAGGCTGCAAAGAATAAAAATGTTAAAATTATTAGCTTTTTCAAATTCGCTCCCGTTTACGAAATAAACATAAAGAGGCTTCCGGTATAAACCAGTTTCCCGTCCTTCATCTCAAAAAACAGAAGCCAGCCTGTTCCGCACAAAGGTCCGCAATACTCTTCCTTGTAAACCATTACGGCATCGGATTCCGGATCATAGAGAGGAATCGAAAATTTAATGATTCGGTGTCCTGAGACTTTATTCAGACAGCTCTCCATGTCATATTCTTCGCTTCCGTTTTCTCCGTAACAGATGCGGTCGCTTACAATACCGTCTTTTTCGCAGGAATATTTTTCCAAGCCAGTAATATCTATGGACTTTTTGTTTTCTTCAATGAATTTTTCGACAAATTTCTCAGCATCGTTTTTCTGCATTTCTTCTGCGACAGCCGATCCAACACTACTGCGGATACCGAACCCGCCTTTAGAAGTTTTGGTTTTGGAAGCCACCAGATAACAGGATTCTTTATCTTGAATTCCGGCATAGTGTTCAATAATTTTTTGCAGAAGTTCATCAGCCCCCATTTTTAAAAGAAGAGGATTCGGATCAGCTTTTCCGAACATTTTTTCGATCCTTCTCCTCGGCAGCCAGTAATCTTCCGCGAGGATTTTCTCCTCTTTCCATTCATAGCAGGCAGGCTCGACATAGCGCAGTTCATCAAGAGATTTCCAGTCAGGATCTATCTCAAAAATCTTTTTTCCGCTCCTGTCTATCACGAAATAATGCTCACCTTTCTGAACCCATGTCCTGCCGAAGTAAAACGCGCTTACGCTGTCGTATTCTGCCGGAATAACTTCCTTCCCGTTTTCGTCGAGGAACCCCCATTTTCCTTTGTATTTGAATGAAACTGATTTTTCTTCCGGGCACATACTTTTTCTTACATTTTCATATTTGCTATCTTCATCCTCTGTGATTTCGATACTGTGCGGATTATCGCTGATTTCTTTGTCAGTTAAAAAACTGCTGATCAGCTTCTTTAACTTCTCCCAACGCCTGAATTCCAAATCTGGGTCGGCAACAAAATCTCCTTTTTTGTTTACAACACCCCACGAACCGTCTTTTTTAACCTCTGCTTTTCCGCCGGAAAATTTGTTAGCTGTCTCGAATTGCGGATTTATGACATAATTCAGATTTTTATCGACAAATCCCCATTTGCCGCTTTGAATATCCGAAACTGCCAGCAGTTCTTCCGAATAAGAACGGTCAATGTCACGGAATTTAACATCCTTTATCTTTCTGCCGTTACCGTCGAGAAAAA
>Ga0265301_10007003_pt1 | contig 10654 bp, 7 predicted proteins | sample AusTroGonzalo_MG_2_FD_193488 | JGI IMG/M metagenome (GOLD analysis project Ga0265301, IMG submission 193488) | Bovine rumen microbial communities from tropical cattle in Woodstock, Queensland, Australia - Gonzalo_04 | ecosystem: Host-associated > Mammals > Digestive system > Stomach > Rumen ...
TCGGCGTCCTCCGCAGCTTCTTCGGCGTCCTCGGCAGCCTCTTCGGCATCCTCGGCAGCTTCTTCGGCGTCCTCGGCAGCCTCGTCAAGCACCTCTTCGGCGGCCTCGTCTAACTCATCAGTGTCGGAAACTGTCTCCTCGGCAGCTTCCGTCACAGCCGCATCGGCGTCCAGATCGGGGTCGGCATCCTGTGCGGAGAGCATCAGGAACGACACGCCGAACGCGATCGCAAACACGGCGACGGGCCGGAGGATCGGGCGAAGATAACAATGGGGTCTCATCTTCATTGTCTCATCCTTGGTTGTTTTATTTTGAACAAAAAATAGTTATCGTTTCGGGGCGGGGGTTACTGTCTCTTGAGGAACGGCGAGCTGTCCTTCTTGTTGTCCACGGGCGGAGCGCCGGGGATAGCCGACGAATTACCGGCGGCGGGGACATCCTTCGGAGCGGGCTGGAGCTTGAAGGTCTCGGGCGTTTCGGAAACGGATTCCACGACGACTTCCTTCGTGGCGGGATCCGCGGAAATAACGTTGTAGAGCTCCTCGCCGGTCTTGGCCGTTCCGAGCTTGAAATTGGAGCCGACCGAGGAGATGAACGTGCGGTTGTTGTAGAGCGCGTTGATGAATCTCACGCGAGGCATGGGATCATAGACGGGCTTCTTGACGTAGCAGGGAATGCGTTCGACCTTGCCGACGCGCTGAACATAGGCGATGGGCTCCTGCGTCTTATCGTCGACCTCGATGTCCACGAGACTGAAGTCCACGTTGTTGTTCTTGAACGTGCCGACGTTGATGCGGACGAATTCCGAGCGCTTCTTGTTGTTACGGACGACGTTGAACGTGGCCTGCCAGTCCTTCTTGTCGCTCTTGGTCATGTCGACGGAGACGAGTTCCAGTCCGGTGAACCGCTGCTGACTGATGGCGTCGACATAAATCTCGGTGATGTATTTCGGATGGCTGAGCGGATCGGTGGGATCGGTCTTGGCCTTGTATTCCTGCATCAGGGTGAAACCGTCGGTATCCTGGTCGGAATCGGCGCTGGTGAACTCTTCGGCAAGTTTGTATTCACGCTCCCAGTCGTCCGGGATGTTGTTGCTGTTCACGTCGTTTCTGCCGAGCTCGTCAATCTCGACCTTGATGCGGGGCTCAAGAGCTTTTCCGCAGGCGGGGCACTTCCCGTTTTTGGTCTCGCCGACGGCCGGATAGGAATCGACGGGGATGAGGGCATGGCAGTGGACGCATTCGGCCATCGGGTACGGAGACATCAGCTGGGTGGAGGAGAGAGAGGGCTGGGCGACTTCGACCGTGTTCCAGTCGGAGAAGATCGTCTCCATTTTGTATTTGGAGGAGGAAAAGTCAATGGGGGTATAGTCGGAGGGCTTCTGGACCGGCTTGACCTTCGTGGCGACTTCCTGATTCTGCGCCCGCTGGATAAACATCAGCGAATAGTAAAGCAGGGCAGTGAAGATGATGAGCAGGGCCGCCAGAATGATTTTTTCGTAATGTGCGTAAAGGAATTTTTTCATGTCAGCCAGACTCCATCATTGGGGGGTGATATTATCGGCACGATACAACAGATAATTCACCACGATCGTGCATTTGATCTCGTCCTGCATCCCGCCGAGCAGCATTTTGCCGTAGTCGGGATGATGCGGATCGGTAAGTTCGTATCCGGAGCGGACTGCGGCGGTCTGCTGCGCGGCCTGCTGCGCGGCCTGGGTCGCGGGATCGGTCGCGGCGACAGGGGGCGCTCCGGGGATGGCCGAATTCGAATTCGGCGCGCCGTGAATAGCGTTCGCGCCAGTACGGCGGCTGGAGCCCTCCACGTGTTCCGCGACGGTGTCGTTCGCGCTGATCAGGTCTTCGTAGGGAGCGGAGAACTTGATGTCCTTGACGACGTACACTCTGTCCTCCTTGTATGCGGAATGGAGAGAATTGATGAGCGAGTCGAACGCCTCCATGGAACCCGTCATTTCCAGCGTATAGGCGAAGGAAAGAATGGGGCCTTCGGCATCGTTGTCCAGAGTGGTTCCGTAGAAGACGCCGGCGGTCATGCTGAGGAGCTGGCTGATGCCGGCATCCTTCGTGCGGCGGAAGAGGTCTTCCTTGATCTGGAAGTTGCGGAGGATCGGAATCACCATTTCGGACACGGGACGCGCCTGACGGTTCAGGTTTTTCCCGTAGATGAAGTCCTGAACGCGGCGTTCCTTCTCAATCGCATCGTCTTCGGGAAGGCCGGGGATGATGTCGGAGGAAAGATACTTTTCGTAAAGGTAGTCGATGTAGTTTTTGCAGTCGCGCGGACGCATCAGGCGGGGAAGACCGCATGCGTCGAGGAAGATCTCGTGCGCGACTCTGTTGGTGATATTCTCAAGCGTGAGCGCCTGGATGTCCTCGCGGAAGACCGCGAAAGCCTGGGCGAACTTCGCCGCGGCGGCCTCGCGATATTTTTCGGCGCGGGAGGGATCGACGACTTCGGGAGCGTCGATGATCTTATTGAAGAACAGCTCGAATATCTGTTCGCGTTCGGACTGGATCGAGTCGGGGATGACGAACGAGTCGCCATCGTCGGCGGAATCCTGATGGACATCCTTGTAAACGTCGGCGAGCATCGCATACAGCGCGTCTTCGTCGCAGGAAATGACGACGATTTTCTTCGCGGGGTCGAAAACGGCCAGTTCCTCGTCGGTCGGAGCGCCGGGTTCCGCGGGCTTGGTCTCTTCCTCGTCCTCTTCGCCTTCCTCGCGTTCGGGTTTCGCTTTCGGCTTGGCTTTGAGGCTGGAATCGAGGGCAAGCTCGGTCTTCAGTTCGCCCTTGGAGGTGATGTTCGAGATCAGCTTGAGCAGGGCGGGCCGGTAGGGCTTGCCGAAACGGCGGTAGATCTGAAGGTTTTTCTTGTTCAGCGCTTCGGTGTCGTCCTTGATCATCTTCTCGCTCTGTTCCACGCTGTTGGGCTTGCGGGCGGAGTCGATAGCTTCGATTTTCGAAACGTTCTCCTCGATCTCGGCCATGGACTGGGCGACCGTCCGTCTCTTGCCCTCGATGAGGAAGATCAGGACAACGCTGCCGATGATCGTCAGGATCAGAATGGCGACAAGGACGATATTTTTCAGGATAAACTGTTTCATTCTTCTTCCTCCTCTTCTTCATCCGCCTCTTCTTCGGCGTCGGCTTCGGCGTCATCGTCTTCGGAATCCGAGGTTTCCTTCGCGGAATCCTTTTCCGGCGCGGCAGGCGCGACTATGTTCGCAAGTTCCTCTTCGAACTCGGGAGCGTCAATGGGGTTGGTCAGTTCAACGGCGAGCAGGATTCTGCGGATGTTGAGGTGATCGCAGATTTCGTTATCAACGTTGGAAACGATCATGAGATCGTTGTCGGAAGCCTTGAAGATGCCGCTGTATTCGCTCATCTTCGAGGTGATCTTGCTGATGGCGGCGTCGCGGTCGAAGAGCAGACTGTCGCTGTCGTTCTTATCGCAGATGATATACGCGACCATGTTGACCCAGCGCAGGGAGGGATCGGCATTCTCGTCCGAATTGGAGCTGTTCGGCAGCGGATTGCCGTCATCGGGCATATCCATGGAAAGCTGACCGCCGCCGGCGTTCTTCTGCGCCTCATCCAGATTGCCGGTGGCGTTCGTCGCAGCCATTGCGGTCTTGATCTGGTTGCTGGGGGCGTTGGAGATGGAGAAGTCGGTGAGCCAGACGTTTTCCGGGATGCAGGACTTGAAGATGTTGTAGAACGCGATGAGGTTGTTGCGTTTCTTCAGGAGTTCGACCGCATCGCCGAACGTGCCGTTGGCGATGGAGAGCTTGCTGTTGGCGTCCTTCACGCGTTTCTGGATCGCCTCGCGCTTCATGACGTAGGAGCTGAACTCGTCGGCCTTGCCGGCGATGTTGTCCGCCTGCTGCGACATGGTCCAGAGCGAAATGCCGAAATAAAGCAGCACGACGATCGCCGATGCCAGGAAGAAGGGACGCTTCGAGCGGAATTCGTTCTGCTTGCGGATATAATCGGGGATCAGGGTGATTTCGACAGGCGAGGTGCCGATGCGGCGGAGCGCCAGACCGATCGTTTCCGCGTACAGGTGCGCGACTTCGGAAAGGACCTGCTGGTCGACCGCGGCCCCGATGCCGACGACCTGGAACGGGTTCAGGTATTCGACCGGAATGCGGAGCTTTTCAGAGAAGAAGCGGGGAGTGAAGGGCAGGATGGATGTGCCGCCGGCGAGGTAGAGCTTTTCCGGCTTGCGGCCCTTCTGGGTGGCGCGGTAGACGTTGATGGAACGGTTAATCTCGCCGTGCAGACGGGTCATGACGTTCCGGACGATCTTGGAGACTGCGGAAGCGACCTCGGATTCGGATTCCTCGTAGGCGCCGCCGAGGGAGACATAACCGTGCTTGCGCTTCATTTCCTCGGCGTCGGCATAGGAGATATTGAACTCCTTGGCGATCTGCTGGGTGATGGCGTCGCCGGCGATCGGAATCGTGCGGACGAAGAAGCGGGAGCCGTCGATGAAAATGAGGGTGGAGCAGCTGCCGCCGATGTCGAGGATCATCTGGCATTCCTCGGCGCCGACGTTGTTCGCACGCGCGCTGTTGTAGCAGGAGGTGCCCGCGACTTCGATCAGAGCGATGCGCTTGCCGAGCTTTTCCACAAGCTCGGAGATGCGGGAGACTTCCTGCTTCTTCACGATGACGATCATGGCGTCGATTTCGCTGCCGTCGGAGTCGGCGGTCGCGGGGAGAAGCTGGGAATCCCAGACGACTTCATCGGCGGAGAACGGGATGGCCTGCTTCGCTTCGTAGGAAATGATCTCCTGAATCTTTTCCTCATCCTTGGTCATGGCCGGGATCTTGACGAAGCGGACGAACGCATTCTTACCGGACAGGGAGATGTAGACGTCACGGGCGGAGAAGCCGTTGGTCTTGATGACGTCGGTAAGGGTCTTGAGGACCACGTCCTCGGACATCTCCTCCTGGCCGGCGGCCGAAGAGGCGTCATATTCCGTATAAGCGAACCTTTCCAGGTTCAAACTCTGTCCGGGAACGTACGAGAACTCGGCGGCTTTGATGCTGTCGCCGCCGATATCGATGCAGAGAATCAGGTTTTGCTGTGCCATCGGTTATTTCCCCGCGGATTCTTTGATAGGTTCAAACCGGTCGAAAAGGACCCATGCGAACGGGGTTTTCGAAACGGGAAGCAATTCATCCGGCATGTATTTGAAGGTCTGAGGATTGAATTTGTTCTGAGTAATGTAGTTGAAGAGCTTGGCCGTAGAGGCGAGCGAGGGACCGTCACCGTCCTTCAGGAGGGTGTAGAAAAGCTTGGCGCGCTGATTGCTTCCCTGGGCCTTTTCGAGGCGGGAGTAGACGTCCTTGCCGCAGGGCTGGTACCCGTAAACGGTGCGTCCGCCGTAGGAAATGGCGGCCATCACGGGCAGATCGCCGGCGATCTTCTTCAGGTCGTTCGTGATCTTGTTATAGTCTTTCGCGAGGTCGGACGAACCGTCGAACACGAAATAGCGGTAGATGACCTCGGGCGGGACCATCATGCGGACGAAATGCCGTCCGTCGTTGGCCTGGAGAGAAGCGAATTTCTGCTTGCCGCCGATCACGCCCCAGCCGATATTGCCGCGATCATCGCCGATGGGGAGGAAGATATTGATCTCGATCTCGGCGTCGTCGAGCCATTTCGGCCACTGGGCGGCGCTTTTCGGCTTGTTCGTGGAGAATACGACGTCGACTGTGAGCCAGTGCTTGGCATTGCTCATATCGCGCTCATTCAAGCGCATGTCGATCACGCGCTCCTCGTTCTCAATCTTGAAGAACGGGGTAAAGGTCTGGGATACATTGATGGCTTTCCCGTCCTTGGGGAACTCAATCGCCCAGCTGCCGGACCGCGCGTTCTGTGCGGAAACGGCAATTGCCGCCGTCGCGAAAAGTGCAGTGAGAAGTTTTTTCATGCTCCAGACCTCATTATGGTTGTTTCTGCGGACCAACACACGTCAACGAATAGAAAATACCATCGCTTTTCCACTCTTTCAAGCGTGTTTCGCCAAAATTTTCAAATATTATTTTTAGTTTCCGAAGTTTTTGCTCCGTCACGGTTCAATTCTGGGGTTCCGGAGCGGTTTTTTCCTCCGATGAAACGGCGGGCGTTCCGGCGACTGTTTCCGAAGCCGCTTCCGAGGCGGATTTCACCGCTTCCGCGGCGGGTTCCGCAGTCGTTTCCGCGGCGGATTTCACCGCTTCCGCGGCGGGTTCCGCGGCCGTTTCATCACCGGCGCCGGCCATCAGGGAGTCTTCCCCCTCGACGACGCTGGAATCGGCCGTCCGGATATGGCCTGCTACGATAGCCGAAGCGAGCGTAAGGACGAAGAAGATGGAAATGCACCAGACGGTGAGCTTGGAGAGGTGGCTCATGGCCTGAGCGCCGAAAACGCTTTCGCCGAGTCCACCGAACGCGGAGCCGAAGCCGCCGCCGCTCTTGGAGGGCTGAACCAGAATTAAAGCAATCAGAAGCACCGCCAGAATCACGACCAGCGTGTTAAGGATCGTCGCAAGTGTCGACATGTCTATACCTTTATCATTTTTTGCGTTAAAAGACGATGTTGGACGCCCTGTGATGGCACAAGGCGACAACGATAATTCTAAAACATAGCACTCATTTTCCGGTTTTCAAGTATGAAACGCTCTTTTTTTAAGAAAAGGTCGGTGTTTTTTGTCTTTTGTTTCAGCTTTTAAATCAAAAAATCTGAAAAACGTGGAAAACAGGGGGTGCGGCATCAGAAAACGGGGTACCCGGAAGCCTGTCCTTTTCTTGGCAGAAAACAATATCATAATCATGCCAAAAAATCACATTTCCAATGCCGGAGAAAAAGGCGCGGCAGTCCGGGGCGGATGGATTGCGCGAAACCGGTTTTCATCCGTCCGGCGGAGGGGTGAATCGTGGAAGCGCGCCCGCCACTTGTGCCGGAAGCGAAGCCCGGCACTATTTCAAGAGACTTCGCCTCCCCGGCACAACTTCAAGAGGCTTCGCCTCCGAAGTCTTCCGGGAAGAGGGCGCGGTGGAAGACACCGAGGTCCGGGGCACAGTAATCGGCACGGGTCTCCGCCGTGCCGCCGCCGACGCCGGAGGAAATGCGGAGCGTGCGGGCTCCGGCGCGGATGCCGGATTCGATGTCGGTGTGCTCGCGGTCGCCGGCCATGAGGAGCTCGGAGGGACGAAGCCCGAGGCGTTTCATCATGACCTGGAGCAGGTCCGGGTTCGGCTTGCCGAAGACGCGCCGGCAGCGGACACCCGTGGCAGTCTCCAGGCAGGCGGTGATCGCGCCGCAGTCGACCAGCCAGGTGCGTTCCGTGGTGGGGCAGAAGACGTCAGGATGCGTGGCGAACCACGGGACGCCGTTTCGAATCCACCAGGCGGCGCGGCAGAGACGGTCGTAATTCAGCGTCTTGTCGAAGGCGGTGATGACGGCGTCGGGCGGGTCGTCCGAGGAATCGAACGTTTCCTCGAAGCCGAACGACCGCATTTCGCTTCGGAAATCGTCGGTCCCAAGCAGGAAAAGGCGCTTGAAGGCGGGAAACTCCGTGCGGAGGGCGTCGACAACGCTCAGGACCGGAGTCACGACCTGGTCGCGTCCGGAAAGGGGGATGCCCATGCCGCGAAGCCGCGCGACGTAGGAATCAATGCCGCGCGAGGTATTGTTCGTGACGAATCCCCAGGCAATGCCGCGGCGCGTGAGGGCGTCGAAGAACGGCAGAGACGCCGGGTACAGCGTGTCGCCCTCGTAGATCGTGCCGTCAAGGTCCATCATCACGCAGCGGATTCCGGCCTCCGCCGGGGGCGGAGAACCGGGCTTGACAATGAGGGACGAAGCGGCGCCGGAGGACGTCATGAGGCACTTCCGAGCGGGTCACTCGACCGTGACGCTCTTCGCGAGGTTGCGGGGCTGGTCGATTTCGCAGCCGCGTTCGCGGGCGAAGTAGTAGGCGAAAATCTGGAGCGCGACGACCGTGGTGATCGGGGCGACGAAGCGCGAGCTTTCCGGCACGCGGATGATGTTGTCGGTGAACTTGTCGCAACAGTCATCGTCGCCGGAGACGACGGCGATGATCGGAGCCTTGCGGGCGCAGCATTCCTGGATGTTGCCGAGCATCTTGTCCTTGCCGGGGATGCTGTTGCAGAGTGCTACGACCGGCACGGAGGGTTCGAGCAGGGCGATGGGGCCGTGCTTGAGCTCGGCGGCGTGGTAGCCTTCGGCGTGGACGTAGCTGATTTCCTTGAGCTTGAGGGCGCCTTCGAGCGCGGCGGGATACAGGCAGCCGCGGCCGATGTAGAAGAGGTCGTTCGCGTGCGCCGTGGCCTTGGCGATCTGTTCGATTCGCGGGGCCTGCTTCAGGACTTCGCGGAGCAGATCCGGTACGGCTTCGATCTCCTTCACGAGGCGTTCGCCCCATTCGTGGTTGAGGCGGCGGTTGCGACCGAGCAGCAGCGCAAGCATGAGCAGGACGGTGACCTGGCAGGTGAACGCCTTGGTGGACGCCACGCTGATCTCGGGACCGGCGTGCAGATAGATGCCGCGTCCGCTTTCGCGGGCGATGGTGGAACCGACCACGTTGCAGAGCGAGGCCACGATCGCGCCTTTGTTCACGGCTTCGCGGACGGCGGCCAGCGTATCGGCGGTCTCGCCGGACTGGCTGATCGGCAGCACGAGCGTGTTCGGCTCGATGATCGGGTTGCGGTAGCGGAACTCGGCAGCCTGTTCGACGGACGCCGGGATGCCGGATATGTCCTCGAAATAGTAGGACCCGACGAGGCCGGCGTGGAAACTGCTGCCGCAGGCGGCGACGACGATGCGGTTGATCTGCGCCATTTCGCGCGGGGTGAGGTTGAGGCCGGAGAGGATGGCATTCCCCGCCTTGAAGCTCAGGCGGCCGCGGATGGAGTTTTCGACGGATTCGGGCTGCTCGTAGATTTCCTTGAGCATGTAGTGGTCGTACGCGCCCTTGCCGTCCGCGGAAATGTCCCAGGAGACCTGAGACGCCTGGCGCTGGACCGGGACGTTCGCGAGGGTGCGGAGCTCGACCTTCGACGGCGTGAGGATGGCCATTTCGCCGTCGTTCAGGTAGATCACGTCGCGGGTGTAGGTCACGAGCGCGGTCACGTCGCTGGCGACCATGTTGGCGTCCTTGCCGAGGCCGATCACGATCGGGCTGCCGAGGCGGGCGGTGATGATGGTGTCCGGGTGCTTGGAGGAAATGACCGCGATGCCGTAGGTGCCGGAGATCTGGCGGAGGGCGGCGGCGACGGCTTCGGCCAGGTCGCCCTGATAGAACTCCTCGATCAGGTGCGGGATGACTTCGCTGTCGGTGTCCGACGCGAACTTGTGCCCGGCGGCTTCGAGGCGTTTCCGCAGGTCGGCATGGTTCTCGATGATGCCGTTGTGGACGACGGCGAACTGGCCCTTTTCATCGGTGTGAGGGTGGGCGTTGCGTTCGCTGGGGATGCCGTGCGTGGCCCAGCGGGTGTGGGCGATGCCGGTGTGCATGTCCTTTTCGCCGTCGGGACGCTTCGCTTCCAGATTGACGACTTTGCCGATAGACTTGACGGTCAGGACGGATTCACCGTTCAGGAGGCTGATCCCGGCGGAATCATAGCCGCGGTATTCAAGACGTTTGAGCCCGTCGATGAGAAAGGCGAAAGCGGGCTTCGGCCCGGTGTATCCTACAATTCCGCACATGGTATGGTCTTCCTTGAGTTGATGCAGAGTGGATGCGGAGGAATGCGGACCGGGGCGAAAACATGATCGGGGAACTGCCGGAAAAACACGACAGCGCCCCGAAGCGTTCAGCGGAACAGGTTTTCCTGTTTCATCGCCGTTCCCGGGCCCCTCCCCGGCGAGCGGAAAGGGGGCGGGCAGCGGCGGACGGGAAAGCCCCGGGAGCCGCATCCGGTGAAAGAAACGGTCAGCAGAGAGCCTTCTTCAGGAAGTCGGCGAACTTGTCGTACCACTTCTGGGCGAGGGCTTCGTCCTTGGCCTCGACGAGGATGCGGACCTTGTTCTCGGTACCGGAGTAGCGGATGACGGTGCGGCCGGTGCCGGCGAATTCCTTGTCGGACTCGGCGACGAGGTCGAGGTAGCCGGGGATCTCGGCCAGCGGGGGTTTCTGCTTGACGTTGAGGCCGCCGAGCTTCTGCGGGTATTCCTCCATGAATCCGGTGAGCTCGTGGAGCTGCTTGTTGTGCTGCTTCATGAGCTTGAGGACGTGGAGGGCGGAGACGATGCCGTCGCCGGTGGTGGCATAGTCGAGGAAGATCAGGTGGCCGGACTGTTCGCCGCCAAGGTGGATGCCTTTTTCCTGCATCCGTTCGATGACGTAGCGGTCGCCGACGGTGGTGATCTCGGTGGTAATGCCATGCTGCTTCATGGCGTCGATGAGGCCGAGGTTGCTCATGCAGGTGACGGCGATGGTGTTGTTCGGGAGGCGGTTGCGGGCCTTCATGTCGAGGGCGCAGAGACCGATGATGCGGTCGCCGTTCACTTCGTTGCCGTAGCAGTCGCTGAAGATCACGCGGTCGGCGTCGCCGTCGAGCGTGATGCCGATGTCGGCGCGGTATTCCTTCACGAGGCGGCAGATGCGCTCGGGATG
>Ga0265301_10007006_pt1 | contig 10651 bp, 20 predicted proteins | sample AusTroGonzalo_MG_2_FD_193488 | JGI IMG/M metagenome (GOLD analysis project Ga0265301, IMG submission 193488) | Bovine rumen microbial communities from tropical cattle in Woodstock, Queensland, Australia - Gonzalo_04 | ecosystem: Host-associated > Mammals > Digestive system > Stomach > Rumen ...
TTTTATGTTTGTAGTTACAATAAGGTTTATATTGTCAAACGCACGCCCTCGGTTTTCCTTTTTCTTGTAAAGGTTGTTATATATAGTCAATATACTTTCAAAAAGGCTTCTATAATAGTTTGCTAGGTCTTGTTTTTCCTCTGTGTCCTGGTGTGCCTTTAAAGTTCCATATATTAATATATTTGGGTTTCCGTCTGTTATTAAGTCAATATAAGCCGTTCTTATTGCTTCTATTACTCGCTCTTTGCTTACTATGTCTTGTTGCTCATAAAACGCTTTTGTTTCTTTGTCTATGCTTTCTTTTTTCATAATATAACCCTCTTAATATCTATTTTATATTGTCGTATTATACAATATTTTTTCTTGTATAACAAGATATATACATTACAAGTCTAATTTATTCAAGTCTTTTTTGTTTTCTTTCTCGCTTTTTGTTGTATACATACGAGTTATTGCAAGGCTACTATGTCCTAAAATATCCGCTAGTTGTAAAGGTGTTCCTAACCCTTGCTCTAGGTATGTTTTAGCAAAAAGGTGTCTAAAACTATGTGGGTGTGCTTTGCTTTTCTTTACTTTGGCTTGTCCGTGCAATGTATTGTATCTGTTTGTATATATATGCGTTGTCTAGTGGCGTGTTGTTTCTATTCTTGAATATAACGCCCGTTGTTATATTCTCTTCTTTACAATAGTTAGTTAAGTCTTTTACTAGTGCCTTGTTTATCTCAACTTGTCTAGTTTTACCTTTGTTAGTTACTATTGCTTGCCCCTTTTTGACCGCTTCATAAGTAATAAACTTTAACTCGCTTACTCTTATACCTGTTCTTGCTAGTGTTATCATTAAGTAGTATAGTTGCTTCTTGCCTCGTCTTTCGGCTAGTCTTAATAAACGCTCATAATCATTTTTAGTTAAAATATCGTTTACTATATATTGGTTTTGTACTTTCATTAAATCTACTTGTAACGCTTTTCTAGTGTCGTCTGTTTCATCTCTAAAGGTATAGTTTATAAACTTGTTTATTATAGTTAGTTTGTTGTTTATGGTTGCGACTTTCTCTTGCTTGTCCTGGATATGCTTTTTAAAATCAATTATTTTAAGTTTTGTTATATCCTCTTTAGTCTTTATATTCTCATAAGTCAAAAACTCGGTTATAACCCTTTTGTATTGCTTTAAAGTACGCTCGCTTAACTCGTCCTCTATGCAATAGTTTATAAAGTTATCTAACATTTTTTATCCCTCTTTCTATTAATTATTAAGAAGCGGTTATATTTTAGTAAAGTCTAGGTCGTTAAGTGCTTCTTTCAATTTCAAGGCTTCCTCTTGGCTTAAAGTTATTCCTTTTAGCATTTTTCCGTCGCTCCAGTTCCTTATATCTAACTTTTTATATTGCTCGTTATAAGTAATTATATTAACCTCTTTTGTAGTGTTGTTGTTTTCGCTTAATACCGCTACTTTTTCGTTTATCTCATAATCAAACTTGTTTGTATCGCTCACTTTGTCTATTTCTCCTATTCTTATATAATATTGGTCTATCTTTTCTTGTCTATATCTTGCTTTCATTTGTTTTTGTGCTTGCTTGCACTCTTCAATTTTCTTTAGTATGTCCGCTAGTGTAATTTCTCTTTTCATCTTATGCCCCTTTATTTATGCTTCTTTGCTCCTGGTCGTCCGCTCTTGCTTCTAACTCTTCTATGCGTTCTAGTATGTCTGTGTTTTCAACTAACTTTTGACAATTACTAAAAAGGGTATTTATTGCTTGCACTCTCACGCTTTGAGGCGTTTTCTCGTCGTTTATAATATCCATTAAAACTTGGCTTGCTTTTTGTAAGTTGCTTTGCATAAACAAGGTTGTGTCTTGCATAAGTTCCGTTTTTCGTCTTTGTATCTCTTCTTTAATTTCTGGCTCTTTCAAGTAATTGTAGGCGGTTTTTCTTGCTATACCGCACTTTTTAACCGCTTCTTTCATACTATTACTTGTTAGGTATGCTTCAATAAAGTTTTGTTGTTTAGCATTTATCATATTTTAGCCCTCTTTTCTTAATATTCGTCTATATCAAAACAAGGTTGTAAATAGTCTAATACATTGTTTTGCTTTATCTCTACGTCTGTTTCTAGTGCCTTTATTACCGCTTCATAACTCATATTGTTTTTTGCTAGTTGTACCTGGTTTAGTTTATCAATTCTTTTTAATATGGCTTGTTTGTTCATAATTTACTCGCTCTCTTTAAAGGTGTTTGCTAGTTGGCTATTGTCTACTATTTCAATGTCTAATATATGAGGCTCTATATTGTTTTCTAGTGCGTACTTTTCTATGTCTTTTCTTGCCTCGTCTGTTGTCTTATAGTCTTTGTTTATAAATGTTTCATCTAGGCTTAAGTCATTTACTTTTATTTTTCCGTCTAGGTTTGTTGTTATTGTAAATATCCTTGCGTCTTTTGGATATTTTCTATCTAGTTTTATTTCAATTTTCTTTAGTTGGTTTTTATATGTTTTATTGCTCATTTTCTACCTCTTTATTGGCGTAACTTTTCAACTCTCTTGTTAGTTCGTCTATAAGTGATATAGTATCGCCTTGCTTTAATATACTTGTCATACGCTCTTTGTCTATTCCTAACGCTAGCATAATTTGATATATTGGTATGTCTAGGTCAATTATATTTGGCTTATACTTTGTATAGTACTTTTTCATTTTCTCTTTGTGGTTTTCTATAAATGCGGTTGTATCACTTACTATATACTCTTGGTTGTTTATAGTTACCTTGCTTTGTCCGTCGTCTTGTTTTTCTATTAAGATAACGTCTTTTTTATCTTTTAATTGGTTTATAACTAGTTGCCTCTGTATATCATTTAGTCTTTTATTAAAATCTTTCAATTACTTTATACCCCTTTTTTATAGTAGTTGTTTCTTTGTCTTAACTCTTTTATTTGCTCTTTCATATATTCAAGTATTGTATAGTCGCCTTTAATTACTCTATGGCTCATAAGTTCTTGTAATTTGTTTTGAGTTTCTGTTAAGTACTCTATTGTTTTTTCGTCGTTCATAGTTTCCGCCTCTCTTTTATTGGTTTATCGTTTCATATATTCTTTTATTTTCCGCTAGTAACTTTTGTAGGTCTGTATATATTGGCTTTATATCCTTTAGTCTGTAATTGTCCTCTAGGTGTAATATAATTAAATTTAAGGTTGTTATGTCCTTTTCTAAAATTTTTTTTATCTCTTTTTCTTTCATCTGTTCTTGTTCCTTTTCTATAATTTATCAAAAACTATTTGTATTTGTTTTTTGCTCTGTATCTATTGACAATACTATTGTATCACAACTTTTTGTATTTGTCAAGATAAGATATGTTATATTGTCAATTAAAGGGTTACTATATTTTCTCATAAATGGTTATAAATGCTTTTATATCAATACTTTGAGTTACTTTTTTGAGTTGCTCCTGGTATAGTAAAAAGTTGTTTATTTTCAAAACTATTCAAAAAGTATTTTTCAAAAATAATTTGTTTATATTTCAATAGTTTTCAAGTGTAAATATCAATATAACTTATAAAAAGCCTCTAAAAAGTATTATGGTTGTTTTTCTAGTGTTCCTCGAGTGTTAAAGTATATTACTTAAAAATAAAAATGGCTTAAAATCGAATATAGAGGCTTGTTTTTCCTGGTATATCAATAAGAAGCGGTTAACTCGCTTACGCTAAACCGCTTCTATGTTTTTACTTTTTATTCTTAATATCGTATATTTCATTATTTATCAATAAGTCTTTTTCTATAAAGGTGTTGTATTTGGTGTAATAGTCATAAGATATTTTAAAGTTACTACGCCCGTTTCTGTTCTTAAGTCCTACTAGTTCCAGTTGTCTTTTGTCTTGTCCTTTTGCATTGTCTAGTTGTTGTCTTTGCTCATTACTTAAGTTCTTTTGATTTGCTTTCATCTCTATATTATTAAGTTCTTGTAGTTGTAACCCTAACACTACGTCGCTACTATATTCTATCGCTCCGCTTTCCTTAAACGCTTCAAAGTTTATGGTTGTATTATAATTGTTTCTATTAAGAGATGATATAACTATAATAGGTATGTCGTTATCCCTACTTATTCTTTTTAGTTCGCTAATAGTAAAGTCCATTGCTTGCTTGTCGGTTTGTCTGTCATTTGTTGGCTTTATTATTTGCAAGTAATCTATAAATACTATTGGCTTGTCTTTAGTATCTGTAAATTGTTCTATACTATTTCTTATTGTTAGCACGTCTACGTTAAAGTTGCCCTCTTTTATAACTATATTTTTAGATATGTTTGTATATTCTACAAAGGCTTTTGTAAAAGTTTCATTGTTCCATTGGTCTTTGTTCATTATTTCAAAGTTAGTTAAAGGGTTATTGCTTCCACTTAAAAAAGTATATCTACTTATGCTTTTAGTTATTAACTCAAAACGGCTTTGCTCTAAACTAAAATACAAAACTTTGTTACCTTTACTTGCTAGGTAGTCCGCTATTTGTAAAACAAAGGTTGTTTTTCCTAAACTTGACCCGTGCTCCTAAAACGTATAAGCCTGGGTTAAGTCCGTTTAGTATAAAGTCTAGATTTTTAAACCCTGTGTCTATTTGTTTGTGTTCCTGGTGTTCTTTTAGTTCATTTTCAAAATTGTATATTAAATAATTAAAGTTAGATAAGTTGTTAAAAGGGTCTATGTTCTCATAAAAGTAGTTCATTTGGTCGTTGTCGTAACAATATTTATAATAAGTGTCTATGGTGTCATTGTTTCCTAAAACTAAAGGCGTAAATTTTATTTTACTTTGTTTTAGTTCCTTTTCTATATCCTCTTTTTGTTCCTGGTTTTCTGTTCTTATTGCTAAAATGTAGTTACGCTTCATTGCTTTTTTGTTGCTAGTTATCTCTTTTATATAACTTGTCTTTATATACTTGTTTTCATTTATAATCTTGTTTAGTTCCGTAAATATAGCGTTTTTGCCGTGATTTTCAAGTATAAGTGCGTCGTCTATATTGTTGCATATATAAATAGGCTCTTTATTTGGTTTTGTTATTTCTGTCGCTTCATATATCCTTTTGACTTTCTTAACCTGGTCTATAAGTTCCTTTTGTGTTCCGTTGCTTTGGGCTAATTGCTCGTATATTTCCTTTGTTTTTTGCCCCTGGTGTTCTAGTGTTGCTTTGTATAACTCTTGTGCGTATACCTCTAAAAGTGCTTGTTTTTGATACGCTCTTGTTTTCTTTTCATCTTCACTTAAAGGCTCTTGTATCTCTTCTTTTTGTTCCTGGCTCTCGCTTGTGTTAACCTCTTTTATTATCTCTTCTAGTTCCTCTTCATTTTTCATAATATAACCTCTCTTTCTATACACTAAACCCTTTTTGTTTATCCTGGTTTGTAGGTTTGTATATACTAACCGCTTCTATTTGCTTAAATGTGTTGTCTAGTTCTTTTTTTACTTGTTCCAGTTCATAAAGATTTTTACTCTTATAAAATAAAGTTTGTTGGTCTACCTCTGTTTGTAGTAACCTGTATTTATCTAAAAGAGTATTGTATTTTTGTTTTAATGTTTTCTCTAATTTCATCTAATAACCTCTATTTTTCTTTTTTCTATTATAGCGTAGTGCTAGCGTAAGCGTTAAGCACTAACGCAACACTTAATATACTTAATATAATTAGCATTTTTTCGTAGGTTGTAACCCTTGCTATTACTATGTTTTAATTTTTGCCCTCGCATTTTCAAGTTCCATTTACGCATTTTCAAGTTCCATTTACGCATTTTTAAGTTCCATTTTTGCTTTTTTTATAAAACGCTAGAGTAACAAGACTTTACAAGTTCCATTTATATATAGCAAGAAGCGGTTAAAACGCTTATGCTTAACCGCTTCAATGCGTTTTCTTTGTCTATTTTCTTAAGTTTTTCTATGTCTAGTTTTGCGTTTAGTTCGCATTGCATATTAAATATAGTTGTATCATCACTTAATATCACGGCTTTTATATAAGGTTTTCCTAACCTTGCGTCTATCCTTTTTTCATCTTCATATATTATCATTGTTACTTGCTCTCACTTTCTACTTTTATTTTTATTGTTTGACCTGGATATATAACGCTTAAGTCTTGGTCGTTTATCTGTTCTATTTCGTAAATAGTTTGTCTTATATCCTTATTGCTTGGTGTATATTCTCTTGCTATGCTCCATAAGGTTTGACCGCTTCTTATTTGGTAGTCTATAACCTGGCTTTCTGTCTTTGCCGTGCTAGTATGTAGTAATGATATTACTAAAAAAATAAGCACTATGAGGCTTCTTATAAACCTCTTTTTGTTTGTAATTTTCATAATATAACCCTCTTTTCTCGAGATATTTTATATTTTTATCTCGTTTATGATTATATTGTAACAACATATAATTATATTGTCAATACTTTTTATGATATTTTTTGATTATATTTTATAAATATTTTATTATAATATCTTGACAAGTGATATTTTATCTTGTAAAATGAGTATATAAACAATAGACGAGGTGTAAAATATGAGTGGTAGTAAAACAATAAAAGTTATAATGATAGATAAAGGCTTAAAAGTAAAAGACCTTGCTAGTAAACTAGGCGTAAATGAGAGAGTATTAAGTAATAAACTATATCGTGATACTTTTTCATTAGATGAATATATAAAAATTGCTAACGTTCTAGGTTGCGACGTAAAAACTATTGCAAGAGATACTAACAAAGAATATCTAAACGAGCAAAAAGAAGATAACAAGTAGTCCAGGATATACAAGTATATTACTTGCTATTTAATAGTGTCTATGCTATAATGCAAGTATAATATAACCCGTACTAGTAAAGTAAATTTTAATATTTGCAACTAGTACTTTTTTTATGCTTTTTCTCAAAAAAAAGAAGCGGTTAAAATTCCGCTCCAGTTTATAAAATTTTTTATATTTTTTACTACTTTTTTGTCATCTGTAAATATATAGTGTTATCGTTGCAAAAACTACGCTCTAGGCTCGTTTTTAAGCAACTTTATTTGTCTAGACAACATACTTTATATTTTGATATAAAAACGGCTCAAAACTTAATTTAGAGGCTTATAGAGGTATATAGTAAAATGTATTAAAATATACTCTAAAAATGCCGTGTTTTTAGGCTTTTATTCCTCGGTTTGTCCTCGCTTAAACAACTTACTAAAAAAGTTTTGTTTTTTTACTGGTGGTTGTTCCTCTATAATTTCGCCCGTTAGTTGTTTAGGTTGGTTTTTCATAAAGTCCATTAACCCTTGCATATTTTCCGCTAGTTGTCTATTGGTTTCAAAGAGTTGGTTAAACTGATTTGTTAGAGTTTCTTTATCTTTGTTTTGTTGCTCTTGGTATTGGTCTATTTTATCATTTAGTCTTTTGTTTTCCTCTTTTAAATCTGTTATAGTCTTTTCTAATAGTTCAACATATTGGCTATTCTTTACCGCTTCTTTACCGCTTTTTCTTTCATCTTGCTTTGCTTCCTGGTTGCTTGTTTCCTCTAGTACTATTTCTTTACTAGGATATTTACTCATAAAATAGTTTACGCCCTTACTAGTTACTCTTATTTGTTCTATACTTTGCCCTTGTTTCATAACCTGGTTTGTAACTATGTATCCTTGTTTTAAATAATCTTGCTTGTTGTTTTCTATGTTCTTTCTTGCTCCTGGGTCGCTCAATGCAATACTTTTGCAAAGTTCCGTTATAGTAATAGTTTCATCTTTCATAATATAACCCTCTCTTTCGCTTATTACTTGCCTTTTAAGGTAGTTTATAAACTAAACTAAACTAGTTTAGCAACTTTTTATAAAAGTTTAGTAACTCGGTTTAGTAACTTTTTCTATTCTAAAATAAAAAACTCTTTTGTGTCAAGGCTTGCATAAAAATTTTAGTTTAGTAACTTTTTCTCTTGGTTTATAAACTAGTTTAGTAACTGGTTTAGTAACTAGTTTAGTAACTTTTTCAAAAAGTTTAGTAACTGGTTTATAAACTGGTTTAGTAACTTTTTTATAATATCCTTATTTATCAATATATAGAGAGTAGGGGGTAGGTTTATAAACTATACTAAACTAGTTTAGTAACTTTCCTATAAAAGTTTATAAACTGGTTTAGTAACTAAAATAGTATGAGTGATTTTTTTACATTTTCTCTTGGCGTTCTCTAGGCGTTAGTTTCATCTTTAATATGTTATCTTGATTAATCTTCTTTATGACTACACGGGGTCTATAAAATACCTTGCGTATTTTTTGTAGGTAGGGCGTCCGTTGTATAAGACTAGTACTTAATTTAAAAATAGGGGGGTAGGGGCTCTGTCTTTTTCCAAAAAACTCACGTAAAATTTTTATTTTTGTATTTGTAGGTGGCGTGGTGGTTTTGCTTTTTATTTGTTAAAAAGGTCAAAGGGTAGGGGGCGAGTGTGTAAATTTGTGGTCTAGTTGCCGTTTATTTGCAATTTCTTATAAATAATGTATTTAATTATGTTTTTTATAATAAAGTGTCTTAAAATCAATTTTGACGCTTTTAGAGGATATGAAAAGAAGCGGTCAAGTCGCTTATGCTAACCGCTTCTTTTTTGGTTTATTTAATCATCTAACAAGTCTAGTTTTTTGCTTATGCTTTTCTCTATATTTGCTTCTATTTGTTTTTGGTTTATGTTCTGTTGTACCTGGGCTTGTATATATTCTTGTACTTTGTTTTGGTCGTCCTTGAGTTTCTTTCGTGCTTCTTTTGTTAGTGCCGTTTGTTCCGCTAGTTCTTGTCTTTCCTTAAACTTTTCTTTGTTTTCCTTAATGCTATTATCTAATAAATTAAGTTCATCACTAAAAGTTATCTCTAGGCTTGCTTGTTTCCAGTCATCAAAACTATATTTGCTTTTTCTTTTAGTTTCAAAGTCCTTGTTATATTTCCAGTCTTTTATATATCCTAACTCTTTCATTTTATTTAAGTTTTTCTCTAATGGCTCTATTATTTGTTGCTTGCCGTGTCCGTTTGTCTTTTCATTTCTTGGTAGTGTTACAACATAATCATATACACTTTGTACTTTAAAAGTTTTCTCTCTATTGCCTTTGGTTAAGTTTATACGTCTTGTTATTCCTAAGTATTGAGATAATAACTTAATATGAGGATATTGTTTGTTGTTTACTCCATTTAGTGCTTTTGGTATATATGTAAAAAACTTTTTGTCGTGGGCTTGTTTCATTGCAAAATAAAACTGGTCATCAAAAACTATTGATATTTCATCTTTTACAAAACTTTTAACTAGTAGTATGTCAAAGTATAAAAATTGTCCTCGTCCTTTTTTAAATTTTAAATTTAAACGCTCTAGTATTTGTAGGTTTTGCGTTATTTCTCTTCTTGCTATTTTCTTTTGGTTGTTAGTTGCTTCTTTTCCTAAAAATTGTAAGTACTCTGTTAAAGTAAGTGTTATCCATTTATTACTAAACCCCGTTATAACGGCTTTATTCATTATTGCGTTAAACAAGTCTATAAGCGAGTAACTATTTAGAGTTTGTATAAGTTCATCATAAGCCTTTTGTATTTCCTCTTGAGTTAAGTTTTTCATTGCCTTTACATACTCGCTATTTTGAGGTGGTGTCGCTTTAATAGTCAATTCGTTACCGCTCTTATAAAATTCGTGTGTTGTATATTCTCCGTCCGTGTTCTTTTGTAGTCCTGGCGTTGCTATTTGCTTTGGTAGTTCTAGCATAATTTGGTTGGCTATTTGTTGGTTGTATTTTTCTTTGGCTTTTTCTTTGGCTTTTTCATCTTGTATTAATCTTTCGTACTCTGTATATGTTCTACTTTCCATTTTTCGCCTCGCTTTCCGCTACGGCTCTTATTTCGTTCTTAAGTCTATTCCAGTAATAAATAGTTAAGTCTTTTCTTATATCGCTATATAGTTCATAAGGTTGTATGTCGTAACCTTTTTTAGTAATGCCTTTAGCCTCTGTTTTGCTTTTGTCTTGCTTTAAAACTATTGTAGTTATGCTTTCTATAATTTTATTATATGTTTCGTTGTCTTTGTCGGTATCTAATAGGATACTAATTTTATAGTTTATTGTTTTTGTTGTCATTATATCTATATATAAGTCGCTCTTATTGTACTCGCTAGGGTCTTTATAAGAAGATTTTAACATATAAAGTATGTCATCTATTGTATTGCTTAAATCGTGATAAGTTGCACAATTCCAGTAATCTATTATTTCATCTTGCTTTATTAACTCTACTTGTAGGGCTTTTCCTATTGTCCTTAATATAGTTAGGTCGGCTAGTACTTGCCCGTACTCTAGATATAGACTATTAAATATATTCCTTATTGGTGCTTTTCCAACAAAGGCTTTTGGCTCTACTAGTCTTTCTATTGTTAAGTCTTTATCATCTATTTTTAAGTTTATATTTCTCTTTGTTGCTTCTCTGTCTGTATATTCTTTTGCTCTTTTATCTATGTCGCTTACTTGGTTTAGTAACAACTTAAGAGAATTTATAAAAGCGTCTTTTATGTTTGTAGTTACAATAAGGTTTATATTGTCAAACGCACGCCCTCGGTTTTCCTTTTTCTTGTAAAGGTTGTTATATATAGTCAATATACTTTCAAAAAGGCTTCTATAATAGTTTGCTAGTTCTTGTTTTTCCTCTGTGTCCTGGTGTGCCTTTAA
>Ga0265301_10007014_pt1 | contig 10645 bp, 17 predicted proteins | sample AusTroGonzalo_MG_2_FD_193488 | JGI IMG/M metagenome (GOLD analysis project Ga0265301, IMG submission 193488) | Bovine rumen microbial communities from tropical cattle in Woodstock, Queensland, Australia - Gonzalo_04 | ecosystem: Host-associated > Mammals > Digestive system > Stomach > Rumen ...
ATGATATTGGCTCTTTAACTGTTGAACAAGCGCAAAAAATTATCAATCAAAATATAGTGTTATTCGCAAATCTCGATAATACTTACGACGAAGACATGATTATTATGGAGTTGACATGATGAACGTTCATAAATTTGTATATTCTGCTAAATTTAAACAGTTGACGTTTTTACCATTATTTGCGAAACACGCAGTTGCTGACTTGTGTTATAATAATTGTCAATTTGGCGCATTTGGTAAACCGGGAGCATTTTACAAAAAAGAAAATAGTGACACTATTTATCTTCTAGATTATACAAAATTGAAAAAAGCGTTAGTGTCTGCTTTTATGACGAACATAGCTTCTGATTTATCAAGCAAAAGTTGTTTTTATTCTGAACACACAATACAGCTTCTTAACAACATAAAGCGTGAATTTAAAAACATCAAAATAAATGTAAAAAACATTACTGAACGAGAAGCTATCAATATTATGCGCAAAAATATCGTATTTTTCAATAATTTTACAAATGAATTAAACAGTGAAACACTAATTAAAGAAATAAATGCAATTTAATACACAAATTATTGCACAATTAACCCAATTTTTATTACACTATAATCATCAAAACTATAAAAGAGGAAAATAAAAATGCCACCATTTCCAACTCTCGACGCAATTATTACTGGTCTTGCGTTATTTTATCTTATCACAATTTGTGCTAATTTAAATTATGACAAGCGCTCAACATTTGTTCGCTGGTTGCTCTTCATAACGAATATTGGGCTAGTAATAACAACACTCTATAACGGCAGCATGTTACTGTTTTGCTTGTGGCTTGTCTGTCTTGTTATCAACGGCTCTTCTCTCAAAAAGGACTAAATTATGCAAATTGCTATTGCTTCTCTTACCGTAGCTGGTTGGCTTGTTGCTTTGATTCTTAAGTTCATCTATCTCATATCAGATGACGACACATTCGAACACTTTTCTGACATGATTATGTGGGCTGTTGGCGGATTCGGTGCTGGTTTCGCTATTGTATTTCTTGTGCATCAGTACAAAGATATGCATCCTGAAGTAGAGCAGCCAACAAAAACTGAAAAGTGCATCACATTCGAAGGTTCTAATTACTGTGGCCCTCAAAGAATCGAAACAAGCAAGCAGACTATCGTAATTGACAGTTCTGGACAAGTCACAGTATTTGTAAAATAAACTTTACAAAAAACATTTAACACTTTCAGTGAAAAATGATTATATTTTAATCATGACAGTAACTGAATTATACAAGAATAAAACATTTTTAAATGCTTGCGGCCTCATTCCAGAAGCTGTCAAATACATCTCTCAGTGCACATATTTTAACACAAACATTTTAGATAGCGCAAATAAATTTTTTACTTGTCTAATTCATGACATTAATGTAGCAAATTCGTATAAAATTGTCGATTATACAAAAATTCCTCAATCACAAATCGACAAAGTAATTTCTGCAAAAATAAAATACGACCTCAGCGACAAATCCGTTTTATCTCGCGTCTGCGCATCTAATGATTTTGATAACACGTACGCTGACATATTCCGCTTAGAAAATAAAAATATTAAATTTATTGACTTAAGCACGCTCACATCTCGTAAAGTAACTAACATAATCAAGAAAAATCTTATTTTCATCAATAATTTAAATTCTTTATATTCGTCAAATAAAATATTGGCTGAATTAGACGCTCTCTAGAACTATTATAATTGATATAGTTGATACAATTATTATAGCTCCACAAGAGGCCATTTATATGGTATCTAGCGTCCTCATCTTTATGCACGTTTTTATGTACAAAAGCGTGTTTTTTGATTATATTTTAATCATAAACCACCCAAAAACGAGGATTCTATGACAAAGTCAAAACAAAAGCCATTTCTGCCATTCCCGACCGTCAACTACGTGTTTCGGTGTACACATTCTTACTACCACCCGAACCTTGGCAAGCTCCTTACAAAGGGCAACCTCTATCTAGTCAAGTCTATCGACTACGACCACGACATTATTCAAATGACAGGCAAGTCTAATGGAGCTGCTTGTTGCAAAGATTTCTTCTACAGCCATTTTGAAGAAGTCTGCACCGCTGACTCTCCTAAAGCTCGCAAAATCTACATCGACGCCGTCGTCAACGAACTCATCCATAAAGTCGACACTACCTTCTATAGAACTAAATGCAACTGTGCTAACGAAATCATTGCTAAGTTCACAAAAGAAATGCAAGAACGCTGGGGCGACAACCGCTAATGAAATTGTCTGACTTCTACTATCACCTGCCCATGCCCTACGTAGGCACCTGCAACCTGACTAAACTATACGTCATGAAGTCTACAACAGGCAAGTCGACAACTATTATAGTCAACTACGAATCTGTATTTAAATCAAAAGAATTTACAGAAAAGTTTATTAAATTCTATACAGACCCGTTTTCTACATCTGACAGCCAACTATTTAAAGAAATCCGCAACGAACTAGCCCTAACAAATCTGCTAACTAAATACGGTATAGACACAAACAAGTTGTCAAATGAAGAACTTGAACAAATAGACCACAATAATCAAGTAGTACTCAGCAAACTTGTCAACACTATAACAGAACGTTCTATAATAAGAGAATTATGCGAAAATGAGTGCTCGAACGAAATTGGAGTGCCCTCCTAGAACAAGCAGCAGAATTTGACTAGTTTCACACCGCTCACTCCTGTTCACAGCTCAGTTTCTCAACTCAGTTTCTCAACACGGTTTCTCAGCCCAGTTTCTCAACACGGTTTCTCAGCCCAGTTTCTCAACACGGTTTCTCAATAGGACACGAAACCATATTTTTAAAAACCACTTTGACTTCGCAGCGAGATTCTGCGCTGAGCCCTTTGCCAGAATCAACTTGTGAATGTAAACAAAATTTTACGGCATGGGTCACTGGTCAGTTTACAGGCCCAGTTCTCTTTATTATAATATCAATATGATAAAACGAGCAGACACGCCGCTAGACGGTTGTTATGAGTACATTGCCGAGAAGATTGGCAGTTCAAGTTACAAGATTCAGACTCAGAATAAGACTGTGATTCACTTTCCTGTCATGATTACTAGTGACAACGAAAACGAAACACGGTATATAGTAGATTACGACAAATTCTTTGCAGAAGAAAATGTCTACGATGAACTCGTCAGAATTCTGGGCATTATTGAAAATTGCAAAACTCTGACTGAGCTAGGGGAGAAAGATAAGCAAAAACTCTTCTCGATACTAGATAAAATCGAGCCCAATGAGCTCGAGAAGTATGGTGTTGAAATCATAGACGCTAATGACGAGCGTTGTCGAGACATTATTGACAGAGACATTGTCAAGTTAACGCAGCTTAAAAACGACATTATTAACCAGGGTATCGTGTCGGCTCTAACATAATGTTTACAAGCAGGTAGAATTTTATTATATTTCTTTCATTAAACATTTAAAGGATAACACTTATGAGAATTACTATTAAGAATACAGTCAATGGCAAGGTTTCTACTAAGGAACTGATTGTCAAGGTTCAGTATGATCTGACGAAGCCGTATGTGAGGAAGGACAAGGACCAGTATGGCCGCTATGTCTTTACTGTGTGGCAGGAAAAGGTCACGACGGTGAGTGCACATTACTATGACCCTGAAAAGACAGACAGCAGAACAGTCTGGCAGGGCAAGACACAGTGTGACTTCCATGACGCAAAGCACTACAGTAAGAAGTACGGCAAGAAGCTTGCATGGCTCAATTGCATCAACGAAATGGTTGCAGATGGCGCTATTAACTGCGACGAAGCAGATGCTCTAGACAATATTAGTCTTGACGCTACTGCCTTCGAAGTTGACATGACTAAGAAGAAGATTACTAGCACTAAGTAAGAATTTTCCAAATCCTCCAAACTAGCAGAGCTGCTCAGAAATGGGCAGCTCTTTTTGGCATATATAGAATTAGGAGAATTATTATGATTGACGATATTGAACTTGAATTTATAGAAAGAGTCGAAAATGAATTCGACGGGCTCAGAGATGTGACTTTAAAGGTCACGTCGTACCCCGATGGCTTTGGCCACAGAGTTAGAATTATCACTGATCAAGACGGTGATGAGCTAGCAAGATTAACGGATGTTGACGGTATGCTGAAAATGTATCTGCCCATCTCCAATGATCTTTTCACTTCTATTCATAATTGGGATAGACAGTTTGAAAGATTCTGGCTCTCATTGTACGAAAAATATAAGCTTAATAAGCATATCTATTACAAGAAGCATAATATTAAGCGTTTGCACTAGATTCACTTGATGAACATATGCTGTTCTAGGTGATTGCTATGCAATCACGTTCATCAAGGTGAATCGCTCATTGTAGGATTCTCTCAGCCAGAATCTTTTCACTCTGGACAAAATATAATATAAATAAGAAATTTCACTTTGAAAGTTGCAGTTTTGAGTTTACAAAATCAATGAAAATTACTATAATATAATATATGATATACAAAACTCGAGACGAATACCAGAAAGCTGTTGAAGAATTCGTTACACTTCGGAAGAAAGGTGACACACCGATTTTAAAACTCGATGAGCTTTACCAGAATCTGATTGATACTGAAATCAGTATTGAACAAGATGAAGCTATCAACATGTGGCTCGATGATAACTTGTCTGATAAAGACTTCTCACAATTCTTCTTAGTAGATTGCACGGAGAAATCTATTGACTTTCTCGAAGAACGAGTTATTCCTGTAACAGAAGAAATTCTTGAACAAAACGGTTTACAACAGTAGACCGTTTTTATTATATTATCTAAAAGAAATTCAACAAAAAGGACTCTATGACAAATTATATTACTGACAAGTTCAACAAATTCGTATTCAAGACTGTCAAGAAGTTGCAAACCAATGATGATTTGTACGACGAATGCACTCGATGCATCGATTGTGACAAGGGTGCTTCCGAGCTTGAAAAACTTGTCAATGGAGTAGCTTACGCTGAAATTGCTTACAGATTCCGTATCAAGAAGCTTGAAGCTTGTGGCGATAAGCATGGTTTTGTTCACATGTCGTACTATGACCCTATGCAGGATGCTGCTCATCGTCTCGGTTGTGCACGTGACAAATTGATGGAATATTGTTGGAAACACGGTATCAATTATCTTGCTCAGTTGCAATAATTGACAAAAATGGGTCAAAAACCGTTAAAAATTCAACAAAAACGTCAATTTTTATCGATTTTTTGTTGATTTTTTAGCAATTTTTAAGCTTTCAATATAAGTATATTTAAAAAGGGCATAAAAATGATTAAATTTGCTAATTTTAAACTCTTGCAGAGCATCAACAACACTATGGCTGCCGAAGGATTGGACTGGCGCCTTGAAAAAATTCAACGTGGCAAGAATATGTGGAGTCATGTGCTTCTTCGTAACATGACTGGCGATGAACAGAATGCTCATGTCATGCTTTACATCGACACCGAATCTAATATTCTATATCCTGTCATCAATGTCAACGGTGCAGATAAGTTTGACTATCTTCGCACTAAGGTTCTCGATCAAGAAGGTGTCACTGAACTCTCTGAATCTGAATACGAAGAAATTGGTGAAAAGAATCACGATCATTGCCGACTCTACAAGATTGATACAAGTAAGTTCACTAGCTGCGGATATACCTATGATTGGGTCATGACAGTCATTGAACATATAAAGAAGTTACTTAAAGTAATGCAGGGCGTTTTGTACTAATTTTCTATTTACAAGACCTCTGAAAATTATTATATTATAATCAACAAAAACAGAAACTTTTTCAAAGGATTTTAAATGTCTAGTTCTTCTCTTTCTCTTACTGAACAACGTGCTTTCGTTCTCAACTTCATTAAGAAGCACAAGGCACATCTCCTTGTAGACGATGACGGCACGAACGTCAAGGTGTCTGACAATTTCATTGCACGTCTCGAAAAGATGAAGGGTGCTGATTTCGATGAACTTGCTACCAGAGTTATGGTTAACAAGGGCTGTGAATTCTATCTGTTCAACACTGACGTTTCTGGTAAGACAAGAAAGATTAACATTTGGAGTAGCAACACTGCACCGACTAATCTCGATGATTGGGAAAATGACAGCTGGTGGCAGAATATGACTCCGCTTCGCTTCAGCTTTGTCGACAACTTCTTCACACAGCTGTTTGCAAAGACTTCTAAGAAGCCTGTTGCTAAGAAGGCTACTCCTAAGAAGAAGGTTAGCACTCCTACTGTTACTCAAGTAGACGACAATGTGAAAGTAAAGAAGGGCGTCGCATTCATCGAGTTTGATGATGATAAGTTTGAACACTTCATGCATCAGGGTGGAGGTAACATCGATTGTTGCTACAGTGATATCAATGACTGTTGCAGGGACAATCAGATTGATCACGTCATCAATGCATTCAAGCTTGCTATTAAGGAATGTGACGAATTCGTTAAGTCTCTCGAAAAGGCAAGGGCTGCTGGTGCTAAGTTCGTAGTCGACTCTGGTTGGGCAGATATCGATGATTTCGATTTCTAACGGTTTACACTAGCCAAAAACTTTATTAAAATATAAAAACCAAACAACAACTTGTATAAATAAAACATGATGATACAAACAAACACACCAAATAGATTAAATAAAAAGGTACAACCACCTAGTTGAATCTGGTGCATTTGATTTGAATCGTCAACGATTTTCCAATCCGATGCACCAAAGCATCGGATTTTTTATTTGGCTCGTGCAGCTAAATAGCATATTGACATCTTCGGCAATCAATAACACTTTGCAGGTGTAACTCAGTTGGTAGAGTACCACACTTTTAATGTGGGAGTCGAGGGTTCGAGCCCCTCCACCTGCACTAGTTTGTGAACGTTTCAGACCGCTCCTTATGAAACGGGAGCATCACGGCCTTGTGGCGGAATTGGTAGACGCTGGGGACTTAAAATCCCTTGCCCGGTGGGGCGTGTGGGTTCGAGTCCCACCTTGGTCACTAGACGACAGATAGCTCAATTGGTCAGAGCGTCGGACTCATAACCCGAGGGTTGTAGGTTCAAGTCCTGCTCTGTCGATACTATGCTCTGGTAGCTCAGCTGGATAGAGCAACTGCCTTCTAAGCAGTAGGTCACAGGTTCGAATCCTGTCCAGAGTACGAATTTATTGGGGTATAGCCAAGTGGTACGGCCGGGGCCTTTGAAGCCTCTATTCCCTGGTTCGAATCCAGGTACCCCAACTACACAATAAAGAGGAAAACGATATGAAGAAGCAAAAACCGTTTGCATTAGAAACACAAGAAGAAAAAGAAGCTCGCTGGGCTAAGAACCTTCGAGCAGCAAGATCTCTGGCCAGGCAGGCTGGAATCAAAGTAGTCAAGAAGAAGACGCAGTCAGACACGTTCGACTACTAACGTGCATACCTCACTACTTATGAGCGGGTTTACCTCCTTTCTTCCTGCTATAAGATATAGGTCGAACAAGAGTAAGGACTACGATATCTCTGTTCCGTAAAGCGTAATCAATTCGGTGGCGCTATAAATGTAGGGTTTGGGTTACCTACGATCCGTGTAGCTTTTTTTAAATTTGGTATTTACAAGTTAAAATAAAATTATTATATTTGACTTATAAATAATCAAGCAAATGGGGTTTTAGTTCAGTTGGTAGAACGTCTGATTTGCATTCAGAAGGTCAAGGGTTCGAATCCCTTATTCTCCACTAGAGATTCATACAGCAATTTAAAATAACATTCTTTTGGGTTAGAATAAAAACAGAATCTCGACACTTTTACTGCTTCTATCAGGTTAATAGTTTTAATAAGCAACCTGGTCGTCTGATTCCGATGGATACGAGGAATTAGGGTAGCAACCTTCACGATATTCGAAAACAGCTACAATATTGGCCGGTGCCCGATTGGTAAGGGGCCTGACTGTTAATCAGGTATATGTAGGTTCGAGACCTACCCGGTCAGCTAAAATTTATCGCGGGGTAGAGCAGTGGTAGCTCGTTAGGCTCATAACCTAAAAGTCGTGGGTTCGAATCCCACCCCCGCTACTAAGTTCGATCGACTAGTCGTAGCTAGATTATTATAACTTTCTAGTTGGTTGATAATTATTAGATACCAGAATAATAATTGTCGCAAAGGTGCAATTCCGCCAGATCGATTAAATGCCATCCTACGGGAAAATAAAGAGTAGGACGTTACCTAAGAGTTGACCACGGCTTAGGACTGTACAAAGTGGTCATTTGCTGGAATAGCTCAGTTGGTAGAGCTACGGCTTTGTAACCCGTGGGTCGGGAGTTCGAATCTCTCTTCCAGCGCTATAAGATGCAGACAGCAACTTATTTTAAGCAAATTCCTGTTAAGAATCGTAAGCTAAAAATGCATCTTGACAAGTTTCTACTATTCTTATTCGGACGCTCAACCGGACAAATAGAATAGCGCTTCAACCGCTCTGTGCGGAACAGAACAGGCCGTTAAGTAGGTGTCAGGACATCTACCTCTTCAACCAAGGTGTGGGAACACCAGGCGTCTACACTACGTGAAGGTGTACGGAGTTTGTTAGCATCTCCGCTAGAAACTAACACACGGCTTGTTAAGACGTTTCTGAGCCGATCAGTGGAAATGAGCACCATTCGAAACGTCATCCAACGGGCATTAGCTCAGTCTGGTAGAGCGCTTGATTTGGGATCAAGAGGTCACAGGTTCGAATCCTGTATGCCCGACTACTCCTCCCCTATATGTTGTTGATTGTCGATCCCCAGAGGGCCTGTTAATCACACAGGCCCATTTTTTATGCACTTTTTTCATTTTATCCATTTACAAGACTGCATAAAGTTTTTATATTATACTTGAAACCAAAACAAAAGGATTTAAAATGAAAATAAAGAACTTTCTTATCAAGTACAACCCGGAAGATGGAGTTCATGACTATCGTTATGACACTGTACCGGCTGGTACTGCACAAGCCGCTTACAACAAGTGGTACAAAGAACTTGGTGGTGACAAGAAAAAATTCATTTGCGTCGAAAACTACGACGGCGTCGTGTTCAACATTCATACAAAGGGCTAATACATGTCTTCAGCTACTATCGGTCAAGTTGTCAATTACGTTAAAATGCATCCGGAATTCTTTGGCCTTCCTGTTGACAAGAAGGTTCAATTCAACGAATGCATGGCAAAGTTCAGAGTGTCGCTGTTCAATACAAAAGAAATGCAGCTCTTTGATTTTTATAAATTCGACCATACAGCAAGAGTGTTCTTACCTAAGCTTGTGAAGAAGTATAAGCTTAGCGAAGCTCTTGTCAAAGTAAAAGACATCAAGTTTGAAGATTTTTTAAATGATGACTCTGACATTGAATGGGAATTCATGCAAGTCACTCCGAACAGAATGGTCATTTTTGACAGGATTCTTAAAAACTCTACTTACGAAATTAACAAAACGCCAATTGCTCCGCTCAAAGCTGTAAAAGAAGTAGACCATGAACTTGTCAAGGCACAAGAAAAAATCAAAGTACTTGAAGCAAAACTTGCACAATATGAAAAAGATGAACCGCGTGTCATCACAAACTATATTGCACTAAAGGGTTCTGTAGCTGAAGTAGATGTTGGAAATTCTATTGGAAGCTTAATGTATCACTTTAATTTAAATAGCGGAACATACGACATTCAAGAAGCAATTGACAAGCTTGACTCGATTGCTGCTGGAATAATGGAAGTTGCAAGAAATCTTGAAAGAGCTCAATATAATGGAGCTACTACTGTGAAGTACTAAACATATCTTCAATGGGGAACTGATTGCTTCGCAATCAGTTGCGAGCAAGCTCGCAATCAGACTGTGTATTCTGTAACTCTTGTGAATCTAAAGATTCACTGTGTTGCAGAAGCACACTGAGCCTATCCGAGACTCAGAAAACGTGTTGAGATGCACATTCTTCGTAGATTTACGTTTAGGCTTATGGATCGGTCATCCTGTATTCCAGCTGCATCCTAAACTACTAATGGCGGCTAAATGAAATAGTTGCTAATTATTTCTTCGATGGTCATTACCACAATGTCAATCTTAAAGATAGTTCAACCAGACCTCGATTGAAATGGACCTTTCTTTTTATCAATTAGCCATTGAGTTGGTCAAGATATAATTACAAAGGGATTTAGTATGTCAAATGTATTTATAAATAAGCGATGAATTTTTTATATGTAAATTACATTTTACAAAACTATCCATTTACAAGACCTTTGAAAGTTTATATATTTGTACTATCAAAACAATAAGGAGTTTCAAATGAAATCGATTTTTATCGTTGACCACATCGACCACAACGCTGAAGTTGAACAGTACGGCACGACTTGCAAAACTCATGATGAAGCTATGGAAGTCTTCGCTGAAGCTGTGCACGCTTTCAATCTTGACGATGAATGGAACGGCCTTGCAGGCGTAGTTCAAGCTTCTGATGATGCTGAAACTCTCGTCATCCGTGAAATCAGCCTGCCTGCATAACACTGGTTGCTAGTAAATTTAAAATTTTATTGTTCTTCAACAAAAAATTTTTTAAATTATAACTATCAAACCAATCAAAAGGATTTAACAATGTACGATAATTCGTATTCAAAACTTCTCAAGGACATTGCGGCTACTAAGCCACT
>Ga0265301_10007024_pt1 | contig 10636 bp, 13 predicted proteins | sample AusTroGonzalo_MG_2_FD_193488 | JGI IMG/M metagenome (GOLD analysis project Ga0265301, IMG submission 193488) | Bovine rumen microbial communities from tropical cattle in Woodstock, Queensland, Australia - Gonzalo_04 | ecosystem: Host-associated > Mammals > Digestive system > Stomach > Rumen ...
CGCGCTGATGGTCAACCAGTTTGCCGGATTGTTCACCGGCAGCTTTAACGTGATCGGTTTTATCTTTGCGCTTGCGGCGCTGGCACTCATGGTGTATATGCTGCTCTTTAAGAAGTACAGAGAAGCCAGCAAGCTGACCGTGAAGGATTAACGGAAGGAGGCGGTACAATGCTCGCATGGCTCGGTGCAAATCTCGGCACGATTCTGGTCGTCCTCGCGTTGGCGGGGATCGTGACCCTGATCGTTTGGAGCATGGCAAGAGATAAGAAAAGCGGCAGGCACGCCTGCGGCGGCGACTGCGGTCATTGCTCCGCATGCAAAACCTGTCGTCAGAAATAAGCATAACGGAGGCAGCTTCACGCTGCCTCCGCGTTTTATTCCGGTTTTTCCTTTTTGGAAAGTTCGTTTGTGTCGATGCTGTCGCGGAAGACGTAAAAGCGTTGGAAGAGGAATTCCGTGATCAGATTCAGCGTCATATTGAGGAAGGTCACGAGATACTCGTTCCAGCCGAGACCGGTCAGAATATCCTCAAGCCACGTCGACAGCGGCGTAAAGACGGCATAGTACGCAGCGACCTTTAGCATTGCGATCGGCACGTTGTTGGCAGACTTGAAGGTGTAGCGGCGGTTGAGCGTGAAGTTCCAGAGCACCGACAACACCAGCGCAATCAGATAGCTCACCCAGTAGGGCAGGTGCAGCAGCTCGTTCATCAGCGTAAACGAGCCGATCTGGATCAATCCCGCCGACATGGAAAACAGCAGGAATTTCAAAGAACGGAGCAGCTCCGCCTTCTTGTCCGATTTCGTTTCCTTCTGTATTTCATTGTCGGTCTCTGTCTGCATTTCTTCTCTTTTTTCTTCCATCTTTCTTTACCTCGCCCACTCGGAATACTCTGCTTCCGAGGTTTTTTGTCGCTGCATCAGCGTAAGCAGCGCTTCGCGCGGATCGCGGTTTTCGTAGAGAACCTCATACGCCGCGTTTGTGATCGGCATATCGACGCCGTGCTTTTCCGCAAGCAAATGCGCCGCGCTGGCGGCATAGTAGCCCTCGACGACCGCGCCAACCTGCTGCATCGCCTCCTGCACGCCGACGCCCTGACCGATCAGAATGCCGGCGCGGCGGTTGCGCGAATGCATGGAGGTGCAGGTGACAATCAGATCGCCCACGCCCGCCAGTCCCGCAAAGGTTTCGCGGGACGCGCCGAGCGCCATGCCCAGCCGCGCCAGCTCCGCAAGCCCGCGCGTCATCAGAAGCGCTTTCGTGTTGTCGCCGAAGCCCAGACCGTCGCAGATGCCCGCGCACAGCGCGATGACGTTCTTATGCGCCGCGCCGAGCTCGACGCCGACCGCGTCGGGGCTGGTGTAGACGCGGAGCTGCTCGCACATGAACGCCGCCTGCACCTGCTCGGCAAGGGCTTTGTCCGTACACGCGGCGACCACGCCGGTCGGAACGCCGCGGCTGACCTCCTCGGCGTGAGAAGGTCCGGACAGGGCGACGACGGGCTTCCCCGTTTCCTGCGCAACGAGCTCGCTCATGCGGCAGCCGGTATTTTCTTCAATCCCCTTCGTCACGGACACGAGAATCGCGTCCGCGCGCAGGAAGGGCGCGAAGGTCTTTGCCGTGCAGCGTACCGCGAAGGACGGCGTTGCAAACACAACCATGTCCCTGTCCCGCGCCGCCGCGGCGTCCGCGGTATAGCGCAGTCCCTCAGGCAGCGTTACGCCCGGCAGGAAGGGGTTCTCCCCTGTCGCGGCAAGGCGCTCGCTCTCGCTTTCGCAGTACGACCAGAGCGTTACCCGATGTCCGTTTTGCAGCAGGCGGATGGCAAGCGCCGTGCCCCAGCCGCCGCTGCCCGCGATCAATACGTTCAATTTCCCGCCCTCTCGTTCTTATACTTGTGGAAATAGGTCTTGCGCTCCTTGCCGTGGAGCAGACGCGAGATATTCTCGCGGTGCACGACGATCACGATCAGCGCCATGAAAACCGCAAGCCCCCAGACAAAGGGCTGGTCAAAGTAGAAGCCGACCGTCAGTCCCGCGAAGGTGCACATTGCCACGATGGAGCCGAGCGATACGAATCTTGTCAGGAGAAACAGGAGGATAAAGACCGAGATTGCGATCAGGAAGACGCGCCAGTCCAGCATGACCGCGACGGCGGCGCTGGAAAGCACGCCCTTGCCGCCGTGGAAGCCGAAATAAACGGGGAAAATATGACCGATCTGCACCGCGGCGCCGGCAATCATCACCGCAAGCTCCCGCTGCTCCGGCAGGAGCAGCGTCGCGAGCCAGCAGGCAAGTATCGTCTTGCCGAAGTCGATCAGCACAACGAGCAGCGTCGCCCAGCCGCCGTAGGACCGCAGAAAGTTTGTCAGACCGGCGTTGCCGCTCCCCTTCTCGCGCACGTCCTCGTGCATTTTGATGCGGGAGATCAGAATCGCGCCGTTGCAGCCGCCGATCAGAAAGCCGATCGCGACGCAGGCAAGTATCTTCCAGACCATCGCTTATTCCTCCTTGTCGCCCTTCTGTCGGATCGTGATACGCACGGGCGTACCCTCGAGTCCGAAGGTCGCGCGAATTTGATTCTCCAGATACCGCTGATAGGAAAAGTGGAACAGCCGCGCGTCATTGCAGAAAATGACAAAATGCGGCGGCTTGACGCCGACCTGCGTCATGTAGTAGATCTTCAGACGGCGACCCTTGTCCGTCGGCGGCTGCACGCGCGCAGTCGCGTCCTCCAGCACGTTGTTGAGCATGCCGGTGGAGATGCGCATCGCGCTCTGGTTTGCCACATAGTTGATCAGCTCGTAAAGCTTCCCCACGCGCTGACCGGTCAGCGCGGAAATGAACAGCAGCGGCGCGTAGGTCATATAGCTCAGATCCTGCCGAATCTTCGCCGTCATCTCGTTCATGGTATTGGTTTCCTTTTCGACCGTGTCCCATTTGTTGACGACGATGATGCACGCCTTGCCCGCCTCGTGGGCAAGACCGGCAATCTTCGTATCCTGCTCGGTTACGCCCTCGTTCGCGTCGATCAGAATCAAACAGACGTCCGCTCGGTCGATCGCCGCGATGGAGCGCATATTGGAGTATTTCTCGATCGCGTCGTCCACCTTGGACTTGCGGCGCATGCCCGCGGTATCAATAAAGCGATATTTCCCGTACTCGTTTTCAAAATAGCTGTCGATCGCGTCGCGCGTCGTGCCGGCGACGTCGGAGACGATCACGCGCTCCTCGCCGAGGATCTTGTTGAGCAGGCTGGACTTGCCGACGTTCGGCTTGCCGACGATGGCGACGTTGATGACCTCGCCCTCGACCTCCTCCTCGCTCTCCGGCGGGAAATGCGCCACGCACCAGTCCAGCAGGTCGCCGGTGCCGTGTCCGTGGACGGCGGAGGTCTCGATCGGATCGCCCAGACCGAGCGCGTAGAATTCGTACACGTCGGGATTGACGCCGCCGACGCTGTCGCACTTGTTGACCGCGAGGCACACAGGCTTTTTGCTGCGCAGGAGCATTGCCGCCACGTCCGCGTCCGCGGCGGTCACGCCGGTCTTCACGTCCGTCACCATGACGATCACGTCCGCCGTTTCGATGGCAATCTCCGCCTGTCGGCGCATAAATTTCAGCATTTCGCTGTCGGTGTTCGGCTCGATGCCGCCGGTGTCCACCAATTCAAATTCCCGTCCGTTCCAGTCGCAGGTTCCGTAGATACGGTCGCGCGTTACGCCGGGCGTATCCTCCACGATGGCAGTGCGTCTGCCCGTGAGCTTGTTGAAGAGCATCGACTTGCCGACGTTCGGTCGCCCGACGATCGCTACCAGCGGCTTTGCCATGCGCACAGCCCCCTTTCCGATTGTATATTCTTTCCAATATACATATTATTGCACAATTCCTTCCATAATTCAACACAAAAGAAAAGAGGAAGGTCCGTGCCTTCCTCGTCTCTCATTCATTCACGAATTACTTCGCCTCAGCGGCAGGAAGAACCTCGCGGCCATTGTAGGTACCGCAATTCTTGCAAGCTCTGTGGGGCAGGCGCGGTTCGCCGCATTTCGGGCAGGCGACGACGCCGGGCACGGAGAGCTTCCAATGAGAGCTACGTCTCTTATCCCGTCTCGCCTTGGAAACCTTACACTTCGGAACAGCCATGAATGACACCTCCTATGTCAGAGTGGTAAATTACTTATCCTTCAACAGCTGCCCAAGGACAGCCAAACGGGGATCAGCTTCGGGACGGCACGAACACGGACCGTCGTTCAGATTCCTGCCGCAGCGGCAGCACAGCCCCTTGCAGTCCGGCTTGCACAGCAGCTTGGAATCCATATGGAGCACGAACGCGGTGGTGAGGATTTCGTCGAGGTCCGCGGCGTCGTTCTCCAGAAGGAACGTCCATTCGTCCGCCTCGTCCTCATTTTCCAGCTCTGTGGTGAGGATTGCGCGGACGGGACAGGAAACGCGGCGGATAAACTCGGAGGCGCAGCGGTCACATACGCCGTGCAGCACCGTGCTGAGCTCCGCTTCGAGCAGCAGCACGCCCGCAGTATTGCGAACCGAGCCCTTTGCCGTAACGGGCTCCTGCACCGGAAAACACCCGCCGAATCGCATCTCATGCAGGTCAAGCGTCGTTTCAAACGGCGCCGCGCTGTCGGGCGTTTCGATGATTTTTGACAACCGTAACAGCATAGCAATCCCCGATTCCATAGTCGTGCAGAAGATATTATAACGGCTGAATGCCCGTTTGTCAAATGCTTTTTTGCTTTTTTTACTGAAAAAACGCTTGACTTTCCCCATTTTCTGCCGCATAGTAGAAAACGGCGGGAGGTGAAGCCGTGAAAGAGCTGAAAATCGGTCCGAATGACGCCGGGCAGCGGCTTGACCGCTTTCTGGCAAAGGCGGTTCCCCTGCTTCCCGCCTCGCTGGCGCAGAAGTACATCCGGCTCAAGCGCATCAAACGCAACGGCGCCCGCGCGCAGCGCGACGACCGTCTGGAGGCGGGCGACGTGCTCCAGCTTTACGTCAACGACGAGTTTTTCGACACACCCTCGGCGGAGAACGCCTATCTGACGGTTGCCGCGCCGAGGCTGAACATCGTCTACGAGGACGGGCATCTTCTGCTCGTCGACAAAAAGCCCGGCGTCGCCGTCCATCCGCACGACGGCGCGGAATACGGCAAAACGCTGATCGACCACATTCAGGCGTATCTTTACGCTAAGCGCGAATGGCTGCCGCGGGAGGAGAATTCCTTTACGCCCGCCCTGTGCAACCGCATCGACCGCAACACCGGCGGCATCGTGATCGCCGCCAAGACCGCCGAGGCGCTGCGCGTTCTGAATCAAAAAATCAAGGACCGCGAGATCGACAAGCGCTATCTTGCCGTCGTGGAGGGCACGCCGAAGCCGAAGTCCGGCGTTCTGAAGGGCTATCTGTTCAAGGACGCGAAGCAGAACCGCGTGTTCGTCACCGACCGGCCGCAGGCGGGCTCGAAATCCTGTGAAACGCGTTATGAAGTGCTGGAGAGCCGGAACGGGCTTTCCCTTGTGGAATGCGAGCTGATCACCGGCAGAACGCATCAGATTCGCGCCCAGTTCGCCCACGCGGGTCATCCCCTGCTCGGCGACGGCAAGTACGGCAAGCTCGACCGGCGGTACGAACGGAAGTTTCAGGCGCTGTACTCCTACAAGCTGACCTTCCGCTTCACCACGGACGCGGGCGCGCTCGCCTATCTGGACGGAAAAAGCTTCCGCGTCGACCGCGTGGATTTCGTCGACGAATACTTCCCAAAGTAAAAACCGATGCAGCTCAAACTGCATCGGTTTTCTTTTTTCTTCGAGCAAGCAGCAGATAGACCGTATTGCCTATCAGGATGAACAGCGACACCCACTGGGAGGTGGACAAGCCCCACCAAAGACCGCGGTAGGTATCCCCGCGCAGGAACTCGTCCAAAAAGCGGAATGCGGGATAAGCGTAGAGATAGACGTTGATCAGCCTGCCTTCGAGCTTTTTCCTGCGGAACAGGCGGTAGAGCGCCAGCGCGAGGCAGAGGTTAAACGCCGCCTCCAGAAGCTGCACGGGGAATCTGCGCACGCCGTTCGCGTCCGGCGCCAGCGAATAATGATAGACAAAACCGAGCTCACACTCGACGCCGTAGCAGCAGCCGCCGAGAAAGCAGCCGATCCTGCCGAAGGTGTGAAACACCGGCACGCCGATCGCGACCGCGTCGGAATAGCGGCGCGAAAGACGGCGCCTTTTGCGGTAAAGCCACGAGGTCAGCAGAATGCCGAACAGCCCGCCGTAGAACACGGAGCCGCCGAAGATCGACAAAACGCAGTCAAAGAACGTTTGGAAGGAATCGACCTGCTCCCAGTTGCGAATCAGCGCAACTATCATCCGGTAGTTTACCAAACCATAGAGCAGCGAGCCGCCGATAAACGAGCCGAGAAAGCACACGACGGTCAGCCAGAGCATCTGGATTTCGTCCAGTCTGTCTCTTACGGCAAGGCGGTACATGGTAAACAACGCCGTCAAGACGCCGAGCACGGCGAGAATCATATAGACAGAAACGGTTTTATCAAAGATTTGAAACAGGGGTACCATAGACGATCTCCATAGAAAACCAGCGTGCCGGTGCACGGCACGCTGCTTTTGTACGCTTGCAATCGCGGAAAATCAATAGTATCTTGCGTAATCCAAAACGCTGTTTGCCGCGGAATAAACGCAGATCCAGCAGATCACAGCGATCAGGGAGAAGGCTGCGCCGACAATGCCGCAAACAAGACCGGCAATGGCAAGGCCTCTGCCGCTGTTGGTGGTCTTTGCGACCTGCATGCCCTTGATGCCGAGGATGATGCCGACAACAGACAGCGCCAAGGCAACGAAGGAGAACCAGCCAAACCAGCAGAAAACGACGCCGACGATACCGCAAACGAGCGCGCCGACTGCCATCGGGTTGCTGGCCTTGGGCGCCTGCGGCTGGTAGGGCTGCTGGTACTGGGGCTGCTGCGGCTGCTGATACTGGGGCTGATACGGCGGCTGGTACTGCGGCTGCTGCGGGTCGGGATATACCGGCTGCTGCGGCGGCTGATACTGCGGCTGCTGCGGCTCGGAATAGACCGGCTGCTGCGGCGGCTGGTACTGCGGCTGCTGCGGCTCGGAATAGACCGGCTGCTGCGGCGGCTGATACTGCGGCTGCTGCGGCTCGGAATAGACCGGCTGCTGCGGCTCAGGATAAGCCGGCTGCTGCGGTTCGGGATAGACCGGCTGCTGCGGCTCCTGCGGCTGATAGTTGTTATTATAATCCATAGTTTCTCTCCTCTCTGAATTTCCATGCCGTCTTCTGCGCAGCACGCAGAAAAAGCGGACATTACCTGCAACTATATTACACCACGAACAACGTCACTGTCAAGAAAAATTCATGCCCGGCGGATTTTTCCGCCGTCCCTCCCCGGCTATACGCTGCTTTCGAGCCACGCTTTCATCTCTGCGCGCCCTTCCTCCGACATGGGAAATACCCGTTCGGCTTCTATTTGGCTCAGCTCATAACACAGCTCTCCGTGCCACAGCTCACAGCGGATGGAGCTTGCCGGAAGGTCCGCCTCCTTCGGCGTTGCCTTTACCACGTGCGGCTCGATACGGAAGCGAAGGGGTCCGCAGCTTCCTGTAAAAACGTTTTCATTTACAAAGGTGTGCAGCGTCGGGATAAAGATGTCTGTCATCGCTCACGCCTGCATCAGGCTGTCCATCTCGTCGATCAGCTCGCCGAACAGCGCCAGCGCCTCTTCCACGGGCTGTGTAGTGGACATATCGACGCCCGCGCCCTTCAACAGGTCGATCGGGCTCTTGCTGCAGCCGCCGGACAGGAAGCCGATATAATCCTTGACCGCGCCTTCTCCCTCGCGCAGGATCCTGCGCGAAAGGGCGATCGCCGCTGCGTAGCCGGTCGCATACTGGAAGACGTAATAGTTGTAATAGAAGTGCGGGATGCGCATCCACTCCATGTCGATCTCTTCGTCGACCACGATGTCGTCGCCGTAGTAGTGCTGATTGAGGCGGCGGTACTCCGCGTTCAGCACGTCCGGCGTCAGCGCGACGCCATCCTGCGCCATCCTGCCGACGTTCATTTCAAACTCTGCGAACATGGTCTGGCGATAAAGCGTCGTGCGGAACTGCTCCATAAAGTAGTTGATCAGATAGGCGCGTTCCTTCTTGTCCGTCGTCTTGGAGAGCTGATGCTCCATGAACAGCGCCTCGTTGCAGGTCGAAGCGACCTCGGCGACGAAGATCACGTACTCCGCGTCGAGCGGCGCCTGCGTCTTATTGGAAAGATACGAATGCATCGCGTGACCCATCTCGTGCGCCAGCGTGAACTGGCTGTCAAGCGTGCCGGTGAAATTCAGCAGCACGAAGGGGTGCACCTTTGCGCCGGCGCTGTAGGCGCCGGAGCGCTTGCCCGCGTTCTCGTAAACGTCGATCCAGCGGTTGTCAAAGCCGGACTTCAGCACCCTGCGGTAGTCCTCGCCGAGCGGTGCGAGCGCCTCATAGACGTTCTGCTTCGCCTCGTCGATGCCGACCTTCTGATCCAGCCCGGCGACCAGCGGCGTATACAGGTCGTACATGTGCAGCTCCTCTACGCCGAGCAGCTTCTTGCGGAGCTTGACGTAGCGGTGCATTTTGTCCATATTCCGGTGGACCGCCTCGATCAGATTCGTATACACGCTGACGGGCACGTTCGTCTCGTCCAGTGAAGCCTCCAGCGAGGAACCGTACTTTCTCGCCTGCGCGAAGAACTGCAGCTGCTTGACCTGCGCGGACAGAACCGCGGACAGAGTGTTTTTGTACGCGCCGTAGGTGTGATAGAGGTTTTCAAACGCGCTCTTGCGCAGAGCGCGGTCGGGCGACTCCATATAGGAGATATAGGTGCCCTGCGAAAGCGGATGGCGGTTGCCCTCTCCGTCGATCGCGTCCGGGAAGGTCACGTCCGCGTCGTTGAACATGCCGTAGATCGTATCCGGCGCGTTCGCCATCTCACCGGCGGACGCGAGCAGCTTCTCCTCCGCTGGCGACAGCACGTGGGCGCGGCGGCGGCGAATATCGTCGAGGTATCTGCGATACTGCGTCAGCGCCGGACATTCGGCGTAAAACCGCTCCATCGTCTCGTCCGGAATCGCCATGATTTCCGGCGTGGCGAAGCTGGAGGCGGCATCGAGCTCAACGTAGGCGCTCATCACATTGCCGACCATCGCCTGATACTTGGAAACGCGCGCGTCCTCATCGCTGCGGCGCAGAGCGTAATTGCCCAAAGCGTCCGCCAGCACGGCGACCTCCTCCTGCAGCTTCAGAAAGTCGAGAAGCCCCTCCGCACTTTCTCCGAGCTTGCCGGCAAACGCCGTAATGCGCGGCAGCAGTCCGCGCGCCTTTTTCAGGTCCTCCTCCCAGAGCTCGTCCGTCGCATAGATGTCGTGAATCGCCCACTTGTCTTTTTCGTTGATTTCGGAACGCTCCGGAATTCTTTTGATTTCTGCCATTGGCAATAACCTCCTGTGCGTTTTTTATCATCATATCACAGTATGATTGATTTCTCAATGAAAATAATAACTAATGCGCGGCAGACAGGATATTTTCTATTCTTCGGCAAATACTACGGACGCAAACAAAATTCAGGAGGTCGAATATGAAACGCTTTATCGTCTATTTTGCGGCACTGGCAGCCGTTGCGGCGCTCTTTACCGGCTGCGGCGGTATGGATAACGTCTCCCATAACCCCGACGGGATGATTGAAGGCTCGCAGGCAACCGAAAGCGCCAAGCGCGCCACGACGCCGACCGAGATCACGCGCAGCACTGAGAACGGTTCGACGTTCGGAACGGAAGAGAGCAGCGGGAACAGCGCAGAGGAATCCACGGAGGACGCGCCCGCCGCAAGAGGCCGCAGCCCGCGCAGGTTCTGATGCAAAAAACCGGAGAAATCCCTCGTGGATTTCTCCGGTTTTTTCTACATGGGAATCAGCAAAAGCGTTCCGGCGGGGACGCTGGCGCCGCTCAATTCGTTGGCGGCGGTGATCATCTGCATGCTGGCGCGGCAGCTTTTGGCAATTTCCCAAAGACTCTCTTCCCTGTCGGTCAGGCGCAGCAGCACCGCGGGTCTGCGCTGTTCCGTTCCCTCCGTCTTGGTGATTTCTCCGCCGCGCACCGCACGGATCGTATGCTCCGCGAAGCTGTCGACGCTGATTATGACCGGCACGCGCAGGGAGATTCCGCCGCTGCCCGCTGCGCAGAAAACGTCTCCTACGCTCACCTGCGTCACGCCGCACTGCGCGTTCTGTGCAAGCTGCGTCTGTATGCGCAGCGTCGGGCGCAGCATTTTCCCCTGCAATTGTCCGTCCGCGTCGACGTAAAGCACGCTGCACGAGAGCGGCAGCTCGATCCGCATCTGATCGTCTATGCGCTGCATGCCCGCCTCGTCCGGCAAAATACGGCAGTCCACGATCCGCTGCGCCTGCTGTTCGCTCTCCGCCGTCACGTTTTCACGGAATTCCTGCTGATCGAGAATGCCCGTCACGCTCCATTCCTCCCACGTCGGCGAAAACTCCGCGTCCGTGCAAAAGGCGTCCTCGATCATGCTGACGTTTTGCGCGCAGAAAACCG